>OGFF01000123.1_pt1 | contig 112636 bp, 111 predicted proteins | sample 1570751 | NCBI WGS metagenome assembly OGFF01 (sample SAMEA2581951, study PRJEB24529) | metagenome | biome: Human gut stool | place: China | collected 2011 | reverse complement strand
TCGATTTTGTAATGGACGTAAATGGATTTAAAGGACCAAACAGTGAAGCACGAAACGGTAAACAATATGATATCCGAAGTTTCAAAGTAGCAAAATTCAGTAAAGGCTGTACCCCAATAGATGGAATCGGGTGTGTATATCAATTACCATCATTCAGTCCAATAAAAGCAGGAACAGATGATATGAAGAAATGGGATCCTAAATATGATGAAGCGGGTTGGGCTTATGATAACTATTGGGCAGGAGCAAAGAAAGCATGTGATGAGCTGGGAATGAGCTTACCAGATAAATCAACATTAACAAGCTTAGCAAAAAAGACCAAAGCAGAAAAAGAACAACTGGGTTTACCTACTTCTGGCTTATGGTGGTCGTCTTCGGGGGACGGCCCTTACACTGACCACGCGTTCAGCGTGATCTTCGACGATGGCTACCCGTGGCCGTACGGCCTCAACAAGTACGACAGCGCCGGTAAGGTCTTGTGTGTAGGTGATTAGGTCTTTTCAAAAGTCTATAGGTCTAGGAGTGGATAAAAGTCGATGAGTGATTTACAGTAAGCGGGGATTATACCCCCGCTTCTCTTATTTTATTATACGTCATACTGAGGCTTTAGCCGAAGTATCTCATAACTTTTTTCTATTTTATGAGATTCTTCGCATTCGCTCAGAATGACAGAATAATTAATTATTCTAGTGATTGGGATTGTTACGTCACTTCGTAACAAAAATTTCACACTTGGACATAAATATTCCTCACAATGACATGATTTTTGTTTTCAACAATAAATGACTTAATACCCGTTCGTAATGACATGTCCCCCTCTCCCTAGCCCTCCCCCACGTAGGTGGGAGGGTATATAAAAGCCCCCTCCTCGAAATCAAAGATTTCGGTCCTCCCGCAAGGGGTGGACACTTTGTTCGGCAGAGTCACTTGGGGCTAGGTACAATAAAATCATAACGAACTTATTACCTTATTGCCCTTTTCCTTATTCCCTCAATTAATAACTTTCCAAAGTCCATCTTTATTGGTGACATAGCTACGTGTGTAGCACCTAAAATCTTCTGCGTTTCATCATTTTCATTGCTTGAACCATGGCTTTTTTCTCATTCTTTTTGCCAAAGCCACCGAACATTTTTTGCAATTTATTCATTCCGCCCATCATTTGGCGCATTTGTTCAAACTGTTTTACATAAAGATTGATTGTATGCATGTCCATTCCACAGCCCTTTGCAATACGTTTTTTACGGCTTGTGTTCATAAGTTGCGGATTGTCACGTTCCTCTGGTGTCATACTTTGAATAAATACTTCAATCTTTTTAAACTCGGTTTCAGATGCGTGAGAAATTTTTTCTCTATCTGCTTGTTTAAGATTTACCCCCGGAAGCATTCCCAAAATTTGATCCATTGAACCAAACATTTTCATTTGTTTTTGCATATTCAAAAAGTCGTTAAAGCTAAATTCCGCTTTACTCATTTTTTCTTGCATTTTTAATGCTTCTTTTTCATCAAAAACTTCTTGCGCACGTTCAACAAGGGAAACAATATCTCCCATTCCCAAAATTCTTGTTGCCATACGTTCCGGATAAAAATCTTCTAAAGCATTTAATTTTTCGCCTGTACCGGTTAATTTGATAGGTTTATTTGTGCAATAAACAACAGATAATGCTGAACCTCCTCTAGAATCACCATCTAGTTTTGTTAGGACTAAACCTGTCAAACCGATTTGTGCATCAAAGTTTTCTGCAACGTGAACAGCTTCTTGACCTGTCATAGCATCAATTACAAGGAGTTTTTCTTGCGGTTGGAAAACCCTATCAATAATCAATAATTCTGCCATCATCTCGGTATCAATTTGTAACCGTCCTGCGGTATCTAAAATTAGGACATTGAAACCATTTTCTTTTGCATAATTTATCGCACTCTGAACAATATTTTGAACATCTTTAGAGTCCGGAATTGTGAAAACTTCGCAACCAATTTCTTGTCCAAGAGTTTGTAACTGTGAAATAGCTGCAGGTCGATAAACGTCACATGCAACTAATAGCGGATTTTTACCCTCTTTTTTTAGTTTAACCGCAAGTTTAGCAGAAGATGTTGTTTTACCTGAACCTTGAAGACCAAGCATCATAATTAAACTCGGGTGTCCGGTTAAATTCAAAGGTTTTGCTTCGTGACCTAAAAGTTCAACAAGTTCATCGTGAACAATTTTAATCAATTGTTGTGAGGGGTCAACTCCTTGTAGAACATTTTCACCCTCAGCTTTATCTTTAATAGAAGAGATAAATGCTTTTACAACTCGCAAGTTAACATCAGCTTCAAGCAATGCACGTCTGATTTCTCGCAAAGCCTCTTGCATATTGTCTTGAGTTAATTCTTGACCTCTTGTTTTTGAAATTATATTTTGTAGTTTTTCACTTAAATTATCGAACATGTAGAATCCTTTTGTTTTAAATTTTTATCTGACTTTGTTTTCTGTACCTTGGCGAAGTCTTTTGATATTTTCTCTGTGCAAATAAATTACATAAACTGCGGCAATTAATGCGTAAATAATATAAGCAGGTCTTGCATTAAAGAACCACATAATAATTGGCGAAAGAGCGATTGCAACAATTGAACCTAAAGATACATATCTTGAAAGCCAAGTAACAATACTCCAAATAACTGCAATAGTTAATCCGGCTTGCCAACTTAGTGCAAATAATGTCCCAACACCTGATGCTACAGATTTTCCGCCTGTGAAATTAAGAAATACGGATTTGCTGTGACCTAAGATTACACAAATCGCTGCAATTACAGGTAAAATTCCGATATCGTGGAATGCCGGCATAAAGCATGCGGTTAAAACTACGGGTAAAGCTCCTTTGAATGCATCTAAAAGCATTACGATAAAGAACCACTTTTTACCCATAACACGTTTTACATTGGTCGCACCGGTTGAACCTGAACCGATTGTTCTAATATCTTGACCTGTAAATAGTTTAACAATAATATATCCTGTTGGGATTGAGCCGATTAGATATGATGCTGCTATTACAAGTGCAAATTCTCTTAATATTTCAGTATAATCCATTATTTTTCTCCATTACTAATATGATATGGAAATTATAACATGGCAAAAGTTTTGTTTGCAAATTATTGTAAAATCATCTTAAAACTCAGGTTTTCTACAACCGTTTGATTTGTCATTGCAGGTGATAAAGAAATTTGCTTTTTAGCCTCTTCAATTGCCGCCATATCCTTTGTAAGTCTGTAAAATAGCAGTTTATTTTCCGGATTTGATTTAATTACATTTAGCATATAATTTTGCATTTGAGTAAAAATTGTTTTTGCATCATTTTCATTTATCAAATTCATAAGATTATTTTCAAATTCTAAAACTTGATTTCTATTTAATATCCAGTAGTTTTGAATAAAATTTTCTACTAAATTGTAATCACTATTTTCAAACGTTTTGCCTGCAACAAAAAATGATTGTGCTCTTGATACAACGGTTGAAATAATATCAGTTTTATCTTTAGTCAAGAAGATAAAAGTTGTATTTTGCGGTGGTTCTTCAAATGTTTTTAGTAGCGCATTCGATGTTGCTTCCGGAAAGTTTATTTGATTTAGCGGTAAAAGATTTCCATCTTCATCTCTGTCGCAGAAAATATAAACTCTGTGATAATCACTTGAAATAGATAATTCGTTTATAATTGCTTTTGCTTGGTCGATATTTATGTTTTTCTTGCCTTTAGATTCTCCGTCATCACTTGAAGATGATGAGCTTTCTTTAAAATCAAGACGTGTATAAATTTTAACTGCAGGGTGAGATTGTTCTCTTATCCAACGACAGTTTATGCAATTACAATCAGAGTTACCGTTTTCTTTACAGTTTAAAAGTCGTGCAACTTCAAGGGCTAATTCACATTGAGATTTGATATCAGGTCCCCAGAATAGTAAACAGTGGCTGATATTTTTGTTCTCATCTTTTATTCCGTTTTCAAAATATTTCAAAAGTTCAGGATATTTTTGAGAGATTTCGTTATTGTAGTATTGCATATTCAATTTCCTTATCTACACCAAGATTTGATTGTCCTGATTTAATTTTGTATTCTGCATTTGTAAGATTTTGTTTTAGTTTTACAAGATTTTTTAGTGGAATATTTTTAAGTTTTTGCATTTCAAGTTTTACACGATATGGGTGCATGTTGATGATTTTTGCAATTTCATCGGCATTATGGTTTGTCGAATTTGCTTTGATTTGAATTTTTCCGTGCAAAAGGGTATGCAAAACTGACAAAATTTCGAGCGGGTGTTTTTTAGTCAAAAGTTTTTGGTATTCAACAAGTGCTTTTGCTTTGTTGTCTTCAATTAAAAAATCTGCAAAGCCAAACAAATCTTCATTTGTTACGCAAATCTCTTTTACAGTTTCTTTAGTTGGAGCTTTGTCTTTTGAATAAATTTTCAATTTTTCAAGTTCAGAATCCAATAATCTCAAATTTGAACCGACTTGTAACAAGATTTCTGCTGCAACATCATCGGATAATTTTAAATCTTTTGATTTTGCCTGTTGTTTAATCCAACTTTCAAGTTCTGCTGTTTTGTATGATGGAATTTGAACAAATTCCTTTGAGTTATATTTTGATAAAAGTTTAAATATTTTTTTTCGTTTGTCGATTTTTTTCTGGCTATCCGGTGGAAGTTGAGCAACAAAAATAACATCTAAATTTTCACTAACATTATCCAATGCTTCGGTCAATTGTTTAATTTGCTTATCATCAAATCCATTCTCGTCAGAACTTTTTCCACTCAAATATGTAAGGCAGTTAATTACAATAAGCATTTTGCCAAACATCATCGGCTGAGTTCTCACAGCGGCAATCAAATCCGGAAATTTTGGATTGTTAAATTGTTTGAAACTCATCTCAATGAAATCTTTGTCTAAATTACTTTTAAGCTTTTTGATTTCATTAGAAATATTAAATTCTTCGTCCCCATAGAAAAAGTAAATCATACCTTATATATTATAGAAAAGGAATACTAAAGTAAAGGAAATATGGCTATAAAAATTGTAGTGATTGTTACAAACATTACCGGCATGTTTGACAAGCATTCTTGCTTTAATTACTATCAAAATTAAGAGGAAATGGAGTGAATATCTTCAACTGCTGCCGCAGCCGTAAAAGTCGGAATGCTCAAAAAAAATCATCACCTACGTGCAGTTTGGGTGATGCCGGATTATTTTTGAGTCCTCTAGAAGTATAAGAGGATTTTTTTATGCCATTTGGTGCAACAGCGCTACATTCAAATAGTTCAAAAATAGGAACATGTCCGCATGGGCTTCCGCAAGGAGCTTGTCCGATTTGTAACGGAATGGCCGGAGGAAATTCTACGACCAAAAGAGATATTCCTCGAAATGTCGGGGAGATGACTTACAATCAGTGTGCTGCAATTGGTGCAATGCTCAAAGCTCAAAAACACGCAAGAGCGCAAGCTCAACTTGCTCAACAAAATCATCTTCAAGCTCTTGCAAATTTCCAAAAATCAATTGCTGCAGCACATCAAAGAATTATTGATTTAGCATCTGCAATTTCAAAATCAACTCCTGTAATAATTGCAAAACCGATAAACTTCATTTTAACAAATGTAGTAGCAAAAGTTTTGAATGTGGTACAAAATTTGCCTAATATTGTTGCAAATACTATACAAACTATTCAGCAAAAATTTACAGATATAACAGATAAATTAACTGCAATTTATGGTGAATTTAAGGTTGCTGTTCAAAAAAAAGTTTTAGAAGTTTTTGGTAACATAAAAAAGAAAATAAAATCGCTCCTCTTTATTTTCGGAGCTGATGAAACCGATGATGAAGATAAAAAAATTGATGAAGTTAAAAAAGCTTTCAATTTGAAGACATTTTTACATAAAGTGTCTGAAAGTTTTAAAAATAAAAAGGATATAGAAAACAATGATGATAAATCCGCTGCATGATGCGGAAACCGTAAGACAACAGAAGAATTTGACCGAATCTCAACGCAAAAATACTCTATCAACTCGTGAGGGTGTTCTTGTTAATAATTGTGTCAAAGATAAAGATTGTTCTTTGTCTGAAACTAAAGATACTTTTATGATTGCGGACAATGTTCCTCTTCCTAGGGGGCTATATCAAGATAACAAAATTGTTGATAAAAAACTTCTTCCCCTCAGTTCAATTGCACTTGGTGTAATGTCTTCGGTTGCATTATTGACAGCTTTTATTAACCGAAGTGCCAAAGCATCTGTCGGACTTGCAAAAGAAAAATGGCTTCCGTCTGTAACAAGGAATGTGCAATTGAGTAAAGAAACTTATCAAGTTATTTATCAGATGGTGCAAAATCCGAATAGAAAAACTTTTATTGCAGGTGCCGGAGTTTTGGCTCTTTCTGCGATGGCATTTATGGGTAAAACATTTTTTGATGGGTTTAAAGATGTTTGGGTAAAACGTAAAGAGTCTGATATTCAGAAAAATTTGCAAGAAAATTTAGTTTCCGTTGAAACTGAATCTTTCTCCGGAAAAATGCAGATTATTAGGAGTATGTTATCAAAGTACTCTGCTGATTTTGAAAAATATATAAAATCAGATAATGAAAAAATTCTCCCTAATTTTGGTAAAAATAAATATCTTAATCCTAATTTTACATCAGATGAAAAAATTCAAAAAAACAAATCAAAATCAATTGTCGGGAATGTTATATTAGGTCTTGCAACGATTACAGGAATTGTCGGATTAGGATTTCTTTCAATGAAAAATTTATCTAAAAGTACAACTCATCTTAATGAACAGACAGATGAAATCAAAAAAGGAATTCAAATGTTGGTTGAAAAATCAACTAACAAAACAAAAGATGTTGATAGATTTAATCTTGAACATTTATTCATGAGTATAAATGCGACAGAAGATTTTATAAGAGAAGAAGTCGGGAAATTAAAATGGGGAACTTCTGAAGAAAAAAGTGAATATATTGATAAAATTATTTCAAAAATAAAGACTTCAACAACTACAGTAAATCCAAATATTGGTGGCGATGGAACTCCAAAACCTGCATTCAACTCATTTGTTGATGATTATAGAACATTTTTCTACAACTTTTTATTAGATACTTCAAATCCGCAATTCAAACAATTGTTCTTGGGTGTGACAGGGATTACTGCAATAAGTTATGGTGGAAAATTATCTGGAGATGCATTAAAAGAAGTTCAAGTCAAAAAAATAAATGCAGAAACAGAATTAGATTTGCAAAGACGTCTTGTTGCGACTGAATTACGAAATTTTAAATCTAAAAAAGATGCAGCAATCCTTCCGCTTGTAGAAGAATTTTATAAACAGGTCGATAGCGGAAAACGTTCAAAAAAAGAATTAAAAACAATGGCTGAAAATATTTTATTTGAAATTAAAAATGGTCCGCCATACGTTTATTCATAGGTTTTTATTATGGTTCAACAAATTACTCATGCAAATCCATACTATCAGACACAATTAAATCCAAACATAAAATATGTTTGTAATACTTGTCAATTGCCAACTCCACAAAGAAATTATTGTATCTTTGATAAAAATGAAGTTGATTATTTTGTTAAACAAAAAGAAAATGCTATCCCTTATTTGACAGATATTTTAGCCCATTCAAATAACGAAGCGCAGGTTACAGAAACACTTTTTGTAATGGATAGAATGATTGAAAATGGCACGAAAGGAATAGATAAGTTGTATCCTGTTTTTGCAAGATTTAATAATACAACATCATCTAATATTCAAACATATTTAGCAGGAATTTATCGAAAAACACAAGTTCCTGATGCATTTGGACCTTTAGTAAAAATGCTTGTTCAAAATTCATTAAAACCACCAAATCCGTATCAAACATTTGATGCAAATGAAGAAATTGGTGGTGCAATTTTGAGTTACTTATCAGATAGATTTAGAAAATAAACAATTAATCCATTAGGATAACTTGCTTTTTTATTGTAATAGTCGTATGATAAAAGGGTTAAGTTTTCTTAATTGAATGTTTTATTTTTTAGACGATTAGGGTACAATAAATCTATGGTTACAGAGGAAAAATTATATTCGGATATTCCACCGACAAAACTTAGGAATAAAGAAGAAAAGTTTAAACCTGCTAAAACAAACAAATTTTGGTTAACAATTGCTAGTTTGTTCTTTTTCAATATGTTACAAAATAGATTTTATGCTTTTCGTTATACAGGTGTAGAAAACTATAATGAACGTGATAAAAATACGCCAACAATTCTTTTTGCGCCACATTGCAATTGGTGGGACGGAATTGTTATGTACAATATTACTCATAGAATTTGCCACAAAGAAATTCGTTTAATGGTTGAAGAATTAAACAGATTTCCATTGCTAAGACGTGGTGGAGCTTATTCCGTAAATAAAAAGTCTGCTCAATCCGCAATGAAAGCTTTGCAATACTCTGTAGATGTTTTAGGGGATTTGAGAAATATTTTATGTATTTTCCCACAAGGAATTATCAGACCTCCTCATTTCCGTCCGTATAAATTTCAAACGGGTTTAGCTTATATTGCACATAATGCGGTTAAAAGATTTGGCAAGGTTAATTTAATCCCTGTTTCAATTGATTATTGCTTTTTGAGAGATAACAGACCTGAAGTTATTGTTGATTTCGGTAAACGTATTGAATTAACGGATCCGAATTTGGACAGAAAAGAGTACACAAAATTCTTAGAAGCTGCATTAACTCAAACATCAGATGACCAATTCAGACATATTTCACAAGGGGATATGGATCATTATAAAATCTTATTCAAACAACACTTAAAATGGTATCGCCGTATTGAACAAAGATTGAAAAGCATTGATTTACCTGATGTTTCAGAAGTTTAATTCTAATTATTACAATATGTTAAACTAATTTTGTTTTTTGAAATTTCCATATAGAAAAACACTTATATTATATATAAGAAGTTTTAAGTATGGAGAGTTTGTCATGGCAATGGACAATGTAGAAGATATTAAATCTATTGAAGAGCTAAGAAAAGCACAAGCGGCTGCACAAGCTCAAGGAACAACTATAACCAACTACAATCAATGGGAACAAATTCTTGAGGATTTAGAAACCGCAGGAATCCAATCTACCGGCTCATATTCTGGTGATTTGCAATTACATTCTCAAGTTATGCAACAATTACAAGACTTTGTTGAAGAAGTTCAACAAGCTCAAAAACAACAAGAAATGAATCCTAAAAATGCTGAAGCATCAAAAATTGATAGTCAAACTTCACAAGATAAAGACCAAGTTGTAAAAGCAAATGTTGCAAATGGTGTAAGTTCTGATATTATGGCAAATTATATGAAATATTATCACCTATTTTAAGCGGTGTAATACTTTCATTCTGTTCAACGGCCAAAATACAACAACAGCACGTCCGACAAATCTATCTTTTTTCAATGTGCCCCAATATCTGCTGTCTTGGGAATTTCCACGGTTATCACCCATCATAAAATAACTGTCTTTATCAAGTTTGAATGGACCGCATTTCATTGTTTGGTCATTCATTAACAAGATTTTACTAGTGTCTTTAGTTGGGCATGGAGGATATTCATAAACACTCTTGATATAATTTTCTTTGTATTTTTTATCATTAATATAAACATAAGCCGAGCCGTCTTTTTCTTCTTTGATTTCAACTTTATCCCCCGGCATACCTACAACACGTTTGATGTAAGCAATATCTTTGCACCAAAAACCCGTAAGTCTTGCAAATAAAGGCAAAGGGCTTCTTGAAAGTTTTGTTGACGGTGGATAAAATACCATAATATCGCCTCTTTGCGGGGTAGTGAAAAATCTTGAATATCTTTCAACAACAATTCTATCCCCCTCAACTAAAGTTGGGTGCATTGAACCTGATGGAATCCAACGAATTTCTCCAACGAAAAATCTTATGATAATAACCATTACTACAACAAATATAACGGTTTCAATAACCTCACATAAAGCACTCTCTTTATAATTTTTGTAGCTTTCTTCAAATTTATCAAGTTTCATTTGGACATTTACAGGAAGATTTGCTTTGAAATGCATATAAGCTGCATCTCTTTTTTCTCTCATTCTCTTTTTAAAATTGTCCATTTTTTGTTTAATTTTATTCATTCTTCAAAAGCTCCAAGAAATTTTTCAATGCTGCGGTAAACTCATTATCTTGCAGATTTTCAAGTTGTTTAGCCGCTTTTTCTATATAATTATTTAACAAAGACTTAGTTTTTTCAATACCTTTGGTATAGTTTTTGGTATTTTGGCTGTAGATAATTGGAGCGGTGTAAATTCCATCTGATAAATCATTTTCCGCCGGTTTTGAAGAGTCTGTTTTAGTGAAATTAATTAAATCATCTCTGATTTGGAATGCGATACCAACATTCATTGCAAAATCATTTATCTTTGATATGTCGCCGGAAGCTTGAGATAACATTGCACAACTTGTCATTGCGGCTTCAAAAAGATACGCCGTCTTATTTTTTGATTTTTCAATATAATCTTCAATTGTTCCAATTTTAAACCTATCGAAATTTTGGTTGATTTCCCCTTGGCACATTTTATTTAATGTAATTGAGAACTTTTTTAATATATCAATAGAATTCAAATTTGCAATTTTTTCCATCGCAATAGATAAAATATAATCACCTGATATTACCCCGAGTTTATTTCCGAATTCTGCTGAAATTGTTTTTTGACCTCGCCTTAAATCACTTTCGTCAATTATATCGTCATGAATTAAAGATGCATTATGCACAAGTTCAATTGCCGTTAACAATTCAAGTTGTTGAGTGTTTAAATTTTGCCCCAGAGCTTTTGTGTATAAAATAGCTAAAACCGGACGAATTCTCTTTGACGGAGCGGTTAGAAATTGCACAATATGAGATTTTAACGGCTCACGAGTGTGAATTGAAGATGTAATATTTTCTTCAATTTTCTTTAATTCATCAGATGCAAGATATTTAATTTTTGAATATTTTTCGTTAAAAGTCATATTATTCAGTTTTTTCCGACTCTTTAGGTTTACTGTTTTTGTCGGTTTTTTTCAATTTTAAATAGTTTACCTTATCCCAACTTAAATCAATATACTTGATTTGGCTATCTACTTCTTCAATTTGTGGAAGAATTGTATAAATACGTTTAATTCTTTCAAAGACTGTACTATCCAGTTGTCCTAAACGAATGCTTGTTGTTTGAATTTTCACATAGACATCATTTGGATTTCTCAAATCAATGTATTCAACTTTTTCATTAGAATAAGTTTCAACAGCTTTAACAATCTTTTCAACCTCTTGAACTTTTTTAACAGTCCATTCTTTGCCAAGTTGAGGTTTATTGGTTAAAATTTTTAGGGCAGATTTTGAATTGCCTAAATTCATGTAATTTTTATGCGTAATCAAAATGCCGTCAGCCGTGAAGAAGGCTACGGGTTTTGCTTTCAAGTCGGTTTTGATTAATGCAATCGGTTGTCTTTCTCGTATAATGATTTGAATTCTTGCAGGAAATCCGTAACGCCTTACATAGATATTTTTAATCACAGGAATTTTAAATAATTCTTTTTTTATCGGTTTAACTTTAATCAAAAAGATTGGAAGTTTTGGCACGTATAAATTTTTCAATGATTGTCTTATCACGTAATTCGGAATAATATCATTGTTAATAATTTCAATATTTTTACCTGTTTGATCCGAAAAAGTATCTTTTGGCAGGTACCATTGGGGAAGCTTCATAAAATGATATGCAAGAAAAACAACCAAAATTAAACTGATGAATCTCAAGAAAGACTTTAATTCTTTAACTTTTTTACGTTTTTTTCTAATCTTTCTCTCAATTCGTTTGCGTTTTAGGGAATGTTTAGCAAGGGCGAATTCGTCTTGGATTTCGTCCTCTTGCATATTCGCATTCTCTTGCGGATATTCATTTGTATTAAAATTGCTATCCTCTGTCATTATTTATTCAAGCCTGCTCCGTTTAAAACAATTTGAACTAAATTATCATAACTTATACCCATAACTTTTGCTTGAGCAGGTAGGTCACTAGTTGTAGTCATTCCGGGAGAAGTGTTGATTTCAATTACGTAAGGAATTCCGTCTTTGCTAACCATGAAGTCAACTCTTGAAACACCTTTGCAACCTGCTGTTTCGTGTGATTTAATCGCGATTTCTTTAATTTTTGCAGTTAATTCGGCATCAAATTTGGCAGGAAGTATGAATTCTGACATTCCCGGAGTGTATTTAGATTCATAATCATACCACTCATTTTTTGGAATGATTTCCAAAATTTCTGTTGCAAAGTTTTTGCCATCTTGTTCCAAAACACCAACTGTTACAAACAAACCATCAATAAATTCTTCAATAAGAACATCATCATTATATTTGATAGCTTCATCATAAGCTGTCTTTAGTTCTTCACGAGAATTAACTTTTGTCATACCAAAGCTTGAACCCTCAGAAACCGGTTTTGTGAAAACAGGATATTTCAGGTCTTTAGTTTTCTCCATAACATCTTCGCCTTTTCTTACAAAAGCAGATTTTGCAAGAGGAATTTCACTGCATGATGAAAGCATTCTTTTTGTGAATTCTTTATTCATGCAAACAGCAGAAGACATTACACCACAACCGGTATAAGGAATTTGTAGAATTTCTAAAATTCCTTGAATACAACCGTCTTCACCATATTTGCCATGAAGAACATTGTAAGCATAATCATAATTACCGTCTTTTAATTTTTGAGCAATATTTTTGTCAACTTCTACAAGTTCAGAATTTGTATAGCCAAGTCTTTGAAGAGCATCAAAAACACCTTTACCTGAACGTCTTGATACTTCTGCTTCTGATGACATTCCGCCGCATAGAACGGCAATTTTAGAATTTTTATCTATTTTTTGTACAATATTTTGCATAATTCGTTTTCCTTATTATTATTTCCGCCTAAAAATATAATTTCCGGCTGTAAATCTATTTTATACTTATTTTTTACTTTTGTTTGCATTTCAGACATCAAAGTAAGTACATCTGTTGAAGTTCCAGAGTTATTGTTTACAATAAAGTTTGCATGATTTTCCCAAACTTTAACTCCTCCACAACTTAGTTCTTTTGCCCCAATTGAATCAAGAAGTCTCCCTGCAGAGTTGTTTTGCGGATTTTTGAAAATACTTCCACAATTCGGTAGTGCTAAAGACGGTTGATGTGCTTTTCTGAATTCCAAATTTGAATTCATTTGAGCTTCAATTTCTGTAGTATCTTTTTTTGAAAGTTCAAATTCGGCTTGTAGGACAATTAAATCTTCATTATGACAACGAGAAGTCCTATAGTCAAAATTCATTTCATCTTTTGAATATTTGACAAGACCGTTTATTGATGAATAACAAGTTACACTGACCAATGTATCACTTATACTTTGTCCATTAGCCGATGCGTTCATACAAACTTCTCCACCAATTGACCCTGGGAAACCTATCATAAATTCTAAACCTGTAAGTCCTGCTTTGCAAACCTCTTGTGATAATTTTGGACCTTTAACACCGGAATCTGCAATAACTTTTGTTCCCTCGATTTGAATAGAATTCATTTTAGTTGTCAGAATTATTTTTCCGTCATACCCATCATCTGAAACCAAGGTATTTGAAAGATTTCCAAACACTTTGGCATTAGGTTGTTCTTTCAAAATCTGTACAAATTCTTCAATATTTTCCGGAAAAAATACCTCAGAAATTTTCCCTCCAATTTTGAAAGAGGTTAATTTTTTAATATCAAAGTTTTTCTCTGGAAGAACTGTCAACTTAGTTATTCTCCTTTTTATTTAGAGCTAATAATTCTTTCCCTAAGTTTGTAATTGTACCTGCACCCAGTCCGATAACAATATCGTTTGGTTTTAGAGTTGGATATAATTTTTCGGCAACATCTTTTATTGAACCTGATGCGTATTCACAAGGAACATCACTTTTTTCTTTTAATTCGTTTACAAAAGCTTCTGAATTTACACCATCAATGGGGTCTTCACTTGCTGCGTAAACATCGGTTACGATTACTTTGTTTACGTGAGAAAATGCGCCCATAAACTCATTCCACAAGTTTTGAAGTCTTGTGTATCTGTGAGGTTGAAATACTGCAATAACATTCTTATTCTTGAATGATTTAGAAGAAGAAAGTGTTGCTTTGATTTCTGTTGGGTGGTGTGCATAATCGTCATAAATTGAAATTCCGTTGAATTCTCCAACTTTTTGAAATCTTCTGCCCATACCTGTAAAAGTTGCAAAATGAGGGGATACCAAATTCATATCAACACCTGCTTCATTCAAACTTGCCCAAACAGCAAGTGAATTATACACATTGTGAACTCCTTTAAGGCAGATTTTTAATCTTGTTTTAAATTCACTTTTGTGGAAAATATCGAATTTGGTATAATCTTCATTATACTCAATATTTTTTGCTGAATAATCCGTATTACCTCCGATTGAATAAGTTACGAATTCAGCATTATGAGCAAGCGGAGTTTGAGAAAAATGTTTAACTAAGCGTTTAACACCCTCGTTATCCATATTTGCCATTACAATTCCATTTTCTCTCATATTTGACAAGAAAGTTTCAAATGTTTCAAGAATTGATTCCAAACCATTTTTGTAAAAATCCAAATGGTCGGGTTCAAGATTGTTTACTACCACCAAATTAGGAGAATATTTAACAATTGTGCCATCGCTTTCATCAAGTTCAGCCATAAAGAATTTTTCGCCTGTAGAATTTGCATTTGTATTCAATTCAGGAATAATTCCGCCAACAATGTATGATGGTTTTAATCCTGCCTTTTCCATTACATAAGAACAAAGTCCACTTGTGGTTGTTTTCCCGTGAGTGCCGGAAAATCCCATAAAATATTTCTCATTCTTTGAAATTTCTGCAAGTAAATCTGAACGGTGATAGATTGGCAAGCCTAATCTTCTTGCTTTTTGTTTTTCCGGATTGTCTTCTCGAATTGCAGTACTTGCAACAACTATACAATCATCTGGAACATTACTTTCATTGTGTCCAATGAAAACTTTTGCGCCAAGATTTCTTACTTCTTGAACATATTTGCTGTCATTTATATCAGAACCGGAAACTTCAAAACCGTTTTGTAGCAAGTATTTTGCTAAACCGCTCATTCCGACTCCACCTATTGCTATAAAGTGATATTTTTTCTTTTTCAAAACTTTAATCCCTACTATTTATATACTCTCTACTATTTAATAATTATAATACCAAAATAAGATTTCAGTTTGAAAATTATTATTTTTTAACATTATTTGCTATTAAATATCAAAAATTATTTTTAGGTGTTTTAAATTTTTTGTTATGCTAAAATTTCCACCGTTAAAACCTCATAGATATACAGAACGAATTATTGTAAAGAAGCAGGAAGAATATTCAAATAAGGCTGTTTTTTTAATGTATGACAAGAAAGGTTGTTGCCTTGGTAGAATGGAAACAGAGCCTTGTGTTTTGAGGAATAGGTATCATTTGTATTCTCCGAATTCAGATAAATATAGTTCTTTGCATATTAAGAGGTTAAATTCTTTTAAAAGGCGGGTTGGAGTTGGAAGCTCATTGATAAATGCTGCAAAGATTGAAAGTTTCAAAAATTTTTGTAATGGGAATATTCATTTGGTTGCTTCAGATATTTTTGATGCAAAACATCCGCCACAAGTTTTTTATAGAAAAGTCGGTTTTGAATTCGGTAAGCATGAAATAGACACAAAAAAAATTGTAGATGATTGCATAAAAAATAATAAGCCGGTTGACAAGCTTTTAGGCGACTCTTTTATGTATATAGAAAGAGATGTTGATGAAAGCGGAGAAAGTGCTAATAGCTTGAAGCAAGCAAAAGAGATGTTTTCTGATATTTTCAATTGGCTTTAGGCAATAATTATATTTAAAATGTTTTTAAATATATGTATGGGAAATTTAAATTCATCTTATTTATTTTATCAACATAGAGATATTCCGAATAAACTTTTTTATCGTAAAGAAATGTATAATACCGGTCAAACTTTTGCAACGGATTGTTCTCCTGTTGGGTATAAGTATCATCTTTTTGATACAAAAACAGGTCAGCAATTGGGAGAAATGGAAGCTCGACCTGTGCTGTATAATTTGCGAAATAAATCATTTTATCCACAAATTGCACCATACAAATCATTTGAAATAGATTATTTGAAATCCGATGTTCGGGATAGTGGAAATGGCTCAAAATTTATCACTCTTGCTAAGAATGAAAGTAAGAGTTTAGATTGTAATGGCCGAGTTCATTTAATTGCAAGTAGGGCTTATGACCATAAAAGACCGCCACATGTTTTTTATAAAAAAATGGGGTTTGTATCAAATTCATCTAAAATGAATAAATACTTAGACAAATGTATAAAATTCGGTTTGAACGTGGGTCAAAGCAAATCTAATTCTTTAAAAATGTATTTACCATATACTCCGACAGAAACACCAAAAGTATCAACTTTTGGAAAATTATTCAAATTTTTTAAAGGACTAAAGAAATAGTTTTTAGGGACACTACCTATAAAGAAATGAGTGGCATGAAATGGTGTTGTCCCCATATATCTGAGCGTAGGATTTGATAGGACAAATTAATACAAAAGTGCTGGAAAATTATTTAATTTTCCAGCACTTTCTATATTGTTCAATCTCTATTTAACAACAATGTTAACAAGTTTTTTAGGAACAACAATCACTTTAACAACAGTTTTTCCGTCAGTTAGTGATTTAATTTTTTCACTATTTAGTGCAACTTGTTTCATTTCTTCTTGGTCTAAGCTTTCATCAACCTCGATTTTATCTTTAACTTTTCCGTTAACTTGAACAACCAAAGTTATTGAACTTGCTTTTGCTAGATTTTCGTCCCACTCACACCAAGGTTCATCATGAATTGAAGTTTTAGCACCTAAGTCATGCCAAACTTCTTCTGTCAAGTGAACTGCAACAGGTGACATAAGTTTGATAAGTGAAATTATTGCAAAACTCAAAACTTGTTTGTCTTCATCTGTTAAGTTTGACTTTTTAGCTTGCCAATCATAAATTGCATTGGTCAATTCTCTATATTTAGAAATTACAGTGTTGAATTGGAAATCGTTTGAAATATCATTCGTAATTCCTTTGATTGCAATATGAACATTTCTTACTAAATCATCATTTGATTTTTCCAGTGGGAAGTTCAATTTGTAATCAAGTGTGATATCGTCTTGATTTGTTGAAACTAATCTCCAAACTCTGTTCAAAAATTTGTAACAACCTTCAACACCTGCATCTGACCAGTCAAAATCTCTAGCCGGTGGTGAATCTGAAAGAATGAATAATCTTGCGGTGTCTGCTCCGTAGTTTTCAAATATTTCATCTGGGTCAACGGTATTACCTTTAGACTTTGACATTTTTGAGCCGTCTTTCAATACCATACCTTGAGTTAACAAGTTTTTGAACGGCTCATCAAAATCTAATAATCCGCAATCACGTAATGCTTTTGTGAAAAATCTTGAATATAACAAGTGTAAAATTGCGTGTTCAATACCACCAACGTATTGGTCTACAGGTAACCAGTGGTTTACTTTGTCTTTGTTGAAACATTCTTTGTCATTTCTTGCATCAGAATATCTCAAATAATACCAACTTGAACATACAAATGTATCCATTGTATCTGTTTCACGAACTGCATGTCCGCCACAAACAGGACAAACCGTATCCTTGAATGTTTTTGAAGTTGTAATTGGTGACTTACCTACAACAGAAAAATCAACATCTTTTGGTAACAATACCGGTAATTTATCTTCCGGTACAGGTTGAATTCCGCATTTGTCACAATATACAACAGGAATTGGAGCGCCCCAGTATCTTTGACGGGAAATTAACCAGTCACGAAGTCTGTATTGAGTTTTGAATTCTCCAAAACCTTTATCTACAGCCCATTGAGTAATAGCTTTCTTTGCTTTATTATTTTTAATTCCGTTAAATTCTCCGGAATTTACTAAAACACCTGCTTCTGTGTAAGCATCTGTCATTGCATCTACATCAAGATTTGTATTATTTTCCGGAGCGATTACAACTTTCATTGGTAATTTATATTTTTTGGCGAAAGCAAAATCTCTTGTATCGTGAGTTGGAACTGCCATAACAGCACCTGTTCCATATTCGACAAGAGCATAATCTGCTGTCCATAATGGGAAAATTTCTCCGTTGAATGGGTTTTTGCAGTGTGTACCCAGAGGAACACCTGTTTTAACTCTTTCTGTTGAAAGTCTTTCGATTTCAGACATTTTACGAGCATTTGCACGATATTCTTCAACAGCTTTTTGATTTTCCGGAGTTGTAAGTTTTTCGATGTCTTTGTATTCCGGAGCTACAACAAGGTATGTAATACCAAATACTGTATCAGGTCTTGTTGTATAAACAGGAACTTCTATTGTTTCGCCGTTTGGAGCATCAACTACAGGGAATTTGAAAATTGCACCTTTAGATTTTCCAATCCAGTTTGCCTGCATTGTTTTGACATTATCTCCCCAACCGGTAAGTTTATCTAAATCTTCTAACAATACATCTGCGTAATCTGTGATTTTGATAAACCATTGAGATAAATATTTTTTCTCAACTGTGCTGTCACATCTCCAGCATTTGCCATCAATTACTTGTTCATTTGCGAGAACTGTTCCGCATTCATTACACCAGTTTACGGCAGCTTCTTTTTTATAAACAAGTCCTTTTTTATATAATTGTAAGAACAACCATTGAGTCCATTTGTAATATTCAGGTTTGCAGGTTGCAACTTCTCTATCCCAATCATAAGATAGTCCGAGCATTTTTAATTGCTTTTTCATATATGCAATGTTTTCGTCTGTCCAAGTTTCCGGATCAACGTGGTGTTTCATTGCAGCATTTTCTGCCGGAAGACCGAAACTATCCCAACCGATTGGGTGTAAAACATTAAATCCGTTTGCTTTTTTAAATCTTGCAATAACATCTGTTATTGTGTAATTTCTAACGTGTCCCATGTGAAGTTTTCCAGATGGATATGGGAACATTGATAAAGCATAATATTTAGGCTTGTCAGAAACATCAGGAGTTTTGAATGCTTTTGAGTCGTCCCAAATTTTTTGCCATTTTTTTTCTATTTCTTGCGGAAAATAACTTTCTTTCATACTTCTCCTTACTCGATTTATCCTCAACTATTAGTATATCACAAAGAAAGATTTCAAGTTATTTCATTTTATGCTATTATCTAAGTATGAATTTTGAAGAAAAAACGCTGGACTCAAAAGTTGTATATGACGGAAAAGTTATGACTGTTATTCGAGATGATGTAGAAGTTTCTGACGGTCACAAATCATTTAGAGAGGTTGTTTTGCATTCCGGAGGTGTTGTTATTGCCGCAATGAAAGATGATGAAACAATCCTACTTGTGAAACAATACAGATATCCGTTAAAACATGTGAATATTGAACTTCCTGCGGGCAAGCTTGAAAAAGGTGAAAATCCTGATTTTGCTGCGAAACGTGAACTTGAAGAAGAAACAGGTTACCAAGCAAAAACTTGGAAATCTTTAGGTTACATAAATACAACCCCGGGGATTTGTACAGAAAAATTATATTTGTATTTAGCTAAAGATTTAAAATTTGTTGGTGACCACCCTGATGTTGGTGAAATTTTGAAATGTAGTGAGTATAAGTTGAAAGATGTTATGCAGATGATTAATGCCGGCAAAATTAATGATGCCAAAACAATTTGTACTCTGTTTAGAGCATTTATGAAAGTTTAAAATTATAATAAAAAGAGGGCTTATTTTATGATAAAAATGATTGCAACAGATATAGACGGAACAATTGTTAAATGGGGTTCAGAGATTAGTCCTGCTGTGAAAAACTGTATAAATGAAGTGCAAAAAAACGGAGTAAAGGTTGTTCTTGTCACAGGTAGAATGCACTGTTCAACTGTTCAAGTCGCAAAACTCTTAAATCTTCAAACTCCTATTATTTCTTATCAAGGAGGTTTAATAAAAGATTTTAATGGTAAAACTCTTTATGAAAATAATTTGCCATCAAATTATGCTAAAGAAATTATCAAATGGGGTAGAAAAAATCATATTCATTTGAATTTGTACCTAGATGACAAATTATATGTTGAAGAAGACAATGATATTGTAAAATATTATACCGATGGAAAATTTATTGATTATACAGTTTGTTCATTTGATGATTTAAAAATCGAAAATGTAAATAAAATTCTTGCAATTGATTTGCAAAATCCGGACAAAGTTACCGGTTGGGTAAAAGAATTAAAAGAAAAATATCCTGATTTGTATATAGTAAAATCAACTCCATTTTTCTGTGAAATTGGCTCAGGTAAAGCAAAGAAATCTCTTGGAGTTAAATTTTTATCTGAAATGTGGAATATTGAACCGGAAGATGTTTTGACAATTGGTGACCAAAATAACGATATTGATTTAGTTAAATGTGGTGGAATTGGTGTTGCTATGGGAAATGCAACTCCGGAATTGAAAGCTTGTGCTGATTATATTACTGATACCGTTGAAAATGACGGGTTTGCAAAAGCTGTTGAAAAATTTGTGCAAAACGAAGTAAAAATAAACTAATCAGTTATTGACAAAAAATTTTACTTGTAATAACATAAACTCAACTAATAAAAAGGAAAAGATATATTTATGCAATTTAACACTAATATGATGATGCAAATGATGATGATGCAAAGCCAAGAAACAGGTGGTCATTGTTGTGCATTTCGAATGTGTTAATTAAAAGATAAGCAACAAGTTTTAAAGCCACCTGATAAGGGTGGCTTTTTTAGTCTGTAGATTTTGAAATAGTAAAAGGATTTTAAATAAATGATAAAAAGTATTGATAATGTAAAGCAAAATAACAATTCGCAAATTTTAATTAACCATAATAAAAAACAACAACCAACATTTAAAGGTGGGGCAGGGATTAAGTTTTTAGATTCTTTTGTCAAATCTCAAGAAAATCTTTCAGTAACAAGATTTGTACAAGATACTACAACAAATTGGTTTCCAAAGGCTGCACTATCACGTAGTAAAGCTGATTTTTGGGAATTTTCATTTTTAGAATTCTTAGAATCCGGATTATTTTATTTTGCAGCTCCATTACTTGGAGAACATTTATACCGTAATAAATTGTTCAAAAAAATCCAACCAAAAAATTTGAAACAAGATATTTCAAATAATTTGCCAAAAAGCCTTGAAGAAATTAAAAAATCAAATCTTGATAAAAATCTGAAAAAACGATTGATTTCTACAAAAGGCGGTATTGTATTGGCTTGTTTAGCTGTTCCTACTTTAGAATATGCATTGAGTTTTGCTAAAAATTTATTCACTCTAAAAGTTTTCAAAATTAGTGATTTTAATAATGTCGCAAATTTGAGTAAAGACCAAAAAGAAGATTCAAAACAACAACAAAAAGTTGAAAAACATGCAAAAAAGGAAATCATTAAAGCAGGAGTTTTATCAGTTGCGGGGGTAGGTGCAGGTTTGGCTCTAGCTGCAAAAGGTCATAATTCAAATTCTGCTTTAAAATTCTCAGAAATATTACTTGAACCCGGGGTGCATATTTCAAAATTGCTTCACAAAGCAGGAATAAAATCTCCTAAAACGGATAAATTTTTAGCAGATTATTTGAAGTTAGATTTTGTTAATAATAACGGTAAATTAGCTCTTAGCAAAGGACAACTTGCAGTAACTTGTATTACCGGACTATTTGGTTATTCAGATGCCGCAAAAGATAGGGGCAAACTTGATTTTTATGAAGTTTGGACAAGAGTTCCACTCGTTGTTTTATATACAATCTTTGGTTCATCATTCCTTGATGGCGGTTTCAAAAAACTTTTACTTAAACATGGCAAATGCAAAGATTTGTTGAACAAGGATAAAAACGGCATTATTAATGTTCCGACAAGAAATGAACTTCCTAAAATTGCCGAAAAATTAGCCACACAAAATAACACAACTAAAAATGTTGAACTTACAAAACTAATTAAGCAAAAAGCACTTATTACAGGAGTTCCATATTTGTTCAGTTTAGTAGCAATGGGCTTTACACTTACTGCTGTAACAAGAATTTGGACACAATTCAGATATAACCATTTGCAAAAAAGTGCAAAAAATAATAATCCTCAACCTCAACAAACATTTGGCAAAATTAGTCCTGCATTTTCCGGTTTTAAAACAGTTGCACACTAATTTTTAAAAATTTCTTTAATTAATTCAGCAAGTTTTTCTGCAATCAATTTGTGGGAAGACTTGCTAAAATGTAATCCGTCAATTTCTGATGGTGTTACAAATTCGTTTAAGTCAAGATAATAGCAGTTTTCTTTCTCTGTAACTTTTTTAAATATATGAAAAACTTGATGAACTTTTTCAACTGAAGTTAAATCAAATTGAAATGAAAATCTGCCATTTATGATATTTTCTTTGATTTTAACCGGTGGAATGATAATGATTTTAATTTCCGGATTTGCATTTTTTAGAATTTTTATTAGGCTGGTTAAACCGTTTTCGGTAATTTCTTCATCTAAATTGTAAAAGAATTGTAAATCATTTGTTCCTAAAGATAATATGCAACTATCAATATTTTGATACTGTTCAAGAACAATCGGCAAATATTTTGTTCCACTTTGTTTTAAACCGTCAAGACTTTTGAAAAATCCTGTGCGGTTGTTCATACCTTGTTCAATAATTTCAAAATCTTTTCCGAGATATTCACCTAAAATACCTGTCCAACGAATATTTTTAGGGTATCTGCTTCCGTCTTCCGGTACATAGCCGAAAGTGTTTGAATCTCCGTAACATAAAATCTTTTTCATGGGTTCGATTATATAATATATTTCTTAGAAATACAAATTTTTGTAGTAAAATTAAACCTATGAATATCACGGCAGGAATTTATAAAGGGCAAAAGATTACAGCTCCGGACGAAAATATTACTCGCCCTACGTTGTCAAAAGTAAGAATGAGTGTGTTTAATACTTTGCAAGCAATGATGGATTTTGAAAATTCAAGTTTTCTTGATATGTATTCAGGTTCGGGAATTATGGGTTTGGAAGCCTTATCTAGAGGGTTTTCCAGAGTTGTTTCTATCGAAAAAAATAAAAAAGTTTATTCCGTGATTAAGTCAAATTTTAAAAAGTTTGAAAAAGATAATGATTTAAAGTTGATTTTAGGTGATAGTTTAAAAGTTTGTTCTAGGCTAAATGAAAAGTTTGATGTTGTTTATATTGACCCTCCTTATTTTTCAGGTGTGTATGAAAAAAGTCTAGATGTAGTTAAAAATATTTGCTCTGGAATAGTAATTTTAGAACATGTTATTGATGTTGATATAGACGGATTTGAAATAATTAAACAAAAAAAATATGGGGATAAATTTATTACTTTTTTACAAGTGATAAAATAATACTTTTATATTTTTTAGATATAATAGAACTTACTTACAAATAGAGAGAATACGAGAATGGCAAAGAAAAAACTTTTACTTATAAAACTATCATCTTTGGGTGATGTAATATTTAATGTTCCTTTAGCAAATGCTTTGAAAGATGCAGGTTATGAGATTACTTGGCTTGTTTCAGAAAAAGGAATTCAAATTGTTGAAAATAATCCATGTGTTGATAAGGCAATTTTAGTTCCTATGAAACAATGGAAAAAACGTGGGTTTTCACTAACAAGTTTTAAAGAATATCTAGCAATTTTAAAACAACTAAGAGCTGAAAAATTTGATGTTGCAATTGATTCTCAAATGATGTTGAAAAGTTTATATTGGTTGTTATTTTGTGGTGCTAAAAGAAGAATTATTTCCAAAGAGGGTCGAGAACTTTCTGTTTTAGGCGGAAATGAATGGATTGATGATATTTCATATTCTCCGGATTCTCCTATCGTTTTGAATTATTTGAGATATGCAAATTATCTTGGAATAAATCCTGATGAAATTAAGGTGACACTTCCACCAAGAACTCAAGAGCAAATTGCACATGTTGATGAATTGTTAGCAGGTTTAGATTCCGAAAAACCACTTGTTGTAATTGCTCCTGCAACAACTTGGAAAGATAAACACTGGAATCAAGATAATTGGAAAAAAGTTGTTGAATATTTGAAAGATAAATGCAATTTGGTATTCACAGGCGGGCCGAATGATAATGAATTAATTGAATACATTGGTGGTGGAAAATTCTTAAATTTAGCCGGTAAAACAGATATTATGGAATTAATGGAAGTATTTTCAAGAGCAAAACTTGTTATGGCTCCGGATAGCGGAAGTGCACATTTGGCTTGGGCAACTAGAAATCCTGCAGTTATTACAATTTTCACTTGTACTCCTAAAGAAGTTTTAGCTCCTTATGGCGATAAATCAAAATATATTGCCCCTGGAGAATACAAATATCCTTGTCAACCTTGCTTCAAGAGAAAGTGCAAAAACAAAGATAATCCTGACTGTTGCAGAAATATTCCAACGGTTGAAGAAGTTGTATCAGCGATAGACACCTTGAAATTGTTCTAAAAAAGTGCTATAATAGTAGGCAGAGTTTAGCTATGGTCAGGGAAGGCCGAATGGGTTTATTTGATAAATTTAAAGAAGTAACTAAAAAAGTTTCAGAAGTAGAAAATAATATCTACAACGAGAAACGTGATTATCTTGAAATTTATGAGCGAAATATTGAATTAGAGAAAGAAATCGCCGAGAGAACAGAAGAGTTGAATGATGCAAACAAACGTATGTTTACACTGCAACATATTTGGGAAATGATGAATTCTTCAACTCCATTAGAAAATGTTTTGGAAGCGATTGTTAATAGTACCCAAGGTGAACTTGGGTATATGCATTGTGTAATTATTAGCAAATGCGAAGATGAAAATGGCGAATATTTGCAAGTTCTTGCCCAATCTAACGATGGTTTGATTGAACGATTAAATAATATTATTGGTTCTCCGGGGATTCAGACAAGACGTTTGGCTTATGATAATGAAAGTGTTTTTGCCGACACAATGCGCCAAAGAAAAATTATTCAAACAAAATCAATTGACCAATCATTGAAATCTGTTCTGCCGGAACTTTCACCGGAAATTGTAACAAAAATTATATCTAATCAACCGGTAAAATCTGTCATTGTTGTTCCTTTGATTACTCAGACTAAAGAATTTGGTTGGTTCTGCGTATTTTCTGCAAGAGAAGAACTCGCCGGTACTGAAATGGACTTTTTAGGACTTTTTGCAAAACAAATTGAAATGGCAATTACAATTGCCGATTTGTTCCAAGCTGTTAGAGATCAAGCTGTAACAGATGCTTTGACCGGTTTGTATAATAGAAGATATTTTGAAGAATCTTTGGAAAAAGAAGTTCAACGTGCAAAACGTCAACAACAACCGTTTTCTATTATTGGTATAGATTTAGACTTTTTGAAAAAAATTAACGATACTTATGGTCATTTTTATGGCGATTTAGCAATTAAAACAATTGCTGATGTATTGAAAGCAAATGCTCGTTCTGTCGATGTTCCGGCAAGAATTGGCGGAGAAGAATTTGATGTCTTACTCCCAGGGATTGCCTCTGACGGTGCTATGATAGCTGCAGAGAGAATTAGAAGTGCAATTGAGAAAACTGAAATTGAAACTATCGGTCATATTACAGGTAGTTTAGGGGTTGCAACATATTTTGAACATACTGAAAATGTCGATGAATTACTGGAACTTACTGACCAAGCAATGTACACTTCTAAGCGCAACGGAAGAAACAGGGTTACACTTGCAAAACCGGTTTCTGAAACCTCATGGCAAGAGATTGCAGTTAACACATTCCTTGATATTTTGTCTAAAAATAGAGTTCCTATGGCAAAACATTTGTCTAAAGAGTTATGTCTGAAACTTCAAGCCCCTATAAATAAAGATGAAGTTTCTAATGAATCTTTATACACTGTAGCTGATATGCTTACAAAATTGTATAACCCAATGCATTCTTCTGGAGTTATCAAAAGTAAAGTTCTTATGGCAACAAGCTTAGCAAAAAGATTTGATTTACCTAAGGAAGACATTGATAATTTAAGAGTTGCAGTTTTGCTTTATGATATTGGAAATTTGATGTTGCCGCAAGATTTGTTACAAAAGGCTACTCCATTGACTGATGAAGAAAAAGCAAAAATTAAAAATCATCCGGTTATTGCAGCTCGAGAAATTTTGAAACCTATATCTTATGTTCAAGATATATTACCGATAATTGAACACCACCACGAAAATTGGGACGGTTCAGGTTATCCGAATAAAATTTCAAAAGACGAAATTCCATTGACTTCACAAATTATTTTGATTATTGATGAATATTTTGCCTTGATTGAACCTCGACCATATAGAGCAAAACTATCTTCCCGTGATGCTTTAGAAATTATCAAAGCAGATAGTGGTAAAAAGTGGAACAAAACTCTTGTTCAGGAATTTATTTCATTGATTGAGCATGATATAGTTTAATTATCATGAAAGAAAAAGAGTTTATTTTCATAATAAAAAATATCATTGGTTCAAAATTTATCGGTGATGATTGTGCTTATTTGAAAGATTTAGGAATTGTGGTTACTCAAGATAGCCTTGTTGAAGATGTCCATTTTTCTTTGAAATATACATCAGCTTTTGATTTAGGCTTTAAATCTGTAATGGTAAATATTTCCGATATTGCAGCAAGTGGAGGAGAGCCAAAATATCTAACTGTTGCTCTTTCTGTTCCTGCAAATATTGATAGTAAATTTGTTGAAGAATTCTATAAAGGGTGTCAAAAAGCTTGCGGAAATAATATTGAAATTGTTGGTGGTGATATTACAGGAGCTGACAAAATTTGTATTTCTGTTTGCGCAATTGGCAAAACTTTAGGTAGGAATATCTCGTCAAGAAAAAATGCTCAAATTGGACAAAAAATTATTGTTTCAGGAATTCATGGTTCAAGTTCCGCAGGATTGAAACTCCTTTTTGAAAATAAAAAAACTCCGGAACAATTTATAAAAGCTCATTTAATGCCTGTTGCTCAAGTTGAATTTGGCAAACGAGTTGCATTAAATGTTAAAGAATCTTATGCAATGATGGATACATCTGATGGTTTGATGGACTCGTTGTCTGCAATTGCAAATGAGAGTGGTGTTTTGCTTGATATTGATTTTAATAAAATTCCTTATGATAAAGAAATTATCCAATTTTCAGACTGGCAAAATATGGTATTATTTGGTGGAGAGGACTATCAAATTGTTGCCACAGTTCCACAAGATTATCCTTATGGAGTTGAGATAGGACAAGTGAAAGACGGTTTGGGTGTCGATTTGAAAATTAATAATGCAACTGTTCATTTTTCTCAAAAAGATGTAGAAGAAAAAGTTTTTAATCATTTTAAAACCCAAGGAGAAGAAAAATGAAAATTTCAGCGGTAATTACTGCGGGCGGAACATCATCAAGGTTTGGTAATACAAATAAATTGCTTGAAAAAATCAATGGAAAAGAAATAATTAAATACACCGTTGATGCTTTTATAAATTCTAATATTAATGAAATTATAATTAGTGCAAATTCTTCAATCATAGAGATTTTAAGAGTGTTTTTTAAAGAATATAAAAATATCAAAATTGTACAGGGTGGAAATTCCCGTCAAGCCTCTGTTTATAATGGTTTAAAGGTTGCAAATTGTGAGTATGTTTTGATTCACGATGGTGCAAGACCAATGATTACTCCTGAAATTATTAATAAAACAGTTGAGGCTGTTGTTGAGAAAAAAGCCGTTAGTGTTATGACTAAAACGATTGATACTATTAAAGAAGTAGATGAAAATGGCAAGATAATTAAAACAATTGACCGTTCAAAATTGTATAACACACAAACACCACAAGCTTTTAAATACGATTTGATTAAAATGGCTCATGATAAATTGCAAGACCAAAATTTTACTGATGATGCCGGTATGATTGAATTTTTAGGTAAAGATGTTTATATTGTCGATGGAGATTATAGAAATATCAAGGTTACTACAAAATCGGATTTGGCTTTAGCAGAGATTTATTTAACTCAAGATTAGCCACAACGTTTTGTTACAAGACTTGTTCCACATTTTTTGCATTTGCGAATTTTGCCCCAAGGAGTAATTTTGTATGTTTCGCCACAATTTGGACAGGTGTATTCTTGTCGTGATTTTTTGGTAATAAAAAATATGAAAAATCCAACAATTGCAAGTTGGGCAAGTCCGATTACAACTCCAATGATAATTAATTGGAGAAAAAATAGTAATCCAGAAAAATCTAACATAAGTGGATATGTCGGAATCTCAAAATCTGAATAATCATAAATGACAGAAGTTGAAGTATCATTATTCAATGTAGGTTGAGCAACAGAGCGAGTTACGGTTACAGCATTTTGAGAATAATTTCCTAAATCTTTCATATTTATATTATACCATATTACCTCAAAGTATGCTATAATAAAGATAGAAAGGTTTTTTTAAAATGTTCAGAATAGGGATTGGTTACGATATTCATAAACTAATTGAGGGTAGGGATTTAATTCTTGGTGGGATTAAAATTACACATGAAAAAGGTCTTTTGGGGCATTCAGATGCAGATGTTTTAATCCATGCAATTATTGATGCGATGTTAGGTGCTTTGGCGCTTGATGATATCGGAACGCTTTTTCCGGATACTGACCCCAAATATAAAGATATAGATAGTACAATTTTGTTAAAACACGTGTATGATTTGATTCAAAAACAGGGATATCATATTGTGAATATTGACAGTAATATAATTGCGCAAGCACCGAAAATGATGCCGTATATCCCTAAAATGAAGGAAGTTTTGTGTAAAATTTTAAATCTCAAACCGGAAGAATTATCTATTAAAGCAAAAACAAAAGAAAAATTAGATGCCGTGGGTCAAAAACTCGCTATTGAATCCAATGCCGTAGTTTTACTTGGGAAGTAAGTACAAGACTATATGAAATTTTGTATGGAAATCTTAATCATAGATATTGGGCAAATTTAGTCAATGATTAATCATAACAAATTCATACCAATATAACTGTAAAAATTTGTAAAAACATTTCCTAAAAAAATAAAGATATTCCAACATTTTACCGACAAATAAATTGTTGACAAAAGTGAATTCATTATTAAAACAATTTTGAAAGGTCTCGTGAAATGTCAATAAATAGTGTATCATCTATTGGAAGTTTTACCGGCTGCCAGAGTTCAAATCTAAGCGAAGAAACTAAGCGTAAACTTAGAGAACTCGGGGTTGAACCATCTACCGTTGCAAATGAATTTCAAGCACAACAACTAATAAAAACTCTTGAACAGAAATTAGAACAAGTCCACAAATCAGCAAGTTTTGGTAATGCAAGAAAAGCAACTAGCGGAGAAGCAGAACTTATTGCAAAAGCAAAAGCTTTAGCAAACCAAGTTGGTATTAGTGTATCTTCAACAGATTCCTTATCCGATATTTTTTCAAAAATTAAAGCAAAAATAAATACAATGGAAGCTCAAGGACAAGATATTAAAGCTTGCAAGTCAGAGTTATCAGCCCTAGAAGATAAGTATTCTACTGTTCAACAAAATCAATCCTCTATGCTTAGTGCAATGAATTATACTGCTAGTTTGAATAAATATATGTTAGGTTTATAGTAATAAATAATAAAAAAGAAAGAGAAATAAATGAACTTTAACGGTTCATTTTTCTCGCGCTATTCATTTTTTCTAATGCTACTTTAGTACGTGCGCGTAGCACCTATGCATTAAATGTTTTGAAACTTGATTCTACGTTCTTTGAGATTACTTTTTTTACTGCATCAATTTCTGTTGAAATTGCGTTTTCTTCTGTATCTAATTGTTTCAAATTTAATTCTAAGCTCTTATCTTGTGATTGTATAATTTCTAGTTTTGAATTGATATTTTGAATTTTCTTATCATATTGGTTTTGGTCATAGTTATATTGGTTCATTGCATCGTTATATGCTTCTTCATCTGTTGATGTGCTTGTTGTTAAACTGTAGGTTGTGTATTTATTTGTATCTACGTTTCCTTTTGCATCTGTTTCATATAATGTCAATGAAATATATCTGCCTGATGAGTCTTTTTCTACTGTACCTATTTGATTCAATACTTCTTTTGTTTTTGTACTTGAACCGATTGAATAACAGTTAATTGTACTTACGGCATAGCCTTGGTTATATTTATCCGGATCTTCTACTTCATCTTTTTGATAGAAGTATGGAACATAGTTTCCCTTAGTTGTATCTTTTACATAGCGAACGTACCATTCATCTCCGGAATTTGGGTTGTTGAATTTGTTTTCATTCAACATTTTTTGGTAGTACTCTTCTTGTTCTAGTAAATCTGCTAATTGGTCTTGTTCTAATGTTGATAAATATTTGTCATTAGATAAACCTAGTTTCAATGCATCAAAATCTGCTGTTGTCATATTTTTGATATCTGCTGCTGATTTTCCGTTGATTGATCCTAATGCTCTTAATTCTGTTGTACCAACTTTGTATGTATTATTTTCTCTTGAAATCAAACTTGATGATGCTGATACGATTGAATAATCATCTTGCCATTGTTGAATATAGCTGATTGAATATTGGTTATTTCCTTTTGCAATCATTGAAGTTACAGTATTTGTCAATGCGCCATCATTGAATGTGTAGCTAACTTTTGTATAGTCATCTACTGATGGTGGAGTTGGTACTGACATATTACACAACTCAGAATAATAGCTTGCTGATTCATTTGACAGAGTTGTTCTCTGTTGGTTTATCTGTTGACCCTCAAACTCTACGTTATTCTTGCGAGCTGTCAGGCTTAAGAATCTAGCTTGTGATGCTGTCATTCCCATGACAATACGTCCTTTCTTTCGTTTCCGATACTCGTATTAACGGCAATTTTAATAAATATCTTTAAGAAAGAGAAATATTTTGTAATATTTTGTAATAAATATAGAAATTAAGATTTGTAGGCTTGAAAAAGTTGGGGAATGGTTTATAATATAAATCACAGTACATTAACAACACCATGGGGACGTTTTGGATTTGACAGGATGTTTTGGTGAAAATAGGTTGCGTGTCCGAGAGCTGTTCTCGGTTATCAACGGGCAAAACAAATTAAATGCTAACAATGTAATCAAAGCAGACTTCTCTAGAGCAAATGCTTTAGCTGCATAAGTCGCTGATTCTAGCTACTCATAGAACCCAGCTTGCCGGTTTTATGGGTCCATTATGCAAGACGCAGTGTGTTGATTGGTGGTAGACACATCAAGATAACCATCAAGGGTTTAGAGTTTCCCTCAAATAAAACCTAGGATTAGCTTGTCAGGTTTTGATATTTTCCTGAGTTAATCGAGAGAATAAATATCTACACACGTAGAGGTTTATTTTTATCCATTTTGGACGTGGGTTCGACTCCCACCGTCTCCATTTTATGACTTTTAAGACAATTTAATGTTTATATAAATTTAGTGTAAATAAAGTGCAAGTGTGAGATGGGTGTATTATCGCTAAGACTTTAAGATAAAGCCTTTTATGGCTATTTTATTAGAATGAGATGTACTTGCACTAATTGGATTTTATCTGCACTTTTTTATATATTATCTGCATTAAAATCACATCAATTTCAAAATCAAACTCCGAAAGTTAGCAATATATTTACGCTTTAGCCATGTATATTTAGTGCAAACAAAAAAGTATTTTCTATTTTGAGATATGCAGAATTATCTCTGAGATTGAGATGAAAACACTTGACTTCTGTTGAAACAAGAGCGATTAATATCATTGTAAAAGGTCTTTAAACAAGATTTAAAATGGTTTTAAATGAACAAATTACATTTACTTCACGAAGCAGAAAAATTATACAGCATTGAAAATTTAACTCCTGAAATGATTGCTGAAAAATTAAATATCTCACGCAGAACTATTTTTAACTGGAAAAAGAAATACAAATGGGATAATCATATCGTCAGAATAAAAGATTTTTCTAAACAATTTGCTGGTGATATTTATAATGTTGGAACAAAACTTCTTACAAAATTAAATGATGATATAGATAACAATAGAATTTTGAATAAACATGAAATTTGTGCCTTGGAAAACATTATCAAAATTATAAATAAAGAAGAAAAAGAACAAGCAAAAAATTTGGATAATTTTTCACCTAAAAAGAAACCTGCAAAATTTCTATCACCAGATGTTATTGAAGAAATTAATAGAAAAATATTAGGTTGGAATGGTGCATATTAAACTGTGTCGAATTGTCTCTGAGATTGAGACGAAGAGTTGATTTATTTGAGGCAAAGAGTGATTAATGACTGTGTAAAAAGGAATAAAACATGGTAGAATTCACTCCAGGAAAATCAAAGAAAATAGCATTAGCAAGATTGGATTTATTCAATCAGTGGAAAGAATTTCGCAAAAAATCAAATAATAAACTCCAAGCTGATTATGACTTTGTGAATCTACACAACACATCTAATTCTCATCTCTTTGATATTTTAGGGAAAATTAGTAGAGGCACACTTCATAGATGGAAAAACATTCTCAATGGAACAGAAGATTATACAAAACTTATCCCACAATATAGATATGCAAAAGTAGATGAATACAAGACTTGTTTAACTGATGAAGAAATTAAAATATTTATGGGATTGCTTTTGCACCCCAACCGACTTTGTATCGGTAAAGCCATTGCCCTTACTAAATACAAACTTCAACAACAAGGTCAATCGTATATTCCAGCAGATATTACTTTTAGAAAATATGCTAATTGGTTTAAGAAGAATAATTATGATAAATGGATTTTAGCTCGAGATGGTGAAAAAGCTTTATCTGATAAGGTTGAACCCTATATAAAACGTGATGCAAGTTTGCTTGAAGTTGGGGATATTCTTGTCGCTGATGGTCATAATTTAGCATTTAATGTAATTAATCCTTTTACAGGTAAACCAACAAGAGCAACTTTAGTAGGATTTTTAGATTGGAAATCCACAGCACTTGTAGGGTATGAAATTATGCTAGAGGAAAACACTCAATGTATTGCAAGTGCCCTTCGTAATTCAATAATAAACCTTGATATGATTCCTAAAATAGTTTACCAAGATAATGGTAGAGCTTTTAGAGCAAAATACTTTAATGATGATAGAGGATTTAGCGAGTTAGGATTTAATGGACTATATTCAAAATTAGGTATAGAAACAGTATTTGCTAGACCATATAATGCTAGAGCAAAAGTTATAGAAAGATTTTTCAAAGAATTTCAAGAAGGGTTTGAAAAATTATTACCGAGTTATGTAGGTTCAAGTATAGACAATAAACCAGCATATCTAATGAGAAATGAAAAGTTACACACACAATTACACAATGATTTTGTACCAACTTTAGATGAAACAATAAAAATGATTGATATGTGGTTGAATTTCAAAAACTCTCAACCTTGTCCGAACGCACCAGATAAAACAATAGCAGAAGTTTTAGAAGAAAGAAAACGACAAAATATAGATATAAACCAGCTTGATGATTTAATGCTTGCAACTGAAGTTAAAACAATACAGAGAAATGGTATAAGATTTTTAAATTGTGATTATTTTGATGAACGCCTTTATGGGTTTAAAAGTAAGGTTTTAATTAAATACAATTTATTTGATTTAACAAGTATAAAAGTTTACACAAACAAAGGTGAATATTTATGTACGGCAGAACGTGTAACTGAAACTCACCCAATGGCAAAATTACTAGGTACGGTTACTGATTTTGAAGACTATAAACAAAAAATTGTTAAACAAAGAAGATTGCATAAGAAAACTATAAATGCTGTCAAAGAATATTTCTCTAACGATGATGTTAAGTATTTAGAAACAAGAATGCTTGAAGAAAATTCAAACCCTATTCAAACAGAGTTCAAAGAGCATTCAAAATGTGTTCAAAAAATATTCAAGAATAATTCAGAAAAATATGAGTATTTAATCAAAAATAATCCGAATGATAAATGGATTGAAAAATTTAAACAAACTAAGGAGTATAAATTACTTTATGAATAGAACCTTTGTTAAAACAACGAACGTGAAAAATTTTATTGGTTTAGTTGAAAATCTTCTAAACAAGCCAAAGAATATTCCCAAAATGGGGCTCATCCATGGCGAATCTGGACTAGGTAAATCACAAACGGCATTATGGTTGGCTTGCAAATATGATGCGATATATTTAAGGGCTACAAACTTAATGACAGGACGATGGTTATTAGAAGAAATCGCAAAAGAAATGGACGAAATTCCGAGATATTTAACCTCGGATAATTTCAATTTAATAGTTCAAAAATTAAAACAAAAACCACAATTAATCATTGTTGATGAAATTGATTACTTGATGAATAACTTAAAAACGATAGAAATTTTGAGAGATATTCATGATGAAACCGATTGCCCAATTATATTTGTTGGCATGGGATTGGCACATAAAAAGTTGGAACGATACAAACATCTTTTTGATAGGTTTTCTGAAGTCGTAAAGTTTGAAACTTTTGGGGTAAATGATTTGTCACAAATTGTCAGCCAGTTATCAGAAGTTACATTTACCCCCGATGCTGTTGAATATATCCATACAAAATACAACAGATTCAGGCAAATAGTTCAGTTAATAAACCAAATGGAAACCTTTGCCAAAGATAATAATTTAACAGAAATAACAAAAGAAATTACGGAGCAGATTTTATGAATATAGAAAAATTAGCCAAACACCTAAAAGAATTTACACTAGACGAAATTAATATGATTGCCGAATGTGATTGCAAAACAGAGTTTGAACACCTTTTGAACGAAAATAAAATAATCTCTGAACAAGGTTTGTATAGATATGTAGAAATTTCTAAAGAAAAAACTTTTGATTTGTATCCCAAACCAACTTTTAGGAAGAAGAATCTTTTATTTAGTGATTTGGCAAAAGATTATCTTGTAAATAGAAAACTGACAAAAGATACTTTGAAAGGTTATAAATCACAGTTAAAATACAACATTTTGCCATATTTTGGCGAAATTCAAATCAATAAAATCACCTATGAAATGATTGTTGATTTTATGCAGAAAATGAAAGAAAAATACAAACCAAAAACCGCAAGTAATGGTGTTACATTACTTGGAAGTATTTTGAAATATGCGTTTGAACAGGGACTAATTAGACATAATCCGTATTATGGTGTTAAAAATTCAATGTGCAGATAGGAGAGTTATTATGACCAAAATGAAGCTTTAGGAATTTAAATAAATTACGAAAACCATTTTAATGCCGTATTTACAACATCTTGTGCAAGTTTTGTATCATGCTTATTTGTATCACAAGCTTTAAAAATTGGTAGAAATATTGTTTCCTTATTATCTATATAATTATGTATATAATCTACAGTTTGCCCCCTTGATTTAGTGGCACAAAACATTACATCGCAATTATTATTATCAAAATAAGTTAAATTTGAAGAAACAATATCTAATGTATCACCTCCTGTTGCAATACCTATTTTTAATAATTTATTATTAATTAACGCAAGTTCAAATATACAAGTCATATCACCGATTTCAGGAATATAAAATTCATTTTGCTTTTTCTTCTTAACTTCATTTTGTATTCGTATAGATATAGTCTTAGGGTCTTTTTGTAATAAGCTAAGAATTTCTTTTAATGTTGTTGTTTTACCGCTATTGCTCACACCCTCTACTGCAATTAATAATTTTTGCATACAAGTCTCCTTTGATATTTTATAATATTGCAAATATTTATTTAAAACAACTATTAACAAATGACAAAATTATCAAAGTAAGAATTTTTTATAAATGTAAAAGATTATTTGTGATTAATTCAATCGCCCATTGTTCAACATTTTTGTTTTCGCTTATTACAAATTCTTGTCCACGATAAACACTTTTAACTTGACAATATTCGCTATTTAAATCTGTCCAACGATTTTTATTTGTGTGGTATGTCATATTTGTATTCAGGAAGCATTTAGGCAGTAGCCAAATTGATTTATTTTCATTTGATTTCGTTAAAGTTGTACTTTCTGAAAGTTTTAACCTTCCACAACCTTTTATTTTAGAACCATCCAGCAATTTTGTATCTGCGACAAATAACAAATTCGTTTTCTCATATTCAGTTGATTCATAAGCAATATGCGGATGAGTTTTTGTAAGTTGTAATGCTTCTTTCTTATCTTGCGAGTTGTTTAAGTCTAAAATTTTTCCGATTTTAAAATAAGCATATATACAATGTTTTCCGTTTTTATCTTGCGAGCTAAATTTATAAGATTCAATATCAAAATCTCTGAACCAGCCAAAGAATAGCAACAAATCTCCAATCTTTACATCATTATTTATCAGATGTTTTGCTACTGTTGAGCATTGCCAGAATAGCCCACTTTCTATATCAGGGTCTAAATGACAAGTCATTATCTCTGTGCCATTCAATTTTGGTTTAATTTTACTTTTTCAAAAATTTTACCAAGATTATAACCACAAATTTGAACATTATTATATTCCAGATTTGTATGTTCATCGGGTATTGGCAAGGAAATTAATTTGTCGCCAATAATAAAACTAGGACATCCGCTTGATGCACTATCAAACCCTTTTCTACTTAATATAATTTTCATAGTTGAATCTCATATTATTTTATTTTAATACAACTCTTTCTGCATACTAGTGATTTTTTATAATTTGTTCAATTAAAGTGTCTATATCCGATTCACTATCACTTGTACTTTCGGAAAGATTCTTTAAAAAACGTTGTTTACTAATTCCTTGTATTTGACTTTTAACGATATTTATTAACTGAATATCACTACTGTTTAATGGAATTTGTTTTAGTTGTTTTTGCCGAATTTCTTTTAATTGTAATAATATTTTTTTATTTTCATATGACATATCTTACTCCTTTCTATTTAGTAACATATATTATTATAATTGAAATTATTAAAATGCTAGATGATATTATATATTGTAAATGAATCCATTTTATTTTCATTTTTAACCTTTGCAAATTTTCTTTATTGAGTTTTAAAATAAGAGCATTGTTATAAATATAATTTTTTAAATACTGCTCCCTATTTTTACATTTAATTATAGGTAATTCTGTTTTTAGTAATTGATATGCATTTTGAAAAGATTGAATCCAAATTATTCGAATCAAAAAATAAAAATATATTAATAAACTAATTAACATTAATGTTATTTTATATGTTTCATTAAATGCATTATTTTTTATTAAATAAGCAATACACCCAGAATAGATAGTAATAGGAAAAGTAAACATTTTAAATAAATTTTCTATTTTTTTCAGAAAATCATTATATTCTTTATAATAAATTTGCACTTCCTTTTCATAAAAATCTTTTATATCTATTAATAGAGGTAATTTATTTACAGTAAAAATACCTAATATTTTTTCTTTATGGTTTAATTTACTAGTCTCAAACTTTTGTTTAAACTCTTTTGTTATAATTTCCCGTTCAGAATTACTAACGCTTATATTAAAGAAAAAACCAATTGCATATTTTTTTAAGAAGTAAAGAAATATAGTAAAACTAGAAATATAAATAATAAATTTTATTAAATTAATAAAAACAGAATATAACATTATAAATCCTCTAAAATACCATCTTCTAAATCTTGAATATTATAAACCGTATCCAAAACATCAAAGGTTTCTTCAAGATTATTTCTGGCGCTATTCCAACCACAGCCATCAGTAAACCAAATAAACGTTACGCCATCTATTGTAGCAACTTCTTGTGCTAAGGTTTTATAGCTTCTTGCCGTCTCATTAAGTTTTGAGCCGCCACTTGAATAGAAATTTGTTTCAATTACATAAATTTGATTATCAGTTTTTATTACAAAATCAAAACGTTTTTCCATTTTGCCTTGATTTGAAATAGCAGAAAGATTAACATTCCATTTATCTTCAATTTCGTGGATATACATTTCTTTGAAATAGTTTTGCCCTTTAACAAATCCGGCTTTTTGAATGTAATCTTCAACAAGATTTTCCATCAAATGTCCACCGCGATTTTTACGACCGTTACTATCTAACCCTGTTTCAACACCAGTTGCATAATCAACTAAATTGCTTACAATATGATTTTCCAACAAATCAAACAGCTTAGTTTTTCTCATAAACATTTTATAATCATCTATGCTGTAGTTTTGTTTTCTAAAAGAGAAATTATATTCTCCATCAGCATCTGTAACAGAAATTTCGTTAGAGCGAACAGCTAATAGCAAAGGAATACATTTTAGAGTTTCAGGATATTTTATGATAATATCTTCAAAATCTTTTTCAATGTTTTTTGAACCAACTAGCGAATTTAAAATATTTAATTCAACTTTTATATCATCAACATTGTTATTTATCTTATCAAAATTTACATAGTAGCAATAATCTGCAATACACGGTCTAAATGTAGATAACCATTCTTTAAAATCTCTAGTCATAATTCCTCACTAAAACTTCTGTAATTTTACCTCTGCCATCTGCATTTGCATTGATTTGGCGAGAAGCAAAAACTTTTTTAATTTCATAGTTTGCATATAATTCATTCACTAGTTTTGTGTCTGAATTTGAAAGCATAAATTTTACTCCCATTGTGGCTAATTCATCGCAAACATCACGTAGTTTAAACTGCATATCAATATCAAAGCCGTCTTTTGTATATGAAGTAAAACTTGAAGTCTCATTTAATGGTACATAAGGTGGGTCGAAATAAACAAAATCACCTTTTTTGACTTTTGTTAAAATCTCTGAAAAGTCTGCACACTTAATTTCGGTCTTTTTTAATAGCTCAGAACAATTTAAAAGATTGTTTTCATCAATAATACGAGGATTTTTGTAATATCCAAATGGAACATTAAATTGTCCCTGAGAATTCACTCTATACATACCGTTAAAACAGGTTCTATTCAAATAAATAAAACGACTTGCTCTTTCTACATCTGACAATTCTGTATATTGTTCAGTTCTATCAATATTTCGAATTTCTAAAAAATATTCTTTTGAAACTTTGTGCTTGCTTAAATCCTTAATAAGTTCATAAACATTATCTCGAACAACTGAATAAAGGTTAATCAACTCTTCATTCATATCAGAAATATAAGCCTGTTCCGCTTGTAATTCAAAAAATAAAGCACCGCCGCCAATGAAAGGCTCAAAATAACGATTGTAAGATTTTGGCATGTTTTTAATTAGTTCAAACATAAGCTGACGCTTGCCGCCAACCCATTTAACAATCGGATATGTTTTACTTTTCAATTGTTCTAAAACTACTGCCATGCTTTATCTTTCTTTGAAAATAGTTGCTCAAACCTTTTAACAGAAAGGTCTAAGTATTCTTTTTCTAAGTCTATTCCAATAAATTTCCTTTTCAGTTCTAATGCCATTATACCAGTAGTTGAGCTTCCTGTGAATGGATCGAGTATTAAATCGCCTTTGTTAGTTGACGCAAGGATTATGCGCCTTAACAATTCTAAAGGTTTTTGAGTCGGGTGTTTGCCGAATTCTTTTTCTGAAGGTTTTGGAGTATCTATTTGCCAAACCGAACGCATTTGTTTATTTGGCTTTTTAAGAATATCATCGTTCCAATCCCCATTTTTCATTGCTTCGTAATTGAAAGTATGCTTGCCTTTTGGGTCTTTTCTTGCCCATAATAAAGTTTCATGACTAGCTGTAAAATACCTACAACTCATATTTGGCGAAGCATTCGGTTTAAACCAACATATATCATTTAAAATTTTAAAGCCAGATTTTTGCAACGCAAATCCACAAGCATAAATTGAATGATAAGTCCCCGAAATCCAAATTGTTCCGTTAGGTTTTAAAACTCTTTTACAAGCATTAATCCATTTTTGATGGAATTCAAAATCTTCGTCCAAGCCTTTGCTTTCATCCCATTTCCCTTTGTTGACAGAAACAACTTTGCCTGATTGACAGGTTATCCCCCCATTAGAAAGCATATACGGCGGGTCTGCAAAAATCATATCTATAGATTCAGGAGTTGCTCTATTTAAAATTTCAATACAATCACCCTGAAATAAAGTTATATCGTCTTTTTCATAAAACTTTTGCATGAGTTTATTTTATTATAAAAAAGAGAAGATAGCTATAATTTTGAAAAATCAAAATAAATCTTCGTGTTTAAGATATAATTTTATAATATAAGGGGATTCTTATGACATGGGCTCAAAAATTTTCAGAATGGTTAGTTGAGGAAAAAGAAGAAAATATTACGACTACGGATGGAAAACCTATTAAAGTTTTTTCTTTTAATTATAATAGTACTGATGACGAAACCATGTCGGATTGGGCTAAACATTTTAGGAACCATTATTGCCCTGACGAAAAAATAGATCTTTTAAGAAAGGGAACTGGTTTGTCAAAAAAGGATTATTTGTTAACCCTAAAATTCCCAGCTCAAACAGGTACGCCTGGTCCAAGTGTTCGTTCAGGCGACTTTAGTGAAATATTAATATCTGACTATCTTGAGTATATATTGAACTATTGGGTTCCAAGAACTAGATATTCAAATAAAATTAATAGAAATTCATCCCCTATGGGGTCAGATATAATTGGATTTAAATTATTTGATTCGAATGAAACCAATAAGGATATTCTTACGGTTATCGAAGCAAAAGCTTCATATACAAATACAACCGAGAATCGATTGCAAAAAGCAATTGATGATTCTCGAAAGGATAATGTTCGAATAGCAGAATCTTTAAATGCAATGAAACAAAGATATATTGAGATAAATAATATTGAAAATGCCAAAAAGGTAGAACGTTTTGAAAATATATCAGATAGACCTTATACTATGTTTTATGGTGCTGCTGCATTGTTTTCTAACGAAATATATGACGAAAAAATTTTAAGAACATCGGATACTTCAAATCATGTAGATATTCCTCATTTAATGCTTATAGTCGTCAAGGGTGATAATATGATGAATTTAGTTCATGAACTTTATAGGAGGGCTGCTGATGAAGCTTAAACCAGGTAGCAATTCCAATGAATTATTAGGTATGACTCGTTCTGAAGCAAAAATGTACGAATATGATGTTCCAAAAGAGAATCGTATTCATATTAATAAAGAAAAAATTAAGGATTTATTTTTTCTTACAATAGCATTGCTTGGTGATTATGCTGTAAATTTTTATAAAGAAAATAGCACGAGTGCTATACTAAACGAATTAAAAGAGAGCTTAATATTTTCTGCACAATTTTTTGATGCATATTTTAATGCAAAATTACAAGATAAAGACAACGACTACTATGTAATAATGGGAAGCGCGGCTTATTACTTATGTGATTATATGGGAAGCACCAAAGTTCTTGCCAATAAACTTAATCCGGGTGAATTAAATTTGGATGTTAATAAATTAGATTTGCTATTATTGGATTTTTTAAGAAATGATTTTTCAGCAGAAATAAATGAAAGTGTTTATATCACATATATCAATAATATCATTTCTTCTTGGAACCAATTTTGCTCAACAGGAGAAAATTTCGAAAATATTTTTTATAATTTAGATAATCTAAGAAAAGAAATTTATAAAAACGGTACTGATAGAGAATTACTTTTTATCGATATTTTATGTGCAGTTATAAAAAAGAAATATCTGCACACTACCTGGTATACAATGCCGTTATTTACAGATATTGACAAAGAAATATGGAAACCCCTTTTGACTAAAATTGGTATAAAAGAATTGTGGCCTTCCCAAATTTTAATAGGTAAAAATGAAATATTTAAAGGTAAATCTGCAACAATTCAAATGCCAACTAGTGCAGGAAAAACTAAAGCAACTGAATTAATTATACGCAGTATATTTTTGGCCGATAGAACAAATTTAGCAGTAATAGTTGCTCCCTTTAGGGCACTTTGTCATGATATACAAGATGATTTACAAAAAGCATTCTATGGGGAAAATATAGAAATTGATGAACTATCAGATGTATATCAGATTGATTATGAACTTGAGGATTCGAGAGAACAAAAGAAAATCCTAGTTTTAACCCCTGAAAAATTATTATATATACTTAGACAAACTCCTGAATTAGCACAAGTTATTGGGCTGATAATATATGATGAAGGGCATCAATTTGATAGCACTTCGAGAGGAACAAACTATGAATTATTGCTAGCTTCTTTGAAATTAATGTTGCCCAAAAACTGTCAAACAATTCTTATATCAGCTGTAATGGGCAATATTGAAGATATTAATAATTGGCTAAATGGAGATGATGCTGCTATTATCAATGGAAAAGATATAGCTTCAACATATAGAACAATTGCTTTTACTAGCTGGATAGATACTCGCGGTAAAATTCAATTTATAAATAAAGATAATCCCGATCTGGAAGAATATTATGTTCCAAGAATCATTGAAAGTCAGCAGCTCAATAAAATTGGTAAAGAAAGAAATGATAGATTTTTCCCTCAAAAAAACGATTCAAACTCTATTGCTTTATATCTAGGTAAAAAACTAGTTAATCGAGGAGGTGTAGCTATATTTTGTGGGCAAAAACGAAGTATAAAAAATCTTTGCGACCAAGTAAATGATTTATTAGAAAGACAATATAATTTTGATAATATAATCAATTATTCAAATTTAAATGAAATTAGTAAAATATATAATTTATATAAGGCTAATTTAGGAGAAACGTCATATACGAGTGCTGCTAAAATTGGAATACTAACTCATCATAGAACAATTCCACAAGGTATAAGATTATCTGTAGAAAATGCAATGAAAGAATCATTCGCAAAATTTGTAATATGCACTTCTACTCTTGCTCAAGGTGTAAATATGCCACTTAAATATTTAATTATCAATAGTACACAGCAAGGTACAGATACCATTTCTGTAAGGGACTTTCAAAATCTTGTAGGAAGAGCAGGACGTGCTGGAATGTATACAGAGGGAAGTATAATTTTTGCAAATAATTTATTATATGATTCTAGAAGAAATTTAGAAGAAAGGTGGAGATGGATGAGAACAAAAGAGCTTATCGATCCACATAATTCTGAGAATTGCAATAGTACAATATTTAAGATTTTTGACCCTATAAAAAATGGTTTAACAGGGAAGAACTCTCGTCATATAATTATGAAACCTTTAGATTTTGCTGGAGCATACATTAATAGTAAAATAGAGCAATTGATTGGAGCTATTATGCAACACGAAACAATAATGGAAAATAACCAAGATATTGGCTTTAAACGAGAAAATGTAGAATTTCAATGTAACGAGAAAATAAACATTATTAAAAATATAGAAAGTTTTATTCTCGCACAAGTAGATTTTCAAGATAATTACGAAGAAGAAATAAAAGAACTTGCAAAATCTACATTAGCTTATCATTTAGGCGATCAAAAGCAAAAAGAAGAAATTATAGAATTATTTAAACTATTGGGTAAACACATTTTAGAATTAACACAAAATAACGTTCAAAGAAAATATTTTGCAAAAACATTGTACGGAATAAACGAAAACATAGAATTGCAGAATTGGGTTGAAGAAAATTCTCAAAAGTTGAAAAGCATCGAAGATATTAATTTATTTTTAGAATTGATTTTTGAAAAATTGATGCAATATACTAACTCGAAATTTTATAATCAATGCAACCAACAAAGTGAGGCTAAAAATATAATAAAAATGTGGCTTAACGGAAAACCATATTATAAGATATTAGAATATTTAATCAAAAAAAGTATAAAGAGAAAGACTAAAAAAAGAACATTCGAATATCAAATAGATGATATTGTTGAATTTTGCGAAAATACACTTGCCTATGATGGAAGTTTATTTATTGGTGCTATAATTGAACTTTTACCAAATATTTATTGTGATTCAGATATTACAAATATTATTGAAAATTTAAAATTAATACAAAAAAGATTTAAGTATGGTTTATCTTCAAAACTAGAGATCATACTATATGAACTTGGATTTAGCGACAGAACTATTGTTCAAGAACTAAGTATTTATCTAAATAACATTCCTGAAAGAGCTTTGAAAAAATATATTATAAAAAAATATCTTCATGATAATAGAGAAATGTTGAGACCTGTTTTTACGACATTCCCTTCTTATTTTGCAGAAAAGATGGAGAATATATGATGACTGATATAATATATCCAATATTGCAAAAGTATTATAATGCATTAAATAGTTTGAATTCTCTTAATATCGAAAAAAATATCTTTGAAAGTATCCCATTAATAGATAACTTTTTTGCTGAGTTTAGAAATATAACATTTGTTATGCAGAAAAGCTTTAATACTAAGGAATTAAAAGAATATTATACAACAAAACGAAAAGAATTTTTGAATGATAATAACCTAAGATGGTTTATTGATAAAAGAAACGAAACTGTTAAAGAATATCCGTTTAAATTAGAAAAGGAAATTTTAGTATATGCATATCTTCCAGATTATTGTGGAAAAATAGTTGATAGTAGGCTTAATATTGACAATGATGTTCCTTTAGAAACAATTGAGCAAGTTATTAAAGCATATTTGATTAAATATAATAAAAATTCTGATATTTACTTTAGTATTGATATCTTATTTAAAGAAAATGGAAACGAAATAAATATTTATTCAAGAATAAAAAATGGAATTATAATAATGGATAATTTTATTAATGAAGTTATAACAGATTATCCGTGCAACTGTTCAAAATGTAAAAATATAATAGAGAAAATTAAAGAACTTAAGACAGAAATCTTTTTAAAAGATTTTACTTTTTCTTGGGATTATACAATAGAAAATAATGAAATTATATGGGGGCAACAAATTGAAATGAGAGCCAGCGATAAAAACGGGTGTCCTATTTCAATGTCAGATATATGTATTCCAATTGATGCAAATTTGCCAATTAGCAAAAATGTAATAAATGATGATATGGAACTTTTTAAATTTTATGCTTCAATGCATTATACTATATTTAATCTTCAAAAGAAGAATATTATGCCAACATTTATTATTGTTTATGAGGATAATACAGTATCATATATTCCCTTTATACCAACAATAAAAACTACTTTTTATAGAAAAGCACAATATGTAGAAAAAATTGCAAGAAAAAAGGATATTAGAGTTGTTTATTTTATTGGTGAAAATTTTTATTATCCAATAGAGAAAATTAAAGAAATTCAACAACCATATAGTCAACGCATTAAACATGCAAGTACAACATTATTATCTTTAAATATGATTAGCAAAAAATATGAACATGTTATGACAATATCATTTGATATCAACAATATTGAATGCGAAGATTATGTTATAAATCAGATAAATAACCCTTATGAAGACATAAATTGTTATTGGTTAAATCCTATATTAGATGTATTAAAAGAGAAAAATCTGTCAAAGCATTAGAAGACTGTTTATATTGCTATATAAATATCGTTTTGCAAGTTTTTTTATTGACGCGTTAAATTGTAATATCATTTTTTTATTATTCAGTGTTATTTCAGTATTTTCAATATTTTTATATCCAGTTCTATTTGTATATAATAAAGCAAGAGTTGGAGATATTGGAAAATAAATTTCAAAATCATTTCCTTGTAATTCAAATGGGTCAATATAACTAGCATAAATATTTATACACGGAGAATCTGAAGTAATAAAAGGTACCTCTGTATCGTTGTTTAATAATAATAATTTAGAACAACAAGCTCAAGCTATTTTTAAATCTTGGTTTGTAGATTTTGAACCCTTTGGTGGTACGATGCCTAAAGATTGGGAAAATGGGAATTTTGCTGAAATTATAGAGCATACAATAAGTGGTGATTGGGGAAAAGATTTTTTAACTGGAAATAATACTCAAAAAGTTTATTGTATTAGGGGAGCGGATATTCCTGAGGTTAGAATTGGGAATAAAGGCAAAATGCCCTATAGATATATTCTACCCAAAAATTATTTTAATAAAAAATTAACTGATGGAGATTTAGTTATTGAAATATCTGGGGGTAGTCCTACTCAATCAACAGGTAGAATCGTTGCAATAACAAACTATCTTCTTGAGAGATATGATGAAGGAATGGTTTGTACAAATTTTTGTAAGGCAATAAAACCCAAAAATAAATACAGTATGTTTATTTATTATTATTGGCTTTACCTATATCAAAAAAATGTATTTTTCTCCTATGAAAACGGGACAACGGGCATTAAAAACTTAGATATAAGTGGTTTTATAGAAACAGAACCAATAGTAATTCCAAATGCAGATATATTGATTAAATTTGATGAAATATGTAAAAATTTTGAGAAAATAATTTTTTCAAATGGTTATGAAAATGAACAATTAGCTCAACTTCGTGATACACTTTTACCAAAGTTAATGAATGGCGAAATTGATGTTTCTAAGGTTGATATTTCTGCTGATAAATTATTGTTTAGCATATTAGTTTTTGAGCATTTTTATATTAAAATCGTTATACTTATAGGAGTAACAATAAATACTATGACTATCTTTACAAGTAATATTATTAGATTTAAGTTGAAAAAATCTTTTACTTTTGACAACTAAATTCTTTTTCTTCATCAATTAATAAATGACAATCTTTCAACAAAATTTTTTATACATAAGTTAATATATTATTTTCCCTGCAAATTCCCTGTTAATTGATGTAGGGAATTATGCTATAAATAGTTGATATGCCTAGAAATTACAATGAAAATAATGTATAAATTGCTAAAAAACTAGTAAATACCCAGTAAAAAGTCATTATCAGGGAATTTGACCGAGCCTCTTGCTCACTGGACTGTTCGCTCCACCATTAAATTTTAGAGGGTTTTAATATCCTCTTTTTTAGTGCAAAAATCTCCGCACTGTGCGGGCTTTCAGAATTTTAAGAGAATTTATTATTTCACAAATGCGATAAATTCCACCTCACGCATACTCAAATTCTCTTTCGGCAAATAAAAAGAGTCCTTTTTTATGTTGTAAATAAAGTGCAAGTGTGAGATGGGTACATAATCGCTAAGGCTTAAAAAATGAAAGAAAAATATAAACCTAAAACGGCCAGTAATGCCGTAACTTTACTTGTAAGTATTTTAAAATATGTGTTTGAGCAAGGGTATATTAAACATAATCCGTATTATGGAATTAAGAATTCTATGTGCGGATAAGGAGTTAATATGACGAAAATGAAAGATTACAAATAACCTGAAAAGATGTATATTTATGACAAAATTCCACTTGAAGAAATCGGAATTAGATTAAATATCCCTCGCAGAACTTTGTTTTACTGGAAAAAGAAACACGAATGGGACAGGAAAAGATTTAAAACGGAACAGAATCAAGAAATTTTTAGCAACGAACTTTTAGACTTTACAAGAGAACTAATGCAAAAGATTTTTAACGATATTGATAACGACAGACAAACTCCACAATCTGAAATTTATTCGCTAATGAATATTTTGCAAAATATTCCGCAGACGAAACAATATGAAAACTCTAATCAAAAATCTAAACAACCAAAACCCACAGGACAACTAACTCCTGAAATTATTGAACAGATTGAAAGAGAGGTGTTGGGATTTGAATAAATATTAATTTCTAAGTAATTATTAGAATTTATGGTATTATTGACAGCATGAAGGATACTAATGAGTTTCTTGAACAACAATATGAAGAACAAGTTAATAGAATTAAAAATTATATAATAAAATTAAACACTTGGGTTGAAATCGCTCAAATTGCTGAAGTTTTTGGAGTAGGTAAATATCAACGCTTGATTGAAGATATGCCTAATACAACTATAGCCCAAATAATTAATCGGTCTTTAAAGGGAAAAGGATTTCAAACTTGCAGAATATATTATTTAATTTGTTCTAGTATATGGGTTGCACCAGATAATTTACAAATTGATGATATCCCAGAGACAGCTAAGAATAATGCGATACGTTTTAAATTTAGTAAAGATATTACACTGGTAAAAAGGTCTAAAAAAAATGTAAATAAGAGTAGTTCAGTATTATCAAAGTTTGATGAGGTTTCTTTAGATAGATTAAAAATCGCATTTAAAGAATATCGGCAAAACAAAGCTCTAGAATTAAATCTTCCTGTGTATTGTATTTTTGATAATAAAAGTCTTGATGACATTTTAAACAATTTACCCAAAACAGAAGAAGAAATGTATAATATTATAGGTTTTGGAAGGAAAAGAGTTGAAAAATATGGAAATGATATAATAGAAATTGTAAGAAAATTTATAGATGAAGAAAAAGTACAGTTAAAACAAAAGGATGAAATGTTTCCTTTCAATAATACCATTGATGTTAAAGTTGTCCTTAACTGTATTCAAAAATATGATGGAAGATTTTCATATAATGGTATAGTAAAAATATTAAAAGGATATTTTGGTTTTAAGTTTATACCAGGAATGGAAAATTCTGAGTATTATGGGATTTATAAACAAAACTCAGATTCAGATATTGAAAAAGCTATAGATTATTTAATTGAAAAAAATATTATTATAAATGATAATAAATTAAAAATTAAGCACGAAGATGATGATTTACAGACCGACAAAGTATTTCACGAAAAACGTCTTCAAGAAATTTTTGGTCATAATTCTTTTAAAGCTTGGCAATGGAATATTATTAGTAATTTAATCAATAAAAAAAGAATACTTTCCATCCAAAAAACCGGGGGCGGTAAATCTCTTTGTTTTCAATATACTGGAGATTATTTACATGCAAAAGGTCATGGAGTGACTATAGTTTTTTCACCTTTACAAGCATTAATGAGAGAGCAAGTTAAATATCTAAAATCTAAAGGTATAAACGCAGAATGCATAATTACTTCAAATGAAAAGTCAAATATTCAAAAAAAGGAACATAAAGAAATTTATGAAAAAGTGCTAAATGATGAAGTTTCTATTTTATACATAGCACCTGAAAGATTGAATAATCCAATGTGGTTAGAATATAGTTCCAAATTTAAAATTGCAATGGTAGTAATAGATGAAGCTCATTGTATTTCAACGTGGGGGCATGATTTTAGGATTGATTATAGACGAATTGTTAATCTAATAAATTTATTACCACCTATTATTCCTGTGCTATGCTTAACTGCAACTGCGAATGATATTGTTGCTAATGATATTCAGGAACAAATAGGAAATAATTTGCAAATAATTAGGGGTTCGCTAGAACGAAAAAATTTAAATTTGAATGTTATTAAAACTAATGATTTGAATGAAAAATATATTTATATGAAAAATTTTATCAATTCCCAAAATGGACACGGCATTGTTTATGTTGGGACACGAGCGGATACAAAAATTTTTTCTGATTGGTTAAATTATATAGGAATTGATTCTATACATTATCATGCTGGATTATCTGATGAACAACGAGTAGAAGTAGAAAATGCTTTAAAAGGAGATAAATATAAAGTTATCGTTTCCACAAATGCTCTAGGAATGGGAATGGATAAAAAAGATGTTCGATTTGTTATACATTCTCAAATGCCAAGTTCACTTATAGCATATTATCAGGAAATAGGTAGAGCTGGCAGAGATAATTTGCCGTCTAATATTTTATTACTATATAACGATGACGACGAAGAATTGCAAAAATATTTTATTGAAACCAGCAAACCAAGTAAAATACAATATATTAATACATTGCAATCTTTAAAAAAAGAAGATTTAAGTTTTTCAAATCTTATTAAATTGATTAATGTAAAAAAGCAAACAATGACACTAATTTTAAAGGATTTGGAAAATAGTTCCCACATAATAAAAATAGATAATTCAAAATATTCTTTTGTTAAAGATTTAACAGATGAAGAATTAGATTTAATTAACCAATATAAACAGGTACGATATGATGATTTATCAAAGATGTTACAATATATATTTTTGGATAGTTGTCGTACTAAATTTATTTGTAATTATTTGAATGATTATTCTGTAGAGGCCTGTAATCACTGTGATAACTGTAATCAAACTGTTTTGTCGGGTTTTGATAAAGCTGATTTTGAACTTTTAAAAGCCTTTTTTGATGACTATTTTCTTTATGAAAAAACTCCAAATTGTACAATTATTTCTTCCGGGTATTATAAAATTGAAGAGATTGGAGAATTAATAAAAAATTCAAAATATAGAAACAAAGGCTACTTTCATGATATCTTATTAAATAGAGTTGTAAGAGCATATTATAGATATTGTCGAAATGAAAATTTTGATTATATTTTGTTTGTACCGCCAACAATTTCCGGTGATTTGGTTGAAAATTTTGCACAAAGAATTTCGCAAAAAATTAATATTCCTTTTTCAAAAGATCTAATGAAAATTAAAGAAACTGAAATTCCTTTAAAAGAAGCTCAAAGTAAACTTCAGAAAAAGAAATTATTAAAAGATATTTTTAGTTTAAAGAATACAGAGAAATATACAAGGAAAAATATATTACTTATTGATGATATAATAGATTCTGGAACAACGATTAATGAAATTTCAAAATTATTATTAAAATGTGGTGTAAATAAAGTATACGCGTTAACTATCGCAAAAACAAATGTAGGTGATGAATAATGGAAAATGAATACATATATTGGATTGCAATTGCTCATTTGTCAAGATGGACACAAGAAAGAATTAATAATTTAGTTATTGATATTTTAAAAAATAAACAAATGACATTACAAGATTTTTTTGAATTAGATGATAAAATAATTGTTGAAACGTTTGATTTAAATGAAAAAGAAATTAATGATATAAAAGAAGCAAGAACAAAACTTCCAAACATCGCATTTCAAGTTGAAAAGTTATTAAATAAAGATATTAAAATCATACCTTTAAACTCTGGTTTATATCCTAAAATTATGAAAGAAAATCTAAAAGTTAAATATTCTCCAACAATAATTTATACAAAAGGGGATGTTAAAATATTACAGGAAAATTCTGTTGCAATAGTTGGTTCTAGAGATGCAAAAGAAGAGGCATTAAAATTTACAGACAATATTTCAAAAAAAATGGCTCAAGAATATAAAGTCATTGTTAGTGGTTTTGCAAAGGGTGTTGATAGACAAGCTTTAGATTCTTCAATTAAGTATAATGGGAATAGTATAATTGTTCTTCCTCAAGGTATTCTTACTTTTGATAGTGGTTTCAAAAAATATCAAAAAGAGATTGATAATGCTGGAGTTATTGTATTAAGTACATTCCCGCCTAATGCGGGCTGGTCAACCGGATTAGCAATGGCTCGTAATAGGTATATTTATGGTTTAGCGAAAGAAATTTATGTTGCACAAACAAATAGTTCTGGTGGAACTTGGAATGGTGCTATTGATGGGTTGAAAAAGAAACGAAATGTTTATGTATACTATCCGGAACATAATGAAGAAAGTGCAAGTTTTGAACTTTTAAAACAAGGTGCTAAAGCTGTTAATTTTAATGGGCAATTTATTGATGTGCAGTTACCTTACAAAGAAACACAATTAAAAATGTTTTAAATAATTTTTATAACAGCTTAATATTGATCTTTTGTACTTGATGTCGCGATTAAACGCTACAAAGAACTATGCAAAAGATAAAACAATATGCTTACCTAAATATTTAGCACCCTTTTCTATTGTATTTAAAGTTATTGAAGTGTTTTCGGGAGCCAAAATACGACAAATCGCAGTTCTTGAAGTTGCAAGTTCCTTTGCAAGACGGTTCACAGAAATATTATTTGCAAGCATTTTTTGTTCTAATGCGTACACAATAACCCTTTTTATTGCAATAGCTTCCGATTTTTGAAATAAATCTTCTTCAAGAAAACTGTCAAAATTTGAATCGATATGCTTTTTATTTATCATTTTTATTATTCTTTTTAATTCAAATTAATGTCTATTCATATTGCACTAAAAATAGTACAATGTTTCAAGTGGGTAATTCCGATTATTAAAATTTTATTAACAATAGTAAATTATTGGTATTATATATAATGTTTTTTTATTAAAATATGTTTGATTTGTATTAACATAGTTCTAATAAATTTATATCAAAAAAGAGGTATTATTCAAATGACAAAAGATTTCAATATTTTAAGTTTAGATGGTGGTGGATACAAGGGGTTATTTACAATAGCTTGTCTTGCGGAAATTGAAAAATGCTGTGGAATAAAAGTTAACGATTATTTCGATCTTTATGCTGGAACAAGTACAGGATCTATCATTGCAGTGGGACTTGCTGCCGGATGTACAGCTAATGAAATTTTAGAATTATATAAAAACATAGGATCACAAATTTTTCCACATCGAGCTGGATATATTAGCTGTGCTTGGAAAGCTATAAAACAATTTTTTGTACCTATATATGATAATAAAATTCTAAAAAAAGAATTACAAAACTTCTTTGGAAATAAATCGATTGAAGATGTATGTAACAGAAATAAATATATAATTGTTCCAACTTTATGTTTATCAAATAGCCAACCAAGAATATTTAAAACAGATTATAAACCTGAATATAATCAACACAATGCATATAAATTAGCAGACATAGTACTTGCAAGTTGCTCTGCCCCAACATACTTTCCTGTTGCAAAAATAAAGCACCCCATTGATGGTTATTATGAATATTTTGTAGATGGTGGTATGTTTGCCAATAACCCATCTGTATGTGCTATCACAGAAGCCGTTGGAAATCTTAACATAAATAAAGATAATATAAAGCTTATTTCAATTGCCCCTCCAATTGAAAAAGTTATAATAAAAGATGAGTTTTCCGCAAAAGCAAGAGGTATTTTAAAATGGAATAAAGACTTAGTAAGTATGGCTCTCGCGGGAACTTCCATTAAGGATGCGTACATAACAAAATTCTTATTAGAATCAAACAAATATTTAAGAATTATCCTTGAAATTTCAAAAAATACACCTAAGGAATTGGATAGGTGTTCAAAAAAAATAATCAATGAACTAGAACGAGAAGGACGTCAATATGTCATAAATAATAAAAGAAAAATACAAGAATTTTTTGATGTAAACAATTTTGAAGCAGTAATAAAAAGTAAAGAGGAAGGAACAAATGGCTAACCTAGAGAAAGAATTTGAAGAATTTTGGAAAAAGATAGATTTACCTAATGAGAAAGAAAAAGTACTTCGTGAGAAACGTGAATGTTTAAAAAATGAAATCATAGAATATTTTTCAACTAAAGATGAATATAATCAACCGGATTTTTTATTACAAGGTTCTATGGATATGTGTACAACTATAAATCCTTTAGATGAAGAATATGATATAGATTATGGTATTTATATAAATAAAAAAGATATCGATTACAAAGATGAAAATACTTGGCCAGATATAAAAAATCTACATGAAATAATTGCAAAAGCTTGCAAACCAAATAAAAGAACTGTTGATACGTCTAAAGATACCTGCGTAAGGGTTATTTATGCAAATAATTATCATGTTGATTTTCCAATATATATTAAAGATTTTGACAATAAAAATTTTATACCACAATTAGCACATAAAGAATCTGGTTGGCTCGGTAGTAATGCAAAAGCTAATACAGAATATTTTCAACGTTGTAATAAAGGAACTAATGATGCACTACGATATGTTGTAATGTTTTTAAAAGCAATGGTAGATTATCAAAATTATATTGAAGGGGAATTTCAAACAGACATTTCAGGCTTTGAGCTTACAATGTTAGCTTGCAGAGACTATAAAACAGATGGTCAAACTCAAATTGATAAAATTTGGTACAAAACTTTAGAAGAAATGCTCAAACAGTGTAGTAATAATACTTCTCTCCAAAAACCGGTAACAAATGATGAGTTATGGAAAAATAAACTTGAACAAGAGAAAAAAAGTTTTATAAAACTATTGAGATTTGCTATAGATAATACAAGAAAAGCAATTGATACAAACAGTGAGAAGAATGCATCTGAATATTATAGAGAAATTTTTGGAGAACGGTTCCCTAAATTAACTCAAGATGCAAAATCTGAAAATCTTGGAGCAAGTGTTGTAGTCCAATCTGCAACTTCAGGTTGTTAAATGACATATTTTAAAGATTTATATAATAAAGCAATAGATGATGTAAGGCGGGCTATCCAAGATAGCCCATATGAAATTGTACGATTTTCAGAGGATGATAACAATACAGTAATACTAATAAATACAAATAAAGAAGAGCCAGTTAATCAGCTAATATTAAACATACCTAAAGCTTTCCCTTATGCAAATTGTGAAATATATGCAACAGATAAAAATAAAGACTTAGTTGTTGGTTTGCCGGGGGTGAACGACCACTTACAAATATGTGCTATAAATTACTCTATATCAAGACCAAATCCTAATAAACCTGCTGAATTCATAATTAACTTGATTGAACGAGCGATAAAACGAATAGAAGATGGCCTAAACGGAGTATCTGAAGAAGATTATAAAGATGAGTTTTTTTCTTATTGGTTATGCCAGTCTTCAGATAAACATTTTCATCTCATTGCCGATAATATTAATGATTCTACAATACTTAAAGCTAAAGAAAAAATTAAAGATAAATATTATATTGTTAATACAAACATTAATGATGAAATTATGAATTATAAAAATGTAATATATTTTAAGACCGAAAAACCTCTTATATCCCCAAATCAGAAAATAAATATTCAAGACATTTTGACTGATTTTCAATTAAATCAATTTAGTAAATCAAAAGAAAGTATATACTTCGTTCTTATAAAATTTATAAATGAAGATATTTTAATTGGATTTGATATCGATAGAAGAAATGCACACATTTTAAAATCATTATCATTTAATAATTATAAAAAGTTAAATGAAATATTTAATCAATCTAAAAAACTTCATATTGAAATTTTAAATACAGAAAAATATTATGGGCGTGCAGGACAAGGTAAATCTGCGATTACCATGAACCCTGTAATTATAATCGGTGGTGGTTCAATAGGTTCAAATTTAGCGAATTATCTTCAATTTGCAGGTGTTACAAATTTTATTGTAATTGATCCCCAAACGCTTTATTTTGAAAATTTAGGTCGTCATACAGGATCTTTTGACCAAGTAATATATAAAAAAGCAAAAGTTATACAACAGAATCTATATAAAAAATTCCCGTTAACAAAATGTCAAGCTATCTGTAATAACTATATTAGAGAAATGCAAGGTAATGAAAAAATATTTCTTGATTCAGATTTAATTATTGATACGACAGGAGATGCAACATCGCACGTTGGATTATTAAAATGGTTAAAACATTCGGGATATAACAAGAATATTATATTATGTGGAGTCGAGCCTTTTATGACAATGGGGCACGTTATAGTAGCAAATAAAAATTATGCAGACTATTTAATTGGCAGATATGATGAGCATTTTTTGTATAAACTTCGCTTTTTAGATAAACCTCTTTCTAAAAAAGAGGCAGGTTGTGTGCCATATTATTTTGAGTACGGCGGATTAGATTTTGTTGAATATACAATGCAAGCAGCACGTTTGATTACTGCTGTATTAAACAAAAAAATTAATGAAGGTATTTTTGTAAAAACAGGAAATATTTCCCAAAAATTTATTAAAGAAAAAAATTTGATTTTAAATGATAGGACGAGAACTTACATTGATTATTATAATCTAAAATCTTATTATACATACAAATTTAACGAAAAAGAGGCTTATTGGGAAGAATATGATATATACATATAATAAATTTACTATTAATATTGATACCTCCGTAATACAAACTTTGTCAAAATTTGAGCAATATAACGGGCAAAATGAGAGTGGCGGGATATTAATGGGATATATTGCAAGAAACGAATTAAAAATTTTGGATTGCACCCAGCCAAATATCTTTGATATACATAGTCGATATAATTTTATTAGAAATATATTTGGACATCAATTCCTAATAAACAATAAATATAATAACACCAACGGGAAAATAAATTATATTGGAGAATGGCATACTCATTCTGAAATAAATCCTAAACCTTCAAAGACAGATTTAAAAACTTTAATGAAAATTAGAAGATATAAAAACGTTAAATTCCCAGTAATTATGATAATTATTGGACAAAATAACACTTATTGGGTGGGTATTAATATAAATGGATATATTCATAAATGCAAAAGGTATATATAAAAAGACACTATTAAAACATCTCCATCTCACAGAGAATTAAATCTTGTTCTGTATGTTAAATTACATTTAGATTTGAGATTGTTGGTTGTCAACTTGTTCTATTAGTTTGTTTTTGTCTTTTGCATAATAAAATTTTCTGGGTATTGAATATAAAAGGGTAATAAATATTATAAGGAATCTGCTTCCCAGTCTAATTGTTATTGAAGTAATTGTTGGTATATTAAATTCCATCAAACAATTAGGTGTTCTTAATTGATAAAGATAATACAATAGGGTCAAAAGAACTGATTTTAAGGATTAAAAATTCTCCCAGTTAAGGCTTTTTTTTAATGGAGCGGGCAACGAGACTCGAACTCGCGATCTTCTCCTTGGGAAAGAGATAAAGCCAATTTTGATATATTTTACTATTTTGATACAAACTGGTATAAAGTTAGATAGATAAAGCATTTTAGGCAAGTTTTAAGTTTTTAAATTTAGATAGATTTATACCCATTATTATACATTTATGTCACAAAATGGCACAAAAATCATAGAACTGTGTTTGTACTATGATGCACATTTCAACCAAACTGTTATACTAGAATTAGTATTTTATCAAAATACACCCTCCCCACTTTTATTAAATACCTAGTTCCAATATTTTGTATATGCTAGTTGTGTGTAGTCTATGAATGACCCATACATGACCCACCATTTTTAAGTTAGACAAATCCGCAAAGGCTTTTATACTCTTGATATTAGTGACACGAGAAAAACTATATCATAAGGTATGACCCATGCTTGACCCATAAATTTTAATATATTATTTAAAACTTCCGACTTTTCTGCCGTAGCGGTCGTATTGGGTTGTTCTGCCAGTGGAATCTGTTTTGAATGAGCCTGTTTTTCTTCCGTATTTGTCATAAGATGTGGTTGTGCCGTTAGGGTTTGTCTTATAACTACCTGTTCGACTCCCATATTTATCGTATGTGGTGTAACCAGATGTTGTCTTTTTGATTGTTCCTTGTCTTGAACCGTACTGGTCGTATTTTGTGGTTGTGTTGCCGTTTGTTTTGTAAGAGCCTGTGCGTGAACCGTATTTATCATAAGTTGTGGTTGTAGAGCCATTTGTTCTGTACGAACCTGTTTTACTACCGTATTGGTTGTATGTTGTACCAGCAAATGCACTATCAGTCAATAACAAAGATACAAATATAATTGCAAAAAGTTTTTTCATAATTTTCTCCTAATATTAGAACGATTTGGATTTAAAAATGTTCATTTTAGAATTGTCTAAAAAAGTTAATAATACCCACAATTATAGCGACAATTATTAAAAATGCGACAATACTACTTGTGATATTCATTACCCCAGCAGAATCACTACTCATTGCAATCAAAAATAGTACAAGTAGAGCAGAAAATAAAAACTGGTAGCAGTAAATACGTATTTCCAAATAGTAAAGGTGAAATGTACTTAGGAGATAATGTCTTTAATCGTTTATTTCTCCCTGTTAGAAATGCATGTGGAATTGGTCATTTTACATTCAAAGATTTAAGACATACTTTTTCAACTTTTCTTGTCACCAATGGTGTTGACCCAAAAACGGTACAAAAACTTATGGGGCATTCTTCATCTGTTATAACTTTAGATGTTTATACCCATTCATTACAAACTTCGTATAAAAAAGTCGGAGATGTACTCAATAATTTGTACCAACTATGATGAAAATTCATGGCACAAAATGGCACAATTTAGAAAAATTACTGATATAACCAAAAAACTATAAAAATACTCAATATCCCGCAAATACACAAATAAAGAGCCTTAACGGCTCTTTTTAAATGGAGCGGGCAACGAGACTCGAACTCGCGATCTTCTCCTTGGGAAGGAGACATTCTACCACTGAACTATGCCCGCACAAAATTACATATTTATTATACCACAATCTACTTTTTTGAAAAAGTAAATTTCCACTAAAATTAAGGTCATAAACCCTGAAAATTTCTACATTATTTCTCTATTTTGAAAATTTTCTTGTTGAACAATGCAGATAAGCTTATTCATAAATGCTTTATATCTTGCTCTTACAGCTTCACCGGATAAGACAATATCAGCATCTTTTTTACAAGGTCTAATATAGATTTCGGCTTTTTGTGATGCGTTTTTATAAATGCCATCAGCTGAATCGCCTAAATCTCTTTCGGCAGCCCTTACATAGAATCTATCTTTTTGAACTTTCTCTTCTATATCAACATATATTTTGAAATCAAAAGCATCTTTGATTTTGTCTGTCAATGTAAATAATCCTTCCGAAATAACGATTTTGGAAGGATTCGCCAATGTATAATTATCAAATCTTTTTGCTGTACCTGACATGTCATATTTTGGTAAATAAACAGATTTACCAGACAATAATTCTTTAATATGTTTACTCATTAATTCCAATTCAAGAGCATGAGGAACATCAAGGTCATAATGTTTTGCAAATTCGGCAAAGCTTCCTGCAGCCTTTACCATGTCAGAACGGTCATAATAATAATCGTCTGTATTTACTCTTGTAATGGCATTTTTGATTTCAAACTCAGTCGCGAAAGAGTTAATTGTTTCTATAATATCTAATGTAACAGTAGATTTCCCGCTTGCTGTTTCCCCCGCAATCCCAATAGATGCGGAACGAGTAACGTGTCCGGATAAAAATCTTGCTAATTTAGAGATAACTTCCGGTTTATAATTCAATAAAATCGACCCATCAGAATTTATTTCATCATTAAAAATCTTTTTTAATTTCTCTTCAACAGCCTGAACTCTGTTATATGGAGTGGAAACGTACATTTTTCTAGAGTTTTTTGCAGCTTGTTCAGTAGCATGTGAATTGTGCAGTATGTATTCTACCATTACTATCCTTTTTCGAAAATTATTATACTACATTCATAGTCTTTTCATGACTATATCAGATTTAAGTGAAAAAAAAAATATTTTTTGACTAAATATTAACTTTAGTAAATATATTTTAACAATTGCAAAATTTTCAATAACATATTCCAAATTTTGTATATTTCTTTTATGTTATAATCTTTCCATAAAAGTAAGTAAATACGGAGAGAACTTATGAACGTAAATAAAAATTATCAAAATATTGCAGACAGCTATTTGTTTTCTACAGTAGCTAAAAAAGTTAGTGAATTTTCAAGTAAAAATCCGGAGAAAAAAGTTATTAAACTTGGTATTGGTGATGTTACTTTACCTTTATGTAAAGTTGTTGTTAATGCTTTAAAATCAGCTTCTGAGGAAATGGGTGTTAAGGAAACATTCCACGGATATGGTCCGGAACAAGGTTATGACTTTTTAAAATCCAGTATTCAAAAATATTATCAAGGACGTGATGTTAATTTAGATTTAGATGAAATATTTATTTCAGATGGTGCAAAATCTGATTTGGGTAATATTTTGGATTTGTTTGCAGTTGATAATACTGTTCTAGTTCCAGATCCTGTTTATCCCGTTTATGTTGATACAAATACAATGGCAGGAAGAAAAATTGTTTATATTGATGCTAATGCAGAAAATAATTTCTTACCATTGCCGGACAAATCTATTAAAGCTGATATCATATATATTTGTTCTCCAAACAATCCTACCGGTGCAGTTTATAATAAAGAACAACTAAAAGTTTGGGTTGATTATGCTAATGAAAACAATTCTATTATTCTTTTTGATGCGGCTTATGAATGTTTTATTACAGATGAAAATCTTCCTAGAAGTATTTATGAAATTGGGGGCGCAGAAACTTGTGCAATAGAATTCTGTTCTTTTTCAAAAATGGCAGGATTTACCGGTACAAGATGTGGTTATACAGTTGTTCCTAAAACATTGGTTTTTGATAAAATGTCATTAAATAAAATGTGGCTAAGACGTCAAACGACTAAATTTAATGGTGTTCCTTATATTGTTCAAAAAGGTGCAGAAGCTGTATTTACACCAGATGGACAAAAAGAAATTCAAGAAAATCTTAATTACTACAAAGAAAATGCAAAGATTATTTCTGATACCTTAATAAAACATAATATTTGGCATATTGGTGGAAAACACTCCCCATATATTTGGTTAAAATGTCCAAACAATATGACTTCTTGGGAATTCTTTGACTACTTGTTAGAAAATGCTCAAGTCGTAGGTACTCCGGGGTCAGGTTTTGGTAAAAATGGCGAACATTATTTTAGATTAACTTCTTTTGGTAGTAGAGAAAATACAATTGAAGCTACTCAAAGATTGGATAAATTATTCAGTTAATCTTTGAAATAGAACATATTGACAAATTTACACGCTCCTGTTACAATCATAGCAGGAGCGTGTAGGGTATGATAAATACGTTAGCAAAGCAAGATTTAATCAATAGAAATTATAATCATATTTATGCTCATGAAATGGCTCATAAATCTGCAGGCGGACAATTTGCCGGTGCAATTTCTATTGAAAGAAATTCTGAGGGAATTCCTGTATCTGGTCATGTTCCAATTCAAATGCCAACTTTGAATAAGAAAAACCCACAACAAACAATTGACCATGCAAATACTGTAATTCGTGCTGCAATGGCTCCATCTGACCCATCGGGTCAAGATTATAAGGTTGCAAATCAAGCATCGCAAATCAAAATGCAAGCTCAAGCTCTTAAAAACAAAAATCAGGGTAAGAAGTTAGACGTTCAAGCTTAGGTTTACCACGGGTAGTCATCTGGAATTTTCCAGTCATTCATTTGAATCATTTTTGTACAATAACCACAATTGGTACAACCCTTAACACATGCCCACGTATCCTTTTTTAATCCTTCTTTTGTACCGTCCCACTTAAATACATACGGTTCGACAAAGTCTGCAGATTGTACCACCTTATCAGAGGAATTTTTATACTTTGCAAATTGAAATGAAAATGCTTCTCTTGCGGTGTTTCTCAAAGGTTTTTGCTCTAATAAATTTTCTCTCCCTTTGTTCCCATCTGGAAAGTACATTATATCTCCACCATTTTGGTCTACAGAAAAAGTCATTAACCCTCCATCAATCAAGTAAACACAAACGTGAATTTGTCTAGTCGTACATTCTTCATAACCTAAAGTTTTCATATAAGGGAAGATATATTGCTTTAAAAATTCAACTTGTTCATCATAAGAATAAGCTTTTCGTTCAATTAAGCCATCAATATCACCGTTTTCAGCTGCAGACATTTTTAGAGTTTGATTTATTCTTGAATAGAATGATTTTAATTGAGTTTCGGTTCTTTGTTTTGCATATTTTGTCATAAGTGTTGGTATTGTCATTGCTGCAACGATTCCGATGATTCCGAGGGTGATTAATATCTCCGCAAGCGTAAATGCAGACTTGCGAGTGAATAGTGAATGGTGAGAAGTGAATAGTCTGTGACGTTTCATATTTGTGCCTCTTTCTTTGTTTTGTTATTTATTATCATTTCAAACTCGTTTCAGAATTTTCTTATAAACTAAATAAGATAAAAAAAATATTTGAATACAATTAATAATATTCAAATACGAATATAATAATAAGTAATTTTATATTAAAAGTCAATAATATATATAATTGTTCTGTTATGAACACTATTAAAGCAAAAATTAAAATGTTAGCTGTTTCTCGGGGTACAACTCTCAAAAATTTAGCGATTAGATTGAGTGAATTGACCGAAGAAAATTATTCATATAATAGTTTGTTAGGCAAATTGAATCGTGAAAGTCTTTCATTAAAAGAGGCACAATTTATTGCAAAGATTTTGGATTATAAGTTGGAGTTTATTGATTTGCAAAAGTAGTTTTTAACTCTCTAGACTTCCATTTATTTTTAAAATACAATCTGATTATGAAAGAATATGATTTTTATGTTGTTCCGACACCTATCGGAAATTTAGGGGATATAACACTTCGGGCTATTGATGTCTTGAATTCGGTTGATTTGATTGCGTGTGAAGATAGTAGAGTTACGCAAAATTTGTTAAATCATTTCAATATCAAAACAAAATGTCTTTCTTATCATAAATATAATGAAAAAGAACGCATTTCGCAGATTGTTGAATTTTTAGAAGGCGGTAAGAAAATTGCGTTGGTTTCTGATGCCGGAACTCCATTAATTTGTGACCCCGGGTCTGTGATTGTTAAAGAATTACGTAAAAGAGGTTTTTCTATTACTTCGCTTGCAGGTGCAAATGCTGTTGTAACTTTCTTATCTCAGGTTTCTCGAGTTGATGAAAAGTTTACTTTTATCGGCTTTTTACCAAAAACCACGGCTCAGATTGAAGATGTTATTAAAGAACATGAATTTCAAGATACTGTTTTTTATGAATCACCAAATCGAATTATGAATACGTTAAAAACTATTCAGTCCGTTCGACCAGATGCAAAAGTTGCTGTTGGGAGGGAATTGACAAAAGTTTTTGAAGAAGTTGTTGTTGATGATATTACAAAAGTTATTGAACATTTTGAAAATAATATTGTCAAAGGTGAATTTGTTGTAATGGTTTTCCGCAGTGACGATAATTTTGAAGATTCTGAAATTTTAAATAAGGTTAAAGTTTTGCAAGACAAGGGATTTAGTGCAAAAGATATTTCCGTAATTCTATCAGAATTATATTCTTTCAATAAGAATAAAATTTATAAAATTGCAATTGGTAAATAGTTGTAAATAATTTGTACTTTTTTTGCGATTTATGCTACAATTTTGTTGGAGAATAGTGAGAGAGTTTGTAAGGAATATATTCTTGAAATTTCATATATCAAAAAAACTTTTATCGGCAATAATCTTGGTCTTATTGACTCAAACTTCCAGCTTTTCAGCAGATGATGTTTGGGGTGAAATGGGCTTGATGGACGATGCTGTAAAGAGTAATACGGATTATGCAAACACTATTTTTGACAAATATACAAGTTACACCGAAAACCAAAACTCTAACACTCCGGATTATACGCAGGGCAAGTATCCTACGGATTTGTCAAGTCAAAGTTCTTCTGGCAATACCTCTTTAGATAAAGAAAATAAGACTATTAAAAATATTGAATTTTATGGCTTGAATTCTATTCCTCCACAAGAATTGTTAGAAAAAATGCAGATGAAACAAGGTAGTGAATACACCAGAAGTAAGATGCAGTCTGACTTAAAAACAATTTATGAAACAGGTTATTTTACTGAAAAAATGAAAGCTATTCCGTCTGTAAATGGTGATGGAACTGTTTCTATCAAGATTGTTGTAGAAGAAAATATTCCGGTAAAAGATTTTACAATTGAGGGTAATACTGTTATTCCAACAGAAGATATTTTAGCAACATTTAATGGAATGAAAGGTAAACCTCAAAATATTTCCTTAATCAATCAAGCTATTGCTCAAATTCAAGATTTATACAGCTCAAAAGGTTATATTCTTGCAAGAGTTGATTCTGTAACAGATGACCCAGATGGTACAATCAACGTTAGTATTAAAGAGGGTATCATTGACAAGATTATGATAGAGGGCAACGAAAAAACAAAAGATTATATCGTTGCAAGAAATATTCTTACTGAGCCGGGAATGATTTATAACGAAAATTTAATCAAAGAAGATTTGGTTAGGTTGTACGCAACTCAAGCATTCAAAGATGTAACAAGAGAAATTGAGCCTAGTGAAGATGTTCCTGATGCTTATGATATTACGATAAAAATTCAAGAACAAAGAACTGCAAGTATTTCTGTTGGCGGTGGTTTAGATACTGTTACCGGTTTGTTTGGGTCAATGGGTATTTCTGAAAATAATTTCCGTGGAAGATGTGAAAGACTTTCTTTGACAGGCTTGGTTGGTACCGGTGTAATTCTTAATGATTCATCTGTAAAAGACCACATGAATATTCAAGCGGAATTGAGTTATTTCAAGCCATATTTTTACAATGCTGATACTTCATTGAATACAAGATTATTCTTTAGAGATTTTGGTTCTTATCAAGTTCCGTTGGCGGTTGAAAGAAGATATGGCGGTGAAGTTACTGTCGCTCACAAGTTGAAAATAAACAGACATGCAAATGCTACTTTCAGTGTTGGTGCTGAAAATATTAGTGTTAAAGAGGGGGATTTCAACGGAATTTCAGCCTTGTATAACAGATATAATATTCCGATTTCAGAACGTGCTAAACAGTTAGAGGGCGGTTTGTTCTTATCTTTAAGTCCTGCATTATTGTATGATACAAGGGATTCTGCTACTGTAACAAGACATGGTACAATGGCAAGTTTGAGATTTGATGAAAACCTTGGACTTAACGGATTTGATAAAACTAACGGCAAGTTAACAGGTATGATTAAACAATATATTCCTGTTGCAAAGAAATCATCTTTATCTTTCACTGTTAAAGGTGGAGGTGCAATTCATGGGGATATACCTGAAGTTATGGCATATCGTTTAGGTGGTCCTTATACTGTTAGGGGTTTCAAAATGAGTGGTGTTGGTACAGGCAACGCATTCATTATGGGTTCAGCAGAGTTTGCAACTCCAATTCCGTTCTTGGATAGGACAAGGATTGCTTTCTTGAACAACTTACGTTTCACTGTTTGGGCTGATGCAGGTAAAGTATTTGACGGAACAATTTCAAACAAATTGTATGACAGACCTGAGTATGCAGTATCTGCCGGTATTGGTTTGAAAGTATTTATCCCTGGAATGGGACCGTTGTCAGTTGATTATGGTATTCCACTTACAAACCCTGGACATAACGGTTCTAAAAACGGATACTTTACATTTGGTGTAGGTGATTTACTATATTAATATATAAAATAGGAGGAACTATGAAAAAATTAAAATTAATGGCAATATTAATGGCTGCCGGTTTGGCTCTTTCTTTTGGTAATAGTGCAAATGCAGAAGTTGGATTTATTAATTACCAAAAAGTTTTAGATAATTATCCTGCTGCACAACAAGCTGTTAAAGATTTAGATGCCAAAGGTCTTGAATTGCAACAATATATGCTTGAAAAAGAAAAACAATACAAATCTTTGGACACTCCATTAAAGAAACAAAATTTTGAAACTCAAACAGCAACAGAATTCAATGCAAAACAAGATGCATTGATGAAATTGAGAAATGATAAAGAAAATCAAATTATGACTCAAATTCAATCTGCTGCTAAAGCTATTATGGTATCTCAAAGACTTGATGCAGTTCTTTCTGATCAAGTTATATTTGTTGGTGGTGTTGATATCACTGATTTAGTTATTCAAAAATTAAAAGGACAATAGATTGAATAAAGGCACTAAGACAAAAGGTTCTAAGGCTCTAAGAAAATCTTAATGCCTCAGTACCTTTGCATCTTAGTATCTTAAAGGTGGTATTATGAAATATTCAGATGACGGAACGCAATATCATATCGGATTAAAAGAGGGTGACGTTGGTAAATATGTAATTTTACCGGGGGACCCGAAAAGATGTCAAAAAATTGCTCAATATTTTGACAATCCTCAACTTGTAGCAGATAAAAGAGAATTCGTTACATATACAGGTTATCTTGACGGAGAAAAAGTTAGTGTAACTTCTACCGGTATTGGTGGTCCATCAGCAGCTATTGCATTGGAAGAACTTGTAAAAGTTGGTGCTGATACATTTATTCGTGTTGGTACTTGCGGTGGTATGCAATTAGATGTCAAAAGTGGTGATTTAGTGATTGCTACCGGTGCAATTCGTATGGAGGGAACGAGTAAAGAGTATGCTCCTATTGAATTCCCTGCTGTTGCAAATTTAAATGTTGTTAATGCCATTGTTGATGCTGCTAAGAAATTGGATTTTCCTCATCATATAGGTGTTGTTGAGTGTAAGGATTCTTTTTATGGTCAACATAGTCCGGAAATTATGCCTGTTTCTTACGAGTTGCAAAATAAATGGGAAGCTTGGAAACGTTTAGGTTGCTTGGCTTCTGAAATGGAATCTGCGGCATTATTCACTGTTGCAAGTTATTTGAGAGTAAGAGTCGGTTCTGTATTTTTGACGGTTGCAAATCAGGAACGAGAAAGGGCTAATTTGGAAAATCCTGTGGTTCATGATACAGAAAAAGCGATTAAAACAGCAATTGAGGCTATTAGAATTTTAAAAGGATAAATTTATGTTCGGCAAAAATAGAATGGAATATGTTATAAAATCTTGTTCAGCAGAAGATGCTCAAGCATTGCAAAATCTTTTGAATGAGATGTCTATGAATGGTTGGGAACTCTATAGTATGCACGAAGTTGGAGATGAAGAAGAGTCAGCTCAGTTGAATTGCATTTTTATGAGGGAAGCTAAACCAAACAGCAGTTCTGACGGTGATATTATTAACATTTCCGATTTCAAAAGCCAAATGGAAAAAATGCTTTCTCCCAAATTGACCGAATATGAAAATTGTCTTGAAATTCAATCAAAAATCAGACACGAAAAAGAACAGATAAATAAAATTAAGGCTGAACTTGAGGGCGAAGCTCCTGCGTCTGTTTCAAGAAAAAAATTGAACGACAAAATTTCTGCAGGATTGAAAGAATTAGAAGAATTAAGACACCAGTTGAATAAGGCTACTTCACCTGATTTGATGTATGCAAAACTTCATGAAGAAAAATTGGCTATATATTTGAGTGAAGAGCTTTTGAATTACATTGATACCGATAGAGATTATTCTGGGGAAGAATTGGTTGCGGAAACTGTTAAATCCAGATTGAAAATAACAGAAACTATCGGTTACGTAATTCCAAAGGTCGTTTTTAAAGATGATGAAAACTTAAATACTTGTGAATTCAGTATAAAAATTCGAGGAATGGAAGTATTTAGAGCTGGTGTTTGTCCGAATTATCTAATGTTTTATGCTGATGAATTGCACACAGAACACAAGATTAAAAATTCAATTACCTTAGAAGATGAAATTACCGGAAGAAAAATTATCTGGGTTGAAAAAGATAAAACCAAAGATTTTTGGCAAAAAGGGATTACTCCATCTGAATATATCGCAAAAGCATTAGAGTATGTTGCGGTTAAATATGTTGATGATTTGTTGGATTATGAGGATATTGACAAATATTTAGATGTTGTTGAAAAAGAAAATGAATTCCTTGTAGAAAACATTGTTCCGGATATTTTGACATATTCTGATTTGAAATATTTAATGACAAGTTTGATTAAAGAAAGAGTTTCAATTAAAAATATCACTTATATTTTTGAAAAGATTAATGACTTTGCAGATGAAGGAAGTAAAGTTGATATTCTAAATAAAATCAGATTGTCTTTATCAAGACAAATTTGCAAATCTTATGTAAATGAAGACGGTGAAACAATTAGTGCATTTGAGATTTCTGAAAAAACATATTCAGATTTAGTTATGAGTTGCGATGAAACTGAAGATAGTTTGATAAAAATTGATGGAACCTTGGCGGAAAAACTTGCAAATAAATTGATGAAACAAGCAAAAAAATTAAATATTTATGCTCCAAAATTAATTGTTCCTATGGAATACAGGCAAATATTTTTCACCCTTTTGTCTTTGTACATAAATAATATTACAGTTTTGGCACCGGAAGAAATCGGTTGCAATTATAAGATTGAAAGTCTTGGTGAAATATAGTCTTGTAAGTTAGTAGGATAATACGGCACGATTTTCTTTTTTGTAGTACAATGTAGCATGTAAACCACGTATTACAAAAGGAAAGGACTTATTAAATGACTAAACTTTCACCATTACAAATTGAAAGACTTAAGTATCAGCCAAAACTTCCTGCAAGTTTGCAAAATGGTGTTAACTCACTATCTATGGTAGAGGGTGCTGCTACTGAATCAGTTAGGGATCAAGAACAAATTAAAGCTTTATTTTCTAACACTTATGGAAAACCTACAGTAACTTTTGAATCTTCTCCGGTTTCAAAAGAATCTGAAGTTAGAAACGTTGGTGTTATTCTTTCAGGTGGTCAAGCTCCTGGTGGACACAACGTTATTGCAGGTTTGTATGATGCATTGAAAAATGCTAATTCTTCAAACAAATTGTATGGATTCTTAGGTGGTCCATCTGGTATTATTGAAGGTAAATATGTTGAATTCGATGACGAATTCATCAATGCTTACAGAAACACAGGTGGTTTTGATATTATTGGTTCCGGTAGAACTAAATTAGAAACTGAAGAACAATTTGAAAAATCATTAGCAGTTTGTAGAAAATTAAACATTTCTGCTGTTGTAATTATCGGTGGAGATGACTCTAATACAAATGCTGCTTTACTTGCTGAATGGTTTGTAAAACATAATGCAGGTATTCAAGTTATTGGTTGTCCAAAAACAATTGATGGTGACTTGAAAAACGAACAAATTGAAATTTCTTTCGGTTTTGATACGGCTACAAAAACTTATGCTGAACTTATTGGAAATATTGAAAGAGATGCAAATTCAGCTAAGAAATATTGGCACTTCGTAAAAATCATGGGAAGAAGTGCTTCTCACGTAGCTTTGGAAGCAGCTTTGCAAACTCAACCAAACATCACTTTGATTTCTGAAGAAGTTCAAGAAAAGAAAATGTCATTATCTTCAATCATTGATTATATGACAGATATCATTGTTAGACGTGCAAATGCTGGTAAAAACTTTGGTATTGCCGTAATTCCTGAAGGTTTAATCGAATTTATTCCTGAAATGGGTTCAATGATTTCTAACTTGAATGATATTATGGCTTCATTGGAGAGTGATTCAGAATTCGTTAACGCAACAACCATCAGAGATAAATTTGATATTGTTGAAAACAGATTAGATACTGAAAATGCTAAAGTTTACAAATCATTACCAGCTTTGATTAAAGGTCAATTATTAGCAGACCGTGACCCACATGGTAACGTTCAAGTTTCAAAAATTGAAACTGAAAAATTGTTGATTGAAATGATTTCAACAAAACTTGCTGAATTGAAAGAAGAAGGTACATTCATTGGTAAATTCTCAGCACAATCTCACTTCTTTGGTTATGAAGGACGTTGCGCATTCCCATCAAACTTTGATGCAGATTATTGTTATTCATTAGGTTTCAACGCATTTGCATTGATTAGTTTTGGAATGACTGGTTACTTATCATCAGTTAGAAATTTGACTGAGAGTGCCGATAAATGGATTGCAGGCGGTGTTCCTCTTACAATGATGATGAACATGGAAAAACGTCACGGCGAAATGAAACCTGTTATTCAAAAAGCTCTAGTTAGACTTGACGGTCCTGTATTCAAACAATTACAAGACAATAGAGAAGATTGGGCTATGAATGACAGATACTTGTTCCCAGGAGCAATTCAATACTTCGGACCAAGCTCAGTTTGCGATATAACAACAGTTACTTTACAATTAGAAAGAGCTAAACAATTAGCTTCTGTTTAATTGGATAGATGACATAAAATACTAAAAAACCGAAATTCAGATTCTGAATTTCGGTTTTTGTCAAAATAAATTTTTTATTATTCGTCGTCTTCTATTTTCCAACCGGCATTCATAACTTTTGTCAAACAACCTTTTGCAAGGTCTATGATAGGAGAATTATCATCTGGAGCATTACAATCATCTTCATCAGAAGATATATCCGTTATTGAGCCGTCACCTGCTACTTGCATTACATAAACATCACGACCGGTGATATTTGGCTCTGATGTTCCGTTAACATCTACTATAATTTTTGAGGTATTACTTTTTGTATCAAAAAACATACAAATAGCTGCGCCATTTACGGTTTGAATACAATAAGATGAATTAAATTCATTTGCACTTTTACCTTTTGTTGAATGATAAGCAGCAGCAACACATTGTCCATCACCATTAATACAATTTTGTTTCATACTTTTGAAATAATTAGCCAAGAAGTATGCAGAACCTTTGCAATCTTCTGAATCAGTACTGGTACAAGAATCTTTTACCCCTCCGGTTGTTTCATAAAAATTCTGAGCATGTTCATCAGACATAATAGAATTTGTTGCATTTGTAAGTTGGGAATAAACTTTTTTCAATTCTGAAACATACAATCTGTTTTTGTAGTTTTTCATAATGGCAGGAATAGTCAATGCGGCAACAATTCCGACAATTCCAAGAGTAATCAAAACTTCTGATAATGTAAAACCGAATTTTTTATTAAAATCTTTTTTCATAAATATCCTTTTATTAGTATTCCATCTTCCAACCGGCATTTCGAACTTTGTTGAAACAGCCTGATGAGTTTGGGTTGCTACAGTTACCCTCGTCTGTATTTCTATAATCCGTAACCGTTCCGTTTTCTTGAACTGTTAAGTAAAAAACATCACGACCGGTGATATTTGGGTCAGCTTGTCCATTAACATCAATGTTTAAATCAATAAAAACTTTGTTGTTTTCGGTATTTCTTTTCATGCAAATGGCTGCACCATTTGTTGTTTGAATACAGTAATCTCCGGCTAATACTCCTGCATTAGCTCCACCAATTGATTTGTATGATGCTGCTGCACATGCATTTGTTCCGGAAGCGCAATTTCTTTTGACTACTTTAAAATACTTATTCAAAAAGTAACCTGCTCCGGCAGTGCAATCTCCACTATCTGCATTCGTACAATTGTTTTCTAAAGATGCTTTTGTTTCATAAAAATTACCTGTATGCTCATCTACCATAATTGCTTGAACTGCATCTGAAATTTGAGCATAAGTTTTTTGTAATTGGGCAACATAAAGCCTGTTTCTGTAGTTTTTCATAACAGCAGGAATTGTCAGAACCGCAACAATACCGATGATTCCTAGGGTAATCAAAACTTCTGATAACGTAAAACCAAATTTTTTATTAAAATCTTTCATAAAAATCCTTTATTAGTATTCCATTTTCCAACCGGCTTCAATAATACGGGTTAAGCAGCCAGCCGTTTTCTCGTATATTCCATTTGCATTATCATTACTACAATTTGTAGCTGGAGCACCAAAACTATTATTTAGAACGAACGGTTTATCAGCTAAATGACCACAACCACTTGAATAATCTGAAATTGTACCATCATTTTGGACGTCCATGGAGAATAAATCTCTTCCTGTAACGTTTGGTCCCTCAGCACCATTTACATCTACTGCAAGGCTCATGCAAGTATTACCTCCATTGAAAAATCCGCAAATAGTTGCCCCTTTTGCTGTTTGGATACAATATTGACCGCCAACTGTACCAGCATTTTTACCACTTAGTGTTTTGTACGAATCAGAGCTTAATCCTCCAATACATAATTTCCCACCTTTTCCACAATCTTTTCTAATAGGTTCAAGATAATTATTTAAAAAATATGTCAAACCCTCTGTGCAGTCACCATTTATATTCCCGTCACTTTTAACACAAGATCTCGCTCTTGTTTCATAAAAATCATCTACGTGTTCATCATTCATGATTGCAATCGTTGCATCGGAGAGTTGATTATAGGTTTTTTGCAATGCTGCTGTGTACATCTTGTTTCTGTAGTTTTTCATAACAGCAGGAACTGTTAATGCTGCTACAACTCCAACAATGGTTAATGTTATTAAAATTTCTGATAGAGTAAAACCCTTTTTCATAGTTATCCTTTTTCAATTTATTAGTATGTCATTTTCCAGTTGTCATTAATAATTTTTTGTAAACAACCGGTACCCAATTTATCTGTACCGCAAGTTGCTGCAGTATCCCCGTCGTAAATTTCATTTTTTGCCGCATTGATTTTGAATGTGAACAAATCACGACCACCAACATTTGGACCGTCTGCAGCATTGATATCTAAAAGAATTGTACAAACGGATATTGATTCGCAGTCCATGGAAATAGTTTCGCCACCTTGAAGCTTAATAGTTGCACCGCTTATGTTACTTGTGATTGATTCACCATCATTATTTTCAACATTTGAAATGGTTCTATAAGAATCAGCAAATGCTGCTCCTGCAATTTTTTTTGAAACTTTAAAGTAATTTTGTAAAAATTCTTGAGTATTTGTTATATATTTTGTTTGAGCAAAATACGATACATTACTATCAATACTTGCTCTTTCCAGTGCATCTGAAATTTGTTCATAAGATTTTTTCAATCTTGTTGTATATAATCTGTTATGATAATCCTTCAAAAATCCCGGTAATACTAACATGGCAATAACACCTATAATTGCCATTGTAATCAATAATTCACCAACAGTAAGGGCTTTCCTCATACTCTTAAAATTTCCTGTCTTTAAATACATATTATACATAGATTATACAACTTTTTTTACCTCTTTTCAAGTGTAGAGATGAGTTTGAATTTGTTTGGGCAATCATTTTGTAAACAATTCGTAATATACAAATTATGGTGTTTCGTATTGTAAATTTAGTTTTTAAATATCAATCTATGGATTGAACTTTTTATTTTTTTTTTATTTTTTCAAATGAAAACTCTTGATATAAAAGGATTTGAACCCATTTTTAAATGTAAAGTTTTGTAAAAATTATGAATACATGTTTAAAGAAAATCCACAAAAACTCCGAAACATGTAGTATAATATATATAGAAGATATACATATTACCAAGTCGCATTTAATAGCCATTAAATATTTTGTTATAATCAAAATAGAAAGGCGGCGAATATATGAGCAACCTACAATTCCAAAATGATTTAGAGAAGTTAACAGAAATTCTCCCCGACAGAATCAGACAACACATATCTTATGAAAACATGCAAGATGTTATTGAAATTGTTTTAGATATTGGTCGTCAGCCTGAGATAAGACATTCTAACGGTAAGATAGAATACATCGATGTTTCAAATGTAGATTATGATGATATTTCATATATTACATCTAGAGTTCAAGAATTCACCTCAGATAACCGTTCAGGTATCCCCGGAACATTACACAGAATTAGTGCAATTCGTAACAGACAAGGTAAAATAGTAGGTCTTACTTGCAGAATAGGTAGAGTTGTAACAGGTACAATTTCTTGTATAAGAGATATCTGCTTACAAAATAAGAGTATTCTATTTTTAGGTCGTCCCGGGGTTGGTAAAACCACAAAATTACGGGAAATTGCAAGACTTATGGCTGATGATTTGGCTAAACGTGTTGTAATCGTTGATACATCAAATGAAATTGCCGGTGATGGCGATACTCCGCACCCTGCAGTTGGACATGCAAGAAGAATGCAGGTTAGACAACCGGAATATCAAAAAGATGTTATGATTGAAGCGGTTGAAAATCATACTCCAGAAGTTATCGTAGTTGATGAAATTGGAACAGAAGCTGAAGCTCAAGCTGCAAGAACAATTGCAGAACGTGGGGTTATGCTTATTGCTACTGCACACGGTAATAGTTTGGAAAGTTTGATTAAAAACCCAACATTATCAGATTTGGTCGGCGGTATTCAATCAGTTACTTTGGGTGATGATGAAGCAAAACGCCGCTCTTCACAAAAAACTGTTTTAGAAAGAGAGAAACAGCCGACCTTTGATATCGTAATTGAAATTCTTGACAGAAATACACTTGCGGTATATAAAGATACTGCAGAAGCAGTTGATTATATTCTTAGGGGTTGGCCAATTCGTCCGGAAATCAGAAAAGTTGACAAAGTATATAATTTCTCTACCCCTGCTTCGGTTGAACCTGTTCCTGCCAGAGTTCCAAATGTAATTGATAAAATCAATGCTCTTGATAACAAAATTGAGCACCCTGAAAGTTTAAAATTTAGTTTTTCAAGACAAAAATATGTCGATGAAGTTAAAAAGTTCAAAAAAATCTACTTATATGCAGTATCTAGAAGTATTGCGGAAAAAGTAATTGAACGATTAGATTTAAATGCAGAAATTACAAGAAATCTTGATGATGCAGATATTGTAATTGCACACAAAAACTTTGTCAAAGGTGGGGCAAAAGTTTTGAGTACGGCAGAAGAAAACAGACTTCAAATTTTCTATGTAAAGACAAATTCAATGGCTCAAATTCAAAAAGTAATCAAAGAAGCTCTTGATATCGTGGAATTGAACGAAAAACAAACATTCTATGATATTACGGAAAAGGCTCTTGATGAAGCAAAAGCTGCAATTGAAAAAGTTTTGGCAGGTGCTAAAGATATTGAGTTAACTCCACAAAATCAACAAATCAGAAAACTTCAACACGAACTTGTTGAGCAACACAACTTGGCAAGTACATCAATTGGCGAGGGTGAAAACCGTCACTTGAGAATTGTTGGTGGTAAAGATTACAAAGAAAAATTGGGATAACCCCTATAAATAAATAACAAAGTTTGAACCCTTTCTTGAAGTACGAGGAAATTACGTCATTCCATCACTCTTTGGGGAGGGGTTCCCGTTTGTATATATAAATTTATTCCCTTGTGGTTTAACTTGCGTTAAGTTTTTTTTTAATATAAGATACCTTGTGTAAAAGTGGTACTAAAAAGGAGATTAGACTATGTCAAGAAAACCAATTATTGCAGGAAACTGGAAAATGAATTTACTTCAAGCTGATGCTAAAGCTTTATATGAAGGTATTAAATCATTCGTAGATAAATTTGATGCACCTCAATTACCTACAGTTATTATTGCTCCTGTATTTACATCTTTAAATCAAGTTGCTGAAATTCCTTGCAACTGTGGTTGTGGAGAATCTAAATTATATGTTGCTGCTCAAAACTGTCACTGGGAAAAATCTGGTGCTTTTACTGGTGAACTTTCTGTTGAAATGTTGAAAGATGCAGGTTGTTCTTATGTAATTATCGGTCACTCTGAAAGAAGACAATACTTCTCAGAAACTGATGAAATGATTAACAAAAAAGCTAAAGCTATCTTGGCTGGTGGTTTGATTCCAATCATCTGCTGTGGTGAAACTTTAGAACAAAGAGAATCAGGTGTTACAGATTCTCATATCGCTTCTCAAATTAGAGCAGCTTTAGACGGTATTTCTTCTGAAGATATCGCTAAATCAGTTATCGCTTACGAACCAATCTGGGCTATCGGAACAGGAAAATCTTGTGATTCTGATGAAGCTAACAGAGTTATCAAAATGATTCGTGGAGTTGTTGCAGAAGTTGCCGGTTCTCAAGCAGCGGATTCTATCAGAATTCTTTACGGTGGTTCTGTAAAACCTGCTACAATTGAAGAACAAATGTCAAAATCAGATATCGACGGTGCTTTAATCGGTGGTGCTTCATTAAAAGCTGATAGTTTTAACGATATCATTGAAAAAACAATGAAAGTTGCTGTTTAATTATTGAACAAAACTAAAAAAGATTGATTGACAGTCGAAAAGATAGAGGTTCAAAATATTTGAGCCTCTATTTTTTTTAGTTATTTTACTCTTTATTATTGACATGCATTTGTCGTGCCATAATAAGTTATTCCATTGCAAGTTACAATTTTATTAGAAGAAGAGGTTTGGTATCTTTTATCAAATCTTGAAATAGGTGTTGCTGTTGTTTTTTTTGTCACAGTTGTATTTCTTTGATATCTTCTTGGGTAATAATTATACGGACAGTATGAGCACATACTAGAACAAGAATTATATGCCGGATAATATGAATACACCCTTGGATATCTATATCTTGGTTGTGGCGGTGGATAACCATTATTAAAATTTGGCGGATTAGGTGGCAGTATTTGTCTTCTGTAAATGTTTGGAAATGGATTTGCTGAAAAATTTCTCATTCCAATTGGTTGACCTGCACTATTATATATAACACTTGTCGTGGCATTTGCATTTAGAATTGTAAATCCGATAATTAAAATAGTTAGAAAAATTTTGTGCATATCCATTTCCTTTTATTTGTCAATATTAAATCATAATTATAATTTTTTGTATATTGGACAATTGTTTTTAATTTCTCCTATATAATTAATACGAAAAAAAGAACAGAAAGTTCAAAATCCCTGCTCTTTTTTTATAAAATAAAATTTAATTTTACTTATTAGTTGTAGTAAGTAACACCGTTTCTTGTGTAACTTCTTGTTGTTCTTGCAGGAGTGTAATTTCTATCAAATCTTGATTGTTCAACAACTGCTGTTCTGTTTACTGATCTTTGAGAATAATTTGCATACATTCCAGAGTTCATTCCTCCATTGTAGCTATTATTTCTTCCCATTGAGTTGATTGCATTTGTAATTGCATTTTCTCTTGCAATTGCTCTGCGTCTTGCTTGTTCTCGTCTAATATTTCGAGGAGTAAAACCTGCATTAGAACCAAAATTGTTAATGGAACGACGCATTCCACCGCCGTATGCTCTTGAAATTGGAACACCACCCGCATTAAAAAATACTTGATATGTTGCATTTGCTGGAACACAGCTAAATAAAACCATTACCAACATTACTAAAACTTTTTTCATACACAAATCCTTTTTCTTTTGCTTTTTCGTTTTACTCAAAATACCGCTGAATAGTTTTTTTTGCTAGTTCAAAGAAAAAAAATTTACTGTTCTTAATAAATTTACTCAACAAGAGTAAACCTTAATGTTCCTTTATCATCAACGACTTCATTCCACATTTTGCGAGGTCTAATCCAGACATGATTGTTTGAAAGGGATTTATATACGACCATTTCTTCCATATTTTCAGAATTTTTCCCCAGAGCCATAACTCTGTATAAGTTCCCTTTGAAGTGTCTGTAAGTTTTTCCAATAATAATTTTTTGCATAATTTACCTCAACTTTATTACTGCACTGTGACGATAAGGTGTTGCATTCTCTTTCCTGTATGAGAAAAATAAATCGTTGTTGCAGACTGTACAATATGGACAAACATCAATTTTATTTACCCCAATTTCTTCAAGTTGTTTTCTGTTTATATTTTTTAAATCGACATAAATATTTCCCTGTCTGATTTCATAAAGACCACTAAAATTATTTACAGTTTCAGATAGTTTTTGGTAAACTTCTTCTCCTACATTATAACAACAAAATCCAATAGTAGGACCAATTACTGCAACAATATTTTCTGGTTTTGAATTGTATATTTTAATCATTTTTTCAACAGTTTTGGGTGCAATTTTTTCAGTTGTTCCACGCCAACCGGCATGAGCTACTGCTCCGACATTTTGAACTTCATCATACAAAATTACCGGAGTACAATCTGCAAAATTTAGGAAAACTCCAAGATTTTGTTTTCCTAAAATTAGAGCATCTGTATCCGGATATGATTTCTTTGTTTCCTTTGCTATATCTATATTTGAGGTATGTGTTTGAGTTGGGAGTAACAGATTTTCTTCTTTTATATTTAAGTATTTGCAGATTGTTTTTTTGTTTTGTTCTAGGGAGGTGTCTTTTTGCGTAAGTTCAATATTTTTACAACAAATGCAGATATCTCGTGTTGTAAAAAAGGCTTCCATATTTTTAATAAAATTGGATTTTAAAATTCTTTTCCCGTCAATTTTTTCAAAATAAAACATGCATTTATTATAGCAATTTTTTACAATAAGTGAAAATTTTAACAAATATATAAATTAAGGGGGGAAGGGAAAAGGAAATAGGGAAAAAAGGAAATATAAATTTAATTAAATCCTTATTTGCGTTTGATTTTACCATTTCGAATTAAAAAACACAATTGTAACAGAATGTAAAGTTAAATTTTAAATGGGCTCAAATCCAGTTATACTGCCCGATATGATATGATATGATATGATGTGAGGGGACTTAGCAATAACTTTTGCCAAAAATTTTTTATATGGGAGTATAGGAAAAAATGAAAGGGGAAAATGTTATGAGTATTGGAAAAGTTTTTGGAAGTATGTGTGGGTACGGAAGTATTAAAAGTGCAGTAAATTTTGCAAAGAAAAAACCTTTGATTGTTGCAGGTGGTCTTGGTCTTGTCGGATTAATCGGTTATAATATTGCAACATCTTCACGCAAGCAACAAACAGAGGCTATGAACCAGATGTTGTATTTGAATAATCCGTTTTTAAATCCGTTTGGTTGGTTTCAACATGCAGTAAATCCGAATTTAAAACCAAATGCTTTGGATGGCCAGTTAGTAAATTATATGGTTGAACGAAATAATGAAAATTATAATAAATATTCAACACCGGAAGAAATAAAAGAACATTATAAAAATGGCGGTAGGGGTGTAATTTTTGATTCCGCAGCATAGATTGAAAGTTTGATTATATAAGGGTTTGAGGTGATTAGCCTCAAACCCTTTATTTATGCAATATTCAAAATTATCAAAAGTTTACTTGACGACCTAAACCCTTGCGTAGTCAAACTTACAGTCATTTGATATTTTTAAAAATTCTGTCTTGTAAAAAATTATTAAGAAAAGTGAAAAATTTTTCCAAAAAACATGGCAAATTTGCTTGACTATGAATATTGATGTAATAAGATGAAAGAACATGCAAAAGTAAGTTGGGTGAAGTGTGCCTAAGTCTTGGAAGTTTGATTACAAGCGGATTTCACTAACTGACAGAACATTAAAAATTGCAGACATTTACCATTTTGGTAGAGGGTTTACAGCCTTAAGTTAGAAAAATTTTTATAGTACGTACACCATTTTAAAATGAGGTGAATTGATGTCTAAGACAAAATATGCAAAAAGAGTAACACCAATGGGTATTCCTCATACTCGTTTGGATGATTTACCTGACCTTATTGAAGTGCAAAAAAAATCGTTTGAATGGTTTTTAAAAGAAGGTTTGAAAGAGGAATTGCTTTCATTCTCTCCTATTAAAGATTATACAGGCAGATTAGAATTACACTTCTTACCAAATTATACTTTCGACAACGCAAAGTACACAGTTGAAGAAGCAAGAATTCATGACGCAACTTATGCAAAACAATTGCGTGTAATGATTAGACTTGTTAACCGTGATAGCGGTGAAATTAAAGAACAAGAAGTTTACATCGGCGATATCCCTACAATGACTGACAAAGGTACATTCATTGTAAACGGTGCGGAACGTGTTATCGTATCACAAATCGTTCGTTCTCCGGGTGTTTACTTCAAGTGTGACCCATCTCCTACAGGAAAACGTTTATACAACGCAACTATGATTCCTAACAGAGGTGCTTGGTTGAAAATTGAAACAGATTCTAACGATATTATTCACGTTAAAATTGATAAAAACAGAAAAATCTTAGCTACAACATTGTTGAAAGCTATGGGTATCACTGTTTCTGAAATGGAATCTAAATTCACTCACTTTGAGTTCTTGAAAAAGACTTTAGAAAAAGATACAACAGAAACTACAGATGATGCATTAATTGAATTATACAAAAAATTAAGACCTGGAGATCCTGCTTCTCCTCAAGGCGGACGTCAAATCTTAGAATCAAGATTCTTTGATGAAAAGAAATATGATATCGGTCGTGTTGGTCGTTATAAATTAAACAAAAAATTAAACTTAAATATTCCTAAGAACCAAAGAACATTAACAGTTGAAGATATCGTTTCAACAATCGAATATTTAATCAACTTAACTTATGATGAAGGTCAATTAGATGATATTGACCACTTAGGAAACAGAAGAATCCGTTCAGTTGGTGAACTTCTTCAAAACCAATTCAGAGTAGGTTTATCAAGAATCGAAAGAATTGTTAAAGAAAGAATGACACTTCAGGATTCTGAAACATTAACACCATTGAACTTGTTGAATACAAAACCATTGGTTGCTTCATTGAAAGAATTCTTCGGTTCTTCTCAATTGTCACAGTTCATGGATCAAACTAACCCTCTTGCTGAATTAACCCACAAAAGACGTATTTCAGCATTAGGACCTGGTGGTTTACAAAGAGAAAGAGCTGGATTCGCAGTTCGTGATATTCACCCATCTCACTATGGACGTATTTGTCCGATTGAAACTCCGGAAGGTCCAAACGCAGGTTTGATTGGTTCATTAGCTACACACGCAAAGGTTAACGACTATGGTTTTGTTGAATCTCCATTCTTTGTTGTTAAAGATGGTGTTGTAACAAATGAAGTTGTTTATATGACAGCAGATGCCGATGAAAACTATCGTTGTGCTCCGGCTGATGTTAAATTAACTAAAGACAGAAAATTTGTTGAAAAAGTTGTACCTGCAAGATACAGATCTGAATTTATCATGTGTGATGCATCAAAAATCGACTTTGTAGGTGTTTGTCCAATTCAGATTATCTCAGTTGCAACATCAATGATTCCGTTTATTGAACACGATGATGCTAACCGTGCATTGATGGGTTCTAACATGCAACGTCAAGCAGTACCTCTATTGATTACTGAAAGACCAAGAGTTGGTACAGGTCTTGAATCTCGTGTTGCAAAAGACTCTGGTATGGTTATCGTTGCAGATGTTGACGGTACTGTTGAAAGAGTTGTTGGTGAAGAAATAGTTATCCGTGATACACATGGCAAACCACATATTTATACTCTTATGAAATATGTAAGATCTAACCAAGATACTTGTATCAACCAAAAACCAATCGTTCACGAAGGTGACAAGGTTAAAGCCGGTGATGTAATCGCCGATGGTGCTTCAACTTGTGGCGGTGAGCTTTCATTAGGTAAAAACATTTTGGTTGCATATATGCCTTGGGAAGGTTATAACTTCGAAGATGCTATCTTACTTTCAGAAAGATGTGTTCACGATGATATCTTCACTTCATTACACATTGAAAAATTAGAGATTGAAGCAAGACAAACTAAATTGGGACCGGAAGAAATTACACGTGAAATTCCTAATGTTTCAGAAGATGCTTTGAGACACTTAGATGAACGTGGTATTGTAAGAATCGGTGCCAGAGTTTATGCAGATGATATCTTAGTTGGTAAAGTTACACCGAAAGGTGAATCAGAACACCCACCGGAAGAAAAATTATTGAGAGCAATCTTCGCTGAAAAAGCAAGAGATGTTAAAGATAATTCACTTCGTGTTCCTCACGGTGAAGGTGGTAGAGTTCTCGATGTTAAGGTATTTGATAGAGAAAAAGGTGATGAATTACCACCAGGTGCTAATACGGTAATCAGAGTTTACATTGCACAAAAACGTAAAGTTTCTGTAGGTGATAAACTTTCTGGACGTCACGGTAACAAAGGTATTGTTTCAAGAATTTTACCTAAGGAAGATATGCCATTCTTGCCAGACGGTACTCCTGTTGATATCGTATTGAATCCACTTGGTGTTCCATCTCGTATGAACGTTGGTCAAACTTATGAATTATTGTTAGGTTTGGCTGCATATTTGACTCGTGATTACTACGAAGCTCCAGCATTTGATGAAATGTACGGCGAAAACCAATCAGAAATTGCAACAAAAGCTGAACTTCTTAGAGGTATCAAAGAATCAGGTTGTGATTGGGTCGGCGAAGACGGTAAAGTATTACTAATTGATGGTAGAACAGGTGAGCCTTTTGACAGACCTGTTGCTGTAGGTTGGACTTACTTCCTTAAACTTGTTCACTTGGTAGATGATAAAATCCACGCAAGAAGTACAGGTCCTTACTCATTAGTAACTCAACAACCATTGGGTGGTAAAGCTCAATTCGGTGGTCAAAGATTCGGTGAAATGGAAGTTTGGGCATTGGAAGCTTACGGTGCTGCATATACTCTACAAGAAATGTTAACAATCAAATCAGATGATGTTAACGGACGTAACAGAGCTTATGAAGCAATCGTTAAAGGTGATAATATTCCAAGACCTGGTATTCCAGAATCATTCAAGGTACTTGTAAGAGAATTACAAAGTATTGGTCTTGACATCACAGTTGCGAAGAAAGACGGTCAGGAAGTAGATTTGATGACTGATATGGACGATTTGAGAAAAGCAGCTCCAAAACGTACTTTATCAGACGTTGATTCAGAGTTGTTGAATATCAATTTCTTTGAAACACCAACTACTTTCGGTGATTTATAATAAAAATGAAGTGTGAAAAGTGAATAGTGGATAGTCTGGTTAAGACTTTTCACTTTCACAATTCACAAGATAAAAAAGGAGAACATTATAAATGTCAACAAGCATTGATTATTTTGATTATATACGAATTAGTATAGCTTCTCCGGAAAGAATTCTTCAATGGTCACACGGCGAAGTAACAAAACCGGAAACTATCAACTACCGTACATTAAAACCGGAAAGAGACGGCTTGTTCTGTGAAAGAATTTTCGGGCCAACAAAAGACTGGGAATGTTATTGCGGTAAGTATAAAAGAGTAAGACATAAAGGTATTATCTGTGAACGTTGCGGTGTTGAAGTTACAGATTCAAAAGTAAGACGTCACAGAATGGGACACATTAAGCTTGCAGCTCCTGTTTCTCATATTTGGTTCTTAAAAGGAATTCCATCTTACCTTGGTTTACTTTTAGATATGACTTTGAAAGATCTGGAACAAGTTATCTATTTCAACAGCTATGTTGTAATTGATGGCGGTGATAGTGATTTCAGAAAATTACAGTTACTAACTGAAGAAGAATATGAAGATTACATGGCTGAAAACGAAGAATCAACTTTAAAAGTTGGTATCGGTGCAGAAGCTATTAAAGAATTGTTATCAGAAATTGATACTAAAAAGTTAGCAGAAGAAATCAGAAATGAACTTGCTGGTAACGTAACTTCAGTTCAAAAGAAATCTAAATTAATTAAGAGATTAAGATTATTAGATAATCTTATCTCTTCTGAAACAAGTCCTACTTGGATGATTATGGACGTACTTCCTGTTACACCTCCTGATTTAAGACCAATGGTTCAATTGGACGGTGGTAGATTTGCTACATCTGATTTGAACGACTTATACAGACGTGTAATTAACAGAAACAACCGTTTACAAAGATTGTTAGAAATGGGTGCTCCTGAAATTATCGTTAGAAACGAAAAGAGAATGCTTCAAGAAGCGGTTGATGCTCTAATTGATAACGGTCGTCGCGGTAGAACAGTTGTTGGTCCTAACAACAGAGCATTGAAATCATTATCTAACATTATTGAAGGTAAACAAGGTCGTTTCCGTCAAAACTTGTTAGGTAAACGTGTTGACTACTCAGGTCGTTCAGTAATCGTTGTTGGCCCGTCATTGACATTGAACCAATGCGGTTTACCAAAAGAAATGGCGATTGAATTGTTCAAACCATTTGTTGTTAATAAATTGATTGAACGTGGATATGTTCAAAACATTAAATCAGCGAAGAAGAAAATTGAACGTTCAGAGCCTATCGTATGGGATATCTTAGAAGAGGTTATTGATGGACATCCGGTTATGTTGAACCGTGCTCCAACCCTTCACAGATTAGGTATTCAGGCATTTGAACCAAAATTGGTAGAGGGTCGTGCAATTCAACTTCACCCATTAGCATGTACAGCATTCAATGCTGACTTCGATGGTGACCAAATGGCTGTTCACGTTCCATTATCAATTGAAGCTCAGGCAGAAGCAAGAATGTTAATGTTAGCAACTAACAACTTATTGGCTCCTGCAAACGGTAAACCTATCGTAACTCCATCTCAGGATATGGTACTTGGTATGTATTACTTAACTACTATCAAGGATCCTAACCAAGAGATTAAAGGTTACTTCTACAACTTCCAAGATGCGATTTCAGCTCTTGAAGTTGGTGTAATCAAGTTACACGATAAGATTGTCGTAAGAGACGAAAAAGGTGAAAAATTAGAAACTACCGTAGGTAGAATTATATTTAACGAAGAAGTTAGAAAAGCACTTGTTTAAGTGGTTTAAAATAAATGGAAATAACTAATTGAGGAAAAATTAGAATGGAAAACACATATACACATACTAAAAAATCACCTGATTTCATTAACAAACAAATGGACAAAGGTTCATTGAAAAAATTGTTAGGTCAGATGTATTTGGAATACGGTGGTGCTAAAGCTGCATCGTTAGCTGATGCGTTGAAACATTTAGGCTATAAATATGCAACAGTTTCTGGTACAACTATTTCAATTGCTGACTTGTCAGTTCCGTCTATTAAAAAAGACTTATTGAAATCAGCAGAGGAAGAAATTGAAAAATCAACAAACAGATACCTAAAAGGTGAAATTACAGAGGTTGAAAGATATACAAAAGTTATTGATACTTGGTCTGAAACAACAGCAAAACTTACAGAACAAGTTGTTGAAAATTTTGATAAATTAAACCCTGTATATATGATGGCATTCTCTGGAGCCCGTGGTAACTTGTCACAGGTTTCACAGTTGGTAGGTATGAGAGGTTTGATGGCAGACGCACAAGGTCAAATCATCGACTTGCCAATTAAATCAAACTTTAAAGAAGGCTTATCCGTTACAGAATACATCATTTCATCATACGGTGCTCGTAAAGGTCTGGTAGATACAGCATTGAAAACAGCTGACTCTGGATACTTAACAAGACGTTTGGTTGATGTTGCTCAAGATGTAATTATCAGAGCTGATGATTGTCACACTGAAAAATATATTAATATGAAACCAATCACTGATGGTGATGCTGTTATCGTTCCATTAATCGACAGATTGTTGGGAAGAACAGTTGCTCAAGATATAGTTGATGCTGATGGTAATGTACTAGTTGCTAATGGCAAAACAATGGACAGAGATGACATCAAGAAGATTTCAGGTTTAGACTTACATGAACTTAAAGTTCGTTCAGGTTTGACTTGCGGTCTTGAATACGGTGTTTGTCAAAAATGTTATGGTTGGGCAATGACAAGTCAAAAACTTGTTGATATCGGTGAAGCAATTGGTATTATCGCTGCTCAGTCAATCGGTGAACCTGGTACTCAGTTAACAATGAGAACATTCCACACCGGTGGTGCTGTTGGCGTTAAAGAAGCTAAAAAAGAAATTATCGCTCGTGAAGCAGGTAAAGTTGTTTCAAAAATCAAAGCCAGAGAACTTAGAACAAGACACGGTGATATTGTTCAAGTTTCTATGTACGAAGCTGATATTGAAGTTAAAGGCGAAAAGAGAACAACTAAATATCACATTCCTGCAGGTGCTACATTATTTATCACTGATGGAATGGAAGTTGCTAAAGGTTTCAAAATGGCAGAGCATGCTCCATCATCTCAAAGTGATAGCAGCCGTTTGACAGAAAAAGCAACAAAAGATATTACAACTGATATAAGTGGTGAAGTTGTATTTGAAGATTTTAAAGCTGATGAAAAGAAAGATAGACAAGGCAACGTTCTTAGAACTACAAACAAACAAGGTATTGTTTGGGTTTTAGGTGGCGATGTTTATACATTACCTGGTGGTTCAAAAGTTCTTGTTAAAGATGGTCAAAAAATTTCTAAAGGCGAAAAATTGGCTGAAACTTTAACAATCTGCGAACACGGTGGTGAAGTTAGAGTTGGTGATGATTTAGTTGTTGAAGAAGCTAAATTTGACGGTAAAAAGATTAAAAAGATTGTTCAAGGTAAAGAGTTAACAATTGTTATTGCTTCTTTACAACCGGAAAATGCATCTTTCGAGCAAACTAAAAAAGAACAGCTTTGGACAGTTGACAAAACTGGTGAAAAATACATCGTTAAAGCTCCTGTTGATACAACAGTTGAAAACGGCATGATTATTGCTGAACTTATAGATGATGATTGTACGGTTTCATCTTCTGGTGAAATCAGATATGTTGATGTTGAAGTTGATGAAAATCAAATCATTACTAAAGCTGGTAAAGTTGTATTCATTCCGGAAGAAGTTCACCAAATCAATAAAGACAGCACATTGAAAATGGTTGAAAACGGTACTACAGTTACAGCTGGTACTGAAATTGTAAAAGACGTTTATTGTCATATTGATGGTGTTGTTGAATTCAAGGAATACAATGATGTTATTCACGAAATCACTGTTAGACCTGGTGAAGTTCACACATTGTCAAATATTTCAGAATTGAAAGTTGACGAGGGTGAAGTTGTTAAAAAAGGTACAGTAATCGCTGACGGTATCAAAGCTAAAGAAACTTCAATTGTTACAATTATGGATTCTACAGCTGATGAATTACCAATTGATGATTTAGATGAAGAAATTGATTCTTCTTTATCATTAGATGAAGATTCAATCGCAAATCAACCTGTACAAATTTTAATCAGACCGGTTCAAGTATTAGAAGTTAACCAAAAAGATGTTTCAATCCAATTCAACACAACTGATGAATTGATTGATATCGTTCCTGTTACTCAACTTCAATACAAAGATGGCGCAAGAGTAAGAAACGTTGATGGTGCAACAATTACAAGAACAAGCTTAGTTCTTCAAATGCAAGGGTACTTATCACACCTTAAAGGTATGGTAGAACTTGATTCAAACGGAAACTTGAGAATCGTTGTATTGGAAAACTTGATTGTTCGTCGTGAAATTGAAGGTGCTGCAAATGCTGCTTTACAAACTGAATTGCTTGTAAAAGACGGTGAAACGATTGACCCTAGAACACCGGTTGCGAAAACTCAAGTTCTAGCAGTTAACGATGCGGTTGCTTCAATCAAAAATGCAGAAGAAGATGCAAGAAGACTTCTTTTAATTTCTGATAGTTCTTCAACAACTGTTTCAGTTAAAGGAACTGCAGTGGTTAAGAAAGGTCAGTTTGTTAAAGCTGATAAAGTTTTAGCAGAAAGCGGAGAAACTTCTCCTGTTTCAGGGCTTGTAACAGCCGTAAATAAAGGCAAAATCCAAATTAGAAACGGTCGTCCTTACTTAATCAGCCCAGGTACAATGCTTCAAATTGATTCAGGTGCTTTGGTACTTAGAGGAGACTTGATTGCAACTTTGGTATTTGAAAGAGAAAAAACAGGCGATATCGTTCAAGGTTTGCCGAAAGTTGAAGAACTTTTGGAGGGTAGAAAACCTAAGGATTGTGCGATTTTGGCTGAAAATGATGGTACAGCTAAGATTGAAATTGATGATGATGGATTCCCAAGATTGTTCTTGTTAGATGAAAACGGTTCATCAACTGAGATTAAATATGCAATTGATGCTAATGTAATTGTTTCTAACGGACAAAAAATTACAAAAGGTCAACCATTGACATCTGGTCCTATGAATCCGCATGATGTAATGAGATTATGTGGACCTGAAGCAGCTCAACAATACTTGGTAGACGAAGTACAACGTGTATATCGTTCACAAGGTGTTGAAATTGCTGATAAACACATTGAAATCATTGTTCGTCAAATGACCAAGAAAGTTAAGATTATTGATGCAGGTGATACAAAATTATTACCTGGAGAGTTGATTGAAATGCAAACATTTGAAAAAGAAAACAAAGCTGCAGAAGAAGCAGGTAAGGCTCCGGCAACTTGTGAATACATGTTGTTAGGTATTACAAAAGCTTCTTTGAACACTGAAAGTTTCATTTCAGCTGCTTCATTCCAAGAAACAACAAGAATCTTGACAGAAGCTGCAGTTGAGGGTAAAAAAGACTTGTTAAGAGGTTTGAAAGAAAACGTTATTATCGGTCGTTTAATCCCAGCCGGTACTGGTTTCCATCATTTGATTAACGCAAATGAAGAACGTGATAGAGAAGAAAGAAAACGTGCAGTTGCTCAAAGAAATCAAGCGAGAAAACCATCTGCAATTTTGGAAGAAATTGAAGGAATGTTTGGTTCTCCAGATTTTAATAATGACGACAATCACTAATCTTCTTTGAAGTTAGAATAAATAAAAGCCCCGACTAACAAATTATTGATGTCGGGGTTTTTTATTGCAATATTTCAAAAAATCTTGTTTTCCTTACAATGACATGATTTTGGACTAAATATCCACACCTTGCATCATATCAACAAGTTGTTGGATTGTACCCTCCATTGTTACGCTTTCAGAGGTTCGTTGTTGCAAAAATGCATTAACTTTTGGCATCATCTCAATTGCAATATCAAGTTTTGGGTTTGACCCAGGTTGATACATACCAACATCAATCAAGTCTTTATTCTCTCGATACATAGACATAATTGTTCTCAATTTCGCTGCTGCTGCTTTATGTTCCGGAGATGCAATTGCGCTCATCAAACGGGAAATACTTCCTAATACATCAATTGCCGGATAGTGGTTAGATTCCGCAACTTTTCTTGACAAGAAAATGTGGCCGTCTACAATACCACGCACAATATCAACAATCGGGTCTGAAATATCATCACCCTCCATAAGTACTGTATATAAAGCAGTAATTGAACCTTTTGGACTGTTTCCGGCTCTTTCAAGTACTTTTTGAAGCCATGAAAAAATTGATGGCGGATAACCTTTCATTGTCGGTGGTTCTCCTAATGACAAACCAACTTCACGACCTGCCATAGCGCAACGAGTAACAGTATCTGTCATAAGGAAAACTTTTTTGCCTTGATCTCTAAAATATTCGCAAACTGCTGTTGCTGTTAACAAAGCTTTTTGACGAATCAATGGTGGCTGGTCGCCTGTTGAACATACCAAAACGGATTTTGCCATACCAACCTCACCCAAAGAATCTTCAACAAACTCTTTAACTTCTCTTCCACGTTCACCAATCAGTGCAACTACGTTGACATCAGCATCTGAATTTCTTGCAATCATACCAAGAAGTGTACTTTTACCTACACCTGACCCTGCAAAAAGTCCCAAACGTTGTCCGCAACCCATTGTCATACAACCATCAATTGCACGAACACCTGTTGAGAATTGTTCTGTAATAATAGGTCTTTCGAATGGCCCTGGGGGAGGTCCTTCAATTGGTCGCCATAAGGCATTTGTGGTATCAAGTGGTTTTCCGTCTATCGGATTTCCAAGTGGATCAATTAATCGCCCTAATAAAAAATTTCCAACCGGAACAGTAATCGGTCGTCTTGTTGTTGTAACTAAACTCCCTTGACCAATTCCGCTACCGTCTAGCAAAAGTGATAATTGAGCAACTTCACCTTTGAATGCCTGAACTTCTGCAGGTTTTTGTTTCCCATCATAAGTTTCAATATAGCAAAGGTCTCCGATTTTTAGCCCCGGAAGTTTAACTTCTACTGTCAATCCTAAAAGTTTTGAAACGGTTCCCTTGTACGAAATCAAATGAGTTCCGTCAAGTTTTTCTTTAACTCTCTGCTTTAATTCTTCTAAATCACTTTTATCAATATCTGTCATAATTTTTATTATAACAAAATTTTCAAATAAGTGAATAAATACACATTTTTTTAAATAAAAAAGACGATAAGTTTAAAAACCTACCGTCTTTTTATATTTTTAAAGAATTTCAATTAGTCGTTAATAACTTTCAAAAGTCTTTCCCAAACTTCATCAATTGAACCCTCTGCGTTGATAGTTCTAAGAACACCTTTGTTTTTGTAGTAATCAATTAATGGAGCTGTTTCTTTGAAATATGTATCAAAACGAGCTTTTGCAGTTTCTTCATTGTCGTCTTTTCTTTGAGTTAATTCAGCACCACATTTGTCACAAATTCCTGCAACTTTTGTAGGTTTGAATTTAGTGTTGTAGATTTCTCCACATTTTGGACAAGAACGACGATTTACAATTCTTGCAATCAGAATTTCCGGATCTAAATCAAAATAAATTGCTCTGAAATCAGCTTTGTCGTTACTGTTGATTTCTTTGTTGATGTCTTCAAGTAAGTCTGCTTGTTCAACACTTCTTGGGTATCCGTCTAAGATATAACCATTTTTGCAATCGTCTTGAGCTAATCTGTCTTTGATAATAGATGCAACAAGTTCAACAGGAACAAGGTTACCTTTATCAATGTAAGATTTAGCAATTTTACCATTTTCAGTGCCATTTTTAATTTCAGCTCTCAATAAAGAACCTGTATCAACGTGAGGTAACTTCATTTCTTCTGATAATCTGTTTGTTTGAGTACCTTTACCACAAGCAGGTGGCCCTAAAAAAATCATTTGTTTTCTAACATTTTCAGTCATAGTGAAATCTCTTTTCCTTTGTCTATTTTTAACCAACAGGAATATTCTACATCAAGAGATTTTCTATTTCAATATTAAGTTAATTATGGCTTTTTAATTTTGGACGCAATCCACGTGAACGGTTTTTTGATATAGTTTAAAGCTGTTGCGCCCAGACCTTTTGCCGAAGATGTAACTTTTGAAGCGCCAGAGGCAATTTTACCTAAGAATGGAACTTTACCTTTAAATAGTGCAAAAGCACCCGCACCAATCAATGTTGTAACCAGTCCGCCAAATGCCCATTTCTTCCAAGAAGTGCTTGCAGACGGTTTTTTATTTGACCCGCTGTATTCGTCCATTTGTGGAACATCTTTCAATTTAACTCCTTGTGGTAATAGTGATGGGTTTTCTAGTGGCAAGCCCTCAATTTGAGGATTTCCTACATATCTTGCCGGTTGATCAAGTAAATAAGCTGCAGCATCAAAATCAATAACACCGCCAGCTGCTAACATATCTAAATTTGAAACCCAATTTGAAGACATAATATTTTCCTTTATATTTCAACCTACATATATATAAAGTATTTTTTGTCTTAAAAATTGCCTTAATATTAAAAAATAATAGATTTTATGGCAAGAAGAATTAAAATTACACCACCAGAGATTTCAAGATATTTAGATGGGAGATTTTTTAAAAAGTTTCCACTCCAAAAACCGATAACGGACAATAAAAATGATGCCAAGCCAATCAATGTTACAGATAACAAGAGGTTTGTATGAGTTAATCTAATAGATGCGCCAGATACCAATGCATCAATACTTGTGGCAAGTCCTAAACTCATCAAACATTTGAAACCGATACACTCAACTTCATCTGCTTTGGGTTGAAATGCTTCTATAATGAATTTCAAACCTAAAACAAAGAAAATACCAAAGACTATCCATTTGCTATATGGAGCTAAAAGTTTTGCAAGGGAGTTTGTACCAATGTAACCGATTACGGGCATTAATCCTTGAAATAATCCCATTGTTAGAGCTAAATTAAAAGAATTTTTTGTTCTGTTTGCTGTAAAAATTAATCCTTGAGAAAAAGATACTACTAAACAGTCTATTCCCAATGCCACTGCAAGTAATATTAAATCAATTAAGTTCAACTTCTACCTCAAATAATCTATTCCACGGGAATTTGTATTTTGCATTTATCTTTTGATTATAAATTTCCTCAATAATTTCTTCAAATTTTTTCATGTCATTTGTTAATTCTTCAATGTTTGGACGTGAAAGTTTTTGGCGTATATTAGCTTGGTAAGCCCAATCATCTAAAAATCTGATTATTCCTAACTTTTCAAAATTTTCTTTGTCATAATTTTTTGCTAAAAACTTAACTTTAGCTCCACAGATTAAACTTCCCAAAGTATTGGCAGATGTATTCCAAGCCGAATACCCAAAGAAATTTTCATCATCAATTTTATTTTCAAAAAATGCCTTAACAAATCCATTATCTGAACCATTTGCAAATCTGACATCTGCAACCATATACGGTGAATTTGGTGTAACAAATTTGGAATTAAAGTGTTCGGTGGCAATTTTCATAACAATTTCGCCCTGATGGTCTTTGAAATTGTTTATATAGAGAATGATATCTGCTTCTTCTTGTGTTTTAACAGCTTTGCAACCACACAAATCAATTTGTCCTAATACAGATTTTTCAATAGAAATATCTTCGTAATTTGAAATTAGGTTCTTATATTCCGGTGCTAAAAATATCGGACAAATTTTTACATCACCTTGAATTGCTCTAGCAAGTAAACTCAACGGAATTTCATCTGCTCCGGTTTTTGTGAATGCTCCCATTTTTTCTAAAAATTGAGCTTCTTGAACATTGAAACCATATTCAGCGCAATCATCTTTTGAAAATACTAAAGTATCAAATACTCCTTGTTTTTGCCATTGGTAATAGATTTTGTTAATTTCAAAATTTCTACGACGTGTTTCAATGTAATCATCTAAAACATTGCTTGGAATGTCATGAATTTTGCAGCCATTTCGACCGGATTTGTGGACATTATAAGAGTACTCAAAAATTTTTTTCCCCCATTCAGACCAATATTCTTTTTCTTCTTCATTAATATTATTATTTGAAATTCTCATAATACTAGAAAAAGCATAGACTTTGCAACTTTTATCTTCAAGAATTTCTCGCAAAATTTCAATTCTTTTCTTAATTTGTTCAAATGTTTCAGGACATCTTCTTGATGGAATCAATCCTCCATAAGCAACTGTATCAAGTGACAAAACAATAGCATCAAGTTTGGGTAACTCCATCAGCCATTGAAACAATCCGTCAATATCTGCGCTATGAGTTAAATCTCCTAACAGTTCTCTTTTAGGAATATAAAATTCGATTGAAGAATCTATGCCTGCAATAAGTTTTGGCAAAGAATAACAAACCGGACGATTATCTATTGGTACGAATGCGATTTTCATAATATAATTATTGTAATTAAAAATAAGATTGAAGTAAATGGAAAAATTATGAGCATTAATAAAAATCCCGAAAAAATAAAAAATATGTTTGATGAAATTTCTTCATATTATGATTTTATGAATAATGTAATTTCATTTGGAATGCATTATGTAATAAAGTTTTTAGCGATAAAAGAATTAAAAATTGAACCACGTACAATGATTCTTGATTTATGCTGTGGAACAGGAGATTTCACTAAAATCATTTCAAAATTTTATCCAAGAGCAAGAATCATCGGGTTTGATATTTCAGAAAAAATGATAAAACTTGCAAAAATTAAAAATCCGTTAGGTGTTTTTATGCAAGGTGATTGTACGGATTTGCCATTTGAAGACGGGGAATTTGATTATGTAACAATGGGTTTTGGATTGAGAAATATCGAAAATAGAGATGAAGCGATTTCTGAAATTTATAAAGTTTTAAAGAAGGGTGGAAAGTTTTTGCAACTTGATTTTGGAGAACATAATTTTATTAGCAAAATTTTTGATTTTGTTGTGCCATTAGAAGTTAAACTTTTAAAAAAAGAACCACAAAATTATGAATATCTTTTAAAATCAAAAAGTGAATTTCCAGAACCTGATGAACTTATAAGAGAATTTGAAAAGCATGGGTTTAAATATGTAAAAAAATGCTGCTTTTTATTCGGTACAATTTCGGCGCAAATTGTTGAAAAATAAGGTTGGTTGTTTTTCCGCTTTACATTTCTTCATGAATGCATGAAAATAATTTGCCACAAATTTAATAATGTAATAATATAGTGATGGGAATGTTTTTTTAAGGGATAGATATAAATGATAAAAGACAGATTAAACGAGAGAACTTTAACACCTCAAGAGGTTAGAACAATTTTAAAAGCAGACAACAAGGAAATTGTTGATTTATGTAAAAAAGCTGCTATCAGGCCTAGAAAAAATGCTATGGGTCACACATATTTTTCTTATGATGAAGTAAAAAATTTAAGAAAAATTCAAGCACAAGTTAATGGTGTTGTCACAAATCCTGTTTCATCTAGAACACCTGTAATGGCTGGTGGTTCATCATCTACCGCTGTTACAAATAACAGTGCCGCTGTTAGAAGTATTTTAACAACTCTTCAAGATTTAGAAGTTAAATTGAGCAACAAGATTGCTAAAGTTATTGATGAAAAACTTGAAGGTATGGATGATGTTGTTGTTGAATTAATCCGTTGCAAAACTGACAACGAAACTTTGAAACAAAAAATTGTTGACTTGAACAAAGAAGTTTATCAATTGAAAAACGAATTAAATAGCTACAAACCTGTTGCATTAGGTTTTTATAAGAAAAAAGAAGTTTACGTTTGGGAATAAGAGGATTTAGACATGGCAGCGAAAGAAACACCGGCTGTAAATATTAGCGAAGAAAGAAATAAAGCTTTAAAATTAGCTATTGAAAAAATTGAAAAAGACTTTGGTAAAGGTTCAATTATGAAGCTTGGTGACAAAACCACTGTCAATGTTGATGCTATCCCTACAGGAGCATTATCTTTAGATGTTGCTCTTGGTATTGGCGGCATTCCAAGAGGTCGTATTATTGAAATTTACGGTCCGGAATCTTCCGGTAAAACAACTTTGGCACAACATATAGTTGCTGAATGTCAGAAAAAAGGTGGAATTGCTGCATTCGTTGATGCGGAACATGCTCTTGACCCAGAATATGCCAGAAATTTAGGTGTTGATGTAGATAATCTTTTAATCTCTCAACCTGATACAGGTGAACAAGCCCTTGATATTACAGAAGAATTGGTTCGTTCCGGAGCTGTTGATATCGTTGTAGTTGACTCAGTTGCAGCTCTTGTTCCTAAAGCTGAAATTGAGGGATCTATGGAAGATCAACAAATGGGTCTTCAAGCTCGTTTGATGTCTAAAGCTTTGAGAAAATTAACAGGTATTATTGGTAAGACAAATACAACTGTAATTTTCATTAACCAATTGAGAATGAAAATCGGTGTTATGTACGGTAATCCTGAAACAACTACCGGTGGTAATGCTCTTAAATATTATGCTTCTGTTCGTATGGAAATTAAACGTACAGAAACTCTTAAAGGTGATGAGGGTGAAATTGGTAACCATGTAAGAGTTAGAGTTTTGAAAAACAAGGTTGCTCCTCCATTCAGAACTGCTGAATTTGATATTATCTTTGGTAAAGGTATTTCTAAAATTGGTAATATCTTAGATGTTGCAGTTAATTTAGATATTGTTAAAAAAGCTGGAGCATGGTTTAGCTATAATGAAGAAAAATTAGGACAAGGTAGAGAAAAAGCTAAAGAATTTTTGGAACAAAATCCGGAAATTTTGGCTGAAGTTGAAAAACTTGTTCGTGAAAAATTGGCTCAACAATAACCGTATTAAGATTTGTAAAATCGTTTTTATGCCTTGAATTCACTCATAGTCTGTGTTTTAATTTTGTTGTGAATAGTTTTGCTAATTAACTAGCAAGATAATTTATGTTTAGATTTAAAATAACCAGATTTATAAATAGGAGGCAATTTATGCAAGTTAACGCAATTACAAGTTATCAATATTCTACCCCAAATAAATTAAATAACCATCAAAAACAATCTACACCAATTGAGAGTAATTCAGTAAATTTTACTGCTCGTGAAGATAATAGAAGAAATTCAAATGCAATGAGAAATGCAGTTGTTGCTTTATGTTTCTTGCCGGTTGCAGGTGGTGTGGTTACAAGTTGTGATAAAGAAGCTTTTGCAGAAGCAAAAGTTAATGTAGATGCAAATGCAAACGCAAATGCTAATGCCTCAATTATTGACACTACAGGTTACAAACACCCTGGGGATACAATCATTAAGTGGTACTACAAATATCAAAAACCAATTCCTTTAGATTCATTATTTAACAATATGCAAAACTGGGATATTGATGGTGCTGATGGTGATAAAAATGATTCAACAGCAAATAGAAATATTATCCACTACGAGGGAGCTCGTGAATGGGAATATAACACAAAAGAAATTGGTGATATGAATATTCTTGAATCTTCAAGAAACATCTTGGTTTATGATACTGAAATCAAAGATTACAAAGGTAATCATGAATCTTACGGTAAAAGAATTTTCAGAGTACCATCAGGTTCATTTACAATTACAATGAAAGATGGTAAAACTATCCACAATCCAAAAGGTTTATTTGTTGAAGAATATGAAAATGAAACAGATGAAAAGAATGCATCAATTTTCGATTGCAAACTTAAATCAAGAGCATTCATTCAAACAAATGGTGATACTTTAAATGTTGCAAGACGTAGCGGAACATCTGAATATGTTGAAAGAGGATCTGCTTCAAAAGGTTATCTTGGTGCGAATTCAGTTCTATTGAGAAATTTAATTGGTCAATATTCAACAGATGATCATTATGTAGATTTCAAAGTTGATGCAATCAATGATAAAGATTTGAGATTGAAATACGTTGAAGCTATGGATAATATTGAGGGCAAATAATTATTTTTTAAGGCAATAATTATCTAAACCGAGTATATATTGAGAAAAGACCTCTGATTAAAGAGGTCTTTTTAGTTTAAATATAATTTTTGTAAAAACCAAGTGTTAAGAACTTGCCCGAAAATTTGAGTTCAGGTAAAATAATATTAATAATGGGGAGGAACTAATCCATAATGCCGAAATTAGCAAGATCGTATGATGCCAATTATCCGGAATATCACGCATCTTTTCAATATTCTAGAGAAGTTTATTATGGTTCGTCGTCAGTTGGACATAAGATTCATTATAGAAATTTGCGCGATGAAAATAGGCCTAAAAGAAAAACTTCTAAAAAGAAAAATTTATTTCAGTTTGTAGTTTCTTGCTCAATTTTGTTATTTATGTTGTTTTACGTAATGCCGTTTTCGTTTAACAATATTACAAAAGCAATGTTTGTTCCGACTCCATACAAAAATATTAAAACAGATTTGAAAAATTTAAGTTTTCCAACACAAAATTATTTGTCGAATGCTTGGTTTATGGGCGATAGATCTTTTAGAATGGCAGAAGATAAAGATGCGCAAATGATACCATTAAAAGAAAATGTAAATATGCCTGTTTTGCAAAGTGAGTTACAAGATTTGGCAAAATTATATCCCACTGTTGAACCGTCTGTTTATGTTTGGGATTACGAAACACAAAATTATGTAGATATAAATGCATCTAAAATTTATTCAACTGCAAGTATTATTAAAATTCCTGTTTTGATTGATGTATTTAAATCAATTGAAGCTGGGCAAATTTCTTTGGAGGATAAAATTCCATTGACGGAATATTATAGGACAGAGGGTTCTGGAAGTTTGCAATTCAAAGCACGAAATTCGGAATATACGATTGATGAACTTGCAAGGCGTATGATTACTGAATCAGATAACTCTGCAACTAATATGTTAATGGCAAAAGTTGGTTCAATGACCGATGTAAATCAATCAATCAGGGATTGGGGTTTAAAAAATACAGAGGTGCAAACTTGGCTTCCCGATTATGCAGGAACAAACCATACAACTGCTAGAGAAATGGCTGATATGTTGTATAACATTGATGAAAATGACAAATTTTTAACTGAAGCGTCAAGAACAAAAATGTTGGATTATATGGGTCATGTTCACAACAACAGATTAATTCAAGCCGGAATTTCTCCAGATGCGGTATTTTTACATAAAACTGGTGATATTGGTTCAATGCTCGGTGATGCCGGTATTGTTATTGCTCCGAATGGGAAAAAATATATTGTAGTAATCCTTGCAAATCGTCCGCATAATGCGATTGCAGGTAAGGATTATATAGTTCATGCTTCTGAAATTATTTATAACTATATGGTGAAATAATGTTAAAAGAGTTGTTGGAAACAAAGCACTGCTTCAAGTTGGTTTGCGGTGCAGGTAATGAAGATATTGAAGAGATTAAACGTTTAGTTTATTTGTATGCTGTTGCGGGTTGTCGTTTTTTTGATTTGTCTGCAAATGGCGATGTGATTCTGGCGGCAAAAGAAGCCTTAGATATTGCAAAAGTTTATGATGCTTATTTATGTGTAAGTGTTGGTATAAAAAATGATCCGCATGTAAAAAAAGCAGTTATTGATTATGATAGATGTGTTAATTGTGGTGCTTGTGAAGAAATTTGTCCAGAAGGTGCAATTCATTATGCTAAAGTAAAAAAAGAAAAATGTATTGGCTGCGGTAGATGTTGGCGAGTGTGTTCAAGAGCCGCAATATCATATATTTCAGAAGAAAAAGATTTAAATGAAGTTTTACCAAAAATAGTTGAAACAGGAATTGATTGTATTGAATTGCATGCGATGGGTTTGAATGATGAAGAAGTTTTCTCAAAATGGAAATACATAAATGATAACTTTGAGGGTTTGTTGAGTATTTGCACAAGTCGAGGTCAATTGAGCGATGAGGCTATGGTTAAGCGGATTGAGAAAATGCTTGAAAATAGAAAACCATACTCAACTATTGTTCAGTCTGATGGTTTCCCTATGAGTGGAGGAGATGACAATTACAAATCGACCCTCCAAGCGGTTGCGACCGGTGAAATTGTCCAAAATGCAAAATTACCAGTATATTTGATTCTGTCTGGTGGTACGAATGCAAAAACAACCGAACTTGCAAAAATGTGCGATATTTCTTATCATGGAGTTGCGGTTGGTTCTTATGCAAGAAAAATTGTTCGAAGATATGTTGAAAGACCTGATTTCTGGACAAATCCTGTGGTCTTAAACTCGGCATTAGAAATCGCAAAACCACTTATTGATTCTGTAATTTTATAAAAAGGGGTTTTTATGGAAATTTTTTATTTAAAGAAGAGTGAGTTTCTGCAAAATGTTGATTTGAAAGAATTAGATTTACTAGATGATGGTCGTAAATTTTTAATGGACGACAAAAAATATGAACATCTCATGGGGTTGTTTTTGGTTAAATTTATCGGGAAAAATTTTTTCACTATGGAAGACACAACAATAATTGTCAAAGATAGAAAACCTTATTTTGCAAAAGGAAAAATATTTTTTAGTATAACTCATTCAAATGATATTGTACTTGCGGCATTTGAAACATCTAATATCGGGGTGGATATTGAATATATGAAAGAGCGAGATTATAAATCTCTGCTTGTTCGATATGGTGAAAATAGTGAAAATCCGACAAAGGAACAATTTTATAAATATTGGACAAAAGAAGAAGCCAAAATCAAACTTGGTGAAGATTTTGAGTCAATTTGCACTACTACATTTGAGGACAATTATATGCTAACTTGTGTTTGTAATAGACCAATTGCATCAAGTTTTGTTCCAACAAAATTAATTTTTAATAAATAAAAAACTATTTCTTTTTTGCAATCATTGTACTCATGATACGTTTTGCTGTTTCAAGTTGAACATCTTTATGTTCAATAATATCGTTTTTGGTAAATTTAACTTCAACATCTGGGGAGATACCTTTTTTATTGATATCTTTTCCCTTAGGGGTTAAATATTTTGCGATAGTCAGATTTAAACCCGTTTCATTCGGCATTGGTATAATTTTTTGAACCATACCTTTTCCATAAGTTTTTGTTCCTATGATTTTTGCTCTATGGTAGTCTTTCATTGCTCCGGATAAAATTTCACTTGCACTTGCACTTGTTCCATTTACAAGAATTATCACAGGTTTTTCTATATCAAGATTTGTATCTTGTGCCATAACATCATATCTGTATCCGTTACGACCAACAATACTTACTAATTTACCTTTTTCTATAAATATATTTGCAATGAAGATTGCATTTGTTAAAAGTCCACCGGTATTTCCTCGTAAATCAACAATCAAGCCTTTTGCGTTTTGAGTATTTTCTAATGCTTCAAGAAATTCGTTCGGGGTTGAAGTACTAATGAAACTTGAAATTTGTATATAACCGATATTTTTATCATTTGAACTTTTGACAGTTTTAATGTTAATTTCTTTTCGGATAATTTTTTTGCTTAGTTTTTCCTTGCCTCGTAAAATATCCATATTTACAAACGTGTTAACAGGACCTTTTACAAGATTTGAAACATCAGCAAGTGACATTCCGCTAACTTTTTTACCATTTACTGCAAGGATAATATCGTTGGGTTTCACATCTGCAAACTGTGCAGGGGTATTTTCAATAACACTAATAATCCTAATTTTTCCAGCATCATTTACGATATTTACACCAATACCGGAAATTTTTGAGGTAATAGATGTGTTTTGTTCTGCAAAATCTTCTTTGGTCAAAAATATTGAATAAGGGTCATTAAGACTGGCTAACATTGTATCTATAGCAACTTTGGCATCTTCTTTAGTTTTGATTTTCCCTTGATATCTGTTTTTCCAATGCCCCCATCGTTGATGGTTAAAATTGGGGTCATAGTATTCGTTTTTAATTGTTTGCCAACTTTTGTCAAATAATTTCTGTGGAGTAACTTGAGTTGTATCAATATTTTTTGTGTTTGCTTCAAGCATTGGGTTGTGATTTGCAAGATAAAATGAATTTATTGCAAACAATGTAACAGCGGCACCGACAAGAAATATTAATGCTTTCACTCTTCTTCTCATACCTACATTTAACATCAACAAATTTTTATAATCAATATACTTTTTAGTTAAATAAAGTATTTATTCAAAAAAGTTTATAATTTATCAAAACCTGGAGAATATGACGGCAAACCTTTGTATCCGGGGTTACTCATAACTTCTTTTTTGATATAAGTATTTTGGTAATTCCCTTTTTCAAGCAGTTTTTTTAATGCATTTTCTCTTTTAACTAGTGGGTGAGAAGTTTGGTTGCTTTCAGGGTACATTTTCACAATTTCGTTCCATACAACAGCTTCCATCCACCATGCGTAAGTTTCTTCTGCAAGAGAATTATATTCGTCTTGGTGAAGTGCTTCGTGGGATAACAATGCTGCAATTGCTCCTGCCGGTGCATCTTGGTGTTTTAAGTTGATATAGATGTATAAGTTTTTACCTTTTTTCCAGCCTAATGCATCGAAGTTTTTGTAATCTTCACTAAACTGTCCCAAATCTTTGAATTCAATTTTCACAGGTTTTTGAGATAGATTATTTCCTAAAATAGCATTACGTGAAAACATTCCGTCAGTATCTTTTAGCATATCTAATGCAACGTAAAAAACTTCATCTTTACCAACAGCTTTATACCCGGGGCGGATTTGCTGAATGTATTCAGGTGTATATTTTGCAGGATATTGTTGTTGATTTGTAATTTGTGGTGCTGTAGCTGCTAATGTTATCTGTGCAGAGATTACTATAGTGGCGGCTAATGTTAAAAATTTAGTTGTTATCTTTTTCAATTTTTCCATAATACTTTCTACTCTCCCCAATCAAAACTAATATAATATTGTATTATAATTAGCTTTTTTGAGAAATCAAATTAATTTTTTATTTTTCTGTTTAACTTTACCAATTCAGAGTACATAAATTTATACTCGTTCGAATTGTCAAGGCTTTCGGCCTCTGAAATATATTCAAGAGCTGTTTTGTAATCTTCTTTTTCTTTATAAAATTCGCTCATTTTTGCATAATATTTTGGATTGTTCAAATCATATAGAATTGCACGTTTCATACATTCAATTGCTTCATCAAGCTCATTCATTTTTTCTCTGACAAGAGCCAAATAATAATAGCCATCTGATGAATTCATATCAAGTGAAATTGCATCTTGTGCATAATCTTTTGCTGTTTCTAAATCACCTTGCATAAATGCGGTTTTAGCACCTAAAATATCTCCTAAAATATAGTTGGGATTGATTTCTAAAATCTTTTGAGCAATTTCTAAAGCTTTATCATAATTCTTTTCTTTGATATAAATGTCTGCTAAATCACTTAAATATGATAGATTTTCAGGATTTTTTGAAATTACATCAGATACTAAATTTTTAGCTTTGTCAAAAATATTTAATTCTGTGTAAACTTTAGCGAGTGACATTCTTGTAAAAACATCGTCAAAACCTTTTTCAATGTTTTCTTCTAATATTTTTTTAGCACCTAAGAAATCTTTATTTTTTGAAAGTAATAAAGCTCTTAAAACTCTTGCTTGAGAGTAATCAGGGTTTATATCCAGAATTGCATCAATTTCTTTTTTCGCTTTTGTAAAATCAGCTTTGTCAAAATACAAATAAGCTAATGAGTATCTGTAATCAATATTATCAGGGTTTAAATATAATGCTTTGGAATAAGCTTTTTGTGCTTCGTCAATCCAACCATTATAAAAATAAGCATTTGCTAAGTTATAAAAATATTTAGAATTTGATTTATCCAGATTTGATGCTTTAGAAAAATTTTTAATTGCATCAATGAAGTTCATATTTTCTAAATCAAATAGCCCTAAAAAGTTTAATACTTCCGGATTTTGGGAATTCTTTCCAATTGTTGAAAAGATTTCTTTTGCTTCGTCTAAGTTTTTTTCGTCAAATTTTATTTTGCCTTTTAATAACAAAGCATTTTCATCATTTGAATTACATTGAGCAAGTAATTCTTTGGCTTTCTCAACTTCACCGTTTGTGTAAAAAGCATTTGCGCATTCAACTTTTACATCTGTATTGAAAAATTCAGAATTTTTGTATTTACCGATTTCATCAATAAGTTTGAGTTTAATTAAAATTTTGATAAGAGATTTTAGATTGTCGGAATTTGGGTTTTCATCAAACAGTTGTTGAGAAATTCGCAAAACGCTATCAAGGTCATTTTGGCGTTCTTTGATTGTTCTTGTAAGTTTTAAACTTTCAACATGTTTTGAATTTATTGATAAAACTTTTTCTAAATATTGCAAAGCTCTGGTGTAATTATTTATCAAAAAGTATAATTCTCCAATTTGATAAAGAATTTCAATATTATCATTCTCAACTTCTAATGCTTTGTATAGCATTTCAATTGCGGGTTTGTAATACTTTTGTTCTTTCAATTCAAAAGCTTGTTTTATATATTGTAAACTTTGAGTATTTTCCATAACTTATCCGTTTCTATTCATCAACCATTGTTTGTGGAATATTGATATTCGGGTTTGTTTCTTCAGGTTTTGCTTGTTTTTTGGTGAAAGAAAATTTCCCTTTTAAATTCCAAAAATGTTTTTTCTTTTTAGGTGTTTCAACTTTTTTATTTATGATAATCAAAACTTCATCTTCGCCAGCCATTTTAAGATTGTTTCTTGCAATCCCCTCAAGGCTATTGTCAGAAGTTACCATTTTCTTTTCTGATTTTAAATCTTGATTTCTCATTTGGGCTTTTTTCAAAAGGTTTTCCAAAACATTTTTCTTCCCTTGGTAAGAAATGATTTTTGAGACATTAATTACAGCTCCTGCTCCAATTTCAATCAAACAAAGAATTAAAATTATCGTTAAAAAAGAATAGTAAAAACCTGTTTTTTTACTATGTCTATATTTATTTTTTTGTTGTTCTTTGTTTTCTGATTCCGTTGCCACAACTAAAAACCTCTTAACTCAATTATAAACAAAATTTTTCTTCCGTACAAAATATTTTTATAAATTTACAATTTAATTTTTGTTGTGAAACTAAATTTATTTTTAGGGGTTCGACCATCATTGTAACGAGTTTGACTTGCCCCAAAAATGAATAGTAATCTATCCTCATCTTTATTTCCAAAAGGATTTATTGATAATGACACATCTGCCTTTTGACGTTCTTTAGAAATGTCAGCGGATAAAGATTCACTTACTGTAAGATACTGATTGATTTTATATGATGGTGAAAAATAAAAATTGTCATTGTAGTCGTTGTTTGTTGAATTTATTGTTTTTAAATAAGATGTACTTACAGAAAATTTGTTATTAAAATCATAGCTTGAAAATATACCAGAGGATTGTTCAAGTTCTGCATAGAATATTTCTTGACCATAAACAGCACCGGCTTTGAATTTGCCGAATTGTTTATATTTTTTGTTTGATACCGGAGTAATACTATACTCAGGTGCTGTGTAGCTAAAATAATTACCTTTTTGTGGGGTTATACTTAAATTGCTAAAATCTGTAGTTTCCACCTTTGATGGTTTTTTAATTTTGATTGTTGAAATGCTCTCATCAGCATTATCTAAAGTTATTGAATTTTCTTCTTCTTCGTTATATTCAGCATAACCTTTCAATACGTCAGAATACATATCGTCAATCTGATAATTTTCTAACAAGCCGATAGAATCGTTGTTCTCCTCATCTTCTTCGTCATTATTGTCAGCTAAGTTCTGAGCTTCTTCAGAAGTATCAATAGTAATATCGTCTGTTATAACTCCCTTAGCAGGAAGTTCTTGGACTTGCATAGGATTATCGTCAGCAGAAGATGGCTGTGCATTTTCAGAGTCTGAATCGTCAGGAATATGATATACAAAAACTTTTGAATTATTTGATTTGCTCTCTATATTCTTGTCGGATTGATTTTTTGCAGCACAGGGTAATATTGTCATTATGAAAAGTATTAATATTAAACTAACCTTTTTCATACGAACATTTTACACTATAATTTCATTTTCAGCAATCTATTAATTGAATTTATTATTTTGTAATAAAAATACACGTCTTGACAATCCTATTTTTGTATGATAGCATGTGTGTGGGGTAAATGTATATTTATAAGTCTTATCAATTTGATGAGACTTTCTTTTTCGGAAGATTTTTTATTATATCCCAATTATTATTTGACTTTTGCAAAAATATCATTAAATACATGCAAAATCTCCTATAAACAGATGATTTTTGACGGAAACATTGAGAAAAATTTCAAAATGTCCGACAATAATTAATAAATAACATGTAGAGGTGGTACTATGCGTATAAACGGCGGTATTTTTTATAATGAAAACGGATTGACAACATCTATTCGTGCAATGCATTTGGATAGTGAACTTATTGGAATTAGTAACGAAAATATCGGAGGTTTTGATAAAGTCGGATACCAAAGAAAAGAAGCTGTAGTTTCTTCGTTTGCGGAATTTCTTGGAGTCCATGCATTATCAACAACGAAAGATGATAAAGTTGGTCGTATTGCGGTTTCAGACAATCCTTTGGATATTGCATTAGCTAATAAAGGGTACTTCCAAACAGAATCTAAAAACGGTATAAAACTTACAAGGGACGGTCGTTTCAAAATTGGTAAAGACGGTTCGTTGTTGACATTAGAAGATGCGCATGTTCTATCAAGTGCCGGTACTCCTATTCAACTTCCGTTTGTACCGCAAGACTTAAAACAAATTAAAATTGACAAATCAGGAAAAATTTCATTATTCAATCCCGATACAAATAAACTTATGAATGTTGGTCAAATTGGTGTTGTTGACACGAATGGTATTCTTGTTATGGATCCAAATGTTAAACAGGGGTATAACGAATTTTCAAACGTTTCGTTACAACAAGAATTTATCACGATGATGCCAATTATGAAAAATTTTGATGCAAACAGACAGATGTTTATGCTTCAAAATGCAAATTTAGGTAAAGCTATCTCCCAATTGAGTTCAGCTTCATAACAATAGAGGTTAAAAATGTATAATTTACAAGGAATAATTTCAAAAGGAACAAATAACGCACTTATCCAATTTGAACGTTTTGGTCAAATTGCAAACAACCTGTCTAATGTAAACACAACAGGTTATAAAAAAGTAACTTTTGAACAAATATTAAAAGAAGACGGTTATCTTACAGGTGCTGTTAGAACAGATCATTCTCAAGGTTCAATTAGGATTACAAGCAATCCTTATGATGTTGCAATTGATGGTCCTGGGTTTATTCCTGTAGTTTCACCATCAGGTGAAGTTCAATATACAAGAGACGGCGCTTTTAAACAAGGTAAAAATGGATATTTAACAACCAGTGACGGTTGGTTAGTCGGAGAGGGAATTCAAATTCCGACAAATTGTTTTAAGTTTGAAATTAAGCCAAATGGTGATGTTTTTGCCTATGCTGAAAAAGGTGACAAGCCGGAAAAAATTGGGAATATACCATTGGTAAGATTTGACAATCCCGATGGTATGGAATCTGCGGATATGAACAGACTTGTCGCAACTGCTGATGCGGGAGAAGGTAGGCTTATAAAAAACCATGATTGTTTTAAACAAAATAATCTTGAAAGGGCAAATGTAAGTATTTATCAATCAGCAACAGATTTGTTAAGATTAAATGCTTCAATGTTAGCAAGTATGCAAATGTTGAAACTTGCAGATACAATGTACAATAAATCGATTAATATCAGAGAGGGTTAAGGTATAGATAATGTACACATCACTGGATAGTATGGGTAAAGTATCATTAATGATGGATTTGATTTCTCAAAGACAAAGAGCTTTGGGTTCAAATGTTGCCAACGTTGATACCCCGGGGTACATAAGACAAGATATAAATTTCGGACAATACTTGAGTACGATGAATAGTCCGTTAGAAACAAGACTATCCGAAAAACTCGGTCCATCAGCCATTGCAACTGACCAAGAAGAAGGACCAATAAATTCTGCAAATGAACTTCTTCAAATGCAAGAAAATTCAATTCTTTATTCAATGGCAACAAGAAGAATGTCAAACATTGTTACTGAGATGAAAACAGTGATAAATGTAGGTAAGTAATTATAAGGCAGGTGAAATATAAATGAGTATAATGGATTCAATAGATATCGGAGCAAATGCTTTAAAAGTTCACGGCAAGAGAATTGATATCCACGCAAAAAACATTGCAAACCTTGATACTCCTAACTATGTTAGAAAAATTCCGGTATTGAATGCAACAGATGATATTTCTTTCCATGGATTGATGAATACAATGAAAGAAGATGTTTTTGGTGTTGGGACACTTCCTTATCTTGAGGGTGGTGTAAGTTTCTCCGGTGTGGTTGAAGATCCAACACTTGGAGAAAAAATCTACAAGCCCGGACACCCAGATGCAGATGCAAATGGTTATATTAGAGCATCAAACGTAAATGCAATGGTTGATATTGCTGATGCTTTAATGGCACAGAGAGCTTATGAAGCAAACCTTGCACTTGTAAATATTACAAAATCAATGGCCCAAAGAGCTTTAGAAATAGGAAAATAATTTTAAAAGTTTTAATACTCTCTTTTGATAACTTACTAAAAGAGAGTATTTTCGAATTGTAGGAGGAAGTATAATGCCACAATGTATGGACAAATATAAAGAAAAATTTACACTTGAATTTGCAAAAGTTATGCAGATAAATGCTGCAAGATGGAATGAATCTAAAAAAAATCGTATAAAGAATTTATACACTAAATGGGTATTAGCATATATTGGTGTTTTCTTTGCCGGTTTTATTCCAGCTAAAAGAGAAGGAGCAGATTATGATTTAAATTTTCATATTATATTAGCAATACTTGGTTTTATCGGTTCAATATTTGCGACTATCTTTTTTGAATGTTATGGATTGAAAGAAGAAATTAAAAAAGATCTTTACACAAAACTTTTAAAAGCTTTTGGTTATGATATTGTTTATGATTGTGGTGAAATTTCGTATTCAGAATATAATAATTCTATGTTATTTAACAAACCTGTATGTTATGCATCTGTAGATGATAAATTTTGTGGTATTTTTAATAACAGTCCATTTGTTATTACAGAGGCAAACTTGAATTATCTCAAAACTTCGCACGGTAAAACCCAAGAAACAAGACTTTTCAAAGGTATTTCAATGTATTTTAAAATGCAAAAGAAAGTTAAATCAAGGGTTTTAATTTATTCAAAAGGACTATTAGATATTAATGTGCCAAAGGGTTATGAAAAAGTTGAGTTTGAATATGAAAAATTTAATAAAAAGTATAGTGTTTATGTTCAAAAAACAAAAGATGAAACTCGTGGTCAGATAGAAGCTAGATATTTGTTCAACACTGCATTTATGGATAGATTTATGCAACTTCAAACAAGTTTTAAAGTTGGTAAAATGCAATGCTCAATTTATGATGATACAATGCTGGTTCTTTTGCAGACGAATAGGGATTTGTTTGAAATAAATCCATTGTTTAAAAAAATTGATGACATAAATAATTATCAAACATTGTTTGATGAATTTGCATCAGTTTTATCATTCTTAGAAATACTAAATTTATCTAGTAAAACAGGATTGTAAAAAGGAAAAAATAATAATGACAAATGAATGTATGAACAGGTATAGAAATCAATTTGCTATAGAATTTGCAAAAACAATGCAAATCAATTTACCTCAATGGCAAAAATGGCAAAAAGAATATACTAGAAAACTATATGGCAAAGGTTGGCTAACCACTTATTTTCTGTCTTTTCTTGCCGGTTTTATGCCGGGGAAAAATGAACGACATTATAGTTTGAAAGTTCATTTTGTGTTTGCCGTTATACTCTGCATAGCATCAATATGTACAGCTATCTCTCTAGAAAATAAAAATTATCAATTTGATATTAAGAATAAACTTTTTCCCCTTCTTTTGAGCGTTTTTAGTAAGGATATTATATATGGTGTAGGAGGAATACCTTACATTGAATATAATACATCTTTGCTATTAAACAAAGATGTGGGTTATGATTTTGTAGATGACAATTTCAGTGGAGTTTATAATGATGTTCCCTTTGTTATTTCAGAGTCTGAAATTTCAAATATCAAAAAATTTAAAAATGGAAAATCAGAAAGGAAATTACTGTTTAAGGGCATTGCAATGCATTTTAAAATGCAGAAGAAAATTAAATCCAGAGTTCTAATTTATTCTAAAAATATATTCAATCGTGTTCCTGATAGATTTGAAAAAGTTACTATGGAATCAGATGAATTTAACAAAAAATATAATGTATATGTTCAAAAAGGTTCAAATGCCGATGGACAAGTTGAAGCGAGATATCTTTTTAATACAGTCTTTTTAGAAAGATTTATGCAATTACAAACTAGTTTCAGGGTAAATAAAATGCAATGTTCTATTTATGGAAATTCAATGCTTATATTGTTAGCTACGAATAAAGATTTATTTGAGATGAACCATTTGTTCAAGCGTATTGATGATATTCACCAATATCAACATTTGTTTGATGAATTTGCATCAGTTTTGTCTTTTATTGATGTATTGAATTTATCAAGTCGAACTGGTTTGTAGAGATAAAATTATTGATTATTTTCTTGTTGTAACTTCTCTAGGTTTTTGCTGATGCATGGCTATCTGGGATAATTGAATTCCAGATTAATCAAATGTTGGTTAATGTCAAACAGTCAATAATATTTATTGGGAAAAAGATTTAAGAATTTGAAAAATAACCTATTCTAATATATTATTAAAATGAAGAAAATATTTAAAAAGGAGATAATAATGGATATAAAGGCGGTTATTTTAGCTGCGGGAAAAGGTACTAGAATGAAATCTGTTACAACTCCAAAAGTTTTGCACCAAATTATGGGTAAAACTTTGTTGGGGTATGTTTTAGATAGTGTTAAAAATTTTGCAAGCGAAGAATTTGTTATTGTTGGACATCATGCTGAAGAAGTTGAAAAATTTGTAAAAGAAAATTATACAAATGCAAAAACGACTCTTCAATCTCCTCAACTTGGAACAGGTCATGCTGTTTCTATGGTTTGTCCAATGTTAAAGGATTATGATGGTATGGTGTTGATTTTGTGTGGAGATACACCGTTGATTACAGAAGAAACATTGAAAAGTTTTGTAGATTTTCACAAAACAAATAATTCAGATATTACTGTAATGAGTACAATTTTTGAAAACCCTACGGGTTATGGAAGAATTATTCGAGAAGATGATAGTTCTCTAAAATGTATTGTAGAAGAAAAAGACGCAAATTCTGAGCAAAAAGCTGTTAAAGAAGTTAATGCGGGAATTTATTGCTTGAATTGGGGAAAAATTAAAGATGCATTTTCTCAATTGAAAAGTAACAATGCACAAGGTGAATATTATTTAACGGATATTATTGCTTGGGGGAAAGAGAAAAACTTGAGTGTAAATGCTTATGTATTGGAGGATAGTGACCAAATTTACGGAATTAATTCTAGGTTAAATCTTGCTAAAGCTTCTAAAATGATGAACAAAAGAAACCTTGAAAAATACATGACAAATGGGGTTACAATTGTTGACCCTGATTCTACTTGGATTAGTGAAGATACAGAAATTGGTCAAGATACAATTATTTACCCATTTACATATATTGAGGGTGCAAATAAAATTGGTAAAAGTTGTAAAATAGGACCTTGCGCTCATTTGAGAGGTGGAGTTGAGGTTTGTGATAATGTAAAAGTTGGAAATTTTGTAGAGGTCAAAAAGTCTAAGATTTCTTCAAACACAAATGTTGGGCATCTTTCATATATTGGTGATAGTGAATTAGGTGAGCATGTAAATATTGGCGCTGGTACAATTACAGCCAATTACAATCCTTTGACAAAGGAAAAAACAAAAACAGTGTTAAAAGATAATGTAAAAATCGGTTCAAATACAGTTCTTGTTTCACCTGTAACTGTTGAAGAGGGCGCAAATGTTGGAGCTGGAAGTGTTGTGACTAAGAATGTTCCGGCATGGGCATTAGCTTTGACAAGAAGTCCTTTAAGGGTTATTGAAGATTGGGTTAAATCAAAACTCGGGAAATAAGTAGATTGGATATTAAAAAGGCGGATTGAATAAATATTCAATCCGCCTTTTTTTGAATTAGATAAACTTTTCTAATTATTCAACTTCGATTGCTCCAACTGGGCATGCATCAGCAGCTTCTTTTACAGAGTCAGCATTATCTGCAACAGCTGCTTCATCTACAACAGCTTTATCTTCAATTGAAAATACAGCATCACAAATTGATTCGCAAGCGCCGCAAGCAATACAACTGTCATTAATAGTTACGTTCATTTTATTTCTCCTTATTTTTTTACAACTCGTGGAAAATATCCACTACTAGAATTATATAACAAAAAAATAAATTTTTCCAAAATATTTTTTTATATTAAATCCAATCTTTGATGAAACTTGCTATTGTATCAAAACCCTCAACTTCACCAAGATTTCCGTTAGATGGAAGAGATTTTGAATACATCAAGAATGGAACTTTTTCTCTTGTGTGGTCAGTACCAGAAACGGTTGGGTCGCAACCGTGGTCTGCGGTCACGATTAGTAGGTCGTATTCGTCCATAGAGTCCATAATTGGTCCGAGATATGTGTCAATTTCTTCAATTGCTTTTCCATAACCTTTAGCATCATTTCTGTGACCATAAAGCATGTCCGTATCAACAAGATTTGTAAAAATCATTTCAACATTGTTGTAAGATTTTCCTTTTTCGTACGCAATATCTTCTAGTGGCAATTCATTTCGAACTGCTTTTAGTGTCAACTCTAACCCTTCTTTATTTGAACCCGTGTGGATTGCATGCGTAATTCCTGATTTAGAGAAAATATCCTCAATTTTACCAATTGCAACGACTTTTCCCCCATTGTCTTTAATTTCATTTAAAAGGGTTGGTTTAATTGGAGCAATTGAAAAATCTCTCCTGTCTTTAGAGATTCTAGTAGGTTTTCCGTCAATAATTCTGTATGGACGAGCGATTACTCTTGAAACGTAGTATTCATCATCTGTTAAGATTTTTCGTGCAATTCTGCACCATTCATATAATGTTTCAAGTGGAATGATATCAATATCTACTGCAATTTGGAATACACTATCTGCAGATGTGTAGACTATTGGAAATTTAGTTTTGTGATGTTCATCATTTAATTCTTCAATGATTACTGTTCCGCTTGCAGGTTTGTTAGCCAAAACTCCACCACAGTTTGTTTGTTCTACAAATTTGTCAATAAGTTCTTTTGGAAAACCGTTTGGGAATGTAGCGAAAGCTCTGTCTAAAGTAATTCCTGCAATTTCCCAGTGACCTGTTGTTGTATCTTTTCCTTTAGACTTTTCAACAAGTGTTGCATAAGTTGCAATAGGGTTTTCAACTTCTTTTATTCCTTCAAATTCTTGAATGTTTCCTAAGCCCATTTTTTCAAGATTTGGAACATTTAAACCATGATTAAATTCACAAACATGTTTTAAGGTGTTGCAATCCGGAGTATCACCAAAATCTTTACAATCAGGCATTGCTCCAATTCCCATTGAATCAATAACCATGATAATCGGTCTAACCATAATTTTTTTATCTGTATTCATGTTCAATTCCCCCTTTTATTGCTCATATTTTAGCATAAAGGGTTATTTTTTGGCTAGAGTAAAATTAATATCTGCAAGTTAAAACAAGTTCTCTGTTATTTTCTTTTGCTTCTTGCATAGCAGCTTCTTGAGTCAGTTGTTCAATTCTGTCCCCGTCCATTATTCCTTGAACTTGGCAGTTTAATTTATTTGAAGAATTTCCGTTTTGAAGTTCATCAAGTCTTTTGGTTAGAACATCTACTTTTATTGATAGGTCTTGAAGACTTGAATTATCTTGTGATATTTCATTTTCTTCTTCATTCATATCGTTTTTGTTTTGTTCTACTTTGATTTTTTGGTTTGCATTTGTTTTGTTTTCTGTAACCTCTTTAGTATTAGTATAAATTGCGGCTATCACAAAAACAAACATACATAAAAATACAATTGTTAAGATTTTAAATTTATTCAAACCGTCCATCAATTTTCTCCATAAAATTTTTAAGCTTTAAAAACATTCTAGCATAAATCATAAAATTTGGGCTAATCTTTACATTTGGCAAATAAATTAAAAATATTTGCAAAATAGAAAAGTTTGTACTAAATTAAAAGTGTTATTTATATGTTATTAGGAGGAAATGGTTAATGGAAACTTATGGTATTGAAAAATTAGGCATAATTGGCCCAAAAGCAGTTTATAGGAACTTGAGTCCTGCTCAATTGACAGAAGCTGCATTAAGATTAGGAGAAGGAAAACTTAGCGACACAGGTGCTTTTGTTGTAACAACCGGTAAATACACCGGTCGTTCTCCAAAAGATAAATTTATTGTGGATACAGACGGTATTCATGATGATATAGCTTGGGGAAAAGTAAACCGTCCTATTTCAAGAGAAAAATTCAATTCAATCAAGGGCAAGATTGCTTCTTACTTACAAAATCGTGAAGTATTTGTTTTTGATGGTTATGCAGGTGCAGACAAAACTTACACTCAAAAATTCCGTGTAATTAATGAGTTAGCAAGCCAAAACTTGTTTATTCACCAATTGTTAATCCGTCCAACTGCAGAAGAACTTGCAGCATACG
>OGFF01000122.1_pt1 | contig 112867 bp, 98 predicted proteins | sample 1570751 | NCBI WGS metagenome assembly OGFF01 (sample SAMEA2581951, study PRJEB24529) | metagenome | biome: Human gut stool | place: China | collected 2011 | reverse complement strand
TATTCACGGCGAAGAAATCGCTAAAATAGTTGCAAAAGTCAAAATCCCCGTAATAGCAAACGGCGGAATTTTTACAAAAGAGGACGCAGACAAGGTTATGACGGAAACGGGCGCAGACGGCGTTATGCTTGCGAGAGGCGCTCTCGAAAAACCATGGCTGTTCGCGGAAATACTGAATAATCCCTACTCCGCCGATAAAAAAGATTTGATTTTCAGACACGTAGATTTACTAAAAACGGTATACGACGACAGAACCGTAGCCGTAACTTTCCGCAAACAACTTTGTCTATACTTAAAAGGCGAAAAAAACTCCGCGGAACTCAAACAAAAAGTTCTGACGCTGAATTCAACCGACGAAATAAAACGAGAATTAACGGGTTTTTTCGGCTAATCACATATTTTTCTTCGCTTTCATAGTTTATTAGAGCGGAGAATATATTTTTGAAGATTAAAACTCTCAAAGGGAGCGTCGATTTTACGTTCGACGAGTTAAACGGCGATCGTTTCGATATACTCGCGGTCGGTTTCAGAGCAAACGAAAGAATTAACTATTCCAAGGAATTGCGCGGCGAAACGAACACGCTTAAAAATTTTGCCGAAACAACGAAAGACGGCGGCGCGCTTATATACGCGATCGACACCGATAATTACGGAATAATCAAACATTCCGCCGCAGTTTTTGAAAACGGGAAACTACTCGGTATCAGCGACATGACCGAATCTTACTCAGACACCCCGTATATGCCGGGCGCAAACGGAAAACTATACGATTTACAATGCGGAAAAATAGGTCTTGCCGTCGGCGACGATATATTATCGTACGAACTGATGAAGTCGTTTGCGGTTTGCGGGGCGGAAGCGATTGTTGCTGTTACCAAAAACAAAATAAAAGAAACGAGCGCGATCGTAATTCGCGCGTATTCATATCTTTTAGGCTTGCCGGTTATACTTACCGGAGAAAACGAAACGATTTGCGCCGATCCGAACGGACGATTGACCGAAAAAGACAAAGACGGAATTTATACGCTTACACCTCTTAGAGAGTACGCGTTAAAAACCGTAAAAATACGATTCGAAAGGAATTAAAAATGTTTAACGTAGTTTTGGTAGAACCCGAAATCCCGCAAAATACGGGTAATATTTCCCGCACGTGCGCCGCAACGCACTCCGTACTGCATCTTATAAGACCGCTCGGCTTTGAAATATCCGATCGGACGTTAAAACGAGCCGGTCTCGATTACTGGCAGTATTTAGACGTGAGATATTACGATTCGTTCGACGAATTATACGAAAAGTATAAAGACGTCGCGAATTTTTACTTTTTATCTACGAAAGGAGCGAAAAGGTATTCGGACGTAAATTTCAAAGACGGAGATTTTCTCGTATTCGGCAAAGAAACTCACGGACTGCCCGAACCCCTGCTTGAAAAGCACTACGAAAACACGCTACGTATTCCCATGTGGGAAAACTTACGAAGTCTTAACCTTTCGAACTCGGTCGCTTTGACCTTATACGAAGCGTTAAGACAAAACGATTTTGCGGGGTTGAACCCGGAAGGTCATCTTACGGGTAGAAAAGACTGATGAACTATCACATAGGAACTATGCTTATAAAAGAGCATTTCGACGGCGGCAAAGATTGCCCCGTTTGCCGTATAAAACACTCGGTTGACGTAAGACTCACCGAACAATATCTCGGCGAAGGAGTTATGGAAGACCATACGCGGGCGGAAGTAAACGAACTCGGTTTTTGCCGTCGTCATTTTTCCCTGCTCTACTCTATGCGCTCGAAACTCGGTCTGGCATTGCAGGCGTCAACGATAACGAATACCGTGATGAAAGACGTAGAAATTGCAAAAAATACGAAACAAGCAAAAAAACAGGCGCAAAAAATACTCGATAAAGGCTCGACCTGCGTTATTTGCAAATATCTGGACGAGCATCTGATAAGATATTACAAGACGATTGCGGAAGTGTACTCGTCGCAATCGTCGTTTAAGGACGACGTTTTATCCGGTAACGGGTTCTGCGAGGAGCATTACGCAAGGTTACTGGAGTATTCCGCTTATGCAGGCGGAAGCCGTAAAGAGTATCTGAAAACGCTCTATACCGTACAAAACAGAAGACTTTCGACACTTTCAGATAACCTTCTGAAGTTTTGCGACCGACACGATTACAGAAGAGCGGGACAACCCATGGGCGACGAAAAATACGCGCTTAAAAATTTTTCGGATACCTTTTACGGACTTGACGATAAATAAATTTACAGCAAAAGCGGGTTGCTTTCTACTTGGTAGAAAGCAGCCCGCTTAACGTAATTTTAGTCGTATTTTTCTTCGTTAGCGACCGAAAAGTTCGTTATCGCAACGGCATAATTCAGTAGTTTTATTGCTAACAGCGCGGAAACGAAAATGGTAAGACAATATATCAATACCGTAAGCGGACCGTAGGAATATTCCAAAGAAACCGCTACGTGCATGGCAACCACTATGCAAAACAATGCGTAGACGGTAGGATTGCTGAAATACTTTTTTCTTACCGGAGAAAGTAAAATTCCGACCAACGCTCCGCATATCACGGTCCAGAAACACATAAGCGCGCTCATAATTACGCCTTCTTTTATCAGCGTCGGCATAAAATTTTTAATCATTGTATTGAATTCGGCAGAATCCTTATTGATATAAATTTTAAGCACGCCCGTCGTTTCGCCGACAAACAAGCCGTTGACCATTTCAGTAAAAGTATCTGCAACTATATATCCGCCGAAAACGCACGTTACGATCAAAATCGTGCCGAAAATACAGTCCTTTTTGAATAAACGTGCGCACAAATGCGCAATTGAAAACAAAAGTATATCTTCGATAATCGTAATTATTCCCGTATGGATATTTGCAGACGCATATCCGAAAGTAAATCTTTCTTTCAACGGACTTTCAATGAGCATAATTATTAAATAGTACAATGCTCCGATCAAAGTTCCGATACCGATTTCGAATATCCCGACGTTTCTCATTACGTTCAACTCGTAAAAAAAGACGATTAAACATAAAGGTAACGCTATAACGTCTATGCAAATAGCCGCTATTAACGCGGCAATGGAATAACTTACCGTTGCCACGAAATACAGAACGACCGAAAACAATACCGAAACGAGCAGCATTGTGAATATATTTCTCGTCTTCGGACCGTTCCAACCGAGTTCGTTTACCTTACCGCGCTTAAGTAACGAAAAGAGCGTTATTTTTTGCTCTTCGTCTTTAACGGAACGAGGTTCGCCCTTTTTTGAAGTAAAACTCGCTTCGGTTATTTCATCGTCGCGTTCTTTCGAGTTTACTCTTAAATAATCGTTATTCATTATTTTTTATCCTGTCGAATTCGACGTAAAAGTTAGTGCCGCAATCTTTTTTGCTTCGGACGCCGAAAGTTATTCCGTGCGCGTCGAGAATCGCTTTTACTATCGAAAGACCCAATCCCGTTCCCTTTACGGGGCGAGTATTCGTTTCGGAAAATCTGTAGTATCTTTCCCAGATGGTCGCGAGTTTTTCTTCCGAAATCCCCTTGCCCGAATCGATTATTTCAAGTAAAATCTTGTCTTTTTCAGCCGTAAGGTATACCTTTACGGTCTTATCTTCGCCCGTATAATTTATTGAGTTGCCCAGCAGATTATAGATGACCTGTTCTATTTTCTGCTCGTCTACGCAAGTGAGCAAATTAGGAGCAACGTACTCTTCGATTTTATAGCCTTGATTTTCGACGTAATCAGAAAACCTGTCGATTACCTTTTCGGTGAGTTGGGATAGGTTTATTTCTTTTTTATCGAGCCCTTCGACGGAAGACTGCAATTTGGACAAATTCAGAATGTCGTTTACGAGCATCGTAAGCCTGTCAGCCTCGTCGATAATTACCTTGGTGTGTTTATCTCGCTTTTGCTTATTGTCGCCCGAAATATCTTTAATCATTTCGGCGTAAGCCTTGATCATGGTAAGCGGCGTTCTTAAATCATGCGAAACGTTGGCAAGTAAAATCTCTTTGCAGAGCCCTTGATTTCAGTATTTCCTCTTTGGCATAGTTCAAAGCGTCGGCGAGTTCGACAATTTCGTAATACTTGCTTTTCGGTTCAAATACTACGCTTTCGTCGCCTTTTGCCCATTTATCCGCGGTTACGGACATCTCCGAAATCGGCTTGGTAAGTTTATTCGCGATACACCACGCAAGAATGAATCCGACGCCTAAAACTATTATACTTATAATCAGGAATTGCCACCTTATTATATGTACGACCTCGGTCAGAATCTCTTGTCTGGCTAAAAGAATAACGAATCTTTCAACCCCGACTTCTTCCGTCGGTATTTTATTAACGTAATAAATATATCCGGAAGTGGTTTTATCGGGGCTGATGGTACGGCAAACTTCGCCTTCGTTAATATTGTATTGCCTTAATACAGAAGAAAATAACTTCTTTTTTTGGTCAGTCAAAGCGCTTGCGTCGTTTACGCACGACTTAAGTTCGTTATCTACGACGTAGACGTCAATCCCGGAATTTCTGCACTTCGTTTGCTTTTGGTTAAACGCAGGAGTATTGACCGTCAATTGCGAAATCGCACGACCGTAATTGTATACTTCTTTTAATTTTTTGTTCTGATAGTAACCTTCGACGAAGAATATCTGGAATATCCAGATACACCCTACCACCAAAATCGTAAAGAGAAGAAAGTACAGCCACATGCTGTACTTTAATTTCCTCTGAAAATTTTTCATGCTTCAAACTTATAACCCATACCGCGAAGAGTTATAATGAATTTTCTGTACTCTTTTAAGTTACTGCGAAGCATTTTTATGTGAGTGTCAACCGTTCTGTCGTCACCGTAAAAATCGTATCCCCATACGTCGGACAAAAGTTTTTCACGAGAAAGCGCGATACCCGAATTCTTCACCATATAGAATAAGAGTTCGTATTCCTTAGGCGTAAGTACGGCCTTCTGTCCGTCCACATAGACGTTTCTGCCGACCATATCGATTTCAAGACCTTCGAATTTAATCGTTTCGCGAGAATTGGTCGGGTCGACTTTGGTTCTGCGTTTCATTACGGCGTTGATACGCGCCATTATTTCTTTCGGCGAAAACGGCTTTACGACATAATCATCCGCCCCGATTTCGAAACCGAACAATTTATCATACTCCTCGCCGCGGGCAGAAAGCATAATTACGGGGATATTTTTCGTCTTCTTTATCTCTTTAACGGCTGAAAAACCATCGAGTTTAGGCATCATTATATCCATTATAATAATGTCGTAGTCGTTTTGTCTGCATTTGGCAACCGCCTCCATGCCGTCGCCTGCCTGATCGGATTCATACCCTTCAAACTCTGCGTATTCGGCAAGAACTTCTCTGATTTTTGGTTCGTCGTCAACGATAAGTATTTTGTACATATTTCACCTCTCTGTTGTCTGTATTATATATCTCACTTATTATCACAATAAACCAATATTGTGAAAATTATATGAAATCAATCGTTTTATCCTAAGTTGAATGTGAAAATCTCAGTAAAATCAACTTCGGGTCCGTTTTTTCTCGCGAGGTAGGCTTTACCTCCGCAGGAAACGCCTTCTTTCAAATTTTCGTTTTCAAATCTTAAAGCCGAGCCGTTTTCAAGGCAATACCATTCGCCGATTTCGTCGTTTTTCTTTGCCGCTTCGATAAAATCAGGTTTCCGCTCGTTAAAATGAGGGCAAGCCGCGCCTCTTAAAACGCCGAGCGCGGTCGTTATCTCGTATTTATCCGAAACCCCTTCGCTCATAAGTCCGTCGGTATACATATACCGAAACCAGCATATCGCGCCTGCCGAAAGTCCGCAAGTAATAACGCCGCGTTCGTAAGCCGACAATATCAGTTTGTCAAGCCCGGTTTCCCGCCACTTGGCGAGCATATAGACGGTATCTCCGCCACCGACGTAAATAAGGTCCGCTCTTTCGAATTTGGCTTTTAACTTTTCAAAGTCGTATTCCCCTCTCGAAACGAGCGCAACGTCGGTTTTTAATCCGTACACGCCGGTATATACTTTGTGAAAAGTATTGTAATAAGGCATGCAGTCTTTGCTTGCGGTACCGACGAAAAGCGCAATCGCCCTTCTGTCGCCTGCGCGCTTTTTTGCCAAATCGCAAATATAGCCGTCAATCGGCAACGTTTCCCGGGAGCGGAGTTCGCCTCCGCCGATAACTATAAGCGTCCTGTTCATAAGTCAACATAATTATACACTATATCTCGTATAAAATAAAGCAAAAATAAGTCTTTTTCACATAATGTTGACAACAAGTTTTTTACGTAGTACAATTAACGGGTAAAAAGACGCCGATTTGGGTCTAAGGAGCGTAATTATGAAATTAAAAAACGAATATCTGAAATCGGTAATCGAATCGGTTAAGATAAAAAACCCGAATGAACCGGAATTCGTGCAAGCGGTAACGGAAGTTCTTACTTCTCTCGAACCGGCTATAGAAAAAAACGAAGAACTTTATCGCAAGCACTGTATTTTAGAGCGGATAGTCGAACCTGACAGAATTATTTCGTTCAGAGTGGTATGGGAAGACGCGCAAGGCAATTATAACGTAAACCGCGGATACCGCATACAATTCAACAACGCTATCGGACCGTACAAGGGCGGGCTGCGTTTTCATCCGTCGGTCAACCAGGGTATTCTTAAGTTTCTCGGATTCGAGCAAACTTTCAAAAACAGTCTGACGAGTTTGCCGATGGGCGGAGCAAAAGGCGGCTCCGACTTCAACCCCGTAGGAAAATCGGATATAGAAATAATGCGGTTTTGTCAGGCGTTTATGACCGAACTTTACCGCCATATCGGACCCAACCTTGACGTTCCCGCAGGCGATATAGGCGTAGGCGGAAGAGAAATCGGCTATTTATTCGGTCAATATAAAAAAATAATAGGACACTATGAGAACGGCGTGCTTACCGGCAAAGGAATGGCTTTCGGCGGAAGTCTTATCCGCCCCGAAGCAACCGGTTACGGCTCCGTATATTTTTTGGAAGAAGTACTCAAACACTTCGGCGAAGATATAAAAGGTAAAACTTTTGCTCTTTCGGGCTACGGCAACGTAACGTGGGGCGCGTGTCTTAAACTTACTGAACTCGGGGCAAAGGTCGTTTCCGTATCGGGTTCGCACGGCTACGTTTACGACCCCGACGGAGTAAGCGGCGATAAGATAGATTATCTGCTTAAAATGCGTGAAAGCACTACCGGAACGATTAAAGATTACGCAGAAAAGTATAACCTCCCTTTCCATGCGGGCGAAAAACCGTGGGGCAACGTAAAGGCAGACATTTATATGCCGTGCGCTACGCAGAACGAAATCACTATCGAAGACGCAAAGAAAACGGTTGCGGCGGGCGTAAAAATCGTAAACGAAGTATCGAATATGTCAACCACACTCGAAGCAATGGACTATTTCAGGGAACACGGCGTAACGGTTTGTCCCAGCAAAGCGGCAAACGCCGGCGGCGTTGCGACTTCGGGGCTTGAAATGACGCAGAACAGCGAAAGACTTACCTGGACGAAAGAAGAAGTCGACGCGAAACTACACTACATAATGAAAAACATCTATAAGCAAATAACGGATGCTTTGGAAGAATACGACTTGGGTTACGACCTTGTCGCGGGGGCAAACCTTGCGGGGTTCAAAAAAGTCGCCGACGCAATGCTTGCAGAAGGAATATATTAAACTTAAACGACCAAAAAGCCCGTGGAGAGCGAATTTTCGTTCACCACGGGCTTCTTAGTGAATAAATAGTTAAATTATTCCGTTTTTCTCCTGCTCGGCTTTGATTTTAAGCCAGCACTTGCGGCACATAGCTGTATATCTGCCGTTACCGCCGAGAACTACCTGCTCGCCCTTATACACGACGTGTCCGTTATCGTCGAAGCGCGCGTTTACGGTTGCTTTTGCCCCGCATTTACAAACGGACTTAATTTCCGAAATCGATTCGGCGATTTCGAATAATCGTCTGCTACCGGGGAATAAATGAGTGGTAAAATCGGTCGCCAAGCCGAAACACAGCACGGGAACGGACAATTTTATCACTATATCGCCGAGTTGGTCGACTTGTTCGGGTGTCAGGAATTGACACTCGTCGACTATAACTACGTTGCAATCGCTATGCTTTTTAGTGTAAAAATCGTACAAATTTTCCTGTGAATCTACGGCGTAAGCCTCTGATTGCAGTCCGATTCGCGATTTTACGAGATCAACGCCGTCGCGCGTATCGATTGCGGGTTTTATAAGTAAAACCTTCATTCCGCGTTCTTCGTAATTGAATTTAGTAATTAACGCCTGCGCCGTCTTCGAGCAACCCATTGCGCCGTACTTAAAGTATAATTTAGCCATATTATTCTACCCTTCCTAAAATCAGATTGCTCTTTTGCGGTTTTTCGTCGGATATTACCGTAGCGGTGTTAAACCGACGTATAGCCTCGTTTATTCGGGTTTTATCGTTAGTGTATAACGTTGCAATCGCCTCGCCGACACGCACGAAATCGCCCGTTTTCTTCTTTAAGACGATCCCCGCCGAATAATCGATATTTTCGCCCACCGCGTTTCTGCCCGCGCCGAGCATAAGACTTGCTATCCCGTAGCCCTCGGTATCGACTTTACTTATATAACCCGACTTTTCGGCGTAAACGTTTTCTTTATACTTCGCTTCGGGGAATCGGGTCGGATCGTCTATAACGCTTACGTCGCCGCCCTGCGCGATAACCATTTCTCTGAACTTATTAAAAGCGTTACCGCTTTTTATTGCGTTATTTGCCAAACCCCTGCATTCGCTTTCAGTTCCAAGCCCCGCTAAGTAAAGCATATCCGACGCGAGCGCAAGGCAAACTTCGGTAAAATCTTTCGGACCTTTTCCGTGAAGAGTCGCTATCGCTTCTTTTACTTCGAGCGAATTGCCTATCGCGTTGCCGAGCGGAACGTCCATATCCGTTATCAACGCAAGTACTTTTTTGCCCGCCTTTTTGCCTATCCCGACCATCAATTCTGCTAACTTTTTACTGTCTTCGATAGTCTTCATAAACGATCCGCTACCCGTTTTAACGTCTAAAACTATACAATCGTCGTCGGCGGCAAGTTTTTTACCCATAATGCTTGCGGCAATCAATGGCATACTGTCTACCGTAGCCGTAACGTCGCGGATTGCGTATAATTTTTTATCGGCAGGCGCAAGCGTTGCGGTTTGACCGACTATCGCTATACCCGTTTCGTTTACGATTCTTTCAAAGTCTTCGGTAGAAAGCGCGGTATTGAAATTCGGTATTGATTCGAGTTTATCTACCGTTCCGCCCGTATGCCCAAGCCCTCTGCCGCTCATTTTAGCGACTTTTAAGCCGAGCGAAGCGACGATAGGAGCGATTACGAGGCTCGTTTTGTCGCCTACCCCACCCGTCGAATGTTTATCTACCCTTATGCCTTTAATGTTTGAAAAGTCAAGTTTTTCGCCCGAATCTCTTACGGCAAGAGTCAAAGCGGTGGTTTCTTCTAAATTCATACCGCGAAAGTATATCGCCATACATAAAGCGGAAATCTGATAATCGGGAATACTACCGTCCGTACATCCTTTAACGAAATAGTTGATTTCGGCTTCGGAAAGTTTTCCGCCGTCGCGTTTCTTTTTGATTATATCGTACATTCTCATAATTTCACCCGAATATATTTTAATATATCAAACTTAAATAGTCAACGGTAATTTACGCCGCGAAAATTATTTTCGCGGCGTAAAAAACGATTTAACGAAATTTTATCTCATTCCTTTATCGTAAGGAATACCTTCCGCTTTCGGACAACCAGATTTTTTGGCTGTCAACGCCAACACCACGAGAACTATAACGTACGGAAGTATGTTATAGAAATACATCGGTAAATTCCAACTTTTCATAAAAGAAATTCGATCTGAAACAACACCTAAACAAGTTAAAAATCCAAATAACAATGAGCCGAAAGCAATACCGCCGGGCTTCCAGTTACCGAATATCATAATTGCCAGAGCAAGAAAGCCCATTCCTGCGACAGAAGCCTCTGCAGTTCCGCCAGAAACAGTTGCGATATAAATATAGCCACCCAATCCTGCAAGAGCCCCGGAAATCGTAGTTCCGAGATATCTCATTTTATATACGTTGACACCGACGCTGGCAGCCGCCTGAGGATGCTCGCCGCACGCCCTCATTCTTAAACCCGTTTTAGTTTTATAAAGCCACAATGAAAGTAAAATAAATATAACGATTGCTATGTAGGTTGATATATACGCTTTATCTGCGAATATACGCAAGAATCCGTTAAGATTACTATTTACGAAAGCGTAATTGGTCGATTTGGGCATTTCGATTTTTTCTTGCATAAACAAAGCAAGCGCAAACGTGTTACATAATGCCGGCGCAAGCATATTCAGCGCCGTACCGCCTATCGTCTGATCCGCTTTTAAGTTAATTGCGGAAAAAGACAAAAGCAATGAAAAAATCGCGCCCGCTGCCGCAGAAACAAGCATCGCTAAAATATACATTATTTGCGGATGCCCGTCAAGCAAATTCGCTCTCTGCATAGCAGAAACGAATATCGCTCCGACGAACGACCCGAAAATCATCATACCGTCAAGCGCTATATTGATAACGCCGCTTCTCTCGGCAAAAACGCCGGCAAGAGCGACAATCAGAAGCGGAATTGCATAAACCAAAGTTTTTTGAATAAGAAATATCATTTATTTATCCCCCGCAACAATTTCATTCGACGCTGTTTTTACTGTCGTTGTGTCAGATTTATTTTTACTTTTTTTCTCAGATTTTCTTTTCTTATTTAATAAATCTATAAGTAATTTTGTAAATCCGGCAAAATAGATAATAAGCGCGATAATAATATTCGCAACGTAACGGTTAAACCCATAAGTCGTAAGGTTATCCCCGCCGACCGAAATATATCTCATAAACAATCCCGAAAAGATAACGCCTATAGGATTACTCGATGCCAACAACGCTACCGGAATACCGTTAAACCCTTGTTCGGGCAAAGATACGTATGCAGACTTGTAGTTGAATTCAATTCCCGGATTGAGATAATATAACGCCCCGCCTGCCGCGGCAAGTCCGCCCGCAATTGCCATGCTTAAAATGATATTTCGTTTTTCATTCATTCCCGCATACTTTGAAGCGTCTTTATTATGCCCGCATGCTTTTAATTCGTAACCGAATACGGTTTTATTAAGAATTATATACACGATAATTGCCAACACTATCGCGATTATTATACCCATATCGATATACGAACCCGGGAATAATTTATCCAGTCCGATCTTGGGCGTATACGCCCCCGTGGTTTTCGTCGTTACCAAGTAAGCCGTTTTACCGCCGTTATTATTGATCAGTGATTTACACGATGAAAATACCCAACTTACTATATTTGCGGCAATCCAGTTTGTCATTATACACACGATAACTTCGTTTACGTTAAGCAACGCCTTAAATGCGCCCGTAATTGCGCCCCACAACGCGCCCGCCAAGATTCCTGCAATCAAAGCAAGCAACCAAACCGCGAACATGCCGAATTTAGTCGTTGCGTGAACGTTCAAGGCGACTAAAAGCGAGCACATAGTACCCATCAGGTATTGACCGGGAGCGCCTATATTGAATAAACCCGTCTTGAACGCAATTGCAACCGAAAGGCCGGTTAATATAATCGGTACCGAATAGAATATCATATCACCGGTATTTGTAGCGATATACGCCGAAGTTCCGCTTGAGAACGGACCGGCAAATATAGTCAATAATCCGCCGATTGCGTCGGTATCTTCTTTAGTTACGAACGACAATATAATCATAACTATAAAGCCGACGAAAATTCCCGCCAAAATACAAATAATACTTGCGAGAATCGATTTTGTGGCAGGTTTTTCGTATAACCGCGTAAAGCCGGGTTTTTTATCGTCTACCTTAACGAAAAGCCCTTTGAAAAATTTACCGATTTTTTTCAACGCCGTAAGAAATTTGGGTTCTTTCCCGTTCACGGAAACAAATAAACTTTTGAAAAACAACGCGATTTTTTTGAAAAAATCTTTAACTTTATTCATTCGCTTCCCCCTTTACGGTATCTCTTTTCGCCCCTGCCATATACAAACCGAGTTCTTGTACCGTCGTTTTCTTCGGATCCAATTCTCCGACGATTTCGCCCTCGTACATAACGAGAATACGGTCGGATAAATTCATTACTTCGTCAAGTTCGAGAGAAACGAGAAGTACAGCCGTTCCTTCGTCCCTCGATTTTACTATTTGCCGATGTATGAACTCTATCGCCCCTACGTCTAATCCGCGAGTTGGCTGAACGGCAACGAGTAAATTATGCGCTCTATCCATTTCACGGGCAACGATCGCTTTTTGTTGATTACCGCCCGACATAGAGCGAGCGGTCGATTTCGCCCCGTTACTGCTTCTTACGTCGAATTTATCTATAAGGTTTTCGGCATAATCTTTAACCGACTTGAATCTGATAAACCCGCCTTTACTGAATTCGGGTTCGTAATAACGCTGAAGCACCATGTTTTGCTCAAGCGAATAATCGAGAACGAGCCCGTGTTTATGCCTGTCTTCGGGAATATGACTCATGCCGTGCGTATTGCGATATCTGATACTTTTATGCGTAATATCTTCGTCGTTAAGAATTATTCGCCCGCTTTCCGTTTTATCCAAACCCGTTAAGGCGTGAACGAATTCCGTTTGTCCGTTTCCGTCAATACCGGCGATACAAACGATTTCGCCTGCGCGAACGCTGAAAGACACGTTATGCACGGCGTCTTTTTTATGTAATTTGCTCTTTACGCAAAGATTTTCAACGCTCAATACGGTTCCGGCGGGTTTTGCTTCGGTTTTATCGACTGCAAATTTAACGCTTCTGCCGACCATCATTTCGGAAAGTTCTTCCTTCGTGGTATTTGCAATATCGACCGTACCGATACATTTACCTTTACGAAGAACCGTACACCTGTCTGCAACAGCCATAATTTCGTTCAACTTATGCGTAATAAATAAAATAGATTTACCCTCGGCTTTGAGGTTTCGCATTATTTGCATAAGTTCGTCGATTTCTTGCGGAGTTAAAACGGCGGTAGGCTCATCGAAAATGAGTATTTCGTTATCGCGATAGAGCATTTTCAATATTTCTACGCGTTGCTGCATTCCGACGGTAATATCTTCGATCTTTGCGTCGGGGTCAACTTTAAGCCCGTACGCTTCGGATAAAGCCACTACTTTTTCTTTTGCTTTCTTTTTTAGCAAAATACCGAATTTAGTCGTTTCGGCGCCCAATATAATATTTTCGAGAACGGTATAACACTCTACCAACTTAAAATGTTGGTGTACCATACCTATCCCGAAAGCGGTAGCGTCGTTCGGACTATCTATTTTAATCTCTTGTCCGCATTTCTTTATAATACCTTTTTCGGGTTGATATAAGCCGAAAAGTACGCTCATGAGAGTGGACTTCCCCGCTCCGTTTTCGCCTAAAAGTGCGTGGATTTCACCTTTTTTAAGTTGTAAAGTAATATCGTCGTTAGCCTTAAAACCGTTAAACTCTTTCGTTATATTGAGCATTTCGATTTCATAAGGCGTATCCGTTACCACATTATGATTATCTTCGTTCATGCTTCCTCCGCATTACCTTTCTTCATATAGGGGCAGAATTATTAAATTTTGCCCCTATATGAAGAAAGGGCGCATACGTGCCCTTTCTTTTAGTTAATTAGTTATGCTTCAACAACGACATTTACTTTTGTAAAGGACTTCGCGGCAAACCAATTCTTCGTATCGCTAATTCCATCAACATTCGAATCAATCGTTACTTGACCACCGGCGACTTTCGCAAACAACGCTTTATATTGCTCTAATGTAAAGTTCTGCATTTTCCATGTGGTTTCAGGTAAACCGGTTGCATTATCACTTGCTCCGAGGTTGGAAGTTTTACCACCGAGTTTACTATCCCATTGACCGTCATAATATTCACCGAGAATTATCTGAACGGATTCCTTAAGCCCCTTAACCGCACTGGTGATTACGTATTCAGAAAGAGAAGACTGATCTACGTCAACTCCTACGATCTTAGGTTCTTTAGTTGAATTTTCTTCGGCGGCGGATTTAACAGATTGGAACATAGAACCACCACACGCAAATACGACTTGTGTACCGTCATTATACCAACCGCTTATTTGGGTTTGAAGAGCAGACGATGCCGAGAATCCTTCACCATATTTGTAACTATACTTGATTTCAACGCTCTTGTTCATTTCAACCGCAGCGGCTTCCGCGCCTTGAACAAAACCATAACCAAAACGGTTACATGCGGGGTTGCTTCCGCCACCGCCGAGAGTCGCGCCGAGTTTTGTATACCCTTCTTTAACCACAGCGTAACCTGCGAGATAACCGGATTCTTGTTCTTTATAAACGACAGCAGTTACGTTGGGGATGGCTTCGCCCTTTTTATCGGTAAGCGTCCAACCGTCGATAAATACGAATTTAACGTTGGGGCTTTCAAGCGCAACGGTAGTCATAGCCGTAGCCTGTAAGTAACCGGGGGCAACTATAATTTTCGCTCCGTTCTTTACCGCCTGACGCATAGCCGCTATACGATCGTTATCCGTTGCGTCGGAACCGTTAGCGGGTTGATAATACTTATAAGTCTTGTTGTGCGCTTTTGCGTACGCTTCGGCGCCTTCATAAGTACCCTGGTTGAATCCGCCGTCTTTCAACTGCCCGACGTCGGTTACGACTGCGATCTCGTAAGTTTTCGCTTCTTTTTTACAACCGGTGAAAACGGCTGCGCAACTGAGCGCGACTGCGAAACACAAGACCATGCTTAAAAGTTTCTTCATAACATTCTCCTTTGGGTTTCCCCAATTTTTTTTTATAAAACACGCCGTTATTAAGCGTATTTCTCTATCATACGGCGAACTTCGTTCGCAATTTACCGTTTAAGGTGATTTCGTTTTGCTTTGCAAAACGAAACGGGCGCGCCCGTAAAATCTTTTAAGTTTTTTTAATACTTACTATTCGTTTTAGTTATAATTTAATTATATACCGCATTCACTCGTTTGTCAATCGTTTGTCAAAATTTATTCAAATCTTTTTTAGTAAACGAAAATGGCAAAATTTCATCGACGGTATACGACTGAAATTTTTCGGGATTCCCGAGCAAAATTCTGAAATCTGCGCCGCAAAATTCCGCCAAAACCTGCCTGCACACTCCGCAGGGCGAACAAAATTCAAGCGGATTTTCTTCTTTACCCCCTACGACCGCAATAACGGCAAAATCACTTTCGCCTTCCGAAACGGCCTTGAATACAGCCGTTCGCTCGGCGCAAACGGTCGGCGTATACGACGAGTTTTCGATATTGCAGCCCGTATAAAGTTTTCCGCTTTTAGTAAGCAACGCCGCTCCGACCTTAAAATGCGAATAAGGAGTATACGCGAATTTTCTCGCTTCGTTTGCGGCAACCATCAATTCTTTATCGGTCATAAATTTTTACGCGATCGCCAAAGCGATTTCCATCATTTTAGTGAAAGAATTCTGTCTTTCTTCGGCAGTCGTATTCTCCTCGGGATAAATAAACGAATCGGAAACCGTGCATATACAAAGCGCGTTTTTACCCGCCCTTGCGGCGTTGCAATAAAGAGCGGCAGACTCCATCTCTACGCCCAATACGCCCATTTTACTCCAGGTCATTCCCGAATTTGCATCGTCATAGAATGTATCGGAAGAAAGTATATTGCCAACCTTGAAATTAACCCCCGATTTTTTACATTCCGCAACCGCTTTTTCGACCAGGTTATAAGACGCTATCGGACAAAACGTTCCGGGAAGATTATATTGCGACGCATAATTACCGTTGGTGCACGCGCCCATCGCGATAATAATATCACGCGCGTGAAGGTCTTTGTCGAAACTGCCGCAAGACCCTACCCTTATAATGTTTTCTACGCCGTAAAAATTAAAGAGTTCGTATGAATAAATACCGATTGAAGGTTGCCCCATGCCGGAAGCCATAACTGAAACCCTTTTACCTTTATAATATCCCGTATATCCGTTTACCCCTCTTACGTTATTTACGAGTTTAGCGTCCGTAAGATAATTTTCGGCAATAAACTTAGCGCGAAGCGGATCTCCCGGCATAAGAACGGTCGGGGCAAAATCACCGTAAGCGGCAGATATATGCGGCGTCGGTACGTTTTTATGTTCGTTACTCATTTATTCTCATTCTCCTTAACTATTTTTACTATTCTCGAAGTTCCCAATCTCGACGCGCCTAAATTTATAAAGTCTTCGGCGTCACCGATAGTTTTAATACCTCCGGCGGCTTTGATTTTAACGTTTTGATCGACGTTTTTTCTGAATAGAATAATATCCTCGCGCGTTGCGCCGGCAGTCGAAAATCCGGTTGAAGTCTTTATAAAATCGGCTTTGGCTTCGCTGACCAGACGGCAACAAATTTTCTTCTCTTCGTCGGTTAAAAGACAGGTTTCTATAATTACTTTGAGAATTTTATCTCTGCAGGCGTGTTTTATACGTGCGATTTCGTTTTTTACGTAGTCGTAGTTTTGGGCTTTAAGTTCGCCGATATTTATAACCATATCGATTTCGTCCGCGCCGTTTTCTATTGCGTCTTCGGTTTCAAACACCTTGACCGCCGTAGTATTATATCCGTTCGGAAAACCTATTACCGTACAAATTTTAAGTTTATCGCCGACGTATTCTTTCGCCTTCGCGACGAATGACGGCGGAATACAAGCCGAAGCGGTCTTATATTTCATGGCGTCGTCTAAAGTCGCTTTAATATCATTCCATGTAGCCGTTTGCGAAAGTAACGTATGATCGCAATACGCCAAAATATCTTTTATCTCCATAAAATACCACCTTATTTGCGTTTAGAATTCGCTTACGTATATTAGTATATCATACGCTGAAATTGATTTCAATTAATAATTAAAAATATTTTATAGTTTTTTTTGAAAAACGACCTTAAAAAACTTGTCTTTTATGAATTTATATGATAGAATATTATTCGCTTTTGATGCTGCTATGGCTCAGTAGGTAGAGCACGTCCTTGGTAAGGACGAGGTCACCGGTTCAAGTCCGGTTAGCAGCTCCAGATCAGACTTAATCGTTCCGAGCAGGTTCGATTAAGTCTTTTTGTCTAGTAAAAACCGGAATAAGCGTCTTTTTTTATACGTTTTTATTTTACACCGACCGCTTCGGGCATTTATACGTTCCCCCGAATTACAGCCGTCTTTACTCTATATTAAAATACCCGTATGGAACTCGCCTTTCCATACGGGTATTTTTATCTCACTTTATCGTTATTTTACGTTCCACGTTCCGACGGAGGTAATTCCGTCCGCTTTAAGGTCGTCTATCGTGTCGTAACGATATATTCCGCCGTCGGCGACGCCTGTACCGCCGTAATAAATCGTTATACACTTTTCACCGACGTAATCGGTTACGTAATCGGTACAAATCCACTTAAACCACTCTTTGCGGTTCGTCGTTTCGGTGGCCGTAATACGCGAATACGGCACGGAATCTGCTTCTCCGGAATGGTTTACGTTACCAAATAGTTTTACGTCGTTTCGCGCGAAATTTACATACCACGAATATCCGCCGTATTTTTCCCAACCGTCGTAGTTTTTTACTGCCGCAGAAGGTCCGCTGCCTGCCCACGCGTAACCGTTTGCCATCGGCATAACTTTACCGCTTATCACCCGAACGTTCTGCATTTCGCTTAAATCCGCTTTTGCATTTACCATAATATTATTTAAGGTATAATCAACGTTAAAGAGGGCGGCTACGTTATTTCTTCCGTCAAAGTCGTCAAGCGACACGTTTCCGAGATCTACGAATACGTCTTTAAGTTTCATTCCCATCATTCTTACGGAAAAAATCGCAAACGTATTTTCCGAAAAATTCGTCGTTTCGATATAAAGGTTTTCGAGCGTACAATCTGCGCGGTCGTTTTTGCTTCTGTTGGCATGTCCCGCCAAACCACAAGCGCTACCGGACGATTTATCAAAAGTAATAACGAATTTAGTGTTTTTAACGACCGCCCCCAAACCTAAACCGCCGAAAATTCCCTGCTTCCCCGTTTTGGCATACAAAGTGTATCCTCTGCCGTCAAAAGTACCGGTAAAGTTGACAGTTGCCGACGAATCGTTTTGATTAACGAAAGATATCGGGGTCGAAGCGCTGCCGACGTCGGAATTCAGAACGTAGTATTTATCGATTTTTCCGTTCAGCATCAACCCGGATACTATATTTTCGGCATTCAACGCGGCGTCGTATCCGTAAATATTCGAAAACAGATATCCGCCGTTAGTCGTCTGTACTTCTATAGGTTCGGTATCTTCACCTGCGAATTTCAATTTGCCGATTATTTTATCCGGTTCGAAATCCACGTCTTTGCCGCTTTGTTTTACTGACAGTATCTGAGCGTTCGGGCCGAAAACGTCGGTTATAGTAAAGTTTTCCCCGTCCCAAATAAACTCACCGTCGTACTCAACCGTCGGGCATAATATATTGACCGGGATTTGTTTGGTATAATTATTCCCGTCGGAATCGGTGTATAAAGCGTTTATATGCGAAGAATTAATAGATTTTTTTCTTGCCGTAATTTTTCCGCTAGCTTTATCGAAAGTAAACAACCTTTCGTTTGTTTCACATTCGAGCGTGCCGGACTTTAACTCTCCGTCTTCATATACTTTTACTTTTATAACCGCCGAATCGGCATAGCGTTCGCCCTGCCATTCGTCGACCACGTATAAGTCCACCGAGTCTATTCTGCGTTCTTCGCCGTCGATTTCGGCAACGACGTACATTTCGACGTCTTTGATTACGTTAAGAGTAAAACTTACTCTCATGAGCGACGTATCGAAATTTTTCCACTCGCCCCTTACGGTAACGATCGTCGAACCCGTTGCTTTGGGAACGAGTTTTCCGTCTTCGTAGTCCGCGATATTTTCGTTACCGATCTCTACCGACAAACTTTCGCAAGGATAATTTTTACCGTTAAAGCCGACCGAACCTTCGAGAGGGTAAGAATTCGCTTTCGTCAGATTCAATTCGTTACCGATATGTTTAAGCGAAAACGTCGGCTGAAAATTGCCGAAACCGACCGTAATCTTACAAGCGGCTGTCTTTTCGCCTGCCGTAGCGGTAATTTCGGCTTCCCCCGCCCCAACGGCGTTTATAACGCCGCCTTCAACGGTTGCCACGTTCTTATCGGAACTCGTCCAGACGACCGTAACGTTTTTTTCGTCGTAATTAGAAGCGATTAAAACGGCGGTATCGCCGATGATCATCGAACACGAAGTTTTATCCAGAGAAAATTCTCTTTCGTTACCGTTCGTCGTCGGTGCAGTATTACTCTTTTTATCCGAACAACCAACCAAAAACGCGGTAATAATAGCCAAAGACAAAGCAATAGCCAATACCGTAAATAAATTAAAACGTCTTTTCATATCGTCCCCCCCTTAAAGCGTCGAAAGGAACGAATCTATACGATCGGTTCCCGCTTCGCCGTATCTCGTTATTCCGAGCGAACCGCAAAGACTTTTGAATTTACTCTTCATTTCGTTCAACGTAACTTCGTTATACGAATTTTTATAGAGAGTAAGAGCGACTTTCGCGGGGAATAACCACTCAACGTCGATATGAGTTTCAAGTTTTTTATAAACCGCGCTATCCGCCTTATACTTCTGTATATCGGCGTAAGCGTCATCGAGTTTCGCAAACAATCCGCTTACCGTTCCGAAATCGAAACTCGAACCGGAAGACGTAGGTCTTTCGCTTATCGCGCTTTCCGACCAACCGTTTTTCCCGTACTCTTTCGCAAACCAGAGTCTGCATTCGAGAAAATACTCTTTCATCGAATCCGCCGCGTCGAGATACATCGCGTCAAAATATTCGTCGATAAGATCGTTCATTTTAAGCGACGAATCCCAAGCCATTTTACACGTCAGATAATTCGCCAGAGTAAAGAACCCCGTATCCGCCCCGCGCTGTTCGCTGTGGAATTGCGCAAAGGTAAACCGGTATTTATTCTTGTAAAGAATCTTATAGAAATCCTCGTAGAAAGAATACATATCGAAGAAACAGAAATAATCATTAAAGAAACAACCGTAAGTCCACGCCCAACCGTCGGTCGTGAATTTCGCCCAATCGGAAACGAGCGCGAGCGGAGCCGCGTTTGCGGGATAATCCGTGGTATGCGCGTAGTCGAGAGAACTGAACGCCGTAAACGCTTTTACATTAACTCCTTCCGGAGATTTCAAATCGCCGCTTGCGTTTATCGTTCCGTCGGAATTAACCGAAAACGGGGGATTAAGCGTAGACTGGTACGCAAAGAAAGTAAAGGTGAAATCGTCGCGCTTATACGCCGCGTTTTCGGGCTTATTCATCCATTCCATAACCTTTTCGCCAACGCGATTAACGAAAATGAGAACCGCTGCCGAATCCGCACCGTTATGAGCGTTCTTTACTTTGGTACACGAATCGCACCCGCAAGTCGGAATATTATCCTCTATACCGAGATTCGCCGCGTTCATATACGGATAGTTTTCTTTCGTATACCATCTAAGCGATTGTTCGATTTTTTGCGCGCATATATCGAGCATCTTTTCGAGTTTATCGCCGTTGCCGTGCGCTGTATAGCAAAGTTGTCCGTTTCCCGCAAAGAACTCGGAATCGTCGGGATATTCGGATTGCGGAATATAATACGAACTGTTATGAGTTTTATTGCTCGACGAAGAACTATCCCCCATCTTTGAATGAATCGGCAAAAGCATTTCTTCAAGACTGTCGAGCGCCCTCATACGATAAGCAAACATAACGTCGTCGTTTTCCTGCGTTGCGTTGAAGAGTATGCCCGCGCGGGAACGATAGGCTATATCGGGTATATCGGTTACGTTATAATTACGGAATTTTACGTTTTTAACCCCGGTATCGAGAGTATAGCAATCTTTATAATATACTTCGTAGCCGAAATTGAGTTTTAGAAAATCGTAAACGCCGTACAAAACGCCCCTGTCCGACCCGCCGAGGATATAAATCGACTTATCGCGGGAAATAATGCGAAGTCCGTCGCGACCGAGCGCGGCTTTATCGACCGTTATTCCGCTTGCCGCAAACGCGTCGGTTTCGCCGAGCGAAATATATTTACCGCCCGCCGAAGAGGACGTTACGGTATCGAGCGTGATGCCGGTCGCTTCGGCGAAAAATTTAGTCAATTCGTCTTTCGCGTGGGTTAAAAACTCGCTAAGCGTTGCGGGTACGAGTATTTTATACTCCGTCGCGCCGTCTTTTACGAGATAATCGTCGGTTTCTTCGCCTTCGTACCAATGCGTCGAAGTCCATTTCGATTTATCGTTGTTATACCTATTATCCGCTTTGACTTCGGTCTGATTTTTATTGCCGTCGGTTTTTTTACCGCACGCGACGAGAGTAACGGCGGTTATAAACGCTAAAAATATCGAGATTATTTTTTTCATTTTCCTCTCCTTACTCCGCTATTATTTCGTAAGAAACGTGAACCGCGTTCCCGGTGGCGTCGGCAACGTAAATATACGCCGTATACCTGCCTTTTGCGGTAAGCGTAAACGTATAATCGTTATCGTAATCGGTTTTTTCTACGTACGCAATAAGTCTGCCGCGTTCGTCGTAAATTATCGCCCAGACGGAAATATTTTCCGCTTCGGACTCGTTGTCGCTCACGATTACTTCAAGCGGTTTAATCGCCTTGCCTGTCCGTGCCTTAACCGCGCCTTTAGGAGCGTTTCTGAAAGACACTTCGGGCGCAACGTCGTCTATTACGCGAATCTGTAAATCGAGCGTACAAAGTTCGCCTTTACCGTCGGTATAAACGTAGAACACGTCGTAATCGCCGTATTCGTCCAGCGCAATCGCGTAAATCTTATCGGCGGGGAGTTCAAACATCTCTTCGCCGTTTTTATCTACGTAAACGTCGTTGTCTTTATATACGGTAACTTTGCAATTTTTGAACGGCGCAGGACACAAAACGTCCGAAACCGTCGGAATCGAAGTATAAATTACGTCGTTAAGTTGTTTTATTTTGGAAATTTTTTCTGCCGACAGCATAGGTTCGGCGTTATCCGAATCGCTTCTGAAAGGCTGATTGGCGACGGAATACAGATTAAACGTAAATCCTTCTCCGACGTTTTTGAAATTAACCGTCAATTCGACGGAATCGGAATTTAGACCGAGATCCGCGACGACGGACGTATCGCCGATCGTTATCTTCTCCGACGACACGACAATGCCGGTACGGTTGCCCGTCCACGAAGTACGCAAAGTGCCTTCGACGCCGTTTATCGAATATTTTTTACCGTCGAGAAGTTTAATGCTCGCATAAGAGGAACGATCGTAACGATCCGTCAATAATATTTCGGTTTCTTCGACGGTCGAGCCGCTTGGTATCTCGAAATCGAACGCGAACTGCGAAGCAAGCAAGGGATTGATAAAATCGAAAGAAACGTTCCCGCTCCTCGTTGCCGTAAACTTCGTGTTTATAAGGTTTGCGGCAGCGGTAAAATCGCCGACGAAATATTTAGTTATATCGTAAGAAGTCGTACCGTAACCGACGTCGATTATCTTTATATCTCCGCTTTCGACGAAGATGTCGCGGTTATCTTTATCCGAAAGTTTTACTCTTGCCGTCGTTCCGCTGTTAACGGTAAATTCGGAAGCGTCTATTTCGACGAAGTCGCCGCCGTCGTAAGATATATACCCTATCGTTTCGACGTAAGTTTTTCCGTCCGCGCCGTAACGCGCCGCTTTAACGTCGTCGAGCGAATACGTCGCGCCCTTTACAAAATAGCCGGGTGCGGTAAGAATCGCTTTTTCAAACGACGGTTTTCCGGATGCGCCCGCAACGAATTCGTACTCGTATATCTCGTCGTAATAGTCGTCGGATACGATATAGTTTACTTTATACGTTCCCGTTCTCGTCGGAAGATAATTCGCTGCCGTTTTCGTTACGTCGGCCGACATTCCGTCGGGTCCGGTAACTTCTATTTTAAGCGTATAGTCTTTGCAAAGCGACGTTACGGAGTAATTTCCGAGATCGACGGGCGTCCCGGCGTATACGCCGTTTTGCTCGTCAACCGAAATCGCAAGACCTTTTCCGCCGTTTTCGACCGCCGACAACGAAAGTAATTTTTCGGCTTCGTTGCCGTAATTGTCGGTAGCCGTATAAGCCACGGTATACACGCCTTCTTTTTTCGGAGTGAACTTGCCGTCGGTTATCGGAATAGCATATTTCGCTTCCGTGCCGTAATTATACCAAACCGTATAATCTACGTTTTTCGATATTCCGCTTGCGTCGAGCGCGACTGCGGTCGGAATTTTCGTTAAAGCATTTAACGCTATCCTTCCCGTATCGGGTACGGAAAGAATAATTTCCGGAGCGACGGTATCGACGTATTTGCCGAGTTCGTTTAGTTCGGCGTTGGTTTTGCCGTCTATCATGCCGATTTCGACGTCTGCGAGTTTAACGCTTTTGAATCCGCTCGCCGTAACGGAAACGAACACGTCCCCGTTGGTAAATCCCGGAAATTCGTCGGCGTATAATCTCGGATCGTTCATCACTGCAACCAGGTTCGGATTTCCGTCCGTCCAATAGGAAGTCGATTCATAAATCTTTATTCCTTTCCGATCGGTTGTATCGAGAGTAATAGTAATATTGTTGTACGCGCTTTCACTGATAATGTTACCGTGAACGGGCGTTCCGAAAATGCCTATATCGTACAGTTTTCCGTCTATAACGAGTTGACTCGGATTTTCAAAACAGTTAAGACCGAGCATGGACGAACCCCTTTGTCCTGCGCGCATAAACCTTCCGACTCTTCCGCTGTCGGGAGTCGTCATCTGACAGACTATATCTATCGCTATCGTCGGATCGTAACAGTCCACAAGGCTTACCGTAACGTATTCGACGTTGTTATCAAGGCGTCTTACGTTAAAGGCCAATACGTCGGTAATCGCCTTATCGTACACGTTTACGGGGCGAGAACAGGTAACGCTTGCTCCGTCGGTAAGTTTGGCGAGTAAACCTTTGTTCATTCCGCTCCGGACGAATTGTGCGTTAAGTTCGCCGTAGGTAACGTAAGAATCCGACGTACTCACTTTGTATACGTCTTCGTCTACCGTAAAGAACTTTTCGGCGGATATTATTTTCCCGTCGACCGTAGTATCGATTTTAAGCGAGTATCTGCCTACTTCGCCGAGAGCAAATCTTTTGCCCGAAAGGGCTTTGCCGCTCGGATATACGAGATAACTCTTTTCAGCCGGATAGGTTTGTCCGTTATACGTAACGCCAGCGTCGTCGGGTATAACCAATTCGTCGCCTTTGTCGTAACGATTTTCTATCTCGACCGAAACAGTCGCCGCTTTTACCGAAACGGCTGAGCGAATAACCGTCGCCGCGCTTACGAAAACCGAACAAAGCACGACGAAAGCAAGACAAAAAATAATTTTACTTTTTCTTTTTATCATTCATTTACCCTTTATTTTATTCTTTTATACCGCCGAGCGAAATATCGCCCATAAGTTTGTCTTTGAATACTATAAATACGATAAGTATCGGAAGCGCAAGCATCATACTTGCCGCTATTCTCAAAGGTTCGTTGTACGACGCATGATCAAGCGATAAACTCGAAAAGAAATATACGCCGTAAGCAAGAGTCGGTTTGGTAGGGAGAAGCAATAACGGAGTCTGATAATCGTTCCATAAGGTAACGAATTGAAGAAGGAAAACCGTCATTATCATCTTTATTGCGAGCGGAAAATAAATACGGAACATTACCGTCGTATCGCCCGCCCCGTCTATCGAAGCCGCTTCGCGATAAGTTTCGGGTACGCCCTTGAAATAAGCGTAGAAAACGAAGAAATATAATCCCGCTCCGCTTGCCCATTGCAGAACAACCCCGCCCATGGTATCGTAAATTCCGAGGGCCTTGAAAAACGCAAGTCTGGTCGGTTGATCCCCTACGACGGGCATGCACATCATAAGCGTATACGCAACGAAAATAACGCCGCTTACCTTATACTTGTATTTCGCCGTCAGATACGCCGTAAGCGCAGGGATAAAGGACGAAACGAGCGCGCAGCCGAAAACGTATACGAGCGTATTTATCAGCATATCGGGGAAATACGCGTAAGTCAAATCGGATTCGGTTTTCGCGCCGACCCAAAGTCCGAAAAGTGTTTTGGTAGTCTTGAATACCTTCCTCGAACCCATGTAATAAGTTTCCGATTGAGTTATTCTGAACGTTTTGAAAACTTTTTTATAATTGGCGAAATGCAAAAACTCGTTTCTGCTTCCGAAATCGGGGTCGTTGATATTCGGTAACCCCATATAGTTTTTCATGAACGAAAAATCGTCGGAACTTTTAAGCGAGGTATTGATTCCCCACAACAGCATAAATACGAGATATAAAGAATACGCCGCGAGAATAACGAACAATACGATAAATATAACGTTGGCGACCGTGAAAGGAGCGCGTTGTTTTTTAGATTTAATCATAACCCCTCCTCCTTACTCTGCCTTCGGTCCGTATTTATCGAGCGCCCATCGAAGAACCATAGTTAAAGGCAATATTATCGCCGTAAGAATAAGTCCGAGCGCAGACAGCGTACCATACGCCATAGTAGTTTGAGTCGCAACGAAATCTCCGTTCATAGCCTCTACGTAGAGATAGTATCCCATGTTATCCGCTTTACCCGGGTATATCGACAAGAGAGTAAGCACTTGCCATTGTTCGGTAAATATACGCGAAAACCCTACCACCATGAGCGTGGTTACCGTAGGCCATATCATAGGAAGAACTATGTACCTGAATTCCTGCAAAGGGTTACAACCGTCGAGTTCGGCAGATTCGATAAGCGATTGGTTTATTCCGCTCATCGTTCCCGAATAAGTCAGAACGTTCACGCCGAAACTCATAAGCACGTTGAAGAATATAACCATCCATACCTGCGAAGACGGGCTCGTAAGCAAATTTTTCGCGGGGGTATGGAACCACTTTTCGGCAAACCACCCCGCAACCTGATTACACATATATCTGAATAACAGACCGAGAATTACGCCCGAAAGTATCTGCGGCAGGAACAGCATTACTCTGAACACGCCCGACGCGAATCTCTTCTTATAAATGTAGTAAGAAAACAACAGCGCGAGCGGCGTGGAAACGAATATCGACACCGCTAAAAACAATACCGACATCCATATTCTGTCGCCGCTTTTTACGAGCAGTTGCCACGCGTCGCTGAAATTCTGCCATCCGGCGAACTTAAAAGTCATACCCTTCAACGGGTCAAGGCTGTAAGTTCTGAAAGCCATCAGAAAAGAATTGAAATTTATATAAACGTAAAATACGAGGTAATGTATAACGGGAAAGGCTATAAATAGAGTATAAAATAACGCTCTTTTTACCTTCGGTTTTGATTTTACCGACGAATTAACGTTCATCGCGATTTGATTTTTCATATTTAATCACTCTTTTATTATTCAATTTCGGTCAATCAGTTCCACTTACCCTTTTTAGTCGCCTCAAAAATATCCTTCGCGCCGTAATTGGCAATCATCGCTTCGAGCGCTCCTCTGTATTTTTTACCGTTCGGATAGGTTGCTCCTTCCCAGACGTAACCGCTCCATGCAAGCGAATAATCGTTTGATGCCGATTTATATCTCGTACTTGCGGAAGACGGACGAACGATCGTTCCGCGCTTTACAAAGTAATTCGTATCGGAATAGTATTTGTCGAGTTTACCTATGTCGTAATCATAAGTCATCGCGATATCGAAGCCCGTCGATTCGGTAAAGTTTTTAAGTTCGGTCTGACTATAAAGGAATCTGACGTAATCTTTTACCGCGCGAAGGTGGTTTTCGTCGTTTGCAATTTTCTTATTTATATAAAGTTGCGACGCAAGAATATCGAGAATAACGGGTTCTTTGCCGCCATGCTCGGCAACCTGCCCGGACAACTGTACGGGGGCAGGCCATAAACTTACGCCCGGATCGTTTTTATATCTCGTCTTGTATTTACCGATAAAGTTATCGCTGTTACTCTTTGCCTCCGTATACCAATAGGAACCGTCGACTAAAAACGCAGATTGATCGGCTTGCTTCTGAAGCGTCGCGTTTTTATCTCCGTAAACGAAATCCCATTGAGTAGTCGTCGAGTTATTCGAGTATGCGCTTTGGCAGAACCAACCGTTTTTGTAGACTATCTGCATAATTCCCAAAGCGTAGTATCTCGCCGACATATCGTACATTTTATATCCGTTGTCGTCGCTTAACGTGACGAGTTTCGTCGTGGGTTTTTTAATACCCGAACCGGCGTAGAAGAGGTCTTCGTCGGTGTAACCGGTAACGACTTCTACCTGCGAATCGTTCCAGTCGCAATATACGCTCTTCATTGCGTCCGCGCCTGCAAGACTCGCCCAGAGCGTATCGAGCAGAAAGAACGAATAAACCTTATTATCGCCGGACAACGTAAAGGGATTTACCTTTTTAGAGCCTGAATTGCTAGTCATCTTATCGCACAAAACGAGAAGTTCTTCGAGCGAAGACGGAAGTCCGTCGTCGGGCGTACCGTATTCGCCGTCCGGTCCGCAGGATTTTTTCGTATTCTTATCCTTGACGAATTTTGCAACGCCCCATTTGCTGCTGTCGCTATAATACTCGCCGTCTGTGTAAGGAATATATTTGCTCGCCTTTTCAACTACGGTATCCGCCGTCGCGTCGGGAGCGGCAAAGTAAAGATTATACGCCTCGAATATATCTTTATTATAACTCATATTTGCGTAACCGGAATAATGAGGCATCGAATAATAATGTCCGTCGCCGCCTTTCATTCTTTCCTTTATTCCAGCGTCGATAAAATTATCGAATTCCGCGACGATGTCGTCTATCTGAAGAGCCTTACCTTCTGCGGCAAGACGATACATATTTACGTTGTTTTCGCTGATGATAACGTCTTGCGCATAGGTATCCTGATCGTTTACGTCTGCCGTTTTAACGTCTATACGAACGCCTTTCGTACCCGCTTCGTAAACTTCGTCTTTTTTGGAATCTACGAAGCGTTTATTCGCTTCGACCCACCATTGCGTGCTTGCCGCGCTTCCCGTATTATGCAATACGGTAATAAGCGTAGCGTTTTTATTATCGCTAGGATTGTTATTCGCGATATTGCCGTTACAACCCGTAGTAACGCCTATCGCAAGCGTTGCGGCAATCGCCGCGGAAAAGGTTTTTAATGCTTTTTTCTTCATAATTTACCTGCCTGTAAAATATTTTCAAATATATTAAAGTTTCCGTAAGTTTACGGAAATTTATTTTCGGTTAAAGCGATTTTACTTTCAACTTTATTTCAAGCGAAACTTCGAATCCGTTCACATCGTAGAGAATAACGAATGAAACGGTTTTACCGCGATCGTACTCCGCGTCGATTACGAATTCGGGATCGTACCATATACCGTTGCCTTTGAATTCGATTTCGGAAGTAATATCTGCGTCCGATTTCCCGTCAACCTTTTTAGTAACTGATACGACGTTGCCTTTCAGGCTCCCGAAAGCCTCCCCGATATTAACCGTAAGTAAAACGGGAGATAACGGATCGACTTCGCCGTCGTAAACTTTTATCGCCGACAAATCGCCGCTCACCCCGGAAACTTCCCACGGCATGATATTTTTTGCCGCTCCGTTATCGACGGTCTGCGTAAAACAACCGATTTCGGTGCAGTTGACGAGCCTGAAATCCTCGAAACTCATCGAACTCAAATCGTTTTCGCCGCGTTCCTTGCCCCAGATATTCAGCGCCGAAAGAACCGTGCCTATCTTTTTCCCTTTCGCGTCTATCGTAACCGATTTGAACGAACAACCGGCGACGTCTACGCAGAACAAAAAGCCCATACGATCGCCCACGGTTGCCGAATCTTTGCCCGAAACGTAGTTGACAGTGAGATTTTCGAAAGTCGAATTATAGGCGTATCTTGCGAGTACCGCGCCGAAATAATATCTGTCGTTTAACTCGTTGTTATACGTGGTATCTATGACGAGATTTTTAACCGTTCCGCGAAGTTCGTTAAACATACCGCGCATAGGCGCGCCGTTTTTCTCGCTGCCGATCGATATCTTATTGTTTCCGCCGTCGAACGTACCCTTGAATACAATTCCGCTGTCGAGCGAAGTATAGTTTATATCGTTCGTTACCTTATAGTAGCCGTATACTTCGGGTTCGGACGAAGACAACGCCCCGCCGTTTACTTTCCACTTCGCACCCGCGCCTTTACCGCCTAAAAGGAAGTCAAGGTCGGTATCGGTGTTGATTTCGCGGGTAATCAGAAGCAACGGCGCGATTACGTTATGAGTAAATCCGCCCTCGTCGGTAACGACCACGGTAAGATATTGACCTTCGCCGTGTTGTTTTTTATCCGAGAATATTTCGAGCGAAAACGAATTTACGCTATCGCCGAGTTTGTTATCTCCGCAATATACGCCGTTTACGGCAAATTCATCGTTTATTTCGTCAAGAGAGATACTCCCCTGTTTATAGCGTTCGTTGTAAGAATATACGTTACCCGATATCGCCGTATCCGTGATTTCGGTTACGACGAGATCCTGAACGGAAAGTCTTTTCAAAAACTTAACTTCGGGCATTTCCGCTCCGCAAGCGCATTCGCCGACGTCGTATTCGTCGTCGCTCGTGTTCCATTTTGAGAACTCGTGCGCTTTTAACGGATAAGCGATATTATTGACCGTCGTTTCGGTTTTATTACCGTCGACGTCGATAAATATTTTACCGCATACGTCGCACTCGTAGTGCGCGGGCGCGCCCGCTTTACTGCAAGTCGATTGCGTTTCAGCGACCGCCGAATATTCGTGCTTAGCAAGGCCCGTATCGAGTTGACTTTCGGTAACTTCGGTATACTTTCCGTCGTCGTTTTTAACGAATAATTTGCCGCATTCGACGCATTCGTAATGCGCCGCAACCCCTTTCGACAGACAAGTCGCGGGGACTTCGGCAATGATCGCATACGCGTGTTGAGATTTATTTGTCGTTTTATCCGCATTCGCGCAGGAAACCGCAAACAAAGCCGCAGATATCGCGAAAACGGAAGTAACCAACGATAATATTTTTCTTTTCATTTTCTCTTTGTTCTTATTCGGCGGGATGAGCCTCTTGCGGTTTCACCCCGCCGATAAATCATATTTTTTGTTTTATAACGCTTTTAACCCGTAATAATTTAACTATCACGCTTCGGCTTTCAAAATGCCGCGAACTTCCGTACATTCTATCGTGCACGACGCATTGTTTTCGGTATAAACGATGAATCCGTAACTCGTTCCGTGCCATAAAACGCCGCAAATATTATTGAAACAACCGCTGTGCGTATAATTAAACACTTCGGTATCGCCGAATTTAACTTTTAAGTTCCATTCGCCGTCTGCCACCTGTGTAAAAGTCCAATAAGACCAACCGGTAAATTTTTCCATATACATTCTCGAATCGGTAGTCGCCCCGAAATTGTCGAAACGATAACGAGCGTCGGTTCTCATCGCAAAAGTAATTTCGCTGTACGATAATATGTCCGTATGAGAATATTCTACCGCGAAATCTCCGCTTATTTCTTTAACGTATTTTTTCGTATAACCGGGCGCAGTCGTTCCGAAAGATTCCGAAAATCCGTTATCGGCTCCGTACGGACAACCCATTTCCGTATCCGTTCCGAAAACGGCGGTTACAGGAGTTTCTCCTGCACGAATTTCGGTACAGTAAACCGTATAATCTTTATCGTAAGCGTTTGCATATATTATTACTCCAAATGAAGTACCGTGATATAAAACGTTGCAAACGGCATCACTATTGCAACCGCTATGGGTATAATCGAAAACGACGTTATCCCCGAAAGCAACTTTTACGTTCCATTTATTACTTTCGATTTTAGTAAGCGTCCAATAAGTCCAATCTGTATACTGTTCAAGATGAGTTCTCTTATCTTCGGTCGCGCCGAAATTATCAACGCAATACAATGCGTCTGTTTTTATAGCAAAACGAACTACGTTATAATAACTTATATCAAGGTGGGAAAATACGGGAGCGAACTCAGAATTTATCGATTTTGTATAAACGTTTTCAAAGCCTTTCGCTTTCGGTGAATCGCTCTTGACAAAATCAACGGTATCGGAATAGTCAGCACCTTTTATCACGCAGTCGTCGATAATCGTTCCTTTATAAACTTCAAACGTAGCGGTTAAAGTTTCGTTCTTTTCAAGTACGTCGGACTCCTGCCAGAATTTTCCGCCTTCGGTTTTCCAGCCGGCAAAATAATATCCGCTTTCGGCGGTCGGCTCGACGGGCAATTCGATTTCCGAACCGTAGTCCAGAGTCTGCGCGTTTTCGGTCATTTCTTCGCCGTTTCCGTCGATAAATTTAACGGTGTATTTATTTTTCACCGCCGTAAAACGACCGTAATACGTCGCGTTACCCTTTACGGTAAAGTCTTCTACCTTTTCGCCGCCTTCGGCTGCGTTGTACCAACCGTCAAACGTATAAGTAAATTCCGCAGTCGTGGGTTTCGTCGGGGCTTCGGGCATAGTCGGCGCGGTATCGTAATCTATATTCTGAGTATCTCCGACTTGTTCGCCGTCAAGCATAAACTTAACTTCGTATTTGTTAACGGTCGAAGTGAAGTGCGCGTAATAAATCGCGTTCGCTTTAACGGTGAAATCGGTGACTTTTTCGCCGCCTTCGGCTGCGGTATACCAACCATCGAAAGCGTAAGTGTATTTATCGGTCGCCGCCTTCGTCGCCGTTGCGGGAGCGGTTGCAGCCGTACCGTATTCGACGGTTTGAGTTTCGTCCACTTGGTTTCCGTCGCCGTCAACGAATTTGATTTCGTATCTGTTCTTCGTCGCCGTAAATCTGCCGTAATAGGTCGCGTTACCCTTTACGGTAAAGTCTTCTACCTTTTCGCCGCCTTCCGCCGCGTTATACCAACCTGCAAACGTATAAGTGTATTCCGCAGTCGCAGCCTTCGTCGGCGTTTCGGGCATAGTCGGCGCGGTATCGTAATCGATATTCTGCGTTGCGCCGACTTGTTCGCCGTCAAGCATAAACTTAACGTCGTACTTATTCACTACCGAAGTATATACCGCGTAGTAGGTAACGTCGCCCGTAACCTTAAAGTCGGTTACCGCGTCGCCGTCTGCCGTCAAAGCCCAACCCGCAAAAGTATAAACCGTGCTTACGCTGGATTCTTTGGTCGGGTCGTCGGGTTTAACCGCCTCTTTGTTCGCCTCTACCGTCTGTTCGCTTATCTGCGTGTCGCCGTTCATAAAAATAACGCTGTACTTTTTCGGCGCTTCGGTTTTTTTACAGCCTGCGAGCGCGAACGCCGAAACCATACAAACCAGAACGCAAAGCAATACACAAACGATTGTCTTTTTGCCTCTTTGTTTCATCGGATTTTTCTCTCCTTATTCAGTATATTTTTCAATCGCCTGTCGGCGTTTTGAACTTATTTATCCGCCCCGCAGTAATTCACCCTTACGGGAACTCATCCGTCGGCTACGCCGCCACCTTCTCTATAAAGAGAAGACAAGAACACTGTGTCATTGCGAGTGAAACGAAGCAATCCCGAAGATTGGTGTACGAACGCCTATACAAGCCGCTCCATCCTTTATTGCGGGGTAAATGTCCCCGCTGAAACGGGGAAAATGTCGCGAAGCGACAAAAGGGGGCGACCCTGCCTAAGGTTGCCGCGGTCGCTACGCTCCCTCGCAATGACAGAGTTATCATGGCTTCCCCCCTTGATGGAGGCAAGGTTGCAGCGTACCATTCCGACTGCGCTCCGTTTTTAAGCCGATTTCTTTATTCCCCAGGTATGAAGTATCTTACCGCCGCTTAAATTCGCGGTTTTTACGTATACCTTTATACCGTCGCCGTTCACTTCGAATTCCGCCCACGAACTCGCCGAAGAACCTTCAGCGTAGGCGTAAAGACTTTCGTCGTGCGGGTAAATGCTCGTTCTGCCCTTTTCCTGGTCGCCTGCGGGACCGTTCATAACGTAAATAACTCCGTCGGGATTGACGATATATCCGTTTTCTACGGTTTCCGCAGCCGCGCTGCCGTCCGCTTTAATCGGGTAAGTACGCGACACCATGTGATCGTGCCCCTGCAGAACGAGGTCTACTTTATACTCGGCAAACAAGCCTTTAAGTTGACTCTGATAAGCCAGCGTGAGCGAATTTTTTTCGGGATCGGAACCCCATTTGCCGACCGAATACATAGGATTATGCATAGAAACGATAGTCCATTTTTCGGTCTTATTTCTAAGTTCGTTTTCCAGCCACGCGTACTGCGCTGCCGAAAGTTTGTTGTCCGTTTCGTTCGTGTTGAGCATTATGAACTTAACTCCGCCGTACGAAAACGAATAGTAAAATCCGCGTTCGGTATTCTGCGACGGAATTTTATAATTGAAATGTTTATAAGTTTCGTTACTGCCGTTTTTATAAGTCGTTTCGTGGTTGCCGGATAAAGCCATCACGGGCATTTTGGCGAAGTACCCGAAATTTTCGCCGAGCATATTCGCCCAATAACTTTCGTACATAGAATATTCAACCACGTCGCCCGTATGCAGAATGAATTTATTGTTCGTGCGGTCGTTTGCGATGCATTTCAACACTTCTCCGTACGCCGCGCCCGTACCGATTCCGCCGTCTTTCACGTTGCCCTCGGCTTGCGAATCGCTTACGTGAGCGAAACGCCAGTTCGTCGCCGCGGTGAGTTCGGGGTCTGCCGTTTTCATCCGTACGCTTTCGGTAAATCTGCCGATATATCTGTCGCCGACGACGTACTCGTATTCCGTATTCGCTTCCAAAGCGATTTCGGCTTTGCAAACGTAATATTCAATCGCCGCATTGCCGATTGACGAATGCGCGTAACTGTTTGCTTTTTCGTAACAGGCTCTGAACTCAATACTATCGTCGGAGAGAGAGCCTTTTTTCGCAATTTTAACGATCGGTCTTGCGGGAAGAGTCTTTACCGCCCAGGTAAAACCGTAAACGCAATTTTCGGCGTCGTAAAGCGAAAGCGTGAACGACGACGGATCGTAAAGCGATTTATCTTCCGTTTCGTATCCGGCAAGAGTTTTACCTACGGTAAACGTAGCCGCTTCTGCCGATTCGTTTTTCGCGCCGCAAACGCAGGAATAAGTAAACGTCTGCGCCGTAGTATCCGTCGCTTCGGACACGAGATATTTATCCGCAATTTTTTCACGGTCGAATACGTGATTTTTCTTCGCCGTTGCAAGATCTTCGGTTTTAACCTTTTTATACGCGTTGCCTTCTTTTACGAAGAGTTCGCCGCAATTTTCGCATTCGTAATGCGCCTTTACCCCGTTTTCGGCGCAAGTGGCTTCAACTTCGGCAAGTTCCGTCGAATATCTATGTCCTCCGACGAGCGTTACTTCTTTAAGCGAACTTTTTACCCACTCTCTGCCCGACTTTACGACTATATCGCCGCACGAACATTTATAATATTCGGTATTTCCGTCCGTTTCGCAAGTCGCCGGTTTCGCCGCAACGACGGCGTATTCGTGAGTATGCGGAACTGCGCTTTTACCGCATGCGGTCGCAAACGAACAACATAAAACGCTTGTCGCCAATATTAAACCGCCGACGGGTTTTAATCTCTTCATATTTCCTCCGTTAAGGGTTTTCTCGTCTTTCGGACGAGAAAAGGGGTACCCCTTGAAAATGCGTTTCTTGACAAACGACGATACGTTGCCATACTTTCGTAACAATTATATACTTTTTGTAACCGAGTGTCAATAGCAAATTGTGCTATAAATTTTTGATATGTTGCGTTTTGTGATATATTTTTGGTGAAAGCAATCTAAAACGCTTGTGTTTGGCTAACTTTTGTGATATATTCTTATCGCTATGAAAACCTTCTTCGAAAACTTCGACTCCGGCCAGACCTTATCGATATTCAGGCGCATGGAACACTCGTGGCCCACCCATTTTCACTCTAACATGGAAATGTTCATTGTTAAAAAAGGGTCTTACGAAATTACGCGTAACGGCGAAAGTTTTACTCTTACCGAAAATCAGATTGCATTTTTCGATCATTACGACCTTCACTCTTACCGTAATAACGGAGCAATCGGCGACGACTGCGTGTTGATTATTCCGCTCAGCCTTTCGGGAAATTTCGACGCCACGCGAAAAGGCAATGCGACCGAAACGGTAATAACCGACGAATATCTCGTAGACAGAATCCTTTCCGTAATAGACGACCTTATTCCTCGCAAAAACGATACGTATTCTTCGTTCGCCGCGATCAACTATATACTTTCGCTTATCCGCCGGAAATTCACGTTTACCAGAAACGAAACCGAACTTTTAAGCGAAACCGAATACATAAGGAAAATGTTGGTTTATATCAACGATCATTTCAAAGAAAATATATCTTCTACTACGCTTGCCAATCATATAGGTTACTCCCGCGAATACACTTCGCGGCTTTTCAACAGATACATCAAAGACAGTATTCCGTCTTACGTAAACAGAGTCCGCGCGGATTACGTCGCTTCTCAAAAGACCGAATCCAATCGTAACTTAACCGCCGTTATACTCGACGCGGGTTTCAAACACCCGTCTTCGTATTATCGCTTTTTGCAAAAACAATCCGGACACAAAAAAGAATAACGTTTGAATTCACGAGCAAAATCCCGATGCGTTCGCATCGGGATTTATTACTTTTATTATTCTTTTTCGTCGCACCATACCGACACCGTGCGGTTATCGTCGTCGCAATTTTTGCCCGCCGACGAATAATCGCAAAGCGTAATATATTCTCCGTCGGCAGTTTTTATCTTTGCCGTCAATTCGGAATCGAACTTATCGTTCTTAACGATTTTCGCCGACGGAACTCGTCCGTCTTTTTTAATCTCGGTTTTTACAGGCTTTTTCATATCTTCGCCGAAGCGTTCGTCGCGGGCGAGAGTTATCGCGCCTTTGTAAAACGCGAGTTTACCGTTTAATTTTACCGCTTTTATCGGCGCTTTGAATTTTACGGTTACCGAATCCCCGTCGCAGACCTTACCTAAAACCGCGTAGCCCTTATCGATCTCATAATCCGCGTTTTCGCCGTTTATCATAACTTTGAAATTCTCGGCGTACGAAGGAATACGCGCCCTCAATACGAATTCCGCTCCGTCGGATTTTATTTTTATCCTCGCTCCGTTACCGTCGTAAACGCTCGCTTTTATATCGAGTACGACTTTCTTGCCGTTGCGCTCGGTTTTGATTTTAGCGTCGCCGTAAATATTAAGACAAAATCCGTCGTCGTTTTCCGTTACCGCGCTCAGACCCATAAGCGCCGTTCCCGCGCCGCCCATACTTACGCAACAGCCGTAACCTCTTCCGCCCGGCATAATCTTAAAACCGCCGACGAATATCGCTCTTTTGCCTAAATACAACGGACTGTAACTATCGAAAACGAATGCTTCGTGTTCGGCAACGACTACTTCGCCCTTATCGTTAAACTTATACGACATAGCGTTTTTCATCGTTTGGTTTTCGGTATTCAATGCACCGTAAAGCGCATTATAGCCCGACTTTTCGATAATTTCAGCATATTTCGCTTTGCCCGTGATTTTAAGTAAATCGGCACAAAGCAGCATAAATGCAACGGTGACGCACGTTTCCTGCATTATCTTATCCGAATATATCGTCTGCCTTTCGGACGAATTGTCGAAATTTTCTTCGGTACAACCCGAGCAACCTATCATTGTGTAGTCGGTTGCAATAACCTTATCTACGAAATCGATTGCAACGTCGAGGTACCGCTTATTGCCCGTTACTTTATAATATCCGAGTACGCCGTTTACGCAACTCGTCATCTCGTAAGCTTTCGTATACTTAAACATATACGGATAAAGCCCGTCGTCTTCGCACGCGGATATAAGATCAAAGTCTTTCGCCATCCCCGATTCAACGATATAATTTGCAAAATCAAGATAGTTTTTACGTTCGGTTATCTCATACAGTTTTACGAACGCGCCGAGAACAGAGCATGAATTCATCGCGCCGAACCGTTCCGACGTTTCGGTAATTTCGGTTTTATTTCTGCCTCTGCCTATCTTTTTTACCATATAGTCGGCGTGTTTACAAACGGCGCGCAATACGCGTTTTTTAAGTCGCTCGTTTTTACATATTTCATAGTACGAAATAAAAGCAAGCATAACGTATTTACGACACCAGACGTCAAACCAGCAAAATTCGTTTTGCACGGAATACGTCGAAAATCTGCCCTTTTCGTCCTGAAAACCGAGCATATACTTTACGCTTTCGGTAAGAATCGAATAGAGTTTTTTATCGCGCGTAACGCGATAGGTCATACACGCGCCTCGCATAAGTTTGCCCCAGTATTCCCCGCGCCAATCTCCGAATTCGCTATCGGACAACAACCTGAATTGTTCGGCAGTTACTTTCCATAACGATTTATCGTAATATTGTCTTTTAACGATCAAATCAATCGCCTTACCTGCGTAACCTTTAATCGTCGTTTCGCCCGATTGTATAAATTTCATACTTTCGTTTATCATTTTGTTTCCCGAATAATTTTATACCTGTTGAAATTATACTTGATTATCTTAGCAAAGTCAATAACAACTTGTGATTATATCATTGCAATTTATGATAATCGAAGCGTTTATCACGTGCCGAAATCCGGTAATTTGCTGTAGTACATTCGGTAAAAACGGCTCTTTATAAAATTATCGCCGAAATTCTTATGAATTATTTAATAAAATCGGCTTTCGTATTCGCGAGCATATCAACAGACAAAACGACCGTGATTTTGCCATATCCGGCAAAATCACGGTCGTCGGTTAATAGTCGAAATTCGGTCGTTACACCACGTATTTGTCGTCATCGGAGCGTCTGCCCGGAATTTTTACTTCCGTTTCGGTAAACGCAACGTATCTGTCAAGGGAATAATTTTCTCTTGCTCTGTCGATTTCGGCAAACTGCGCCGTCACGACGAATTCTTCGCGTTTCTTCGCCCTGTCCGCTTCGTTCCCGCCGGGAAAGTACGAATAGTAGTTGAGGTAAATCAGATCGAGAGGAGTGGTTTTTACGCCGGCAAGGCGTTTAAGATAAATTTCTCTCTCTTTGCCGTCAAAGCGTTCATTAATCTTTCTTTCTCCGTCTTCTATCGCCTTTATCGCTTTTTGAAGCATATCGTAAGGGTTATTTTCGCCGTTCGTAAAATTACCGAAAGTCGTAAATTTTATATCTTCGCCGTCGGCGATTTTTTTGGCGTAGTTGTCGGAAAACAGACGCATAAACTCTCTTACGTTATCTGCGGCAACCGAATAATATCCGTCGATATACTCGTCTATAAGGCGATTGGCTGACTTTTTACTTCCGTTCATCAATTGTCTGTAAGCGTAAGCGCGCATATTGCATTGCCAACTTTTTCTGCTGTCGTTGCTTCCCTGCATACAAAGATAAGTTATGCCGTAATTCTTGAAACCTTTAACGTTTGCGTCTATATTTTTGAATGAATCGTAATAACCAAAATAGTTATTGAAAGCAATATCGTACGCCCAGAACCAGAACTCTTTTGCGATGTATCCCCACTCGCGCGTCGTCTTCGTAATTTCTTCCTGTCGTTCGTCGAAATAGTTATAAGCGGCGTTGGAAAACAGCGCGAATTGTATCACGAGATTTTCGTCGGCAACGACGCTTTCGTCAATCGGAACGATTTTCCCGTTTTCTGTTTTTACGGGCGCGTCTTTCGCGTAGTCGTATGCGAAAGTCATGAGTTTTACCGTTTTGCCGAGGTTCTTTTTCGCTCTTTCGTTTACTCCGCGTATAACGGCGTTGCAAAAACGTACCAACAGTCCGCCGCGTTTATATTTCGCGGCTAAACGACGATTGTTTTCGTCGTCGAAATAGTCTGAGCCGTCTTCCTGCGTAAGCATAAACGTCGTTACGTCCGGATGCGTTACTACGTCTTTATACATTTCGTCGATAACCGTTTTCACTACGCTTTCCGACATTTTTTCATTGACCGTTCCGTCGTCGCAAAGCCCGTTCGTTATATCGATCGTAGTCATTTTTTCGTCGTTCACGACTATATTACGATAAAATTCGGGGTGAGTTTTACCGTACTTTTCGTATGGGACGTAGAAATGGAAGTTATGAGATACGTTTCTGCCGTAAACTTCGACTTTTCCGCCGTGAGCGTCGTCCGGCTCGGTATACACGTCCTTTATCCTTACTTTCGTCATAAAGTCGGGATCTGCCAGACTTTGAAAAGTATCTTCGACGAGATACGTCCTCATTTCGAAAAGAGGTTCGTAGACGTATCGTTCTATCCGAACGCGGTCTTTTTTCGGAACGATTTCGCAATCGGCAGTAAGAAACTTAACCCCTAAGCACTCCTCGGCGAACGCAAAAGCGGCGTAAACGACCGCCCTTTGCGTTTTACCGGTTATCGTTATATCGTTACCTTGCGTGTCGATTATAAACCCGTCCGCATGAGCCGTACTAAGGTTCTCGTCGGCTTTAAGTAGAATTTTATACTCGCCGTTATCGGATAAACTTACGCCCGTAACGGCGAAAACGTATTTTTTTATCGCTTCCGTCGCCTTTTTTTCGACCGCTTCCGTAAGCCCTTCCGCGCGGACGGAATATTTATTCAGAGTTTGATTGTCAATTATCAGCATCTTTTTATTTGAGAACTACGAGTACACCCTCGCCCGCTTCGAGCGTAAGCGGAAGATTTTTAGCCGCCACTTCCGCCGATACGGCGCGCTGAATAACTTCGTAACCGTAAGTTTTATCAAAGTTGAGGGTTACGTTCGCTTTGTTCTTTCTCGAATAATTGACGACGTAAAGCGCGGTGCCGCCGTTGTAATCGAAACAGCCGACGAAACAATCGTCGCCGGAAACGGAAGAAAGTTGACGGAACTTGCCGTCTCTTATCAATTCGGCTCTGTTGTCAGCCTGCGTATCGGCGAGAAGATTGGCTTTTTTACCGTGTACTATCATACCGATATTCGCGCTGTTCATCAAAACGTGGTCTATTGCTTTAATCTGCGTGTTGGCTTTCTGAACGTAATAATACCAGCGCGTTTTATTGCCTGCCGCCGATATTATACCGTTACGGTCGAAATCGTAAGTACCGCCCGGCGCGTACGCAAAGTGCACGGGTTCTACGAGCGGAAAGTACTGTATTGCTTTACAGCCGTAGCAAAGCGCGATATTCACGTCAAACAACAATTCTCCCTCGTCGGGGTACGGATTTACCGATTCGATTTCCTGCGCGGCGTCATTCCATTGACCGCCTGCCTGCAACATTCTCCACATCGGGACTCCGTAATTATTCGCAATCGAACGAATTTGCGAAAGTTGAGTAAACATCATCGAAAGTTCGCTGTCGGGCGTGTCCTTTTGCGTGTAGAAATAGCCGGTAGCAGACAAAAACGGAACTTTAATGTCGCCGTAAATCTTATCGAAATATTGTTCCTGCGTAATATTTTCTTCCCAACCGCCGTAAGTCAGATCACCGCCTCCGTAGCCGAGCGAATTGACGTAAAGTTCGGTGTTGCCGTAGTCTACGTCGCGCAAAACGTCGTAAGTCGCCTGCAACGCGTCGAGTTGATACCAGAAAGGTTCGTCCGCGCCCTTTATTCCGAGGAAAGAATCGTACGCCGCAAACGATGAAATATAGTTCGTCATTTCGGTTACGCCGAAAGGCATTTTATCGCCCGCTTTATAACGTTTGGTTGCATCGGACTGTCTTCCGCAGAACGTAGTTATCTCGTTGACGTTGGCAAACAATCCTATGCCGTATTTTTCGCCGAGTTCGAGCGTTTTTTTAACCGTAGCCGCGTCTTCGTCTCTGGAATACACTACCATATTCACGCCCGCGTCGGAAATCATTTTGAAATACTTATCGCTTACCATCTGCGGAATTTCAAGCCCGTCGATAGTTCCGCCCGAATTATAAACTCCGTAAAAGCCGCCGACCGGCATAACGTCTTTACCGCCCAAAAAGTCGAAGTAAAGCGAATTATATTCCACCGCTTCGCCTTTCTCGGATACATAATAGTTGCCGTTGGCGAGTTTTTTAACGTCGCTCGCGGTTGTTTTATTGCCGCAACCTGCGGCGCAGACTGCAAGCGTGCCCGCCATCAACAGTGAAAGGGCTTTTTTATTCATGGTCTTTTCTCCTTTTCGCAAAAGCGATAGCGCCTAATATCGGCAAAACCGTAAAGCCGCCCAAAGCCGCTCCGCAACCCGATTTTACGGAAGTCGTTTTACCGATTTTATTCGTTATAAGGTCGCCGTCCGACCACTTGTCTTCGTAACTGAAGTCGGGTTCGGTTCTGTTTTTAACTCCGCTATACTCTACTTTGACGTCTTGCGGATGAATATCTTTATTGACGATTTTAAGATTATCGAAAGTATAACCGCAATAGCCGTACGCCATAATCGCGACGCTTCCGTAAGGAGTATAACCTAAATCTTTTGAAAAGAGCGGTTCGGCAGGATAATTTGCGCTGTCGGACAGTTTATACCATACCGAAAACACTCCGTCATGCATAGATACCTTATAGTTGTATACCTTACCTTCGTTCTTTTCGCTTAAAATATCCATTTCGACGGTTTTGTACGCTGCGGGGTATTCCTGCATTTTAGGATTGCTGTTGAGTTGATTGAAAAGTTTGCTTATCTTTCCTTCCGCTTCCATAGTGTAAAGTACGTTAGTACGGGCGTGGTTGTCGAAAGAGCCTCTGCCTGTCGACGCTTCAAGCGAAAATCCGAGCCATCCGCTCGCTTTTTCCTTTACGACGTTTCCGTCCGCGTCTTTCACCGTCTTTCTCGTAACGTCGGTCAGGTCGAAAGTCATTTCGAAGTTAGAGTACGAATATACCGTACTTATAAAGCACGGACGACCGGTAAAAGTCAACGCGCCGTTTTCAATCTTTACTCCGCCCGACAAATTAGTTCCGTCGTTGGGGTCGGAACGCGTATAAAATGCGTTGCCGTTGTATTCGTCGTTATCGAAAGATTCGGTAAGTTCGATAGGAGTGGCGGCGTTGGTATAGTCGTACGATTTAATCTTAACCGACGAAATCGTCGCCTCGCAAACGTCAGTCTGACCTATGCAAACGCGTCCGGAATCGGAATGATCCGTATTCCCTTTCGTCGAGTCGTCGCACAATACGTACGGCACGGAAACTCCCGCGGGAGCGATCGTAACGGTCATGTACCCGTCCGATACCAGCGATACGTTAAGAGTGAAACTGCTGCCGAAAGCAAGCGACGGATAATCGGTCGGAGCGACTATATCGGTCTTTGCTCCGCTTTCTTTGTCGAATTTGCAAACGCCGACTTTAAGAACGTCGTTTCCGCCGTTTATAAAGTAAACTTCGCTGGTGCCTTTTTCGCCGAGTTCGCCTGCGATTTTTTCAAGTCCGTACGAAAACGCAAAGCGTTTGTCTTCACCGCTCGGAATATCGGAAATCGTCAACGTATAAGACGAGGTATAAATTTCGTTAATACCGTCGGCGGAACAATCCTTAAAAACGTTCCTCGTGGTTATTCGCGCGTTCGGGCTGCAATCGCCGTCGAAAACGACGGAGTCGTTTACGGATTTTACGTTGCCCGCTATTCTCCACGTACCTTTGTCGAGTTGATCGGTAATAGAGGTTTTATCCGCGACGTTAACGTCCGATTTACCTGCATTCGCAACGGTAAAAGTCGGAATGGCGCACAGCGCGAGCGCAATGCATGCGGGCGCGATTCTTCGTAATAATTTCTTCATGTTTACCCCTTTATACCAGCGTTCTTAAGCCATGTAGCCCAGCCCGTGGTCGCGTTTACGTTATTTTTGAACGCCGTCCAAAGTTCGGTCGCATTCTGCGGATTATTCGTAGTAACGAGTTTGCCTACTACATCCACCGTGCCGTAAAGGTGAAGCGTCGCCGTTTTCGAAAATACGGGACTCGTCGCGTTACCGTCGGTTACGTTGGTGTTGGTCTTACTTCTCGCGTATTGTTCTTTTTCGTGATCCGTCCAGCCCGAAGTGTTTACGAGCGTTTCGTCGGTAAGGTTTGCGTTAGCCGAATAATGCGTGGCGTTTACGAACTTCGCCAAGCCTTCGTCGGAATAGTAATATTGAATAAATTTCTTTACGCCGTCCATAGCGTTGGTATATTTATTGACGATCATCGCGTGTTCGCTGCCGTTATTATATATCATCGTTCTTGCGGAGTAAACTTTGTCCCAATCGGCTTGCGATACGTCGTAGCCGCTACCCGTAAGCGAAACCGCCGCTCCGTTGTCGAGTACGTTGTCGATCGCCGCGACCAAAGCAGAAAGTTCTGCGTCGTCGGCTACGGTGTCGAGTTTTTCGGCAAGCGCGCTGATAACGGGTGTACGCATCATCTTTACTTTCTTTTCTTTAAGTTCGTCTACTTCGCCGAACACCCAGTTGCCGTTTACCATCATGACCGCGTCGCCGAGATTGAAATATCTTGCGACTTTATACTTGTCGGGATCTTCGATAACCGTCTTGCTTTTAAGTACCGTTCCGAGAACTTCGAGAGCCTGTTTTCTGCCGTCGGTTTCGCTTAAATACACGTCTTTCGAAGGAGTTTTACCCGACTCGTCTTTGAGTTGAAGCCAATTGTTATTGTAGTATTCAAGCCCCGCGTACTGCGCCATCCATGCTTTTACGAGATATTGATAATATCCCATTCTGGCGTCTTTAAGTTGAGCGAAAGCCTTTTTATTACCGAGAGAAGTTACGAGGTCGGCAAGTTCGTCGGTAGTTCTCGGAACGTCGATTCCTTCGTTTTCGAGAACGTCGGCATAGTAGAAAATACCGGTGGTAGAACCCGCCCAGCCGAGCGTTTTTAACTCGCCGTTTTCGTTTTTAAGCGAATTATAAAGCGATTTATCGTATTTTTCCGAAATAGATTTCGTTTCGCCAGGTATCGTTTCGGTAGCGATTTCGGACAAATCGGCAAACAAATCGGTGTAATTCGTGAAAACCGAAATCTGATTGAAATAAATATCGGTAGTGTCGTTTTTACGCTTCTGCAAGGTATTCGCAATCGTCTGCGCGTTTTTGCTCGTTCTTAAATTGACTTTGTATTCGGGATATTTATCGGAAAAACCCGAAACTATGTCTTTCATAAAGGCCGTGCCGAAACTTCCTTCCCAGAAGGATATTTCGATATCCGTCGCGCTGTTGGGAGATTTTCTTCCCTTACAACCGACGAAAGACGTACAGGCAAGCCCCGCGGCGAGAACCGCCGCAACGAATTTAATTGATTTTTTCATAATTTTACCTCCTATTCTTTAATACCGCCCAAAGATACGTTGCTCATAAGCACGTTGTTGAAAAACGCAAAAATTACGAGCGGCGGTATGCAAGTTATAAAGTAAGCCATATAGAGAATATCGAAGTCCCCGCCCGATTCCGTTCTGAAAAGGTATATACCTACCGAGAGAGTGGGCAGTTCGTTAAGATATAATAACGCCGTAGAATAGTTATTCCACTCCGCCATCCATATCATAAGGAATATCGCGCCGAACATCGGCATCGCCTGCGGCAACATTACGCGGAAAAATATCGTATAGTCGCCTGCGCCGTCTATCCTTGCGGCTTCGGCGTAGGTGTTGCTTACGTTCTGGAAAAAGGCGTAGAAATACATATAGTAAACGCCTATACCCGAAAACGAAGTAACTATCATAAGCCGGCTGTTCAGAAGCCCCAACTTATCGAGTAAGAGATACATACTTCCGCCCGTGCCGTATATCGGAAGTATCATCATTATAAGCGAAGCGATAAAATACGCGCCCGCGCCGGGGAACTTATATTTACAGGTAACGTAGGCGAGCATCGCGGTACACGAAGCCGAGAAAAACGCGCCGATTACCGAAAAGTAAACGCTGTTGAAAAGCATTCCCCAAAAACCCGTGTCGTTTATTTTCAACATTGCCATCATCTTGGAAATATTGTCGAAACGCCATTTTGTCGGGAGCGCGAACGGCTTGGCGACTATATCGTCGGGAGTTTTCATACCCGACATAAAGCACCACCACAGGCAGTACAAATACGAAAACGCGACGAGCGCGAATATCGCGAAAATTATGCAATAGAGTATTCTTTCCGAAACGCTCCGCTTTTGCCAACCGAGAAAATGTTTTTTGATCTTCATCAATACTCCACCCCCTGAAATACCTTACCCGAAATTTTTCGGATAGTAAGCGATATTGCGCAGGATATGACCGTTAAGAACAAGCCGAGCGCCGACATATAATTGAATGCGTTGGACGAGTTGTTTATCGCCACCGAATAGACTTGCAGATACATCCAGTTGGATATGGTCTGCGTGCCTTCCGTACCCATAGTAAGTAAGAAAACTTGTCCGCTCGCACCGAATATGCCCGCAATCTGTAAAACGAACATAAGCGCGAAAGTCGGCCACACTATGGGGATAATTATCTTGAACGCCTCCTGAACCCAGTTTACGCCGTCTATCTTTGCAGATTCGATAACCCCGTCGGGTACCCTCGAAAACGTTCCGCCCCAGATAATTAAGTTACCCGGGAACGTAAGCCATATCATATTGATAATTACGGCTTTGTTGGCAAATCTCGAATCGGAAAATATCCGCGGCGGCTCCGAAAGTCCGTAAAGTTTCTGCACGAAATTTCTGCATTCTTCCGTTTCGAGAAGATTATAGTAAATCGCGCAAAGCACTACCGCAGACAATATACTCGGCAGATAGAATATTACGCGAAACGCCTTATACAGAAAAATTTTCTTATACAGAAAGTAAGAAACGAATACCCCGACGATAAACATTATCATATTTACGCCGAAAGTAATAAACGTGTTTCTGAAAGCCTCTTTCATTTCGTCGTTAGGCGGAAAAAGGTTGGTAAAAACGTCTTTGAAGTTGTTAAGCGTCCATATCTTTTCGCCGTCGATAGTCTGTTGAAAAGACATCGCGAAAGCGTCTATATTAACGTAGACGTAAAACACCAGAAACGTAATCGTCGGCAATATTACGAACGATAATATAAAACCCGCTTTTTTTAATTTATACGCAACACCGTATCTGATCATTTTACCTGCCGCCTTCGCGTTTGTTCTTAATGCCGAAAATTATTGCGGCAAGCGGAATAAACGCAAAACACGAATACGCGATATTTCCGCCGCAACCGCTCTTGCTTTCTGCCTTGGGGTCGGTATGTCCGCCCTCTTCTTCGAAAACGGCGTAGAAAGTCGTAGACTCGGTTATCGTTTTATCGGCTTCGTACGCTTCTCCGCCGGAAGTTCTCCAGCCCGCGAAAACGTATCCGTCTTTCGTCGGATTTTCGGGCGCAGTCGCAAAATAATCGCCCGAAGACAGAGTTTCGCTCTTGACGGTCTTTCCGTCTACGACGAAAGCAACCGAATATTTAAGCAATTTTTTATAGACGGTATTGCCGACGACGAGTTTACCGATAGTATACTCGCCTTCGGTAATATTTTCGCCATCGATAACGTCCACTATTCCGCCCGTATACACAGCGAGATCAATATTGGTTTTAACTCCGTTTATCGACTTGTAAGATTGCTCGCCGAGTACGAAATAATCACCGCTTTCCGCATTTGCATAAGTGCCGTAAATTTCGGAGTTTTCGATCCGGCGTTTCATAACTAGACGTACGTTGTCTTTTGGCATAACGAACGAATATTCCCCTTTGCCGAGCGAGGTAACGGGTATCGTAAGTCTTGTACCGTCCGAGCCGTAAACGAGCGGCGAACCGCCGTCGCCGTCGCCGATATATTTAACGGTTACCGTTTTGCCGGCATAGCCGTAAAAGTTTTCTTCGTAAGAATAAGTCATACGGGCGTCTTGCGTTCTGCTCATAGCAACGCCGAGATTATATCCGTCGGCATCCGTAATCGAAAAATCGGTAAGCGTTGCCTTTATTATGGCTTCGGCGTTATTCGCATCCCACGCTATACGCCCCGTACCTGCGGCGTCCGTAACGGATGCGTCGGCAGACTGGAACATTTTAGCCATCACGGGCGTCGCTTTGCCTATTTTAACCGAAAAGGCGTGCGCGGTAACGTCGTAAATTATATCCGTATATTCGTCAACGGAATAAATATCGCCTTTTTTCGTATTCCTACCGTCGCCGAACACGTACCAATGATTTGTTGCCATAGGTACATAAGCGTATGCAATATCTTTACTGCTTCCTCTGACAAGTCCGTTGTAAACGGCGCTCGTAACCGCGGAAGAATATGAAACGGTTTTGAATTTAAGACGAATATTTCCGCTCGTATCGCGTTTATTGTATAAATACGCACCGTGGGCGTAACTTACGTCCATGGTAACGGAATCGTCCATTTTAAGGGTATACGCGCCCGTATCGAGCGCAAATTTTTGATTTTCTGCGGCATTTTCGGCTTTCGCAGCGGAATAATTGCTTATTCCGCCGAAAGCGGCGGTTGCCGCCGCGCATACGGCGGCAACCGCTCCGCACAATACGGATGTTAATTTTTTCATAGTTTTTTGTTTTAAGATTAGATTTTTATTGTTTTTGCAAGACCCGTTACGGGTCGGTATGCCTATAAAATTGCGGGAATCGCCACGCTTCGCTCGCGATGACGTACTTTGTATTGTCTTTGCGAGGGAGCAGAGCGACCGCGGCAATCCAGAAGATTGGAGTACGAACGACCATACAGCCGCTCCGCCATTTATTGCGGGGATCGCCACGCTTCGCTCGCGATGACAATTAAATTTAACGCTTTTTCTTTAACGCAACGAACGCCGCGCCGAACGCAGCCAACGCAAGACCTAAACCGCCTACGGAACCTTTACAACCTTTCTTTTGAAGTTTTGCTATTTTAAGGTTGTCTTCCGTCGCGGGGGTTGTTCCGTTTTCGTCAAGGAACAAATCGCCGCATTCCGTGCATCTGTAATGCTCTTTAACGCCTTCTTTACTTTCGGTGGCGGCAACCTTTTCTACCTTTTCGAGAGTATGTCCTTTTGCGGGAATATCCTGCGTTTCGGTGTGGTTACAACCTTCGCGCTTACAAGTAGCGGTCTTTACGCCCTTTGCGGTGCAAGTGGGAGCGGTCGTCTGTTCGAATTCGCCCATATCGTGTCCGAGCGCGTTCACGGTCTGTTGAGCCGTAAGCACTTCGCCACATACCGAACAGTGCGAGCCTTCGGTCTTACCGGGTTCGGTACAAGTGGGGGCAACCGCCGCGTCCGGAACCTCCGTATGTCCGGTAGCGGGCATATCTTCGGTTATTTCTTTACCGCACTCGCAAACTTTTTTATGCGAGCCTTTTTCCGTACAAGCGGGGGCTTTCGTAGTCGTCCATTCGCCGTAAACGTGCGCAACCGTATTGAATTCCGCCGTATAAGTTACTTCGCCGGTTACGGTAGCGATTTCTTTATCCCAACTCTTAAACGTATAGTGATTATCGTCGTCGTAGGGTTTTGCGGGAGTTTCGGGAGCAACGGGAGTTGCGCCGTAGTCCAAAGTTTCGGTTTTAAGAGTTTCACCGTTATAATTCTTGAACGTAACGGTATATTTGTTTAACGTTCTCGTTTCGGTATAAGTTTTACCTTCTTCAAAGGGAAGTTCGGCGGGAACGTCGTTAGAATAGGTATATTGTGCGCCGGTAGTTCCGAGTTTTGATTTAACTTCTTCAAGTTTCGCCGCTCTGTTGCTTGCGGTGTAAGAAATATTTTCTTCAGTGCCGTTGGCAAGAACTAATTTGGCATTGTAAACCTTTTCTTCGGCATTACCCGTAAACGCAGAGAATACGAGATGTCCGTCTTTGTTATTGGACATAGTCATCGAGAATCCGCTTACAAGTCCGTTTTCGTCCGCAAGAAGTTCTGCGTTGATTTTTACGTTAAGATCACCGTACTCTTCTGCTGTGGTGCCCGATTTCATTTTAATCGTTTCTACGACCGTACCGTCGGGTTTGCTGATTTTTACGTCTTTGAGATCTTTACCGTTCCAGATAAGAGCCTTGAAATCTATACTCTTATAAACGGAGGCTTTTATCGGCATTTTGAAAACTATATTCATCGTGCCGTTATTGATATTTGCGCCGTTATACAATAATCCGTCGGTAGTCGTCGGGGGAATCGCTGCCCACTCTCCCCTTTTGAAACCACCTTCCGTTGCATTACTTTTAAGCATATCTGCAACCGGTTCCGGCGAACCTTTTTTGCCTACGATGTCGGAAAATACAAGATTAGGCACTTTTGTCGCGCCGTCTAAAACAAACCCTTCTATATATCCGGACTCGTTTTTAAGAGCATCGGCAGGCAAATACAAATCCAAAACGCCGTTACAGTTTTGACTATAATAAAAATCCAACGTTTTTACTTCTTTCCCGTTAATATTTTTCAAAACGACCGGAACATAAGTTTCGTTGGAAGCCCAAGCGACAGACTTAAAATAGAAATAATCTACCGAAGAGGACTCTATCGGCGAAGCAAACCGAACCGTTGTTGCAAATGCCTTATCCCCTACTTTAATTCTATACCGTAATTCCTCGGTTTCCCATGCCGAAGCGGCATATCCTTTCGGATTTTGCGCCGTCACACCGACAGTTGCCCCTTCCACAACGGTTTTAGTGTTAGCGTAGTCTATACGAGTGTAACATTTATTTTCAAACGTAAAATCACTCATCATAAACCAACCGCTACCTAATGAGTCGTTGCATATAATAAAACCATCAACTGTTCCGTCTGCTTTTTTTATCGCAGAAGTAGGAATACTTACCCACAACGAACTGTCGGTATACGTTGCTCCCGTTTTATCATTCCACGAACTTAATATGCTTGCATTATATCCGCTATCGGTGTTGTCCGTCGTAAAATATTCGGTGAAACGTAGACACCGTAACCGCCTTCATTCCAAAACATTGCCTTGAAATTTAAGTACGAATATCCGGAAACGTCTATTGCGTTGTCAAACTTGACTAACAGTTTTGCGTCTTTAGTCATTACATTTGAATATTTTGTCATACCCATTACGTTCCAAGAATGTCCGCCCGCAGGTGACGTCGTAAGCGGGGTACTGCTACTCATATCCGTTGTAAAAACGCCGGACGCTTCGGAAGCCTTAACGGTCAACGTGTCCGAAGTTTCGGTTGCGGTTTCGTCGGCGGCTTTAGCCGTAGGCGAGCCTAAGGTAGTCAATGCGTACGCGCCGACCGATAAGGTCATCGCGAGAGCAAGACAAAGTGTCAAAAGTTTCTTCATTTTATTTCCCTCCCATACGGAATAACATTTTTTCCGTATAATTTTTTACATACATTGCTCGATTTATCATCAGGCTTCCCCCGAGCGGGGAAGGCAATTGAAATTTTTGTCTTTGCGTCAATACCGAGTTAAATAATTTGCTTGCAAGGATTATTTAACGAAGGTATTCATAAGGCGATTGCAATTGAGTATCAATTGCGAAAATGATAATTTCAAACGCGTTAGCGTTAATCGCCGAATAGGGAGCCTTGCGACCGCGGCAATCCCGAAGATTGGAGTACGAACGCCCATGCAGCCGCTTCGCTCGCGATGACAATTAACCTTGGCGTTTTTTCTTTAACGCAACCGCCGCTATACCTAACGCCGCAAGCGTTGCGCTTATTCCGCCCAAAGAGCCCCCGCAACCGCCTTTCTTAGTCGGTTGAGTCGGAGTAGGCGTAGGCGTCGGATCCGGCGGGTTCGGATCGACGGGGTCTGTTCCGCCCGTCTTTTCGTACACGGCGATAACCGTTCTGTCGCCGCCGTTTAAGTTATAATCTTTCCACTTACCCGTGTAACCTTCTTTCTCGGGAACTTTCGGCTCCGTAATATTCTTGTTTTCTACGGTATAAGTTTGCGTGTCAACGGTTTTGCCGTCGGCTTTGAACGTAACCGTATACGCAATAGCCGTATACTTCGCGTTTACTACCTGCGTCTGACTGTTTTCGAGTTCGAAATTTTCCCAAACGCCGTCGTAATATTTTTTGTTCGGCACGGCAGGAATCAAATTTTCTTTACTCTCGCCGTCGGCGTAAGTTACGATTATATCGTCCTCCGTTCCGCTTCTGAAAATTATTTTATAAAGAGTAATTTCGGATTCTTTAGTAACCGTATAAGTGATAGTTTTTTTAGTTTCGTTGTCGCCGTCGTCGGTCGCGGTAATAACGCAGGTATGCGTTCCGACGGTAAGTCTGCCCTTGCCGTCAAGCGCGCCCTTCGACCATTTAAGGCTTACGTTTACTCTGCCCGAATTGTCCGTAACCGTATAATCTTCTATCGGGTACGTTCCTGCGTTGGCATTTATATCGTCCGCCTTTACGGTGATTATCGGCGGAGTATCGTCGCCGGTCGTCTTTTTAGTAACCGCAACTTCGTCAATATACATAGTAGTAGCGGCTTCCGACCTTAAAGCCAACGCGAATTTACCAAGCGTTCCGCCGCTTAAATTGCAAAGAGCGTCAATTTCGGAAGCGGTAAGCGTAATCGTTATCCATTGGTCTTTGGTTGCGGTTACGTTACGGCGAAGTACCCAGTTCCCGTCGGGTTTGGGTATTCTTACTTCGGGGTGCTTCGCGTTATCTTTCGCCGTAGAGCAAACGTAAACCCTGAAAGATATGCCGTCGATTTTGCTTCTCGTCAACTTTTGCGCCGAAAAGTCGAGAACGATATCCATCTGATAGGTATCCGTAGTCATTTTCAGCACGCTGCCCGTATACCCTGCCGGTACGTTGTCGGCAGCCGCTTCTTCCGCGGTCATCTCCGTAACGGTCGAACCCCCGTAAACGTTTACTCCATCTATCTTTTCGCCGGTATATCCGAAGTTTCCGTCGGCGAAAATCGGCAAAGACGGCGTATCGGGCGTTTCGGGCGTTTCGGGAACGCTCGGAACGTATTCGGGAATTTGTGTTTTACCCGTTAAAATATCCCTTACGGAATCCAACTCTGCCTGCGTAACGCCTATCGACAAAAGGAAATTACAAGCCTTGTCCTTAAACGTTTCGCCGTCTTTGCTTTCAATAAAATTACAAAGTTTGTCTATCGCGCTTGTCTGTATATGCGGGTTATTTGCCGCCGCCGTCGAAAGCCACGACAACTCGTATTCTTTGACTATATCGTATCTCGACACTCCGCTTACGGCGTAAAGCATAGCCGCAAGAGTCCCCGTTCTGTCGCGCCCCAGCGAACAGTGGAAGCCTATCGGATAATTATTCGGATCTGCGCATGCCTTAAACTCTTTTACGAACTCATTGACGTAACTTTCCGCGCCGTTAAGTCCGCTTTGAATACCGTTTCCGTCTGTTTCGTCTACGTAATAAGGCGCGTTATAGTTAAGCCTTTGCACGTTATCGCCGAGCGGAGAAACCGTACTGCTTTCGCCGCGAAGGTCTATATCGGTTTTTACGCCGAGCCTTTTAATCTGCTCTTTGCCCTTTTCGGTAATCGCATCGAAATGCGCCGAACGGTAAATTATTCCGTATTTTATAGTTTTCCCGTCGGTCGTTGTAAGTCCGCCGAGGTCGCGCATGTTTTGTACACCGCTTATATCCATCGTTCTGACGTACGCCGTCGGGGTAAACGTGTAAACGTTTGAAAACTTCTGCACGCCGCCGTTATCGGTTACCTTGACTTTCCAGTAATACTCGCGGTTGGGTATTATATTATCGACAGTAAGGCTCGTTTCGGTGGTAAGATATTTTTCGGCGTTGACGAAGTGTTTTTCGTCCGACAAATATACCTGATAATACTTGCCGTTATCGCACGTCCATTTAAGCGTTACGGGCGTTGCGAGATATTCGTCGCAACCGTAAAATTTTTCGTTACTGCTATAATTCGGCTCGTAACCTTCGTAAAAGTCGGTAATCTTTTTATTGTCGACCGAAAACGATTTTGCGTTTTCGGGGGAAACCACGGATATTATATCCCCGCCGTCTCCGTCGGCTTTTACCGAAAAAAAATCCGCTTGTCCGTAAGTTGCCCCTACGGTCGTTATCGAAATCGCAGCCACCGCCGAAGCGGCTATTATTTTAGTAAGTTTCTTCATCATCTTTCCTATTAAGGGTATTTCACGGCAACGCCGTGAAAGGGGGTACCTCCTTCTATATTCTTACGTTACAATTATACCACGCTTTTTTACGAAAATAAATATCTCAATTTGTTTGTTTTTTGCTCTGTATTTGTTTTTTTAGGCTCTTTTTCTTGACCGCGATAAAAATAATTGCTATAATTTCATTATGGATAATGAAAATAAAGTCGAAGAATTATTAAAGCCGTTGCCTATACCGTTTACGACGCAATTGACGGAATCGAACGACGAATTCAGGCATTCGCACGGTTTTTTCGAATGTTTTTACGTTACCGAAGGTTCGATTTATCACGAATGTAACGGCAAAAACGAAACTTTGACCGAAGGCGACGCGGGTATAATCTGCCCCGGCGTTTACCACAGGTTCAAGCGCGATAAATCTTGTATTCACCGCGATTTGCTGATTTCTAACGAACTTATGAAAGAAGTATGCGCTTTTTTAGACGCAAATCTGTACTCCGACATAACAAAAAAGAAATTTATCCGATTTAAGTTACAGCCGAGCGAAATTTTGTCATACGAAAAACAGATAGCGACGTTTTTATCTTACTACGACGTAAAATTAAGGCATATTCACGAAAAGTTATTGGCGGCTTCGGTACTCAATCAACTTTTGTTCGGCGAAAAAGACGAAGAGTTGCCGTCCAACGATTTCAAATCGAGGTGCGTATTCGTCATAAATACGTCTTTCGCCCGCCCGGACGCCATGCAGAAAATCACGAACGAATTGAGTTTCAATCAGGCGTATCTCTGCAAGAAGTTCAAAAACGTTTTTAACGTAACCTTAACCGACTATATAAACGATTTAAGAATAAAACACGCGGCTTATCTTCTGCAAACCACCGACTATACGCAGCAAAAAATCTGCGAATCGATAGGTTTCGAAAGCGTATCTTATTTCAACAAATTGTTCAAACGTAAATACGGCATAACCCCCGCCACGTTCAAACGACAATCAAACCCTTACCCGATTACGCCCGATACGCAAAGCGACGAATTATAACGTTTTAATATAATTTCGTAACGTTTTAAGGCTTAACTATTGACTGATTATAATTCAAATTCGTAACATTTTCAATCGCGACATGTAACAATAAATGCCGTTTTTGTAACAATCGTCGAGATTTTCGAAATACGAGATTTTTATTGCCGTTTTTGTCGATTTTGCTTGACAATTAAATATATTGATATATAATATTGACATTATGGCTAAAACGAACGAAATAAAATTATCCGAACACTTTACCTATAAAAAATTGTTCAAATTCGTACTTCCGTCGATAATAATGATGATATGCACGTCGATTTACAGTGTAATCGACGGACTTTTCATATCAAACTTCGTAGGTTATACTCCTTTTGCGGCAATTAACGTGATATGGCCGTTTATAATGATACTCGGCGGTATGGGCTTCATGATCGGAACGGGCGGCTCGGCATTGGTTGCAAAAACGCTCGGCGAAGGCGACACCGACAAAGCGAACCGATATTTTACGATTCTTATCGTGTTTACCGTTATTTTAGGCATCGTATTAACGGCTGTCGGAATGACGTTTACCCGCCCTATTGCCCGCCTTTTGGGGGCAAACGAAGAACTTATAGACCACGCAGAAATTTACGGAAGAACCGTTATCGGATTCGTCGTGTTTTTCATGCTGCAAAACGTATTTCAAAGTTTTCTTGCAGCTGCAGGCAAACCCCGAATCGGGTTACTCGTTACGGTAATAGCGGGTCTTACGAACGCTTTTTTCGACTGGCTTTTCATTGCCGCTATGAAACTCGGACTCGTCGGAGCGGGCGTCGCGACGGGACTTGGACAAATAGTCGGCGGAATCGCGCCTTTAATCTATTTTTGCAGAAAAAACGGCAGTCTGCTCAGACTCAAACGAACAAAACTCGAATTATCGCCCATACTGAAATCATGCGCCAACGGATCTTCCGAACTGCTTACGAACGTCGCCTCGTCGATTGTGGGAATTATTTATAATCTGCAATTGATGGCGTATAAAGGCAAAAACGGCGTTTCCGCTTACGGCGTATTGATGTATACGCAACTCGTATTTCTCGCAATCGAAATAGGATATTCGATAGGCAGCGCGCCGATTATCAGTTACAATTACGGAGCCAAAAACACCGACGAACTGAAAAACGTATTCAAAAAGAGTATGATTATATTAAACGTATCGGGAATTTGTTTATCCGCCCTTGCGCAGGCGTTGGCTGTACCTATGGCTAAGATTTTCGTAAGAAACGACCCCGAACTTTTTAATCTTACGGTTCACGCGTTCAGATTGTTCTCTTTCGGATTCGCTTTTTCGGGAATAACGATATTCGCTTCGGGATTTTTTACCGCCCTGAACAACGGCTTGATTTCGGCAATATTGTCTTTCGCAAGATCGATCGTATTCCAGATAACTCCCGTTTTGGTTTTGCCTTTACTTTTAGGGGTAGACGGCATCTGGTATTCGTTCCTTACCACGGAAGCATGCGCTTTCGTCGTATGCGTATCGTTTTTCCTTGCCGAAAAGAAACGCTACGGATATTAATATTAATCAAATACGCAAAAGCCGCGGCAAAATCGTTGACGATTTTGCCGCGGCTTGCTATTTATAAATCATTCTATTCCGAAATATTTTACGGCGTTACGATAAGATACGTCTTTTATTACTTCGCCGACCAATTCTTCGTTATTCGTCATTTCTCCGTTTTCCATCATTCTTCCCAAGTAATTGCAAAGGATTCTGCGGAAATAGTGATGACGCGGATAGGACAGGAAAGATCTGCTGTCGGTGAGCATACCGACGAACGCACCGAGATGCCCGGTAGCCGTCAGGTCGTCGAGATGTTTATACATCCCGACTTTATTGTCGAGGAACCACCATGCGGGACCGTATTGAATCTTCCCTCTGGCTTCGTCGGACTGAAAACAACCGATAAGCGTCATTATTTCGACGTTCATTTTGGGGTTAAGGTTAAAAATTATAGTCCGCGGCAAGGCGTTTTCGTCGTTTAATTTATCGAAAAGCCTTGACGTGTTTCTGATACTGTTATCTTCGGATATACTGTCGAAGCCGGTATCCAAACCGAGTTTTGCCAGCATAGCGGAGTTGTTATTACGCATCGCGCCGATGTGTAACTCGGTGCGGATATTGCGACTTGCGTACAACTTCATCAGGTAATACGTCATATAGCCCTTGAACGCGTCAACCTGCACCTGCGTAAGCGTTTTACCCTTTCTGCGTTCATCGAACGCTTCTTCGGCGACGCGCCTTTCGGGCACTTCGCATACTCTTTCGACTGCTATATCGCTGGCTACCGTTCCGACTTTAATAAACTCTTCGAGGCGATCGGCTATTGCAGCCTCAAAGTCGCCGAAAGTGTTGATCTTTTTCGTTTTCGATTCTAAAATCGCAATAAAATCGTTATATTTTTCCGCTTCTATATTCATCATCTTATCCGCCCTGAAAGCGGGGGTAACGGTGAATTTATAGCCCTTTTTCTTAATTTCTTCAAACGTAGACAAATCGTCGAAAACTTCGTTAGTCGTAAAAATATGTTTTACGTTCGACTGCTCTATAAGTTTTTGCGGAGTTATATCGTTAAGCGCGATATAATCGTTACACCAGTTCCATATCGTTTCGGCGTTTTCTTCGTTTATTTCGAGTTCGCAATTGAAAAATTCTTTAAGTTCGAGTTGCGACCAGTGATACAAGGGATTTCCGAACGCGGTAGCCAGAGTTTTACAATACGCAACGAATTTGTCGTGATTGCTCGCATCGCCCGTAATAAGATTTTCCGAAACGCCAAAGTTACGCATAAGCCGCCATTTATAATGATCTCCGCCGAGCCATACTTCGCAAACGTCGTTAAAACGTTTGTTTTCGAGTATTTGTTTTTCGGACAAATGGCAGTGATAGTCGAAAATCGGCATATTTTTAGCGTAATCGTTGTAAAGCCTTACCGCCGTTTTGTTTTCAAGTAAAAAATCGTCCTTTATATAACTCATAATTCCACCTCTTAAAGTACCTGAAGGTTAATAAGGCTCGAATTGCCGCCTCTCCCGATCGGCGTACCGCCCGTCATTACGACTTTATCGCCCTTCTTCGCCAAGCCGCTCTTTATAGCGCACTCCTTTGCGAAATAGAACAATATATCGAGCGAGGAATATTCTTCGCTCATTATAGGCATTACCCCCCAGGAAAGCGCGAGTTTTCTGAATGCCTTTTTATCCGAAGTCATACCTATAATCGGCTCTTCCGGACGGAAACGAGATACCATTCGGGCGGTCATACCCGTGTGCGTACATACGACTATGACTTTCGCGCCCAAATCGTGAGCAAGAGTGCAAGCCGAATGGGATAACGCTTCGCCTACCGACGAAATGATAAACTGATCTTCGGGAATGACCTGTATGTACATTCTGTTATGTTCCGCCTGTTCTACGATCCTTGCCATCGCCTGAACCGCTTCGACGACGTATTCGCCTGCAGCGGTTTCGCCCGAAAGCATAACCGCGCTCGTACCGTCGTAAACGGCGTTCGCCACGTCGGAAATTTCCGCTCTCGTCGGACGTTTGTTATGAGTCATAGATTCGAGCATTTCGGTCGCGGTAATACAGCGTTTGCCTAAAATTCTGCTCTTGTCTATTATGTGCTTCTGAATATTCGGAAGTTCCTCGTAAGGTATTTCTACACCGAGATCTCCCCTTGCGACCATAACGCCGTCGGACGCTTTTAATATACTTTCGAGATTTTCTACGCCCGCGCTGTTTTCTATCTTCGCTATCAGGTCGATATCTTCGCCGCCGTTGGCTTTCAGAAATTCACGAACGCATTCGATATCTTCTTTACACGAAACGAACGACAAAGCGATAAAATCGACCTCGTTTTCGATACCGAAAAGTATATCTTTTTTATCCTGTTCGGACAAAAAGTCGAGTTTTAAGTGTTTGCCGGGGAAAAACATACTTCTGTGATCGGAAGTTTCGCCCCCGACTTCTACCGTGCAACGAACGTTATTGCCTTCGACCCCGTCTACGACGAAAACCATAAGCCCGTTATTGAGAAGTATTTTATCGCCCTTCTGCATGGATTCCGTGATATTTTTGTACGATACGGAAACCATCGTTTCGTCGCCTAAAACGTCGTCGGTGGTAAACGTGAATTTGTCGCCTTTGCGGAGCGTAATACGCCCGTTCTTATATCTGCCCGTGCGGAATTCGGGTCCTTTGGTATCGAGCATTATCGGAAGAGGAATTTTGCGTTCTTCTCGAAGTTCCTTAATTATATTTATCTTTCTTAACTGCTCTTCGTGCGTACCGTGCGAAAAGTTAAGTCTGCATACGTTCATACCCGCGTCGAACATTGCCGAAATGGTTTCTTTCGTATCGCTCGAAGGACCGAGAGTACATACTATTTTCGTTTTCTTCATAAAACCTACCCCATTGCGGTATTATCGTTTTTACAAGCATATTATACAATGTTAATAAGAAAAACGCAACGTAAATAGTTGCGTTTTTTTTACACAATGCTTCGTTTATAATAAAAAACGTATTGCTGAATATAACCCGAATCTTCGCCGAAAGAATTTACGAAAAATTCGTTGATTTTATTGCGGTTTTTCTCTGCCCCGTTAAAATCTTCCCTGTATAATTTTTCGATCCACGTGTCTACGGGAAAAGCGTCGGTTTTATGATACGCGAAAAGCGACACGCAATCGGCGACTTTCGGTCCGACGCCCTTGAACGACATTAAAGACGATTTCAATTCCGTAGTGGATAAAACGGCCATCTCGTCGAGTTCTCCGGCGTTTTCGATAAGTCTTTTTGCCGTCGAACGGATAAAATCCGAGCGGTATCCGTATCCGAGCCCGTTATAAAACCCGACGTCTTCGTCAAAAAGTTCTTCCGGCGACGGAAAGGAGTAATATTCTTCGCCCGAAAACGAGTTTTTAACCCCTCTTGCCGAACAAGTTCTTTCGATTATGCTTTTTATTCTCGGAATACGGTTATTTTGCGAGGTGAGAAATGAAAACAGGGTTTCGGTTTTGTCCTGATTGAGTATTCTTATTCCCTTGCCCGCTTCGGCGGCACGCGACACTATATCGTACCTGCTTTTTTTCGCGCGGGAATAAATCAAAGAATAATCCCTTGATAAATCGAAAAAATGACGGAAATATCCTTCGTTTTCGGTTTCACATTCGATTACCGCCTTCCCGTCTTCGTTATAGGCGTAACAAGCCATATCTTTCGAAAAAACGAGATAACCTTTTTCAAAAGGCTTAAAACGGAATATCTGACCGCATTCGAGCGTATCTTTTACGTTAAAGAATTCTTCTTCGGTTATTATCTTCGTCATAAAAAATTTATAGCAAAAAAGCGAGTAAAAATACTCGCCCTTTTTTGATTAGTTGTTTGCGGCGTAAACGCTGACTTGCTTTTTATCTCTGCCGAGTCTTTCGAATTTAACCACGCCGTCGATAAGAGCGTAAAGCGTATCGTCGCTGCCGATACCTACGTTCTTGCCGGGATGGAACTTCGTTCCTCTCTGTCTTACGAGAATATTGCCGGCGAGAACGGACTGACCGTCGCCGCGCTTAGGTCCTAAACGTTTCGCGTTACTGTCACGACCGTTATCGGTGCTACCCATACCTTTGTGGTGTGCGAATAAACTAATAAATATCATACCGTCTGACCCTCCGTAATTACGCTCTTTCGGAAACAGCGGTTATCTTAACCTTGGTGTAAGGCTGTCTGTGACCCTGTTTCTTTCTTTCGTTCTTCTTTGCCTTGTACTTGTAAACGATGATTTTCTTCTCTTTGTCCTGAGCAAGAACTTCACCCTCTGCTACGTACTTTGCGGCTTCCGCCGTCGTCTTAATGCCGTTTTCGTCGGAAACGAGTAAAACGTTGAACGAAACCTTATCGCCTACTTTGGCGTTGAGTTTCTCAAACTTTACTACGTCGTCTACGGCAACTTTGTACTGCTTGCTTCCGTTTTCGATAATAGCGTACATCTGAAAAATAGACCTCCCGTCTAATCTTGCCGGAAAATATATTCGGGCGTTGCGTTTACCGCAACTTAAAAAAGCCCTTTCCGAGCGGTTCTTAAGAATTATACATTATTTACTTTTCAAAGTCAAATGAATTTTCGGTCGTTTAACAAGAAAAAAGTATTATTTTTATAAAAACGGATATAATATCCGCGTGAGGTGATATTATGGAAGAAAAAAATATCGACAGAGAAGTTCTGATGTCCGTTTATAAAAACGCTCATATCGGGTTACAATCCATTTCAAACGTAATAGACGAAACCGACGACGAACGTATTAAAACCGAACTTAAAAACGAATACGAGGGCTATGAAAAACTTATCGGAAAGTTAAGCGGTTACATGAAAGAAAACGGAGTAGAGCCCAAAGACGTAAATTTTATGAAAAAGGCGTTTATGAAAGCCGCGATTAAAATGAACACCCTTACCGACGATTCGGCTTCGCACATTGCCGAACTTATGGTAAAAGGCACGGTTATGGGGATTACCGAACTTTCGGAAATTCTTAATAATCACGGCAAGGAACTCGGCGAAAAAGTAAAGGCTTTGACCGAAGAATTGAAAACTTTGGAAGAAACTTACGAAGAAAGACTTAAAAAACTTATATAAAGAGAATGTTAAAAGCGGCGGTTGCAAAAATTTTGCAACCGCCGCTTTTCAACCCGTAATTTTCTTTAATTCTTCTCTTAAAACTTTAACGTGTAATTCTTCGTCGAGTTTAATGCGTTTGATTATCGCCGCGACTCTTTCGTTTTTAAGTTCCGCAAGTATTTTATCGTAATCCGCTATCGCCCGAAGTTCGCCGTTTATATCGTCCATAAGCATATTTTGCGGATCTTTTCCGTAAACGACTTTTTCCGGAGCGTATATTCTGCCTCCCGGTATAATCGTCGCGTAAACGGGAGGCAGTCCGAGTTTAAGTATCAGTCCGCCTAAAATATGCAGATGCCGCATTTCCGCAATCGAAATTCCGTCCAGAATGCCGGCGGTATCCTGCCGTTCGTAACTCGAAAAATAAAGCGAATGATACCTGTATTGAAGCGTAGCGGTCAACTCCCCGTACAGCCCAGCGTATGCAGGCGAAATTATCGTCGCGCTTCTTTCGTCGCATTCGAGACCGTCGGTATTCGGGTATGGCAAATCCAAAGCAATAGGTTTCATTATTTTTCCTCGTCGACACATTATATGAAAAATTACGAACAAACGTTCTTGTTTTTCTTGACGAACTTACTTACCTATGATATAATAAATACGAACATTTGTTCGCATACGTAAAATCGGGTATACTGAATTATGATCGATTACCAAAGACTTAAAATTTTAACCGAAAGCGCGAAATACGACGTATCTTGCTCTTCGTCGGGCTCGTCAAGGAAAAATACGAAAGGCGGATTGGGAAACGCCGAACAAGGCGGAATATGCCATTCGTTTACGCCGGACGGCAGATGCATTTCTCTGCTGAAAATATTGATGACTAATTATTGCGCTTACGATTGTCAATACTGCGTAAACCGCCGCAGCAACGACGTACCGCGCGCCGAAGCCACTCCCGAAGAAATCTGCGAACTCGTGATGAATTTTTACAAGCGGAATTATATAGAGGGTCTGTTTCTGTCTTCCGCAATTAAAGGCAATTCCGACCACACAATGGATTTACTTCTGGAAACGGTCGTAAAGTTGAGAAAAGTATACGGATTCAACGGATATATTCACCTGAAAGGCATACCTTCGGCAAACGCGCTGACGATAATCCGCGCGGGCGAATATGTCGACAGAATGAGTTTTAATCTCGAATTGCCGAGCGAAAGAAGTCTTAAATTGCTCGCTCCCGAAAAGACGAAAGAAGGAATTTTAACTCCCATGAATATAATGTCGAACGAATTCCGTCAGGCAAAGTCGATTAACTACGGCAAGTTTTTACCGGCCGGGCAGACCACGCAGATGATAGTGGGCGCGTCGCCCGAAAGCGACGGACAAATCGTGAGACTTACGCAAAGTTTATATAAAAAATATTCGCTTAAAAGAGTTTATTATTCGTCCTATATCCCCGCTAACGACAAAAATCCGAACTTACCCGTAAAACCCGTGGGGCTTCTGCGGGAACACAGGCTTTATCAAGCCGATTGGCTGTTGCGTTTTTACGGTTTTTCGGCAAGCGAGATTCTGGACGAAGACGAAAATCTCGCCGAAGAATACGACCCCAAATGCGGCTGGGCGTTGAAACATCCCGAATTTTTTCCCGTAGAAATCAATTCTGCCCCGCCAGAAACGCTTGTAAGAGTTCCCGGTATAGGGTTCAAAAGCGCGTACAAAATCGTTTCGGCAAGACGTTATCATTCGCTTTATTTTTCGGATCTCGAAAAAATGCGAGTAGTAATGAAAAGAGCAAAACACTTTATAACCTGCAACGGTAAATTTTTCGGAATTGACGACGACATTAAAATCAAAGGACTGCTTGCGATTGAAAGCAAGAACGAATTTGCGACTCAACTGTCGCTGTTTTCGTCGCCCGAAATATCGACGAGCGCGCTTTTAGGCGAATTATGATTACTTACCTTATAACGCCCGACGAAAGCGGATTGTTCGCCGCGCTGTTTTATGCGTACAAAACGAAAAAATTTCCGATTAAAGTGGTAAGCGAGAAAGTTCAATTGTCTTTTACGGACGAAATGATTATTATACCCTTCAACGCCGCAGAAGTCGCAAGAGTAAAGAAAGGCCTGTATTCCGTCGCAACGAAAAACGTCGTTTCCGACGTAAAAATAGCGTTAAAAAGCGGCGAAAGCGACAAATTGACCGTAATTTTTAATTATTTAAGAGCGGTCGTCGACGATAAAGCACGCGATATTTCTAAAAATTTTGCCATGCCGAGCGTGCTTGCTTTTTCGGACTTAATACGTAGGATATACTTCGAAACGCACAAAATGAAAGGGTTTTTACGATTCGAAGAGAGCGAAAAAGGCTTTTTGTACGCGCACTACGCGCCCGATAACGATATAACGGAATATCTCGCGCCGCACTTCGTAGCAAGATTTTCTTCGATACCTTTCGTTATTCACGACGTAAAACGAAACGTCGTTTTTATGTACGACGGCAAAGCAAGCAAGACGATCAACGCGGGCGCGTCGACCGTTACCGTATACCTGTCTGAAAACGAAAAGAATTTTCGGAATTTATGGCGCACGTACTACGATTCGATAACGATTGCCGAAAGAAAAAACGAAAAACAAATGTATGCGTATATGCCTAGGCGTTATCACGAACATTTGCCCGAAAAAAATCGCCCGCCTGAATAAGGCGGACGATTTATTACGTTTAATATTATTTTTTACCGAAAAGTTTCTTCATAAACGAAGGAAGTTCTTTCTTCGGTGTTTGATTTGCCGCGAAAACTTCTTCTTCGGATTCGTATTCTACGGGTTGAGCGACCTTCGGAATTTCTCTGCGGTATTGTTCGCTTTCGGATCTTTCGGGTCTTTCGTTTCTCACCTGATAATTTTCGGGACGAACGGGTCTTACTTCCTGTTGCGGCTGTTTAGACTTCGCGTCGCGGTCGTCTTTCATAAGGTTTGCAAAGTTTTTACGAACTCCGCCGTCGTCGCCGTTAAGCGATTTCGTGGCAAAACCCGTTGCAATTACCGTTATTTCGATTTCTTCCTGCAAAGATTCGTTTATATCGGCGCCGAAAATTATGTTAGCCGAATAATCGACTACGCCCTGCACAAGACGAGCCGCCTCGTAAACTTGCCCCAAGGTCAAATCTTTACCGCCGGTAACGTTTATAATGACGCCTCTCGCGCCCTCGATAGTCGTTTCGAGAAGAGGGCTCGACACCGCCTGACGAACGGCTTCTACTACTCTGTGTTCGCCTTTTGCTCTGCCTACGCCCATGTGCGCAAGACCTTGATTTTTAATAATCGTTCTTACGTCGGCAAAGTCGAGATTTATCATCGCAGGGGTAGAAATCAAATCGGCAATACCGCAAATACCCTGACGAAGAGTATCATCCGCAACTTTAAGAGCGTCAATCATGGAAATGTCGTTAGGCAACGCCTCGAGCAATTTATCGTTGGGAATAATAACTATAGTATCGACGTACTTCGAAAGGTTCGCTATACCTCTCTTCGCGTTTTCTTCTCTTCTTCTGCCTTCGAAAGCGAACGGCTTGGTTACGACGGCAACGGTAATACACCCGGCTTCTTTCGCTATACGCGCGATTACGGGAGCGGCTCCCGTTCCCGTTCCGCCGCCCATACCTGCGGCGATGAAAAGCAAATCTACGCCTTTAACGGCTTCTTCGATGGCTTCTTTGCTTTCTTCCGCAGCCTTTTCGCCCATTTCGGGGTCAGAACCCGCGCCGAGCCCTTTAGTCAGCACTTCGCCTATCTGTATCCTGTTTTCGTAAGGCGCCTTCGAAAGAAGCAACGCCTGCTTATCGGTGTTGACCGAAACGAATTGAGCGCTCGAAATATTGAGATCGATCATTCTGTTGACGGCGTTATTGCCCGCGCCGCCTACGCCTACTACCTTTATTTTGCAAATGTTAAGTCCGTTATCGGTTAAATCCATAATTTTTCACCTCCGTGTAAATATACGTAAAAATGAGTTCGTTTTACGCTCCGCAAGCGCAAAGTCGAGAAGACTTATCGCCGACGCGTAAACGGGTTTGTTATATTGCGGAACGGCAGGAACAAGCACGTCGACTGCTTGTCCGAACCTGCCTGCGAGATGCTCCTTTGCTCCCCGCATATAAGAAATTCCTCCGCCGGTCAGATATATTTCTCCGACGTTAATTTTGCTTGAATTTTCCTCTAAAAACTCGTCTACGTTCCCCGCTATTTCGTCCAACACGCCTTTAACGGTTTCGTTGACTTCCTCAACGGAGTAACTTTTTACGTCGCCGCCGTCTTCGACAACGTATTTCGACTGTCCGCCCCGAACGTATCCGAGACTTATTTCTCTTTTGAGTCTTTCGGCAGCGCCCGGTGAAATTCCGTATTTTTCGACTAACGCGGCGGTAATATACCCGCCTCCGCAGTCCAGAGAATCTTTCGCAAGTACTCCGTCGCCGACGAAAAGGGTCGAATTCGTCGTAATGTAACCCACGTCCACTATCACTTTGACGGCATCCGGGGCGTAGTTGCCCAATAAAAATCTGCCCTCTGCGTAACCGTCGTACACGAACCTTACCGTTGCCCTGCTTACGTTAGCCACTGCAGAGCGAACGGATTCGGTAAAATAATTTTCGCAAAGTTGATAAGTTATCAGTCCGCCGAGTGAAGACGAAACGTTGCCGATCGGATCGACGACTTTTCGGTTATCGTCAAGCGAATAGTACACGGCAGAAGCGTAAACCGCTTCGTAACCGGCAATATCGATTTTTCTCCTGCCGGCCTCGAGTAAATCGTCTTTATCTTTCGCCGTGATTTTTTTCTTTCTGCCGAAAGACAGCCTGAACTTTCTGTTTTCGATTCTGATAAACGAGCCCGGAACGCCGACGAATATTTCGCGGGGCTTATTTCTCGAAGAATCGCAAACGGCCGTAAGAACGTTAATTATAGTCTGTTTCAACTCCGCTTCGTCAAAAAACTTTCCTTCGGAAAAGCCCTCGTAACGAAGTTCGGAAAAAGCGTCTATGGCAAACGTGCCGTTGACACCCCTTTCGCCGCTGACTGCGATTATTTTCGACGATCCTACGTCTATCACGATTACGCTGTTATTCAACGCCGTTATTCTCCTTGGTTGGTTTTTTCCCATCTGTCGACGATATTTCCGTTTATATCCTTAATTATCCAGAGTGTACCCTCGTTTTTTTCGCTATCCGACAAACCGAAATAAGCGTCGCGGGCGTTTACGGCGTTAAGACAAAACTCGTTTTTGGCGGACAAAAACTCTTTGTCCGTAAATTTCGACACGCCCAAAACGAATTTGATTCTTACGCCAGTTGCCATGCCGAATTCGACGAATTTGTTCGTGCCTCCGTTCAAGGTTACGGACGCGACAAGCGTCGGATCGTCGTAAACGTCGTAATTTGCGAAAGCGACTTCCAGAAGCGAAATTACGTCGCCACGGATTTTTTCCGACAATTCCGGAGTTTTATCAGGCAGACAACCGTTGATATTTACCACGGGCAGATCTCCCGCGTTTTCTTTGCTTTTAGCGAATCGTCCTATTACGAAGAACTCGTCGTCTACGACGTAATCGTACTCGTAACCGTCGGCGCGCAAAACGAATTCGGGCGAGCGTATCTCGGCATTCAGTTTGATTCTGTTGGGAAATACTTTTTTTACCGACACTATTTTAACGCGCGGGTCGGAAGAAAAGAGTTTTTCCGCTTCCGACTTTTTTATCTCGAAAACCGATTTGCCTATAAATCTGCCCGAAACCCTTGAATTGACGTATTCGTAATAATCACGACCTTCGACCGGAGATTCGATTTCTCCGCCGATTACGGTTACGTCTGCGTATCTCGTTCTCGAAAGCCATACGAAATCGGCGATAACCGTCAGCAAAAATACGGCTATCGTACTTATTATCGTAATCGCTTTCTTATTCATCGGTATCTCCGTCAAAGGGTAACTCTTTCGACGTTCGCGCCGAGCGTCCGGAAAGTTTCTTCCAAAGAGCAATATCCCCTGTCTATATGTTTTACGTTAAGAATTTCGGATTTTCCTTTCGCGCCGAGCGCCGCTATCAGCAACGCCGCCCCGCCCCGCAAGTCGCCCGCGTCCATAGTGGCGCCGGATAATTCTTTGCCGCCGACCACAGCGCACATATTGCCGCGCCGCGTTACGTCGGCGCCCGTTTTCAGGAGTTCTCCGACGTAACCGAATCTGTCGGGGAATACTTTATCCTCGACGACCGTAACGCCGTTCGCAAAACAAGAACATGCTACGAGTTGCGGTTGAAGATCGGTCGGAAAAGCGGGATAAGGCATTGCGTCCACCTTACCGAAACCGCTTTTCGGCGAATGAAATTCTACGTTTATTATTTTATCATTTTTCGGTCGTATTTTGCAAGCGTTATTCGATAAAATTTTCAAAGTTGCGTCAAGGTTTTTCAAATCTTCGCGATAAAACTCCATTTCGCCGCCGCAAGCGACACCCGAAAGCAAAAAAGTACCCGCCTCTATGCGGTCTTTAGAAGGCAAAAAACAGACGCTTTCCGTTTTCAACGGAAAACCGCCGTCTATTTTTATAACCGGACTACCCGCTCCCGACACCTTAGCGCCGAGCAGATTAAGATAATTCTGCAGATCCTTTATTTCGGGTTCGGCAGCGGCGTTTTCTATTACGGTGTCACCCTTGAGTTTCGTAGCGAACATCATTACGCTTTCCGTAGCCCCTACGCTCGGATAACGCAGTTTCACTTTTCCGCCGACCGTTTTGTTTTGTCTGAATGTAACGTGCTCGCCCTCGCAAACGTCTACGCCGAGATTCCTGAATGCTTCGATATGTATATCTATCGGTCTTTCGCCGATATTGCAACCGCCCGAACGACATATCGACGCGCAACCGAATCTTGCGAGTAACGCGCCGACGGTAAAAAGCGACGCTCTGATCTTTTTCGTAAGGTCGCACGGCATACGCCATTCGCATACGTTCGTCGTATCCAGGCAAAGCGAAGTTCCCCGAAAACTTACCGAGCCGCCGAGCGAGGCGATAATTTCACTCATGACGTCGACGTCGTTAATTTTCGGACAGTCGTCTATCACCGTTTTCCCTTCCGACAATATGCTCGCCGAAATTATGGGAAGTACGGAATTTTTTGCCGAATATATCTGTGGTTTACCGTAGAGTTTTTCGCCCCCGCGTACGATAAATCTATCCATTTATCCTCCGATTTCAAAATATATTGCATACTATGAAAATCGAAGCGCAAAAAGTGAAAATTTACCCGTCGGCCGAATTTCGGCTTACGTTGTAAAGCACGCCGAACGAGAACAAAAATACTATCAGAGAAGTGTTGCCTGCGGACACGAGCGGCAAAGGAAGCCCGGTAGGCGGAATGCTCCCGGTAACTACGAGCGCGTTGACGAGCGTTTGCACGCCGAATATGCCCGTTATGCCGACGGAAAGCAGAAAACCGAAAAAATCTTTACACCTCGACGCAACCCTTATACCGCGCCATACGATAAACAATATCAACGCAAACAGAACGACGAGACCTGCGAAACCGACTTCTTCGCCGATTACGGCAAGGATAAAATCGCTTTCCGAAAACGGCAGAAATCTGAATTTTTGCCTTGAATCGAATATTCCGACTCCGAACCAGCCTCCCGAACCCAACGCGTAGAGCGATTGCAGAAGTTGGTACCCCTCGCCTTTCGGCGACGCCCACGGGTTAAGAAAAGCCGACAGCCTGTTCAGCCTGTACGGCTCGGCGATTATAAGCAGCGGTACAGCGATTACCGACGGAACGATTATGCACGCCAGGACGTACGCTTTCGCGCCGGAAACGAAAAGCATAAGCAACGTAAGCGCGCCGAAACAAACCGTTATAGACATATTCGGCTCTAAAATTATCAGAAGACAAAACAATCCGCCGACCGCTATTACGGGCAGCACTCCCGTAACCGTCTTCGTTCTCTGCGGATTTTTCGAAAAATACGCGGCGGTAAAAATTACGTAACTTATTTTTGCGATTTCAGAAGGTTGTACAGTCACTCCGGCAAGTTTTATCCATCTTTTTGCGCCGTAATTCTCAAACCCTAACGGAGTAAACACGAGCGCAAGCATAATTATCGCTGCCGCAACGGCGAAAATACCGATTTTTTTATATTTTCGGTAATCGAATAACGCTCCGAAAGTCATCGCCGCAAATCCGACAAGCAACCCAACGCAATGTTTTTTAGTCGTATAAAATTTGTCGTTATAAGCAATTTCGCAATTATATCGGCTTGCGGAATATACGAATACCAGCCCGATTAACGAAAGCGCTATTACCGAAACAAGGAGAAGGGTATCCCCTCTCCCTGTTCCCGCCGGACGGCGCAGTTTTGAATTTACGGATTCGTTTACGGCGTTATTCGTCATAGCCGAGTTCGTCGACGAGTTTTATAAAAGCGTCGCCGCGCTGTTCAAAATCAGTAAAGCGATCGAAACTCGAACACGCGGGACTTAAAAGCACGGCGTCGCCGCTTTTCGCCGTTTTGCTTGCGAGATATACGGCAAGTTCAAAGTCTTCGGTCATGGAAATATTTTTGAATTCGCTTTTTTTCGCGCTCTCGGCGATACGGAATGCGCTTTCGCCCGTAGCGATGACGGCTTTTACGTTACTGCCTTTTATCCCGTCGAATAAACCTCCGAAGTCCAGACCTTTGTCCTTGCCGCCGACGATTAAAACCGTAGGTTTGGTCATAGTGGCTACCGCTTTTACGGTAGCGTCGACGTTAGTTGCCTTCGAATCGTTATAGTAGTCTACGCCGTTCACCGACTTCACGAATTGAATTCTGTGTTTTACGCCCTTGAAACACTTGAACGCTTCGACGACGTCCTCGACGGACACGCCGATTATCATAGCCGCGCAAAGACACGCCAACGCGTTATAAGTATTATGCTCTCCGCTTATAGGCAACGTGTTCAAATCGGTTATGTACTTGCCTTTATAGTAAATTTTACCATCCGAAACGTACGCGCCGTTTACTTCTTCTTTCGTCGAAAAGTATACGACTTTCCCTCTCGTCTTTTCTTTGAGATTTCTGACCAAAGGATCGTCGTAACAAAGCACCGCGTACTCGGTTTCAGTCAGGTTTGCCAGGATTTTACTTTTTACGTAGACGTAATTATCCATATTGTAGTGCCTTGACAGGTGGTCGGGCGTAATATTAGTGATTATAGCGATGTGGGGAGTAAAACTCCTGACCGTTTCAAGTTGAAAACTCGACGCTTCGACGACGACTATATCGTCGTCTGTCAATTCGTTTTCTACGGATGACAACGGGGTACCGACGTTGCCGCACAACACGCTGTTTAATTTCGCTTTTTTAAGTACGGCGTCAATCATGGTGCAAGTGGTCGTTTTACCGTTGGTTCCCGTTACGGCAATTATCGGCGCGCAGCAAAACGACGACGCGAGTTCGAGTTCGCCGGTAATCCGTTTACCGAGTTTTTTTGCAGCCAACGGTATTTCGTGGTCTATAGCCACTCCGGGACTTAATACCACGGCATCGATTTTGCGTAGAAGAGCGAAAACTTCGGTTTTGCCGACTTCTATCGCGCCTTTTTTTGCTAGATCGGCTGCGTTTGCTTTTACTCTGTCACATTCGTTATCGTCGTAAACGTAACATTTTGCGCCTTTTTGCAAAAGCAATCCGGCAATCCCGACGCCGCTTTTCGATAAGCCGACTACGAGAAACACGGTTCTTTTCAAATACATACAATACCTCGTTAAATAATAAAAATAATATTAAATAATAAAAATAATAACCGACAAACCGATTACTAAGGTTACGAATTTATAGCCGAATACGATTTTGCTTTCCGCATATCCCTTATGCTGAAAATGATGATGCAAAGGAGCCATGAGGAATAACCGCTTTCCGCCGCTCAACCTGAAATACGTAACCTGCAATATTACGGATATGCTGGAAGCGACGTAAGTTATTCCGATTATCGGAATAAATAATAAATTCCCGCTTAAAGCCGCCGTTATCGCAACCGCGCCGCCGAGCGCGAGCGATCCCGTATCGCCCATAAAGACTGTCGCGCGGTAGGTGTTGTAAAACAAAAATCCGACGAGCGCGCCCGAAAGACAAAACGAAAATTGCGCAACGTTAGCGTATTCTTTGCTTACGGGATACCTTATTCCGCCTTTGAATACCTGGATTAAAAGCAAACTGCCGAAAACGAGCGCGTAAACGTAAGTTACGCCGCCGGCAAGCCCGTCTAAACCGTCCGTTAAATTTACGCTGTTGGTAGTAGCGATAAAACAAAACGCGCAAAGCGGAACGTACCAGAACTTCAGATCCACGACGGTATTCGTAAACGGAATACTTACTTTAGTCAACCCTCTCGTATACGCGTAAACGGATACGACTACGGCTATTATGATTTCGAATAAAGTCTTCTGAACGGGATTTAAGCCTTCGTTACGATGAAGTTTTATCTTTATGAAATCGTCGATAAAACCTACCAGAGCGTACGCGACGAAAACGGCGACGCAGACTTCCGAAAGTCGATTTTCTTCGCTTCTGAAAACGTAATATGCGATAATACAAGACGAAATAAAAATTATACCGCCGACAGTCGGCGTTCCGCTTTTATAATCGTGTTCGGAAACGTAAGAAAGTATATTTTGTCCGAATTTCAATTTTTTCAGTAAAGGTATCGTTATCGCTCCGATCGCGATCGAAATAATCGCCGCGACGAGAAACGACGCGCAATAGATTTTCACTTTTTTATTTCAGTTCCGCCCGCAAAACGTATTCTTTTATCACTTCGGCGTCCGAAAACTTGCGTTTTACGCCGAGCACCTCCTGATATTCTTCAGCGCCCTTACCCGCAACCACCAGAACGTCGCCTGAGCGAAGTTTGGTTAAAGCGTATTTTATCGCCTCTTTTCGATCCTCTGCGGTAATATAGTCTTTACTCACCTTTCTCACTCCGTTCTCGATTTCCGAAATAATTGCGCAGGGGTCTTCGAATCTCGGATTATCGGTCGTTATTACCGTAAAATCGCTTATCGATGCGGAAATTGCGCCCATTATCGGGCGTTTTTCTTTATCACGATTACCGCCGCAACCAAAAAGACAATATAACTTTCCGTCGCAAATCTTACGAAAAGACAACAGCGTACGTTTAAGCCCGTCCGGAGTATGCGCGTAATCGATATAAATTTTCGCGCCGGAATATTCGGCTATAAATTCGGCTCTGCCCTTTACGGCCGTCAGATTTTTAAGCGCCCCTGCGATTTTATGTACTTTAATTTCTTCTATTGCCGCCACGGCAGCCGCGGCAAGAGTATTATAGACGTTGCACTCGCCGATTAAAGAAGTTTTGACGTCGTATATGGCATCGAAAAGATTGATTATATAACTTATCCCTTTGTCGCTTTCGTCTACGTCTATCGCAAAAACGTCCGCGGGATTATCGATTCCGTAAGTCAATACTTTCGCATCCGAATTTCGCATAATTTCTCTGCCGAGTTCGTCGTCTACGTTTACGACTGCGTATTTACAGTATCTTTTTTCGAAAACGCTCTTTTTTACGGCCGAATACGTTTCCATATCGCCGAAATAATCCAGATGATCACGAGTGCAATTCGTAAAAATCAGACATTCGAAATACAACCCTTCGCAACGCCTCTGATCTATCGCATGCGCCGATACTTCCATAAACACGCACGTAACGCCGGCATTTCCGAGTTTATCGAGAGTCTGATACAATTTTACCGTTCCCGGCGAAGTAAGCCCCGTTTCTTCCGTCGTTTTGTTATACGAAACGCCGAGAGTTCCTATCGTGGCGGTTTTATATCCTGCGTTTTCGAAAATCCGGGACAGAATATGACAAACAGAAGTTTTTCCGTTAGTACCGACCACGCCGAATATTTTCATTTTTTCTTGCGGCGCGCCGTAAAAATTCGAACAGATTACGCTCATTGCCTTTTTGACGTCTTTTACTATCACGAGGCATGCAGAGGTTTCGACTTTTTTCTCTCCTACTGCAACGACGGCTCCGTTTTTTAAGGCTTCGTCCAAAAAGTCGTAACCGTCTTTATTATTGCCTTCGACGCAAAAAAACAAACCGTTTTTTACAGTTTTTCGCGAATCGTCGGTTATATCGTCTGCGCTTTCGGGTAATTTACCGATAATTTCCGATATTTCTACCCCGTCGAGTAATTTTTCAATTTTCATTTTCCACCTTTTCGAAAGCCTTTATATTTTTAGTTTCAATAATGCCTTCGAATACTTTTTTAACGAGAGGAGCCGCCACCGTCGACCCGTACCGACCGCCGTCAGGTTCGTCGACGATTGCAAGCGCGAGATATTTAGGGTTATTCGCGGGGAAAAACCCCACGAAACTCATCACGTTTTTGCCTACGGAAAGAACTCCGTTTTCGAATTTTTGAGCGGTACCGGTCTTCCCGCCGACTTTATATCCCGCTATGTACGCCTGTCTGCCGCTTCCGTCGCGCACGACCCCTTCGAGGTATCCGGCAAGAATCCTCGACGCTTCTTCGCTTATTACGCGTCTTTTCGCTTTCGGATTCATTATTTCGGCGATCCTGCCGTTTTTATCGTAAATATCTTTTACGAAATACGGTTCGTAATATATTCCTCCGTTTACCGCAGCCGCGGTAGCGCATGCCAATTGCAGAGGAGTAACCGCTATCGTCTGACCAAACGATATTCTTGCTATATCGCCGTCTTTAACCGCGCTTTCCGGAACCAACATCCCCGAAGTCTCGCCGTTAAAATCAACGCCGGTGGTTTTGCCGTATCCGAATTTTTCAATGTAATCGTACATTTTCTCTTTACCGAGCGACAATCCTATATCGACGAAGCACGGGTTGCAACTGTTATTCAGAGCCATTGCGAGATTTTCGTTAGAATGTTTTCCGCCGGCGTGATTGCTCCAGCATTTTATTTTTTTTCCGTCTACTATTCTGTACCTCGACGAATTGAAAACGTAATTAAGCGAAAAGGCTTTCGGGTTGCCTTTTAAGTACTCCTCTATATTTGCCGCCGCGGTAAGAACTTTGAAAGTCGAACCGGGTTCGTAAGAATCTGCTATTAGCGAGCATCTGCCGGCTTTGTTAAGAAGTTCCGCATCGTTTCGCGGTACGGCGTTCAGATCGTAAGACGGTCTTTCGCTGACTGCGAGTATCTGACCATTCGACGGGTCGAGAACTATAATCGCCGCTCTTTTAGGCGAATATTCGAGATACGCCGCCTGCGTTACGGCGTCGCATATTCGCTGAATTTCGTAATCGACGGACAATCTTACGTTAAGTCCGTCCGTTGCGCGGATATATCTTGCGGATTTTCCGTCTATATCCACCCCCGTAAGATCGGATTCGTAAAGTATTTCGCCGTCATAACCTTTAAGATATTCGTCGTATTTCAGTTCGAGTCCGGATTGTCCCGCGCCGTCTACCGAAGTGTATCCGAGTATCTGACAAAGCATATCGCCGTAAGGGTATACCCTTTTGCTGTCGGTAGTGAAATATACTCCCGGCAAATTATATTCTTTAAGTTTTACTATCGCGGATTTGTTTACCTTTTTTTTGACGGTTATTTCGCTCGTTGCGTGAGTCCTGATTTTTTCTTTGAGGGCGTTCTCGTCCATATCGAGCGTTTCCGCAAGGACTTCGGCGGTCTTATCCGCGTCGCCGAGCAGTCTGCAACGAAGATAAACGGCGTAGACTTCGGAGTTGTCCGCCAGCACGATACCGTTTCGGTCGACGATAAGCCCCCTGCGTGCCGCGACGGGCAAATCCCTCGTCCATTGATCGATTGCCTTCGACTGCAAATCTTTACCTTGCACGATCTGAATATAAAACACTCTTGCCAAAACGAATATAAAAAGAAAGGTTATTGCGCTCAGATAAGCGAATAACCTCTTTCGTATAGTATTAAAACTGAATTTATAAATTTTTATGACCTCTTATTTTACGCCGCTTTCGACATACCGTGCTTTATAGCCCACTCACCGATGGCTTCTTCGCTCGTTATATCGTCAATCTCCGCTTGAATTCTTTTGGATTCCGCGCTGATGTCGCTCGCCTTCTGCCTATAAGAGGAAATCGAATTATCGAGCGATTTCAACATTCTCGAATTTATTATGATAAGAGAAAGAATTATGGCTACCACAAGCGAATAAATAGCGATAAGCACTTTGCCCTTGCTGCTTAATCTGAATTCTTCCTTATGGCTTTCTTTCGTATAGTCGACTTCTTCGTAAATATCACTTTCTTCGTCGCTGCCGAACTGCATGGTGGTCGACGAAGGACGAAGATCTGCGTTCGTTTCTTCTTCGGGGCGCGCTATGCGAGGTCTTTCCGCCGTCGCAGACGCGGAAGAATATACGTTCCGATCTTCCGTCTGCTTTTCGGGGACGGAAACCGCGTCGTTTTTATTTTCGCCGCGATAGCGTTCGTAATGCAATATTTTGTCGAGATTGCTCTTTATCGTGTCGGCTTGCTCTTTTTCGGCAAGTCCGACGTTCATGTCGTTATGATATCCGGCGTTACCGTTATTATACATATTCCGTCTCCTTTGCTTTTATTATATCTCCGTTCAGATTTTTTCGGCGACGCGAAGTTTTGCCGATTTGGATCTCGGATTGAGTTCCTTTTCGCTTTCGCTCGCCTCTATCGGCTTTTTCGTTACAATTTCGATTTCCTTCTTTTTACCGCACACGCATACCGGAAATCTCTTGTCGCATATGCAGTCGGTTTCGAGATCTTTGAAAGTTTGTTTAACTATCCGATCTTCGAGCGAGTGGAAAGTAAGTATCGCTATCCTTCCGCCCTTGTTAAGTCCCCTTATTATATCTTTGACGGCCTGTCCGAGTCCGTCGAGTTCTTCGTTTACTTCTATCCTTATCGCCTGAAATGTCTTCTTTGCGGGATGCCCGTTCTGTTTGAATTTATACGGTATGCTCTCGTCCACGATTTTTACGAGTTCGCCCGTAGTTTCAATAGGTTTTTCAGCCCTCGCCTTACAGATATTTTCGGCAATTTTTCTTGCGAATTTTTCTTCTCCGTAGGTATCGATTATATATCTCAGTTTTTCTTCCGGGTAACCGTTTACGACGTCTTTCGCCGAAAAAGGACGACTTCTGTCCATTCTCATATCGAGTTCCGAATCGTCGGATAAATAAGAAAAACCGCGCGAACGGTTATCGAGTTGATAACTGCTTACGCCCAAATCGAGAAGGGCGCCGTCGAAACCGTCTAAACCGAGCGAGTTTTTTATCGCATTGAAATTTTTGAAGTTATCGTTAAAGACTATGAATTTTCCGCCGGAATTCTTTACGAGTTCCTCGGAATTTTTCACCGCCTCCTCGTCGCGGTCGGTAGCAACGAGCAATCCGTCGCCTTTCAGACGTTTAAGAATTTCTTTACTGTGTCCCGCCCCGCCGAGAGTGCCGTCGAAGTATTTTCCGTCTTCTTTTATACGAAGCGACTCTATACATTCGTTGAGCATTACGGGAACGTGGGAGAATTTCATTTGCCCACCTTCGAGCGCAATACTTTTATGCTGTCTGCGAACGATCTTTGTTTACGCTTTTCTTTTTTGACTTCTTCACTCCATATTTCGAGGCGGTTGAAAACGCCTACGGTTATAACGTTTTTGTTAATCCCTGCATACTCGCGAAGGGCTTGAGGAAGAAGATATCTGCCCTGAGCGTCGGCTTCGATGGTATAAAACCCCGACATGTATTCCGAAAACGCCTCCTGGGCTTCTTCGTCAAAAAGTGAAACGTTATAGAACTCTTCGCACATTTTATCGACTGCGCTCTTAGGCATGACGTATATACATTGCGTGGTTCCCTTGCAAAAAACGAGGTCTTCGTTTTCCGGTAATTTGAATTGCGACGGAATTCGTATTCTGTTTTTGGCGTCAAGTTGATGCGACTGCTCGCCCGAAAACATATTGCAGACCCCCTTCTTCGAAGTTTGTAAATTCATTATATATTTTTCAACGACCACTGTCAACCACTTTTGACCATTTTTATAAAATTTTTTTTATTTTTTTGAACCGTGATGACCAATGCAATTTGTTACGCATAAAAATTGCGGCGGGTAAAATCAACCCGCCGCAATAGGATTTCAGACAATTTTCGAGTAAATTTCAGCAATTATATCGCTTTTTTTCCCGATAAAACATACTTCTCCGCCGCCGCCTTCGCGTGGGTGGTCGGAAAGGAACGATCTTATCTCGTTTTCGGCTTCGTCGTTGCCGTCGATAAGTTTTGCTCTCGGGAAAATTTCCGACAATTCCTCTTTTATAAAACCGTAATGCGTACAACCGAGCGAAACGTATTCCGCATCACGGTCGAATTCATCGAAAAAGGGTTTGACGTCCGGTTTTTCTCCAAGTATTACCGCCCTTTCGATTTCGTCCGCAAGCCCGTGTATACCGACTACTTTCGAGCCGTTTTTTCTTAAAATTTCGGCGTGCTCGCTTTTTGCCGTTCTCGGAGTACAGAAAACGTATCCGTTGCCTTTACGCGCAACCGGGTAAACCCCTACGATTTTCACTCCGTAATCTCTGCGATTTTCCGACATGAAAGTCGAAAGCGACGAACATGCCGTAACTATGATTTTAGGAGCGAAAGAAATGAGAATTCTTATTGCCGAATCGGCGATTTTTTCCATTTCGACGCCGGTTTTATCGCCGTAAGGCAAGTTAGACGAATCGGCGAAATATATAAAATTTTCATCAGGAAAAGCGGCAACCGTTTTTTTCAATAAAATAAGCCCGCCTATACCGCTGTCGCAAAACGCTATACATCTGTTATCCATACCTATATAATATTCGCCATACCCTGAATATATCACCGCAAACGTATTACCGTATAACGCTCGTACGGCTTCGCCGCGAAAGAAAATATTATATATATTTTGGTTAAACGGCGTAAATATTCTTGCCAAGTCTTTTTTTTTATGCTAAAATAATATAGACTTTGAAAACAAACGTATAAAAGGAGTAAATAAAGTGCCCAACATTAAATCCGCTAAAAAGCGCGTACTCGTAAACGAAAAGAAGAATTCCGTAAACAAAAACAATAAGTCGGAAGTAAAAACCGCCATCAAAAATCTTGATGCGGTAATCGCTGCCGGCAACTATGAAGAAGCGGTAAAACTTTACCCTGCCACCGCGTCGATCATCGACGCTTCCGTTGCAAAGGGCGTTTATCACAAAAATACCGCTGCCAACAAAAAGTCGGGTCTTCAGAAGAGAATTAACGCTTTGAAGAAATAAATTTATAAGTAATCGACGGGGGTTGTCTGTTTGGCTACCCCTTTTTAATTTGTTTTACGAACAAAATTGTCGATAACAACCGTTTTTGCCCTATCAATAAGGAGATCGCGAATGGATACGAATCAACTTGCAGTAAACACTATCAGAGTTCTTTGCGCCGAGGCTATAGAAAAAGCAAAGTCGGGACATCCCGGATTACCTCTCGGCAGCGCGCCTATCGGTTACACTCTTTTTTCCGAATTCTTAAAATTCAATCCCGCAAATCCCGGATTCGACGACCGCGACAGATTCATTCTCTCGGCGGGGCACGGTTCTATGCTCGACTATTCTCTCTTACACCTTTTCGGATACGACGTTTCTATGGAAGATTTGAAAAACTTCCGTCAACTCGATTCGAAAACCCCCGGACACCCCGAATACGGTCATACGCCGGGGATCGAAACGACTACCGGACCTCTCGGACAAGGTATCGCCAACGCCGTAGGTATGGCGATTGCCGAAAGCCACCTTGCGGCGGAATTCAACCGCGAAGGCTTCCCTGTAGTCGATCACTACACTTATGCCCTTTGCGGCGACGGTTGCATGATGGAAGGCATCGAATACGAGGCCGCATCGCTTGCCGGAACGCTTAAACTCGGCAAACTTATCGTATTGTACGATAAAAACAACATAACGATCGAAGGCGACACGGACGGAGCGTTTACCGAAGACGTAGGCAAACGCCACGAAGCGCAAGGCTGGCAAGTCCTTTACGTTTCCGACGGAAACGATATGCGGGCAATTTCGGACGCGATAGCCGAAGCAAAGAAAGAAACGGAAAAGCCGTCTTTGATAATTATCCGTACCGTAATCGGCTACGGATCTCCCAAAGCGGGCAGCGAAGCGACTCACGGCGCGCCTCTCGGCGCGGACGGCGTCGAAGGGCTTCGCAAAAACCTCGGATACGATTATCCCCCGTTTACCGTTCCCGAACAAGTAAAAATTGCCCTTTCCGTATATAAAGAAAAAGGCGCGAAAATCGAAAACGATTGGAAATCGCTCTTTAACGAATATAAAAAGGCGTATCCCGAACTTGCCAAACGTTACGAAGATTATATGAGCGGCAAACTGCCCGATCTTCTTCACGACGAAAAACTCTTCGAATTCGATAAACCCGACGCAACGAGAAATACGAGCGGTAAAGTTCTTAATCTTCTTGCGGACAGACTTCCCAACCTTATGGGCGGCAGCGCGGATCTCGCGCCGTCGAATAAATCGAATATGAAAAACAGAGGTTATTATTCTGCCGAAGACAGAACGGGAACGAATATGCATTTCGGTATCCGCGAACACGCCATGTCTGCTATCTGCAACGGCATGAGCCTTCACGGCGGACTTATCCCGTACTGCGCGACTTTCTTCATTTTCTCGGACTATATGAAAAACGCTATGCGTTTGTCCGCGCTTATGAAGAGAAACGTAACCTATATTTTAACGCACGATTCTATCGGTGTAGGCGAAGACGGACCTACGCATCAACCCGTAGAACAACTTACGGGTCTTCGCTCGATACCCGGCATGAAGGTTTTCCGCCCCGCCGACGGTAAAGAAACGGCTTACGGCTGGATTTCCGCTCTTACGGGCGAAGGTCCCACATGTCTTGTTTTAACCCGTCAGAATTTGCCGCAATACGAAAACTCGAATATAAACGCGCTGCGAGGAGCGTATATACTCGCCGACAGCGACAAGAAAACTCCCGACGCAATCTTACTTGCAAGCGGTTCGGAAGTCGAACTTGCAATGAACGCGAAAACCGAACTTAAAAAAGACGGAATAGACGTAAGAGTCGTTTCCGTACCGTGTATGGAACTTTTCGATAAACAATCGAAAGAATATAAAGAAAGCGTTTTGCCTAACGCGGTAAGAGCAAGAGTCGCAGTCGAAGCGGCTACGCCCGACTGTTGGTACAAATACGTAGGTTTAGACGGAAAAGTTATCGGAATGACGACGTTCGGCGCGTCCGCTCCTTTTTCCGCCCTTCTCAAAAAATTCGGCTTCACGGTAGAAAACGTAGTTGCCGCCGTAAAAGAGGTTTTATAATTATAAATATAATATATAAACAATAAACGAAACGACAGCCTGCCCGGCTGTCGTTTTTCTAAAACTTATACTTCGCAAGTTGCGATAATCGGAAGAGTTTTAATTATTTCAACGCATTTAATCTTGTGATTCCCCCACTCTGCTTTACAATTGTTGTAATAGTAAACGCTATAAACACGGATTTCCGCCATTTTAATCATTTTAGCAAGGATCAACGCTTCGGTTTTACAAGGTCGATTATCTATTTTTCTATCATAAATATACTTTTTGTTTGAAACAACCTCACCGTATACGTTTTTGCATGTGAACAAAAACTTTACTGCCGAAATAACGGCATCCGTTTTATTATTTATTGTTACGACTATACTGTTATGGTACTCGTTTTCATACATAGTAGACGAAATTTCAATAGGACAATCTTCATTATACGATGACATATCGAATTTTTCATGCGTATATGTTACAATAGGTCTTTTGGGGTACATTGAAACGTTACAAGCAAATATAACAAAAACGACTACAATAACAATTTTTATGCACAACCATCTCATTCTTGTAAATCACGCAAAATACCATACCAATATACTTGATTAACCGTTACGGCGGTAGCCTCTTTAGATATAGCAAACCCTTGATTGCGCCTATCGTTCAAATCAAGCATTTGGGCAAAATTATTTTTATCCAACATACGACGATGAGTAAGTTTAGACGAATTGTCATGATACCTTGCGTTGTCTATATAGACGTTTCCGTTCTCTGAATAAACGTAAAACCAAAGCGACGGTTTATTCGTTACAGGGTTCGTTCTTACGTCTCTTGGATTGTTGTAAAATGATTCGTAAATTATTTGCCATGTCATAATAATTTTCTCCTTATAAATAATATTTGATTTTTACCGTAGTTGAGTATTTGCTCGGCGGGGCAGACAAAATTTCGTCGCCGTCGGACATGCAAGCATACATTGCATCGCACACGGAACGCGCCCTGTTCGATACACCGAAATGTTTTTGAATATCGTTACAAATACATATTAACTCTTTTTCACCCCTCTCAAATGCTTGTTTTTTCATTTCACCGATATACTCTTTTACCTCATCGGTAAATTTAGTTCTTTTCCCTTTTTGTCTGCTACCATAGTCAACTTCATCTTTTTCCAAAGCGTCGACTCTACCTTCAAGGGTTTTAATACGCTCTAAAAGTTCAATTATTATTTTATCGTAATTCATTATGTTTTCTCCTTATGTTTTATTTAAGTATAACATAAATATTTTTTACCGTCAAGTGTTTTTACATAATTTTTAATAAAAAATACAGCCGAGCGACCTCGACTGCATTTTAATAGTTTTATTAAAAGAAAAATATTACCGTAGGATTACTCTTCCGTAAAAGCCTCTTTTCCCAGACCGCATACGGGGCAAACCCAGTCTTCGGGGACGTCTTCCCACTTAGTGCCGGGAGCGATTCCGTTTTCGGGATCGCCGAGAGTTTCGTCGTAAACGTATCCGCAAGGACAAACGTATTTCATATCGCGTTCTCCTTATTTTCCGAAATATCTGTCGAGCAAGCCTTTGAACGCTTTGCCGTGGCGCGCTTCGTCGCGGGCCATTTCGTGTACGGTGTCGTGAATAGCGTCGAGATTTTGCTGTTTGGCAAGTTTGGCGAGTTCGACTTTACCTGCGGTAGCGCCGTTTTCGGCGGCAACGCGAAGTTCGAGATTTTTCTTAGTCGAATCGGTAACGACTTCGCCGAGAAGTTCTGCAAATTTGGCTGCGTGTTCGGCTTCTTCCCAAGCCGCCTTTTCATAATACGCGCCGACTTCGGGATAACCTTCCCTATAAGCGACTCTCGCCATAGCAAGATACATACCTACTTCGCTGCACTCGCCCTCGAAATTCATTCTTAAACCTTTTTTAATTTCTTCGTCAACGTCCTTTGCAACGCCCAGAACGTGTTCGGCAGCCCAGGTTAAACCTTCTTCTTGTACGGTAAACTTTGAACCCGGACATTTACATATCGGGCAAAAATCGGGAGCGGAATCTCCTTCGTGAACGTATCCGCAAATGGGACAAACATACTTTTTCATAAAACTGTTCCTCCGAATCGGTGATTTGTCTTTCGACTGTCATTATTCTACCATAAGTAAAATAATTTGTCAAGTATTTTTAGGAATTATTCTTATTTTTATTAAACTTTTCTCTCAGAGCCGTTATCGGGTCTGCCTCGCCTATTATCTGCGATACGAATATCAAAGCAAAACCTATCCATATATAGGCGGACATAACTTCAGAGCCGGATATTAGTTCGAAAATAACGCCGAAGACGCCTTCAAGCGACAAAATCAACGCTACCGACAGAGGAGTAACGTATTTTTGAGCGAACATCTGCGCAAACTGGGCAAAACACGTAGCGAAAACCGCAAGATAAAGAATTTTCCAGATAATCTCGAAATTAAACGAGATTTCGGAGTAATGAAACGGTATTTCGTAAGAACACGTTACGATCGAGCATAAAACTCCGACCGTAAGAATTTCAAAAAACAATAGTACCGTTCCGTCTTCGGTAGCGGCGTATTTCGAAATGTAAACGATCTGCAACGCATAAAAAAGTCCGCAAGCCGCAGAAAGAATATCGCCTATCCACTCGGTATTGCCCGCGCTTTCGTTTTTACCGAGTATAGCGACAAAAGCAATGCCGAGAAGACAAAGGGCTCCGGCTATATAATGATTCAATTTCGGCTTTTGCCTGAGTACGAGCCATGACAAAAACGGCACGATCACGCAATACGACACCGTAAGAAAGGAATTTTTAGACGGCGTGGTATATTTCAGCCCGAGCGTTTGTACGGCGTAAGCCAAAAACAATATCACTCCGAGAACGACGCCCTTTAATGCCACGGAACGATTTATCGTTTTAAGTTTCCCGATTACGCAAAAGAAAACTATTACCGTTGCGACGATAAACCTGAGAGCGAGAATCAAAAAGGTAAAATGACCGTTTCCGAACTTATCGAGAGCGTCTTTAAGCACGACGAAAGAACTACCCCATACGATAGTTGCCGAAAGAATTAATATTTTTCCTAATATCTCTAACTTCCTTTCTTTCTTCATACCTTTCCTTTTTATACGAAAATAAGGCGAATAGCCGCGCTATTCGCCTTGCCCGATTTATTAAATAATTAGTCGGCTTTCTTTTCTTCTTTTTCGATTACGAGTTTACCGTCGTAATATCCGCACTTGGGGCAAACCTGGTGCGACGCTTTAAGTTCGTGACAATTCGGGCATTCGGTCAACGTAGGCATTTTTGCCTTATAGTTGCTCGCGAATCTTTTATTCCCTCTTTGCTTCGATACCTTATGTTTAGGAACTGCCATCTTTATATACCTCTCTTTTTAAGTTATGCTTTACATTTACAATCTTCGTAGTTGAGATTTACACCGCAACCCACGCAGATACCTTTACAATCTTCTTTGCAAAGAACCGAATACGGAAAAGACAACAACAACTTCTCGTTTACCATCTCGGTAAGGTCGACAAGACCTTTCGAGTATAAATAAGCGTCTTCGTCGTCTTTATTTTCGGAATACGTTTCGTCAAATTCGACTACGTTATGGAAAATGACGTCTGCTAAGCAACGCGAACACTTCGCGTTCAAAGAATATGCAATCTCCCCTTCGACGAATACCGCGTTACCGCCAAGCGTAAGCGTACCCGTAACCGAAACGGGAGCCGAATATACGGCGTCAGGTAAAGTAATAGCCGAATCGTCCGCTTCGTATTCGAAATGAAACGAACAAGTGTCTTTACCGCTGTATTTAAGTTTCTTTACGTCGATAACCATAAAGCCCTATTATTTTACATTATTTTTTTGCTAATGTCAATATTTTTAAGTTGCAAATCTATATTTTATAGCGTAATTTGCGATTATTTTGCAAGTCTTTCGGTGTCGCGGGCTATAACGAGTTCTTCGTTGGTCGGAATAACGAGTATTTTGACTTTCGAGCCTTCCGCCGTTACGTCGGATATACCGTCGCCGATATTCTCGTTTTTCTTCTCGTCGAGTTTAAGACCCATATATTCCATATCCTTGCAGATATGTTCTCTTATCAGGTGATCGTGTTCGCCGATACCCGCGGTAAATACGACGCAGTCTACCCCGCCGAGCGCGGCTGCGTAAGCGCCGAGATACTTTTTGCAACTATATTCGAACACTTCGAGGGCAAGCGCGGCTCTGTGATTGCCGCCGCTAGCCGCGGCAGTCAAATCTCTGAAATCGGAAGACACTCCGCTAAGCCCCATAACGCCCGACTTCTTATTGAGATAAGTCATCGTCTGCGCCAAAGTCATATTATATTTATTCGCCAAAAACTCAACGATAGCGGGATCGAGGTCTCCCGATCTCGTCCCCATGGGAACGCCGCCGAGCGGAGTGAAACTCATGGACGTATCCATGCTCTTGCCGCCCTTAACCGCAGAAATAGACGAGCCGTTGCCGAGGTGCATAGTGATAACCTTAAAATTCGGGTCGTTTTCTCTGCCGAGATACTTAGCCGCTTCTGCGGAAACGAATCTGTGACTCGTCCCGTGGAAACCGTATCTTCTTATCTTATAGTCGGTATACGCTTCGTACGGGATACCGTAGATGTACGCCTTTTCGGGCATAGTGTAGTGGAAAGCCGTATCGAAAACCCCTACCATGGGAACGTCCGGCATTATAGCCTGACAAGCCTTTACGCCGATAATGTTCGCGGGCTGATGAAGAGGAGCGAGTTCGGAAAGACTTTCGATAGTCTTCATAACGTCATCGGTTAAAAGCACGGAATCGTTGAAGACTTCGCCGCTGTGGACTATTCTGTGTCCTACCGCGTCTATTTCTTTCATCGACTTAATCGCGCCGTGTTCTTTGTCTACCAACGCGTCGAGAACGACCTTAATTGCTTCTTTATGCGTCGGCATGGCGGCGTTTATAACCGTTTCTTTGCCGTTCGCTTTATGTTTGCAAAAAGATCCGTCAAGACCTATCCTTTCGCAACCGCCCTTTGCGATTGCCTTTTCGGTCGCCATATCTATAAGTTGATATTTAAGCGACGAACTGCCTGCGTTTATAACGAGAATTTTCATATTTTACACCCCTTAACTATTAAATTTGAGTTTGAAGAGCGGTTATCGCGACCGCCGCGACGACGTCTTCGGTATGGCAACCTCTCGAAAGGTCGTTGATAGGTTTCGCAAGCCCTTGGCAAAGCGGACCTACCGCCTGGAAACCGCCGAGTCTTTCGGTGTTTTTATAGTTCGTATTACCCGCGTCGAGATCGGGGAAAATAAGAACGTTTGCGTGTCCGGCGACCTTACTGCCGGGAGCCTTGCTCGCGCCTACTTCCGGGACGATAGCCGCGTCGAATTGAAGTTCGCCGTCTGCAAGAACGTCGGGTTCGATTTCGTGGAATTTTTCTACCGCAGCGACCACTTTATCTACGTCGGCGTGCTTTGCCGAGCCTTTGGTCGAGTGCGAAAGGAACGCTATTCTCGGTTCAATCCCGGCGATTGCCTTCGCGCTTTTGGCGGAAGACTGGGCGATATACGCAAGTTGTTCGGACGTGGGGTTCTGGTTAAGACCGGCGTCGGCGTATATATAGCAACCGTCTTCGCAATACTTATTTCCGCATTCGGGAGCAATCATCAAAAAGTACGCCGAAACGATAGGAGTACCTTTTGCGGTTTTGATAACCTGCAGACCGGGGCGAAGAGTATTCGCCGTGGAATGGCACGCGCCGGAAACCATACCGTCTACGTCGCCCGCTTTAAGCATAAGCGCGCCGAACATGGTATAATCTTTTTTAATCGTTTCGTGAGCGAGTTCTTTCGTCATGCCCTTTTCTTTGCGGAGTTCGTAAAGAAGGTCGGCGTAAGCCTCGGCTTTTTCATACGTAAGCGGATCGATTATCGTAACGCCGGACAAATCCACGTCGGGGTTATCGGCTTTGATTTCGGCTTCGTTGCCGAGCAGCACTATTTTGGCGATTCCTTCTTTTACGGAATCGGAAGCGGCTTTTACGACACGTTTGTCTTCGCCTTCGGGAAGAACTATCGTCTTACCGAGCGCGGCGGCTCTTTTTTTGATTTCGTCTAAAACTTTTGACATAACGCTCCTTTCATCGCGGACGAGGCTTTCAAACGCTTGAAATTTTTCGCCCGTTAGTATAAAATGTAATTATATATCAATAATGATTATACACCAAATCTCGCTAAATATCAAACGAAAGGAGCGATTAAATGAAAATTTGTTTCGCGGTTTGCGAATATAATCCCTTTCACAACGGACACCTGAAACATATAGAATATATAAAGAAAAATATCGCTCCCGACTGTCTTGCCATAATCATGAGCGGGAACTTCACTCAACGCGGAGAAATCGCGATTGTCGACAAATATACGCGAGCCGCGCACGCGATAAAAGCGGGCGCGGATATAGTATTCGAACTTCCCGTCGCTTTCGCGGTCGCCCCCGCCGAAATTTTCGCGAAAGGAGCGATAAAACTCGCTTCTTCCGTAAAGAGCGAAAAAGTATTATGTTTCGGCACGGAAAACGCCGAAAAAACTAAACTTTTATCAACCGCCAAAGCCTTGCTCGACGAAAGCAAAGAATTCAAAAAATTATACAAAAACGAACTTAAAACGGGCGTTACGCCTATAAAAGCGAAAATCAACGCCCTTTCGAAAATGAATTTTTCGGACGTCGATTTCGAACTTCTCAAAACGCCGAACAACATTCTCGGCATAGAGTACGCAAAAGCGGTAATTTCGTCGGGCTCGGATATCGATTTATGTCCGATAATCCGCGAAGGCGCAGGCTATAACGAAAATACTCTTTTCGGCGAAACCCCGTCCGCGCTCGCGATAAGAACGGCAATATCCGAAGAAAAACTTAAAAAAGTAAAGCCGTTCGTTCCCTCTTTCGTCTACCCCGACCTGCCCGATAAACTTCCGGACGCGGACAATCTGATTTTTTATTCCCTGCTTAAAACGCCGAAAAGCGATATGGCGAAAATTCTCGATTGCGGCGAAGGACTGGAAAACCGAATAAAAGCGCTTGCGAAAAGTTGTTCGTCGCTGACCGAATTAAAAGACAGGTTAAAAACCAAGCGATATACTTACGCAAGACTTTCGAGAATTTTAACGTCGTGTATGCTCGGAATAACCGAAAAACTTGTAAGAAAAAGCCTTTCGCAGGATTTATACCTGAAAGTGCTTGCCGTAAACAAGGATAAAACCGACTTGTTATCGAAATTTTCGTCTTTATCGGATTATCCGATTATAACCCGCAAAAGCGACGTAATAAAACTCGACGGCGCGGCTTCGGAATGTTTCAGAGAAGACGTCTTCGCCAACGACGTTTATAACTTTATAAACAAAAAGCATACCAACGAATACGAAATGAAATTAGTTTGATTTTATAAAGAAAAAGCGGCTGTTACGCCGCTTTTTGTTTTTTATCGTAAAATTATTGAGTCAACGAAACCACGGGTTCGGCGATTTCGGGAATCTTCTTTATAGCGAGGAGTTCGAATACGAGTTGCGGCTCGTCTTCGCCGACGTCAAGATAATGGACTTTCGCTTTTATATGCGCCCAACCCTTATTTACAACGTCTTTTGCCTGTTCTTTATTATACGAGCAAAGGTGCCCTATAAGTTGAATATCGTTCGCGCAGCACGTCATCGCAAGTCTGCCAGCAACGAAAGTATCGTCGGGCAATTGCTTCGAGGTCATCGTCATACAATTGAATTCTACGGTCTTTCCGTCGTACCTTGCCCTGTTATCGAACGTATCGATATAAAATATCCCGAAATCGGAATCTTTTATCGACATTTCGTCGCTTATTTTATAAGGCAATTCTTCGGCAAAACTTATCTGTTTTCCGTTTTTGTCGTTTACGATAATATACGCGTCTTTGTTCATGAGCCTTAAATTGCGCTTAAAGCCCGCCATTTCGGAAGTTTCTTCGGCGCGATTCATTATAACTATCGTCGATTTTGAAAGCATATCCGAAAACTTCTGGCGCATATTGTTGAAATACACCTTGAAAGTCGTCGCGTCTATAATAGTAAATGCCTGTTCGACGATAATATACGGAGGAAGTTTAATCTGCGACCAATCCCACATCGCGTTTTCTTCTATAAACAGGCAATGCGGTTTATTGACCTTTATAAGTTCGTTGATTTTTTCTACCGTAAATTCTTCGGGACTGTCGAAATTATAGAAAGTCGCATTATACTTCGACAAAAACGCGGGATCGTATTCGACTTCGCCTTCTTCGGTGGCAAGAATCAGAACCCTGCCCAAATCTCCGAAATCACCGTTTTTAAGCGAATCGTTGACAAAAGTGGTCTTTCCGCTTTCAAGTATTCCGCTGACGGTAACCGCAGGAAAGGTTTTAGCCATAATTACTCCTTAAAGAAAAGTCCGCTTATCTTCTTTTCGTCTATCTTCGAGCCTATAACGCATACTCTGCCTATAACGTCGGGCGCGCCGGGTCTTATCTCGTAATCGCCCGCAACGAGGTCGAAATAGTACCATTTTTCGTCGTCTTTTGCTTTAACGAAGCCTTTCGCCCTTAAAATTACGCCCAAGCCCGCGTTTTCGTCGGCAAGCGTTTTAAGAATCGCGTCGAGTTCGGCTTTGGAATACGCCTTTGCCGTTTCTTCGCCCCAACTCGTAAACACTTCGTCGGCGTGGTGATGATGGCAATGCTCGTGTTCGTCTTCGTCGTCATCGTCGTCGTGATGATGATGACAATGCCCGTGCTCGTCTTCGTCGTCATCGTCGTCGTGATGATGGTGGCAATGCCCGTGTTCGTCTTCGTCGTCATCGTCGTCGTGATGATGGTGGCAATGCTCGTGTTCGTCTTCGTCGTCATCGTCGTCGTGATGATGGTGATGATGTTCGTGTTCCGCTTCTTCGAGTAAACTTTTAAGAAGTTCGTCGTAACCGCTCTTATCCGATTGAAGCGTATCAAGCACCTTTTCGGGGTCGAGTTCGCTTATGGGCGTGGTAATCACGGTAACGTCGGGGTTAAGTTCGCGAATAATTTCCAAAGCGTCGTTTATCTTGCTTTCGGAAAGTTTTTCGGTTTTTGAAACTATAACCGTTTTCGCCTGCGCGATCTGGTCGTTGTAAAACTCGCCGAAGTTTTTATGATACATTTTGCATTTCCCGCCGTCGACGACGGTAGCGACGATATTTATTTTAAGTTCTTCTTCTACTTTCTCTACCGCTTTAATTATATCCGAAAGCCTGCCTACACCCGACGGCTCGATAATAATTCTGTCGGGGTTGAACTTTTCGACCACTTCTTTCATGGACGAAGAGAAATCACCCACAAGCGAACAACAGATGCAGCCCGAATTTATTTCTTTGATTTCGACTCCGCTTTCTTTCAGAAAAGTACCGTCTACGCCGATTTCGCCGAATTCGTTCTCTATTAAAACGACTTTTTCGTTTTTCATAGAACTTTTGAAAAGATTTTTTATGAGCGTAGTTTTACCCGCGCCCAAAAAGCCCGATATTATATCTACTTTTACCATATTTATCTCCTTTTCGAAAAATCACGCGCGTTTTAACCCGCGCGTGATCCCGTAAATTATTTTCTCTTCGAAAGAGTTTCTTTTTCGTATTTTTTAACTTCTTCTATCCACTCTTTGCCTACGCCTGCGTTTTTCTTCGCGCAGTAGTAATCCCAGACTGCTCCGACGGGCGCGGTCTTATAAAGTTGCGAAACCGCAAGACGAGATGAATTATCCCCTTCCGCCTCAAACTTTTTAAGTTCGTCTACGGGAGTAAGAAGAGAAGCGAGCATAGCCTTTCTCGCATTGCGAAGACCCGTAAGCCACGCGATTATTCTGTTGATAGACGCGTCGAAGTAATCGGTTGCGATATAAGTCGCGTCGAGTTTACCGAGGCGAACGAGTTCGTCCATAATGGCTTTGAGTTCGTCGTCGTAGCAGACAACGTGATCGCTGTCCCATCTGACGGGGCGCGAAACGTGAAGCAAACAATGATCCGCGAAAGCGTACACCGCGCCGAGTTTTGCAGAAACGACTTCGGTAGGATGATAGTGTCCGCAATCGAGCGTAAGCATGATATGGTCGCTGTGTTTGCTCATAACGTAGCCCATGCAGAATTCGTGCGAACCTACGGTATAACTTTCAAGACCTATACCGAATACTTTCGATTCGATACCGTCCATAACGCCTTTTACGTCTTTGGTCGCCTCGAAGATTTGGTCGTAAGAATCTTTAAGACGGAGTCTCGGCGAAAGCGTATCGATCGGAAATTCTTTATCGCCGTCGGGCGTCCAATGGTTGATAACGCACGTCTTGCCGGTACGCTTATAGAAATATTCGCCGATTCTTCTCGAAGCGATGCCGTGGCGAATCCAGAACTCTCTTACTTTTTCGTCCCTTGCGGAAAGCGTTCCGTTTTCGGAAAGCGGATGCGAGAAGTAAGTCGGATTAAAATCTATGCCTATACCTCTCTCGACTGCCCAGTCTGCCCAATTCTTGAAGTGTTCGGGCTTGATTTCGTCGCGATCGACGAAAGCGTCGGTTTCCGCGTAGTTGGCGTGAATATTGATTTTCTTTTCGCCGGGGAAAATTTTCAGGACCATATCGAGATCCCGGCGAAGTTCTTCGGGATTTCTCGCGCTGCCGGGATAGTTACCCGTAGTTTGTATACCGCCCGAAAGACCGCCTTCGCGTTTTTCGAACCCCCTCACGTCATCGCCTTGCCAGCAGTGAATGGAAATCGGCGTTTTATCGCATATTTCCATTGCTTTGTCGACGTCGACGCCGAGTTTGGCGTAGTATTCTTTTGCGTATTCGTAACCTCTTTTAATATTGTCCATAACGACTCCTGAATATACTTTCCGGAACGCCCGACGTAAGATTTTCGGGCGTCCGATCATTTCGACACAATTATAAACGAATTGTAAAAAAAATTCAACCGTTTTGCGTGAAATTTAAGCAAAACGGTTGAATAATTTTTATTCGAGTTCGAACGCGCCCGTATAGAGCCTATAATAAACTCCTTTTTCTGCCATGAGTTTATCATGACTGCCGCGTTCGATAATTCTTCCGTGATCGAGGACCATTATAACGTCCGAATTTCTTACGGTAGAAAGTCTGTGAGCGATAACGAAAACCGTTCTGCCTTCCATAAGTTTATCCATACCGCGCTGTACTATCGATTCGGTACGGGTATCTATCGAAGAAGTAGCCTCGTCGAGTATCATTACGGGAGGATCCGCAACAGCCGCTCTCGCGATAGAAATGAGTTGTCTTTGTCCTTGCGATAAATTTGCCCCGTTACTCGTGAGTTCGGTGTTATACCCTTCCGGAAGTCTGGTTATAAAATCGTCCGCTCCCGCCAGTCTGGCCGCCGCTATACACTCGTCGTCCGTCGCATCGAGTTTTCCGTAGCGGATGTTATCCATAACGGTACCCGTAAACAAGTTCGTGTCCTGCAGAACTATACCCATCGAGCGACGTAAATCGCCTTTTTTGATTTTGTTGATATTTATGCCGTCGTAACGAATCTTTCCGTCGGCTATATCGTAAAATCTGTTCAAAAGGTTGGTAATCGTGGTTTTGCCCGCGCCCGTCGCCCCGACGAAGGCTACTTTTTGCCCCGGTTTTGCGTAAAGAGTAACGTTGTGAAGCACGATTTTATCGGAATCGTAACCGAAATCGACGTCGTCCATTACTATATCGCCCCGTAAAAGCGTATAAGTAACCGAATCGTCTGCGGCGTGCGGGTGTTTCCACGCCCAAAGCCCCGTACGTTTTTCGCTTTCGGTAAGATTGCCGTTTTCGTCGTACCCGGCGTTTACCAGAGTAACGTAACCGTCGTCTTCTTCGGGCTTTTCGTCCATTAACGCGAATACTCTGTTCGCGCCCGCCATAGCCATTACGACCGAGTTTATCTGGTTTGAAATCTGCCCCATCTGGTTGGCAAACTGACGCGCCATACCCAAAAACGCAACGACCGTCGGAATCGTAAGCGGATAGACGAAACTCGCATTACCGATAAGTCCCTCAAAACCTACGTTTACGCCCGCGCCGTCAGAAAAGATATAGATTCCGCAACCGATAAAGGCTATTACGACGTACATGATATTTCCGATATTGTGAATAATCGGCATAAGCATATTCGAAAAGCCGTTCGCTTTATTCGAAACGTCGCAAAGTTCGCCGTTCAACTTATCGAACTTTTCGATCGATTTTTCTTCGTGGCAGAACACCTTAACGACTTTCTGACCGTTCATCATTTCTTCGATATAGCCTTCGACCCGACCTACCGAACGCTGTTGAGCCATGAAATATTTTGCGCTTCTGCCGCCTATCGTTTTAGTGATAAACAGTATGGCGATAACGCCGACGACAACTATCGCCCAGAGCAATATACTGTAATAAATCATGATCACCGTCAGCGTAACGAGCGTTATTATCGTAGAACAAAGTTGCGGAAGACTTTGCGAAACGAGTTGACGAAGCGCGTCTATATCGTTCGTGTAAACGCTCATTATATCGCCGTGCGCGTTACGATCGAAGTATTTAATCGGCAATTTTTCCATTTTGTCGAATACTTCGTTTCTCAAATCGCGAAGGAAACGTTGCGTAATAACCGCTCCGACCTGTCCGAGAGTAGCGGTGGCAATCCACCCGACGCCGTAAATAACTATCATCGTGATAACGATTTTCACGACCTGCGCCATCGCTTCGTCGACGGTAGCCTTTGCTTTGGCTACGTTCTCTATCTGAACGTAAATATTCTGCAAGAACACGCCCGCTATCGATCCGCAGATCGCGCTTATAACGAGCGAAATCATTAAGGCAAACAGCATCGGCTTATAATTTTTGAAGAGCATACGAATAACGCGCCCTATAACTTTGAATCCGCCTTTTTGAAGAGGCGCTCTGCCTACGGGTTTCTGCATAATTATTCGTTACCCCCTTCCGCGGAAGCGGTTTTGTTCTGCGAAGTGTAAACTTCGCGATAAATTTCACTTCTTTCAAGCAATTCTTCGTGAGTTCCCACGTCGTCGATTTTGCCGTTATTCATAATGACGATTTTATCGGCGTCCATAACCGAAGCCACCCTCTGAGCGATTATTATCTTCGTCGTGTCGGGTATCGCTTTTCTGAAAGCGGCGCGTAAAAGCGCGTCGGTCTTCATATCGACCGCGCTCGTCGAATCGTCGAGAATAAGCACTTTGGGATTAGTAAGCAACGCCCTTGCGATGCAAAGTCTTTGTTTTTGTCCGCCGGAAACGTTCGCGCCGCCCTGATCAATCATAGTATCGTAACCGTTCGGGAATTGAGAAATAAATTCGTCGGCTTGCGCAAGTTTGCACGCCGTTACGATTTCTTCGTCCGTCGCGTTTTCGTTGCCCCAGCGCATATTCTCTTTTATCGTGCCCTGGAAAAGCGTATTCTTTTGCAGCACTACCGCCACCGATTTACGAAGAACCTCCATATCGTAATCTCTTACGTCAACGTCGCCGACCTTAACCGAACCTTCGCTTGCGTCGTAAAGACGAGATATAAGGTTGACGAGAGTCGTCTTACTCGACCCCGTACCGCCGAGTATCCCGACGGTTTCGCCGGATTTTATTTTAAGATTCACGTTTTCGAGAGCAAACTTTTCTGCGGCGGCGGAATATTTGAAACTTACGTCGTCGAATTCAACGTCGCCGTTCTTAACTTCGGTAATCGGGTTTTCGGGATTGATAAGATTACTTTTTTCGTCCAATACCTCTACTATTCTTCGGGCAGATTCGAGCGACATTACGAGCATGACGAAAATCATCGACATCATCATAAGCGCCATAAGTATCTGAAACGAATACGTCGTAAGACTTTGCAGACTGAAAGCGTTTATCGTACCGTCTATCAGAGCCTTTTTCGCCCCGAAATAACAAAGAGCCAGAAGCGCGCCCTGAATGCAAACCTGCATTATGGGCGAATTGAGCGCGAGAATACGCTCGGCCGTAGTGAACTGCCTTGCAAGATCGTTTGAAACCGCCGAAAACTTCTTCGACTCGTAGTCTTCTCTGACGTACGCCTTTACTACCCTCATGCCTTTTATATTTTCCTGTACGGATTCGTTCATCGCGTCGTAGCGCTTAAACAGCCTTTTGAAGATAGGCAACGCCTTATACGTAATCAAAGCGATGCCGAATACGAGAAACGGCACGCTCACGAAAAATATTACCGGCAAAGTAGTGTCAATCGTGAAACTCATTATTATCGAAAATACGAGCAGCAACGGACTTCTTATAGCCATTCTGATAAGCATCATAAACGCCATTTGTACGTTGGTTATATCCGTAGTCATACGAGTAACGAGCGACGAAGACGAAAATTTATCGATATTCGAAAAAGAAAATCCCTGAACGTTGACGTACATATCGCGACGCAGATTTTTCGCAAAACCCGCCGACGCGCTGGCGCAGAATTTTCCGCCGAGCATACCGGCGACGAGCGACACTATCGCCGCCCCGACCATTAAACAGCCGACTATAATCATCCCCCTCGTGTCCGGAGGAAGGTCGCCTTTTGGTTGTACGTAGGTACCGAATTTGGCGATAAGCAAAGGAATCAGAACTTCCATCGCCGCTTCGAATACCATACAAATAATCGTAAGTATAGTGTCTTTTTTATATTCGCGAAGACACTTTGCCAATTTTTTTAACATAAATTCTCCAAATTCTATGATAAAAGAATAAGATAAAAATACATTTTTCGTTATTCTAAATCATTATTTTATATAAGTCAAACGAAATGTGAAGACAAATGTTAAAACGACGCGTTAAAGAAGAGAAAAATATATCTTCTTCATTTCGGCGGCGTCTTCCGCCTGAGTACCGGCGGATTCGCAGACTATAACCGGCTCTAACTTCAAGTCTTTAAGAGCAACGGCAAGCGGCTCGAACTCCGGTCCGTATACGGTATCGGCAAACGTAAGATGTCTGATTTCGCCTTTTGCGGAATATTGAATCTTTGAAAAATGAACGTGGAAATTTTTCATTTTTTCGTATCCAAGTTCGCCGATCATATACTCGAGCCTCGACTTGTAGTCCGCAACCGTTTTAAGACTGCCTTGTTCACGGGCGTTGACGTGTCCGAAATCTACGGTCGGAACGAAAAAGTCGGCAGACTTGCAGAATTCAGTTATCTCTTCGATAGTTCCTATCTGCCCGAGTTTACCCATAGTTTCGGGGCAGAATTTCATATCGTCGAAAGAGTTTTTCAGAATAAGGTCGCGAAGAACTTTCATTCTGTCTGCCGTAAGCGAAATCGCTTTTTCACGGGTCAATTTACCTTGCGAAGCGGGATGAAACACTACTCTCTTTCCCTGCATGATTCTGCACGCGCGGGCGCTGTCCAGAATGTAATTGAAAGAGTTGTTTGCCTTTTCATCGTCTTCACTCGCAAGATTTATAAAATAGGGCGCGTGCGCGCTTAAGCCTATATCGCAACTTTTGAAGGCTTCGCCTATCTCTTTCGCCTTTTCGTCGCCGAGGTTTACGCCGCGGCCGAACGAATACTCGTACCAGTCAAGTCCGCGAGCCTTACACCACGTCGCCGCTTCTGCCGTTGATTTGTGTTTTTCGGCAATAAAACTTTCGCTGTTGCCGCTCGGTCCGAATTTAATCATCTAAACACTCCATATCTTTTTTTAGTTGATTTTTAAGATTGTTTATGTCGTAAAACTTAAAAATATCCCTGATATAATCGTCAAAAATAACGGTAATTTCTTTATCGTATATATCGAAGTCGAAATCCTTGATATGACTTTCGAGAACGACCGTATCCCCGTTAAACGTAGGTTGCGCGCCGTAATTGGTTATCGCTTTATACTCTTTGCCTTGAGCCCTAACTCTCGTTTTATATACGCCTTTTCTTATTTGAAATTTATCTTTTGAAAACGAAACGTTGGCGGTGGGAAAGCCTATCTTTCTGCCGTTTTGTCTGCCGCGAACGACCGTCCCGACGACGAAATACGGTTCGCCGAGAAGAGCGTTTGCCGCTTTGATATTGCCGACGGATAAATATTCCTTAATAAGCGTAGTTGAAACTCTCCTGCCATCAAACTTGACTTCATCGTTCACATAGCAAGGTATTTTTTTTCTTTCGCAGTAACGTTTTAAGTCTTCGGCATTACACGAAGCGTTTTTACCGTACGTATAGTCGTAACCGCAAACTACGGACTTCACCGAAAAGTTTTCAAAGAGTTCGTCTAAAAATTCTTCACCGCTACGCGTGGCATAAAACATATCAAAATCGCAGGAAATAACTGCATTTATTAAATGTTTTTCAAGTTTGACGAGCCGTTCTTTATAGGTAAGAACTTGTCCGAACGACTTGCCGAGAACCTCTGCCGGATTATTCGAATACGTGAATACTGCCGGGGTAATTCCGAGGTTTTCGGCGATATTTATACCTTTTTCTATCAAAGCAACGTGCCCGATATGAATACAATCGAAAAAACCGAGTATGACTACGAAATCGCCGTCGGCCTTATCGTAATAACTATATATCTTCATTATCTCTTAAATAAGCCTTTACTTTAATCTTCCCGCCCCTTACTTCGCCCACGCCGTAAAAGGCTTTCGGCGAATATACGCGATATATCCCGTCGGGATAATCGTAATCGTCATATAAACCGTTGTACAACCTTTCGGTCTGTTTTTCTGTAAGATTTATTACGGGATAATCGATTACCTCGTCTGGAGGGGTTAAAAGCGCGGATTTATACGTCGACGAGCCGAACTCTTCCGAAGTAATGCTGTTTTCTATTCTGAAAGGTCCGGACGCTATTCTCTCAAGCGCGGTCATCGTTGCGCACGAACCGCAAAGAATACCTATATCTCTCGCAATCGAGCGAATGTAAGTTCCTCCTCCGCAAACTATTTTTATTCTGTATTCTTCGGCTGAAACCCTTTCTAAAACGTCGATCGAGTATATCAAAACTTTTTTCGGCGGCAATTCGACTGCCTGCCCCTTCCTTGCCAACTCGTAACTTCTTTTGCCGTTTACGCATTTTGCGGAGAATACCGGCGGAATCTGCATAATCTCGCCTACAAGTTTCGAACACGCATCTTTTACGGTTTCGCTATTCGGCAAAACGGCGCTTCTTTCAACTATCTTACCCTCGAGGTCGTACGTATCGGTAGAGTAACCGAAAGCAATAGTCGCAACGTATTCTTTCTTTTTATCAAGCAGATAATCGAATAACCTCGTCGACTTACCGATCGCGACGGGCAACACTCCGCTCGCCAGCGGATCGAGCGTTCCCATGTGTCCGACGGTTTCGCCTTTTACCGCTCGCTTGACGGCGTTAAGAACGTAAGCCGAACTTACGCCTTTGGGTTTATATAAATTAAGAAATCCGTTCATTACAACTGAAACCCTATCTCCCGAATTATCTTATCTTTAACGTCTTCGTAAAAGCCCGAAATCAGACACCCGCTTGCGAGGATATGACCGCCACCGCCGAAAGAGGCAGCGACTTCATTTACGTTGACCTTACCTTTGCTTCTTAAACTTATTTTATATGAGTTATCTTTATTTTCAAGTATAGAAACCGCGACCTCGACGCCGTCCACAGAAAGCGGATAATCGATAAAACCTTCGGTCAAATCCTGCGTGGCGTTAAATTCCGCAAGGTCTTTACGCATAATCGTAATTATCGATATCTTGCCGTCGACAAAAAATCTCATGCCCGAAATCACTTTGGCGAAAAGTTCCGCTCTCGCTTTCGGCTGACTTTTGAACATAGCGTAGGCTATCTTATGTAAATCTCCGCCGCAAGCGACAAGTTCCGACGCAACGCCGAGAGTTTCGGAAGTAACGTTGCTATGCATGAAATTGCCCGTATCGGTCGATATACCGAGCAGAAGCCTTTCGGCAATCGTTTTATCGATTTCTATATGCAAACCGGTTATTACGTTATATACGTTTTCGCAATTTGCCGCCGAATCTACAACGAGATTATATTTTGCATAGTTCCCGTTAGAGATATGGTGGTCGACGTTAAACGTGTTTTTCGATTTTTGAAATAGCGGATACGCGTCGGCTATCATTCCTTGCGTAGCGCAATCTACGGAAACGTGCGCCGTATATTCGCGTTTTACCCGCTCGATAGAAAGTATTTCTTCGGCGTCTGGGAAAATATTGAATTTCTCGGGTACGGGCGACGGACAGACTATATCCGCGACTTTACCCGATTTTATAAGCGCAGCCTTAAGCGCAAGAGCCGAACCTATCGTATCGCCGTCGGGGCGAGCATGACAAAATATCAGGTAACTGTCGAACGAATATAACTTGCGACAAAAATCGTCAATTTTCATCGTCGTTCTCCGTGTTGTAAGTAATGCCGCTTAAAATCGCGTCGATTTTATTGCCGTATTCTTCAGAAGTATCGATCAGAAACTTTAATTCGGGCACGGTACGGATACGCATAACTTTACTAAGTTCCGTACGCACGAATTTAGCCGAATCGCATATCGCCTTAAAAGTCGCCTTTTTCTTGTTTTCGTCTGCAGAAAAGACCGATACGAATACTTTGGCGTATTTTAAGTCGTTGGTTATTTCGACTTCCGAAATGCTGAACATTTCGGTAAGTTCGGGATTTTTTACTTTATATTTCAGAATGGAATATATTTCTCGCTGAAATTCGCTGTTAAGCCTTTTCTCTCTTTTTATATTCATAGTAACTCCTTCTTTCACCTATCCACAGGTGATTGTGCCTGAACTCGGTCTTGCGCCGTGTTTTCAGGCTGATGCTTTGTTCCGCGAACGCCTTAATATCGCAAACGGGGTCGCCGCAAAATTTTCAACTTTCGCAGTAACCCCGAATTATATTATTCTTGTCCGTTAAAATAATTAAACTACGGGCTTTACTTCGATAAGATAACTTTCGATGAAATCTCCGATCTGAATATCGTTGAAATTTTCTATCGAGATACCGCACTCGAACCCTTGTGAAACTTCTTTTACGTCGTCCTTGAATCTCTTCAATTGGTTTACGTTTCCTTCGCAAATCATAACGTCGTTACGATAGATACGAAGTTTTCCGTTTCTTATAATCTTTCCGTCTGTAACGTAGCAACCCGCAACCATGCCTACGCCGGTAATTCTGAACGTCTGGCGAACTTCTGCTTTGCCCATGTAAATTTCCTGTACCTTGGGAGCGATAAGCCCTTTCATTGCGTTCTTTACGTCGTCGATTGCTTCGTAGATTATTCTGTACAGTCTTACGTCGACTTTTGACCTTTCCGCAAGCGTTTTTGCATTGGAATCGGGTCTTACGTTGAAGCCGATAATAATCGCGTTGGACGAATCGGCAAGTATTACGTCGGATTCGTTTATTGCGCCTACCGCGGCGTGAAGAACGTTGACTTTAACTTCTTCGTTCGAAAGTTCGACGAGCGATTGTTTAACCGCCTCAACCGAGCCTTGAACATCGGCTTTGATAACTATGTTAAGCGCTTTCAGATTGCCGTCGGAAATCTTGGAGAACAAATCGTCGAGCGTAATCTTTTGCGACTGCTTTATCATATCTTCGCGTTCTTTGTTCTTTCTTTCCTGCGCTACGAGTTTAGAAAGTTTGTCTTGTTCTACAGCAAAGAGCAAATCGCCCGCATTCGGAACTTCTTCGAGACCGAGTATGGAAACGGGAGTGGAAGGACCTGCCTCTTTGACTGTTCTGCCCTTGTCGTCTATCATTGCCCTTACTCTGCCCGTTATCGTACCCGCAACGAGATTGTCGCCCGTATGAAGAGTACCGTTCTGAATAAGTACCGTCGCGACGGGGCCTTTGCCCTTGTCTAATTTGGCTTCGATAATAGCGCCTTTCGCCATTCTGTCGGGGTTGGCTTTAAGTTCTTTAACGTCTGCCGTTAAAAGAATCGTTTCAAGCAATGCGTCAATCCCTTCGCCCGTCTTTGCGGAAACGGGTACGAGAGCGACGTCGCCGCCCCACTCTTCGACGAGTACGGACTGATCTGCAAGTTGTTGTTTGACTCTTTCGATATTCGCCTGCGGTTTATCCATTTTGTTAGCCGCAACGATTATAGAAACCCCCGCCGCCTGCGCGTGGTGTATTGCCTCGATCGTCTGAGGCATTATCCCGTCGTCTGCCGCAATAACTATAACCGCTATATCGGTAATCTGCGCCCCTCTTGCCCTCATAGCGGTGAACGCCGCATGCCCGGGGGTATCGAGGAAAGTAATCTTTTCGCCGTTTACGGTAACCGTATACGCGCCGATATGCTGCGTTATGCCGCCTGCCTCCGTGGCGGTAACGTTCGCGCTTCTGATTTTATCGAGAAGCGAAGTTTTACCGTGGTCGACGTGCCCCATAACCGTAACGACGGGCGGTCTTTTAACGAGATTGCCTTCGTCGTCTTTGGCGTCGAACGCTTCGTTAAGAACGTCTTCCGCAGTCTTATCGAGTTTTAATTCGAGTTCGATGCCGAGATCCGCGGCAATAACGCCCGCAGTGTCGTAATCGACCGAATCGTTTATCGTCTTCATAATCCCTTCTTTGAAGAGTTTCTTGGTTATTTCAATAGCAGAAATACCGATCTTTTCGGAAAGTTCTTTTATAGGGATTAACTCTTTATTGATTACCGCTTTTTCGATTTTTACGGTTTGAACGACTTCTTGTTTTTTGTCTTTTTTGGTACGAAGTTTTCTGTAACCGCTCTTGTTCTCGTCGAAATCTTCTACGCTTACCTGCGTTTTGATAAGAGATTTTTTATTAATGGCTTTCTTATCGTCGAAACCTCTTTCTCCGCCTTTCTTTTTGTTGCCGAAAGATTTACCCGTATCTTTGGGTATAAACGTGACTTCGACGGGCTTTTTACCTGCGCCGCCTGCTCCGAAAGGTCTTTGCGGTCTGCCTGCGGCAGATCCTGCCGCTCCTGCGGGACGAGCGCCCGCGGGTCTTCTCTGATCGCCGGGAATATATTCTCTTTTCGCGGGTCTTTGACCGTTCGCGCCGAGCGGTCTTCTATCGTTTTTCGGTTCGTAAACTCTCGGCTGTTGACTCGGAAGTTTTACGAGATTCGGGTCTTCACCCCTTGCGATCGCTTCTTTTTTCTTCTGTTCGAGAATCTTAGCCCTCGCCTCCGCCAAAGCCCTTGCTTTCGCTTCTTCGATCGCTTTCGTTCGTCTTTCTTTTTCGAGTTTAGCCGCTTCTGCGGGGTCGATCGGCTTTTCGTCTTTAACCGGTTCTTTTTCTTCGGGCTTTTGTTCGGGTACGGCTTCCGTTTTTAATTCTTCTTTTACGGGTTCCGCTTTGATTTCGGTCGTCTCTTCGGCGATTTGAGGCTCTTTCTCTTTCTCTTTTTCTTCTTTCGTCTTTTTAGACTTCACGGCAGGCTTTTCTTTCAATTCGACGACTTTCTCCTGCACGTCGATAGTCGTTTCCGTAACTTCGACGGGAGCGGACTCTTCAGGCGCCGGCGTTTCGACTTCGACAACCTTTGAGGATTCGGCCGCAAGCAATTCTTCGGCGCGAAGTTTTTCGAGTCTGATTTTCTCCTCGTTTTCTCTGTCGGCTTTTATCTGCTTTTCTTTCGCGTTGGCCTTTTTATTGATTGCCTGAATATCGGCTTTCAATTTATCGACTTTTGCTTTGAGTTCAGCCATCGACGAACCGTTCAACGAATTGATTTTTTTAAGATTTTTTAAGATGTCTTCTTTCTTTTCTACCATATTACCCTTTCTTGCCTCCCGATAAAAGTTTAAGCCCGTATTCTTCCGCAACGGATATAATTGCATTTGCAAGAGCCTCGTCGGTAACCGCTAAGGTCTTACACTCGTCTTTAAGCGCCAATTCTTCAAGCGTGAATTCTCCGCTCGTATAAAGCGGACAACCGAACGCTTTGGCAAATTTTTCGGCGTCCTTTCTCGCGTTATCCGTAGCGGTCTTGCACGAAATCAACAGATACGCCCGCTTTTTAAGTCTTGCGAGCGAATTCGCCCCGATACACAGATTACCGCTTTTTTTCGCAAAACCGAGATAAGTGAATATTTTAGTCTTTCTCGCTTCCAAGAAGTTGCCTCCCTATCTCGTCGTAAATATCTTGCGGTATAACTTTTGAAAACACTCGCCCGAGCATTTTTTTATTTATAAGTTTTTCGACGCATTTGACGTCGGTACAAACGTACGCGCCCCTGCCGTCGGCTTTCCCCGTGTTATCGTAAAAGACGCGTCCGCTTTTATCGCAGACTACCCGTCTTAACTCGTTTTTGGGGAATTCTTTCCTGCAACATACACAGGTTCTTACCGGAATTCTTTTTTCTGCCATATACCCGTTATTTACTCGTTTTTTCGAGGCAATTTTCGATTATTCTTCGATTAAACCCTCGTTTGCTTCCGCTTCGGTTTCCGCAAGCATTGCCGCCTCGTCTTCTTTCGCGGCTCTGCTTTCACTTCTTACGTCTATTTTCCAACCCGTAAGTCTTGCCGCAAGACGGGCGTTCTGACCGTCTTTACCTATGGCAAGCGACAATTTATCGTCGGGAACGACGACCCTCGCCGCTTTCTCACCTTCGTTTGCGCTGACTTTAAGAACTTTGGCGGGTGAAAGAGCCTTCGCTATATATTCAAGCGGGTCTTCGCTCCAGGCGATTATGTCGATTTTTTCGCCGTTGAGTTCTTTCACGACTTCGTTTACCCTCGACCCCTTGTTACCGACGCAGGCGCCAACCGCGTCCACGTTCGGATCGTTGCTGTATATGGCGATTTTAGTTCTCTGACCGGGTTCACGCGAAATACCTTTGACTTCGACGATGCCCGCTTCGATTTCGGGAACTACGTTTTCGAAAAGTTTTTTAACGAGGCCCGTAGACGTTCTCGAAACGAGAATCTGCGCGTTTCTGCCGGCCGTTCTTACTTTTTTGACGTAGACCATGAGTTTGTCGTTTACCTTATATTCCTCGCCGGGAACCTGATCTTGCGGAAGCATTACCGCTTCGATTTCGCCGGCGCCGATTTCGACGTAAACGTTTTTATCGTCCACTCTTCTTATAGTGCAAATCTTCGCTTCGTTTTCTTTATCTTCGAACTCCGCAAGAGTAAGATCTCTTTCGGTTTCGCGAAGTTTCTGAAGAACGGCCTGCTTTGCGGTCTGAGCGGCGATACGACCGAATTCCTTGGGGATAAATTCGATCCTTACTTCGTCGCCGACTTTATAGGTCTTTTTAATCAGTTTTGCGTCTTCGAGCGAAATTTCTTTATCGGGATCCGTCACTTCTTCGACGACCGTTTTAACGGCAAAGAATTTTACGGATTTTTTCTCCTGATTAATATCGAGTACAATGTCGCTCGAATCGCCCGTATGCTTTTTATACGCGAAAACGAGAGCGTTTTTAAGCGTTTCGAGCAAAATTTCCGGCTTGATGCCTTTCTGGGCTTCGAGATCTTCTATTGCCTGAAAGAAATCCTTGTTGATCATTGATGTTCTCCTTATTTTCTACGCGCAAACAATCTTCTTCGCGCGGAATTTTTAATCGAATTTTATTAAGCGATTGATTTTCGCTATTTTATTCAAAGGTACGGTTTGCCTTATTCCGTCAATTATAACGTAGACGTTTTTACCGTCGTAACCGTCCAGAACGCATTCGAAATTCTTTTTACCTTTCATCGGCGCGAAGAGTTTTATTTCGACTTCTTCGCCGATATTCTTTTCGTAATCTCTGTCGGTTCTGAAAGGTCTGTCAAGCCCGGGGCTCGAAACGTTGAGCGTATACGACGCGCCGAACGACGGATCTAACTCGTCGAGGAGAGGATCTATGGCGTTATGGAATTTTTCGCAAGTGTCCAAATCCACCCCGTCATCGGTGTCGATATAAACGGTAAGCGACGGATTTTTCGAAATTTTCGTTTCTACTTCGACTATTTCTATACCGAGATTATCGGCCACAGGCAGCAAAAAATCTTTTATTTCGGATTCCTGTCTGAACTTCATAACCCCTCCTTATAAAAATTTGAGAGTGGCCAGCCACTCTCAAATCCAACTAAGTATTATTAAGCGTATATATAATACCATATTATTCCTGCGATTGCAAGCGTTTTAATCGCCGTCGGGCAAACTTTTTTGCGTTTCGGCAAGTTTTATAAGCATTTTCGCCGTCGCGTGAGCGTCGGACAAGGCTCTGTGGTGCAAAAACTCGATTCCGTAGTAATCGCATACGGTATTAAGTTTATGGTTTTTAAGAGCAGGCAGAACGGATTTAGACAAGGCGTAAGTGTCTATCCCCGGATTTTTGAAAATATAGTCCTCTTTCGACGCGAGAAATTTTATAAATTTATAATCGAATTCTATGTTATGCGCGACGAAAGTATAACCGTCGCAATACTTATAAAAGTCCGCGATTACGTCTTTGAAAACGGGCGCGTCCTTTACCATTTCGTCGTCTATGCCCGTTATGCGCGTAATTTCTTCGCTTATTTCTCGTTCGGGGTTTATAAGAGTCTGAAATTTATCGATTATCTTACCGTCTTCTATCCTTACCGCGCCGATTTCGGTTATCTTATCGCCCGTAAGGAATGAAAGTCCCGTCGTTTCTATATCCACCACTACGAATTTTCTTCCGATAAGACACGGTTCTACGGGCTTTTCGACCGCAAACAGATTTGCCTGACTTACGTCTTCTATCGTCGACGGGGAAATAAGCGAATAATACTGCGGAACGGGTTTGCCTTTTCTTTCGACGGGTTTGAAATCGGACGGAAAACAGCAAAACGACAAATCGCGGATTATATAACTCGGACTGCCGTTGAAAGTGGTAAGATCTCCGCGGGTTAAAATCTGCGTTCCGACGTTGATTTTGTCGATTTTTTTCTCTTTTTCTTTGGTTAAAAATACCTTACCCTGAATTTTAGCCGTCGTATCGCTGAATTCGAATACGTAAAAAGTCTTACCTTTTTTTGATTCTTTTTGCGTTATCGACGATACCGTACCGGCAAAAGAAACGTCGCCCGAAACGAGTTCCGCGTCCGCCATATATATAGCCGTACCTTCGATGTCTTCGCCCCATAATTTAACGGGATCGGCAACGCGCAGAGAACGCACGCTTATGGCGGCGAAATCGGCTGCGTTCGTCTTGACTTTCATTACGTCGAGATCGACTTCGGCTCTGCCCTTCGTTTCGATTACGCCCGAAAATTTTCCGCAGTAAATTTCCGAAAGATAGCCGTTAATCGCTTCGATAACCTTGTTGTTTACGAAATAATCGTAAGCGTCGTCGTGGACTTTTATCGTATAACTGCATCCGTCGCCGTCGTTTTGAGCGATAACGTCGTCTTTCTCGACCGAGTGAGCCGCCGCCTTATATTCTTTTTCTAAAAACTCAAGCACCGATTTGGCGACGAGTTCGCCGTCGGCGAGAATCTTCGATACCGTTACTTCTCCGACCGTAAATCCAAGCGGCAACGCCCGCGCCACCGCCTCGCGTACGAGGTCGTATACGGCGTCGGAAACCGCTTTATCGCATATAACTTCCGCATCCACCGCCCGATTGGTTTTATGTACGGTCAACTTCTTTATTTTAGCGTTTTTAAGACTTTCGTCTATCACTCGTATTTCGTTTTCAAGCGTCGACAAGTTCTTCTATTTCCTTTATAAATTCTTTTTCCACGTCGGAAAATGGTACTTTTTTATATACTTCGCCTTTTTTGAAAAATACGCAATATCCGCTGCCGCCCGCGACGCCGATGTCGCAATCTTTCGCCTCTCCCGGTCCGTTCACAACGCAACCCATTACCGCTATTTTAATCGGTTTACGAACGTTTGCCGTAAGTTTTTCGATTTTTTCGGCAAGAGAAATACTATCGTATTCCGTCCTTCCGCACGTCGGACACGATATTATTTCGGCGTAGTCGTTTTCCAGGTTTACGCTTCGCAAAATTCTTTTCGCAACGTAAATCTCTTCTTCGGGGGCAGCGGTAAGAGATACGCGGATAGTATCGCCTATACCCTCGAGCAGAAGGGAGCCTATGCCGATCGCGCTTTTTACAGTTCCTCCCGATACGGTACCCGCTTCCGTTACTCCGACGTGCAACGGATAGTCCGTTTTTCGGCTGAGATATTCGTAAGTTTTTTTCGTAAGAGGGACAGACGAAGCCTTTGCCGAAATTACGATATTGTCAACCCCGTATTTTTCTAAGACGGCAACGTTTTTAAGCGCGCTTTCGGCAAGCGAAATTTCGTTTTTGCCATACTTTTCGAGAAGCGATTTTTCTACGCTGCCCGAATTCGAACCCACTCTTACTGCCACGCCAGAAGATTTAAGGGCTTTCGCCACTTCTTCGACGTTCTTTTCCGAACCGATATTTCCGGGATTTATCCTTATTTTATCGACGCCCGCGTCTATCGCGGAAAGTGCGTAACGATAATTGAAATGTATGTCGGCAACGAGCGGAATGTTTATACCGCGTTTTATCGTTCTCAACGCTTTTATATCGTCGTCGTCTTTTACCGAAACTCTTATAATATCGCAACCGATATTCTCGAGGTCGAGTATCTGACGTATCACCTCGTCCGCTTTCGACGTTTTTATATTACACATTGACTGAACGGCGATCTTATTGCCTCCGCCTATAGCCAGATTGCCTATACGAACGACTTTACTCATTTCCTGTTCCCCGAATTCATTTCGTAGATGATACGCAGCCCGTTAAGAGTAAGCGTGGCGTCGAAAACGTCTATACACTCGGTTTCGTCGTAAATAAACTTACCCAGTCCGCCCGTAGCGATAACCTTGGCGTCGGCGCGATTCATCTCCTCTTTTATCTTGTTTACGATATTGCCTACGAGCCCCGAAAATCCGTATAAAACGCCTGCCTGCATACAGTTTACGGTGTTTTTTGCTATGATTGACGGCGGTTTTTCAAGTTCTATATTCGGCAGATTTGCAGTTCCGCCGACGAGAGAATCGAGCGAGCCTTTAATGCCGGGGGCGATAACTACGCCTATAAGTTCGCCTTTTTCCGAAATAATATCAAACGTCGTAGCCGTTCCGAAATCTATACATATTATAGGGGAGCCTATCCCGTAACGATTTATCGCGCTTACGCTGTCTACTATAATATCCGCGCCGACTTCCCGCGAATTATCCGCCTTTACGTTCAGCCCCGTCTTTACGCCGGGACCGACTACTAACGGAGAATGTCCGAGATAATCTCTGCACATGTGCTCCATAGTGTAGTTAAGAGAAGGAATAACCGACGACATGACAACACCGTCTATATCTTCCCTTTCTATCCCGGCAGACTTCAATAAATCTCTGACTATAACCCCGTATTCGTCGCTCGTCGCGTTTCTCTGCGAGGTAACGCGGAAAGTCGCTTTCAGTTCCTTTCCGTCGAAAATAGCGTATTTTATATTGCTGTTGCCTATATCTATACAAAAAATCATACTTTTCTGACCGCCCTGATTACTCTGCAAACCGATGGCGCGAGTACCATATTCAACGCAAATTCTATTAAAAAATTAACGCCCGCGCACAAAATAAATAAAAAATAAACGACGCTCGCGTTATTCGCGACAGCCATGGCATTTATAGAGTCGTACATCGTAAGCGCGCCTAAAATGAATATACCCGTGTTTACGATCGGCGCAACCGCAGCCGCAACGAAAACCGCGGCGAGTTCGCTTTTACTTTTTATGAGTTTATACGCAAGTCCCGATAAAAATCCCGCGGCAATCGCTTTGATAAAGCACGTAAGCGCGGTCAGAAACGGGTGTTCGGTAAACAATACCTGTGTAAACGGATCCAAGCCGACTATGCCCATAATATAAGTTACCGCTCCGAAAACGAAACCTAAAAATGCGCCGTAAAGCGGACCTAAAACGATCGCCCCTACGACAATCGGTATAAGCACGAAAGACAACCTGACCGCGCCGATCGCAAAATAACTTCCGAAAATCTGCAATACGATTACGAGTGCCGTGAGCATTGCGAGCGCGGCTAATTTTTTAGCCGAAAAAAACTTCTCTTTTTCCATGTTGACTCCTATCGGATTTCATTTAAGAATATCCGTAAAAAAATAGTATGTAATTACTTGGTCGAACCCTTGAAAGGTGCTCGCCGTTTATTATTATACTTAAAATAAATTATTTTTACAAGTAAAAACCCGTCATTCACAAAATTTAAGTTTACCGATTATAATGATACTGATAGCGAAAATATTTCGCCGCTATCTTATTCTACGAGGAGGAATGTTTTTATGACGAATTGTTTCGGCTTCGGCGACAACTGCTGTCTTTGGATGCTTATCATCATATTGATTCTCTGCATTTGCAAAAACGGCTGCTTAAACGGCATAATCGACAAGATATGCAACTGCGGATGTTTAATTCCGCTTCTGCTCGTTCTTTGCTGCTGCAAAGGCGGCGACCGCGGCGGACCCGATTTCGGTTTCGGCGGCTGCAAATAATCAAATACATAGAAGCGGTCGGCGAAATAATTTTCGCCGACCGCTTTAACTTTTATAAATATTTATCTCTGCACTCTTCCGGAAGCGTCGCCGCCCGCGAGTTTTTCAACTTCGTCTACCGACACCATATTATAATCGCCCTCGATAGAGTGTTTCAAACAACTTGCCGCAACCGCAAATTCGATTGCCTTTTGAGCGTCGTAACCGTTCATCAACGAGTATATCAATCCGCCGCCGAAACTGTCGCCGCCGCCTACTCTGTCGACGATGTGCATTGCGTATTTCTTCGAAAAATACGCCTCGCCGTCCGTATATAACATTCCCGACCAGTTGTTATCGTTCGCGGACAGACTCTCTCTGAGAGTTATCGCAACGCCTTTGAATCCGAACCTTTCGGTAAGTTTTTTCGCAACGGAAATATATCCTTCGCGATTAAGTTTACCCGTGTTAATATCGGTATCGTCCGCTTCTATGCCGAAAACGTCTTTGGCGTCTTCTTCGTTGGCAATGCAGTAGTTTATGTACTTGCAAAGTTCGCCCATAACCTTGCCGGCTTTTTCTTTGCTCCATAATTTCTTTCTGAAATTAAGGTCGCACGAAACGGTTATATTTCTCTTTTTCGCCTCTTTTACCGCTTCGAGGCAGATTTTTGCCGTATCGTCGGAAAGCGCGGGAGTGATACCCGTAAAATGGAACCATTCGACGCCGTCGAATATCTCCGCCCAGTCGAAATCTTCGCTTTTAGCCGTGGCGATAGCCGAACCCGCCCTGTCGTAAATGACTTTGCTGGGTCTTTGGCTTGCGCCTTTTTCGCAATAATAAATGCCCACTCTGTCGCCGCCGCGAACGATCTTTGAAGTGTCCACGCCGAACTTACGCAACGAGTTTACCGCAGCCTGTCCTATTTCGTGCGTCGGAAGTTTCGTTACGAACGCAACGTCTGCGCCGTAATTGGCAAGCGAAACCGCGACGTTTGCTTCCGCCCCGCCGTAAGTCGCTTCGTATTTGTCGCTCTGAACGAAACGAAGATAATTTTCGGGCGCGAGCCTTAACATCAATTCACCGAAAGTAACCGCTTTTTTCATTTATTCAACGCCTCCTCCACGAAGAAACTGCCGCCGACTGCGGCAACCTTATCGAAAGCCAAAAATTCGTCGAGATTTTCTCTGTTTACGCCGCCCGTAGGAATAAATTTAACCTGCGGAAACGGAGCGGAAAGAGCCTTCAACGCTTTAAGTCCGCCGTAAACGTTTGCCGGGAAAAATTTCACGGTAGTGATACCGAGATCGAGCGCCTGCATTATCTCCGTAGGCGTAACGCAACCGGGATAATACGGAACGTCGTTAGCCTTACAAATTTCGGCGACCTCGACCGAAAGCCCCGGCGAAACGATAAACTTCGCGCCTGCGTTCAATGCTTCGACGCATTGCCGACCGTTTATAACGGTTCCCGCGCCTACGTTCATATCGGGGAATTTTTCTACCGCCAAAGCGATAGCCTCCTTCGCGCAAGCCGTTCTGAACGTGATTTCGGCGCAATTTATGCCGTCTTTTTTAAGTGCGGCAAGAATTTTTTCCGTATCGTCGAGATTTTTAATCACGACAACGGGAATAAGTCTGTCCATCGTACATTTACTCCTTTTTATTTTTATAGTGTACAGTTATTTAATTCGCTTGAAATTGCCTATCGTTTCGTTTACCGTTTCGACGAATGCGAAAGTATCGTCATACTTTTTCAAGATATTCTGAAACTCGACGATCTGATGCTTATTTATAACGCAGATTATAACGTCTTTTTCGAGATTACTGTATACGCCCGTTCCTACGATCTTGGTGGCGCTGTGTTTGAGTTTTTCGACTATCTCTTTATCTATTTCCTCGGCATGCGAAGTAATAATCAAAAATTTATACGCCGCCTTACCGCCCTTAATAAAAGCGTTGCCTATAAAACTCGACATAAAGCAATACAACAGGCACAGACACGCGGGTTCGTAACTATATTTACCGCCGTCGGCGTAAACGAACACGGAAACGACCGCAACCACTGCGTTCAGCGCAAACGTAACGTAAAAGAAATTAAGTTCGGGTTTTTTCTTGCTTACGAACTTGGAAATGATATCCGTTCCGCCCGTAGACGAATTCAGTTTGAAAGTAAAACCGTAAACTACGCCGCCTACCGTTCCCGCCAATATTACCGCTAAAATCTTATTGTTTTCGGCGTTATATTGAAGATTTTTATTCCCGAATTCCTGCAACAACCAATACACGGCAGAATAAACGACGCTGAAGACGAGCGTCTTTACAGCAAACTCTTTATCCGTAGTAAAATACGAAAACACGCAAAGCGGAACGTTTACGAGAAGCGACATATATGCTATACTGAATCCGCATTTTTTTTGAATCATCGTCGCGATGCCGTTTATCCCCGCCGGGGCGAAATCGTTGGGTACGATAAACAAATAATACCCCAATGCATGGACTGCTGCCAATATTGCTATAAACGTGTAAGATACCGCCGTATTTAATTTTTTATCAGCCATGACCGTAAGTCAAATTTCTTCCTTTAAGATAACTAACGATATTTTACAACAAATACGTCGTTTTGTAAACCGTTTAATTATAAAAATATTATATATTTTAACGCACTTTAGCGCCGGAAAAACTTTGAATTATACGTAACCTCTTCGGACGAGGGATATTTTTCGAGGCATATTTCGTGATATTTTTCCGCAGTTTCAATATCCCCGGCGTTATAATATGCCGAAACCAGCCTGAGAAGCGGCTCTAAATAGTAAAATTTCGACTCGTAAAAGCCGTCCTGCGGCAACGGTTTATCCGCGCAAAGCGCGCATTTATAAAACGCCGACGCATTTTTCATATCGCGCTTTTTAGTCTTTACGTCACCCAGATAGCAAAACAATTCCGCGTCGGCGCCCGTAACGGCGATCGCTTCCGCCAAAAATTTTTCGTCCGTTATTATGCCAAGCGATTTATCGCATTTATATACCGTTTTATACGCGTCTTTTACGTCGGGTAAATAGCGCGTTTTGCCGTAAATAAATTTTATCAACCCGGCTTTTGCTTTATCGTATCTGCCGTTATAGAACAACTCTTTGGAGTAATAATATTGCTCTCTGCCGTTCAACTTTTCGCCTTCGGCAAGGTGTTTTTCATAAATTTTAAGATTGCGGAGCGGATCGCCGCTTTTGATTTTTCTATGCTCTACCGTAACGTCGCCGTACGATATTCTTCCGAAAGGAACGACCGCCTCGTGGATAAAGCCCGAAAATTTCGCCAAAGAGCAATTTTTCATTAACCTTTCTCTGTAATATTCGAAAGTCGCGTTTCCGTTTTTATCGAAGGCAATTGCATATCTGAACATATAAGTATCGAAGCATGGTTTATTATTTTTAATTTCGATTATTTTTCTTGCGTTCTCTTCGCTTATAACGTCGTCGGCGTCTATCCAGAACAGATAATTACAGGAAGCCTTTGAAAAAGCGTAATTCCTGGCCGCCGAAAAATCGTCGTTCCACTTAAAATCGTAGATTTTATCCGTAAATTTTGACGCAATTTCTTTCGTCTTGTCGCCACTCCCCGTATCAACTACTATTATTTCGTCGGCAAAGAGAATAACGGATTTAAGACACCTTCCGATAACGCTCTCTTCGTTTTTTACTATAAGACAGACAGATATTTTCATGATTATACCCCTACACACATTGTATGCCGGAATAACTACCGTGTGCAAAAAATTGAATTTTTGCATATAGTAATATGGCGCGCGATATATGCGCGCGTACACTTTTCGGAGAATATAATTATGTTTGAAGATTTATGCAGAATGTTTTTATGCTGTAACAATAATACCGGCGACACTCGCCCCGAACCGCGCCGTTGTTGCGGTAATCGTTACGGAAACGACTTGCCGCCGCGCGGACCTCGAGGCGCAACCGGCGCGACGGGAGCAACAGGACCGACGGGGCCGACGGGGGCGGCAGGCGGCGTTACGGGAGCAACAGGTCC
>OGFF01000120.1_pt1 | contig 113068 bp, 91 predicted proteins | sample 1570751 | NCBI WGS metagenome assembly OGFF01 (sample SAMEA2581951, study PRJEB24529) | metagenome | biome: Human gut stool | place: China | collected 2011 | reverse complement strand
ATGTTTTATTGAGGATTTTTAAAATAATGAAGATCTAGAAACGCAAAATCTCAGGAATAAATTATCTTTATATTTCAATTAGTTAAAGAGTAACATTTAATCTCCCCGATCTCTTTTCACGTGTTCTCCACGCAGTCTGAGACATTTCTGAACGCTTGTTCAGGACCTTTCGGTTAATATGGCAAAGTCATTTACGGAATTTAGGTATGAGAGTTCTGGCTGCCTCCCTTCTCGTCGCTGCAACCTTGCTTCAAGGATGCACGCTGTTAGGCATCGCCAGCACAACCGCTTCCATCTCTTCTCCTAAGCACGGCTGGTTCGATGTCAATGCCAAGCTTGTAGAAAAATCCGAACTCAGACGCCCCGCCGTCCCTCTTAACCTTACGCTTCATCTTCGGGTCATCGTCCAAGGCATCGACACCGGCAAGGAAGGCACGCTTGAAGACTCCTTCGAATGGCTGTTTGCAGATGAAACTCGTAAAGAGATGGTTGATCTACTGGAGAAAAACGGAATCGCACTCATTACCGACCGCGGCTTGGACGGCGCAGTCTATATCGAAATCTCCGACACAATGGAAGATATAGGCATGCGCTACCTTCCGATTATTCCGACGGTTCGCTGGACCGAGCGCAAAATCGGCAAGATGCGTATCACTTTCATTAATTCCGCAAACCATAAAGTTTCTTCCACACTCACTGAAGAAAATGTTTTTATTCAGTCCGGCCTTCTGTCCGATTCTCCTCAATCTGAATACAAGAAGAAGCCTTTCGAATTAAGCCGCTGGGACTACACAATTAAAGGCGACGGTATCGGTCTGCACGAGCTCAATGAGCAGCTCTTTTATCAGTGCATGAAGAAAATCCAGGACAAAGTCTCATTAGAGGAATTTTTTGGCGTTCCCGATGATTCTTCCGACGAGCCGAACGCTCCTGATCCGGCAGAAGGATGGCATAACAACACAGGCGGCGAACTCGTCGACTAATCAAACACTTTCGACCAAGTTAGATATACTCCGTTCAGTACGTATTTACTCTCATAAAGGTCAAAATGTCTTCATCTAAGATCGCTGCCGCGGTAGCAGTTTGTGCCGCGGTCTATGCCTGCGCTTACGGCGGATTGGTTTATTACCAGGGCCAAAAATTCCAAGAATACGCATCCGATCTTCCCAAGTATTTGGGCAGTGAATGGAAGTCCGTCAAAGTGAACATCACCGACAACGGTTTCTTCTGCAAAGAATTTATCGTTCTCAATAAAAATGCCCAGCCGAAAGATAAGGATACCGTCACGCTTCCCGGCAAAGTAAAGTTCGGATGGTCCCCTGAAAGCGAGATCACGATTAAGGGAGAAGGCAATGAAGTTTTTAAGAAAGTCGTTGAAGCCGCACAACCGGTGCTGAAGACTTCTTTTAACTATCGTTTTATTCCGAATTTATTCGTCTTCAGCAGCAAAGCCGTTGAAACAACCGTTGACGGCGAAACCTTTAAAATCGGCGCGATTCAGTCCCAAGCCCTCCCGAAATTAGTAAAACAGGCGGACGGCAGCCTGCTTATTGAAAATCTTGATTCTTCCGTCAAGACAGACATCTTCTCTTTGGCCTCAGAAGAAAGCAACGTTGCTCTAAGTAATCCGGAATTTAAATTTTCTGTCAAAGGCGGAAATCTCAAAGCCGCTGCTCTGTCTTTTTCGGTGAGCGGAATCGATTACAGAGACAGCAGTACACAGTTCACTATCGGAAAGACTTTGGTTTCTATCAACCAAAGCCAAAACAAATCTGAAATTACCGAAGGCATCAAAATCACTTTTGATCACCTGAAAGTCGGTGGTTTCTTAAAGGTCGGCATTGACAGCTGGAATACCGGATTAACAGCACATTTTCCGCCCGAACCTCTGCTCTTTGACTTCTTGGTGCAAGAGGCTTTCGGAACAAACTTCTGCACTAACTTCCCGCTCATTTGCTCTCCTGAGCCTATAAACGAAGCTCAGGCCGAAGAGATCTTAAGAAACGGCATCCTTGCCGGTAAAACCTGGGCCGCGGTTGAACCCTCTGAGATTAAAGTCGGCAAAGAAAGCCTTTCTTTCAGCGGACAGCTTAAAAAGCAACCCGAAGGCAATACTTTGGGATCTGTGAAATTCAGACTTCAGACATCCGACGGCGGCCTCGGACAGTTTGCGCTCATGGCATTGCCTCGCAACTCTTACTTAAGCGAAGGCAAAGGAGTTTATACAACTGAAATCGTTCCGACACTCACGCCGAACGGCGATTTGATTTTGACGGCAAACGGCGTCCGTCTTTTCTAAGAAATCTCCGGACAAAGAAAATCCCGCTCGTTCTTTAGGAACTGCGGGATTTTCTGTTTTAGTCAGAGACTAAATTACTTGGCCAGCTCAATCGGTTTGCCATCCTTGCGAATGGTAAAGTTATGGCACTGGTTGCACATCAGAACCGGTTTAGGCAAATTGGCCTTATGGCAGTCTTCGCAGTTCACCTGACCCAAGTGAGAATGATGGGGATTGGGAACCAGATCGGCTGTCTGTTTAGCCAGTTTGTCATAGTCACCGTGGCACTGCATGCACTGATACTTGGTGACATAGCCGTCTTTGCTTTTCGGCCACATAGCACCGTGAATTTGTCCCAGTGTCTTGGCCTGAGCAGCAGGAGCAGCAGCGGCAGGTGCCTGGTCAGCTGCATAGACGGAAAGACCGACGCTCATTCCGAAAAGAGCGGAAGCTAAAACGAGTAATGTTTTTTTCATTTTTGATCTCCTCTTACTTTGCAGCTGCGGCTCTCTGAGCCATTTCTTTACCGGCAATTCTTCCGAATACGGTGGCTGCGCCTAACTGAGCGCCGCCGGCATAGTTATGGAAGAAGATACCGCCGGAGGAGTTGCCGACTGCATAGAGACCGGGGATGGTCTTGCCGTCTAAGTTCTGAACTTCAGCCTTCGTGTTAATCAGCGGGCCGCCGAATGTAGCGGTCATACCGCCCTGCAGAGGCACAGCATAGAACGGAGCTTTTTCAATCAGATGCGGTTTCTTGTAGGTGTTCGGCGGATTCATCTTGCCCAACGTACCGTTCTTGACTGCATCGTTGTATTCCTTAACAAGCGCCACAATCTTGGCCGGAGGCAAACCTGCCTGTTTAGCGACTTCTTCGATCGTGTTGGCCTTACCGTACGGGCTGTTCAGCATATCGAATTTAGGAATAACTTTGTCGAGCACCGGGCATGTCGAGTCGACGATGACCCAGCCGGTGTTATCCAGTGTCTTCTGAGCTGTGGTTCTAGCTTTAATCACATAGGTGTTGTTTTCATCCATGTAACGATCACCGGAAGTATTGACCTGAATACCATAACCGGAGTTCAGAACGTCAGCAGGATTGACGTGGGTTGCACCGATAATCGGACCGGCATGGAACTGGTCCATGTTGACGCACTTAGCATACAGAGGAAGCGTCAAGGAAATGTTTTCACCAGTTGTGGACTTGGAGCCGCGAAGCACCATGCGGGTAGCCCAGCCGCCGATGTATTTATCGACCATTTCAGGATTGGCAGAGAAGCCGCCGGTTGCAATGGCAACGCCGCCCTTGGAGAAGTATTCTTCCTGTCCTGCCGGTGTCTGAATCTTCACGCCGGTAACACGCATCTTGTCGTCATGAAGAAGTTCAATACCTTTGTGCTCGAACTTAACTTCAACACCTTCTTTAGCGGCAGCCGCAAGAAGTTTCTTAACGAGCTGTGCACCGCCTGTGAGACCTTCGCCGTCAACACGACAGGTACGGCCGAGACGCGGATACGGCATCGGACGAATCTTGCCGAACTTAACGCCGATATCTTTTTCCAGCCAGTCAATACCGGCGGAAATGTTATCAGTGTAAGTGCGGTTCAAAGCCTTATCGCCCATCTGTTTGGAAACGTCCATCATCATGGCGTAGAAATCGTCGGCAGTATCTTTGATGCCCTGCTCTTTCTGATGACGAGAGCCCCAGCCGCAAACGGAGCCCAAAGCAAAAATAGCGTTCCCGTCGGGACGGTCGCGTTTTTCGAATACAACTACTTTCTTTGCACCAGCCTGCTTAGCGGCGATGGCAGTGACCAATCCGGCAGGACCGGCCCCGAGCACGATCACGTCATAAGTATTTTTATCGTTCTGGGCGGGTGCCTTTGCTGCTGGCTCTGCTGCGTGGGAAGCGCCCACGAAAGAAGCAAAACCGGCTGCCATAGAGCCAACTAAACCGCCTTTCAATACGTTACGTCTGTTAAAGACCTTCATTTGGTACTCCAAAGTCAAGATACATTCGAGTAAGAGGGGTAGTTATTTATCTTCTTAAAATCCCGGGGGCTTAAGAACCTCTCGGCATGAATTTTAGCATTAAGATTTCTTAAGAGATAGTTCAACGGGGCGATAAATTCCACGTCTTCTACAAAAGGACGGGAAATTCCTGAAAAATGAGAACCCAGACTGCACCTAAGTCTGCAAGCAATAATCTCTTTTCGACTAATGCTCTCAGGCATTTGCATATTAATAAGCAAATTCAAAAAAACTGTTTTTCTTAAGAATCGAATTATTCAAAGAAAACAATCAAATTCTAATAGCCCCTCTTTTATCCTATGTCAACTTTTATTTTCAGAAAAATCACGGATAAACGCACAGACCAAAAAAATGGGACCTCTCGGTCCCCTGATTCTCATTAGATTAGAGCCTATCCTGCCACTGTGCCCTCGGCACTGCCGTGTAGATCGGAAGCATAGGATCTGCTCCGTTTTCCAGACCAACCAACGCGAGCGCGGTCAAAAGACACAATTGAGGTCCTTCATAAGAACGCACTGGTTCAAACCATTCAGACAATGAATGGTTAAAGCCCTCTCTGCCGCCGGCACCCAAGCTCGTAGAAGGAATGCCGAGAGACATCGGAACGTTTTGATCTGTCGAAGCGCTCATGTACTCTGTGAGCTCAATGCCTAACGCCATTTGAGCCGCTCTGGCCGCTTGAAGCACAGGACTGTCGGGTTTAGAGACCGCAGCCGGACGGTGGCCGATCGGCGTAACCTTGCATCTAACCTGCAGCGCCGGATCGGTCACATTCCAGCGCTGATTTTCCAACTGAGCACCGAAAGCAAAAAGCGGAAGGACTTCCTGTACGAGGCCGTCGAGCATTTGCGGGTCTTCGCTTCTTAAGTCAATTTCACATTCCGCGTGTTCGGCAATAGCGTTCACAGAAGAACCGCCGCTCATGGTGGCTAATGTAAAAGTCGTTTTGGGTTCGGCCGGAACCTGGAGGTTGGCAAGCAAAGCGCCGGCTCGGCACAGTGCCTGAGTGGCGCTCGGATACTGACCAAAATTCAAATAGCTGTGACCGCCGGGACCGCTGTATTCAATCTTGTAGCGCTTAGAACCGACAGATCCGTAGAGCAGTCTTCCGGGGTCGGCGCCGTCCAAGACCAAAACGCCGTCCACATGGATGCCGGAGCTGTAGAAGATTCGTTTCACGCCGCGCAAGTCCCCTTCTGCCTCCTGCCCGACCGTGGCAATGAAAAGCAGCGTTCCCTTTGTCTTGATGTCGTTGTTGACGACCATTCGAATAACTTGGAGCATGCAGGCCAATGCACGGGATGCGTCGGAAATACCGGGCGCAAACAGTCTGCCGTTTTGGCGGCGAACCGTAGTGTCCGTTCCTTCCCTAAAGCTATTATCCATATGCGCGCTGATAACGCAGACGGGACCGTCCGGATCCGTACCTTTTCGGCAGGCGATGACGTTCCCGACAGGATCAATAGATGCTTCCAGACCGTAACTGTTAATCTTCTCAGCGATCATTGCGGCTCTGGTTTGCTCTTTCATTGGAGGAGCAGGAACTTCACAAATTTCGATCTGTTCCTCGATCGTAAAAATTTCCTGAGGAACGGCCTGCTCAAGGGCCTTTTTGACAATCGGGTCGTTGAAGACGCTCTCCATCGCAGCGGCGGTTCGTTCTTCAAGGAAGGGTGCATCTTTGACGGGCATAGTCATGGGAATTCCTTAGCAGTAAGTTTGTGATGTTATTCTTCTTTACGCTGCATCACTATATTAATAATGCCGTCCTCTTCAGAAGAGGAAAGGAGCTTGTTGCCGGTCTGATCCGCAAACTGACTCAAATCTCTTAAAGCATGTGGATCAGTTGCCTGAACCAGGAGTTTTTCTCCGGGCTGCATCTTGGCTAGCGCCTTCTTTGTTCTAAGCATCGGCATCGGGCACCTCAAGCCTTTGACATCTAATATTTGCTGAAAATCTGAATCGGACAAGGTCGGCTCCGTAAAAATTTGTTTTACGGAAATTTTAGACGGAATATGAGGATTCAAACAAAGCTTGATGAACTGGCATTCCCAAAATCAACACGAATAAGCAAAAACCATCTCAAGCAATAATCATCGATTCAAAATGAAAAAGGACTCTTTCAAAGAAAAAGTAGGCTGGTCAGTAAGAAAAATTGAGCTTCAATACCGGATCTAAAAGTTAAGACATGCAGGAAGTTTTGATCAAAGGCCCTGCTAGACAAGACTTCTATTAAGAAAAAAGAATAATTATCCGATTTTTCGACGGAAAAAAGAACAAAAAAAACCTGCTAGGGACACTAGCAGGGTTTCCAACCAGGATAAACGGTTGTTTTCACAACCACCTCAAACCACGATGTAGATAGTAACACCAACATTCATTAAAAACCATACTTTTGTCGCCTTTTTACGAAAAAGAAGACAAAATAAATTTCTTGACTTTTGATTTTTCCGCTTTGCAAATTATTTCGCACAACCGAATTTTTCTTTTACTTATTGAATTGAAGAAGAAATAATTTTCCGCTCGGCTCATCCTTTCTTAATCTTTACGTATTAATACCCATAAAGACGAAAGAGAAACTTTTACATCTTCTAAAGAGTTTGTTCGGTCAAAACGGTACCAAAAGTGGGTAATGATTTTCTACCGCCTTCTTCGTATCTTCACTAATCGTCCCTTAACTCCTTGGTAATACTTCTCATTTCGGATTTTTTGAGGCCTAAATTCGGCCTTCTGAATTTATCGCTGGTATTTAAAGGTTAATTGCGGGTGATTTCAAAACCATCTTTGAGACAAAAACTTGGTCCAAAGCTGCAAAAAAAGGAAAAATTTGTCAGAAATTTGAGACCTCAAGCGATGATTTCCTACTGAATCACGTTAAAGAACCCAAAAGCGGCATATACAATTACTTCAATCAATTTATAAATAGTCATTTTTTGTGTCACTTTTTAGAAGGGAGTCTTCAATGTCTGATGCACGCTCCAACTGGAGTTCCAAGACCGGCATGATCCTGGCTGCAACCGGTTCTGCCGTCGGTCTCGGAGCCATTTGGAAATTTCCGTACATGGCCGGTGCCAACGGCGGTTCTGCTTTTATTATTCCGTTCATCCTGATGGTGTTGTTTTTCGGCGTTACCTTGATTCTTGCTGAGATCATCATCGGCCGAGCCGGACGCGGCAGTTCCGTCACGAGCTTCCGACGTATCGGAGGTAAGTTCTGGGCTCCTTTGGGGTTCGTTGGAGTGCTTTGTGCTTTCCTCATCATGACCTACTACAGCACGGTAGGCGGATGGTGCCTCACTTATTTGTTCGAGGCCATCATGGGAAATGCGGCTTCGTCTGACCTAGCGATGTTGGAAAAGACCTTCCTTAAAACCGTCAGCACTCCGGTTTCTGCCATTCTTTATCAAACCCTTTTCCTGGCGATCACTGCCGGCGTCCTGATCTTCGGCGTGAACAAAGGTATCGAACGTATATCCAAAGTGCTTATGCCGCTGCTTTTCGTGCTGATGATCGTCCTGATTATCCGCGGACTGACGTTGCCGGGCGCCTGGGAAGGCCTTAAGTTCCTTTTCTCTCCGAAATGGGATCAGGTCACAGCAAACTCTCTGCTCAACGCCATGGGCTTCACATTCTTCTCGCTCTCCGTCGGCATGGGCATTATGGTCACATATGGTTCTTACATTTCTCATAAAGAAAATCTGACCACCACTGCTCTTTGGGTTTCTGTTTTAGCCTTTATTTCCTGCATTCTCGCCGGTCTAATGGTTATTCCCCCGGTTATCGCCTTCGGCCTTAACCCGTCTGCAGGCCCAGGTCTGACATTCATCACGATGCCGGCCGTGTTCTCGCACATTCCGTTAGGCGACGTATTTGCCGTCTGCTTCTACGGCTGTCTGCTGGTTGCCGCCCTGACTTCCATGATCTCTTTGTTCGAAGTTCCGCTGGCCTACTTAATGGACGAATTCCATTTCTCCCGCAAAACAGCTTCCGTGCTTTTGTTCATCGTTCTTTCCATCTGCTCTATTCCCTCAGCTCTCTCGATGGGTCCGTGGGCTGATTACAAGATCATGGACAAGAACATTTTTGATGCGATAGACTTCCTCTGCTGCAACATCCTGATGCCGCTGAGCGCCCTCTTCGTCGTTGCAATGACAGGCTGGTTCTTCTTTGACCGCACCAAATATGAAATCAACTCCAGCGTTAAGCATTCCGACGGCTTCATGAAGTTCTTCCGCTTTATGCTGGCCTTCGTTGCACCCTGCTTCATCGTTGTGGTTGCAATCTTTAATCTGATCTAAAACCGAGGAAGTATTCTCAGATGTCCCAAGCATCAAAACAACAAGAAAAAACATTTACCGGCAAAGTTGGGTTTGTCTTAGCCAGTGTCGGCGCAGCCATCGGTCTGGGCGCAATTTGGAAGTTCCCATACATGGCCGGCGCCGAAGGCGGAGCAGCCTTCCTGCTCCCCTACATTATTTTTTCCTTTACCTTGGCCTTCGGCCTTTTGCTCACGGAAATTACCTTGGGTAAAGCCGGTAAAGGTGGAATCGTCACGGCTTACCGAAACTTAGGCGGACCCTTCTGGTCGGTCTTGGGTTATCTCGGCATCATCATCGGTTTTGTGGTGCTTTCGTTCTATTCGGTTGTCGGCGGCTGGTGCCTTCTGTACTTCTTTGAAGCCATCATTGGGTTCCCCTCCGCCGATCCGGAAACGCTCGGTGCGCTTTTCGGAAGCCTGTCCTCATCTCCTTGGGTCGCCATTTCCGCGCAGGTCGGCTTTCTTGCCTTAGTCGGATTTGTGGTTGCCTTCGGCATTCGAGGCGGCATCGAATTGTGTTCCAAGATCCTCATGCCGATGCTGTTTATCTTCATGATCATTCTGATCATCACAGGTCTGATGCAGCCCGGTGCGATGAAAGGCGTGGAATATCTCTTCCTGCCGGATTTTTCCAAATTCAGCTGGAAGACGCTTCTCGATTCCATGGGTCTGGTCTTCTTCTCGTTCTCGGTCGGTGCCGGCTGCATGATTACATACGGCGCCTATATCGACGACAAGACAGAACTTGTCAGCTCCACTTTCTGGATCGTTGTTCTTTCTCTCCTCATCTCTTTGATGGCAGGTTTAATGATTCTGCCGGCAAACTTCGCATTCGGTATGGATCCGGCCGCAGGCCCCGGCCTGACATTCATTACGATGCCGGTGATCTTTGCCAAGCTGCCTTTCGGGTACCTGTTCTCTATTGTCTTTTTCTTCTGTCTGATCATTGCTGCTTTAACTTCAGCCGTATCGATGCTCGAAATTGACATTACATGGATGGTCCAGGAACTGAATATGAAACGTGCAACTGCCGTGACCGTCTGCCTGCTCTTTATGCTGATCCTTAGCATCCCGTGCGCTCTGTCTTTCGGCCTTCTTGCTGACTACAAGATTTTCGGCAAGACCGCATTCGATTTAGCTGATTTCTTTGTCTCTAACCTCGGGCTTCCGATCGGAGGCATTATTGCCTGCCTTCTGGCGGCTTGGTTCGCATGGGACAAGGTTCATACCCATTGGACGTCTCTTCAGAACTATCCGGGCTGGAAAAAAGTGCTCAGAGTCTGCATCGGCATTCTGTGCCCAGCTCTTGTCCTGGCAGTCCTTATCTCCGGACTGATGAACTAAAATATCCGAAAATTTTTAGAAAGGAAAAAAATGGCCCTCCCTATTGAACAGCTCTACAAAGCACGTGATTTCTTGAACTTAAAGAATATCTCTGCCAACCACGTTGAGTTATCTTTCAAGAATCCTGTGATTGCAATGCTTGCTAAAGGCAAAGTCGCTGAAATTGCCTCTCAGTGCTCCCCGGACGGTGCCTTCACAAAATGTGAAATGCACGGCAATGACCTGCATCTGGATTTCAATCCTGAGTACGTCAGCGAACGTCTGATGGCTGAGATCTTTGACGCAGCGCCTGAAAGAGCCAGAGACGCTGCACGCGAACTGGCTGCCTTTGTCGCTGAAAAGACAATGAAGGCCTAAGAGGTTTTCTAAAGAAGTTGAGCCGGAAATTTTCCGGCTCTTTTCATTTCTAGCGCCCGAATGCAATTCGGGCTTTTCAGTTAGCTTTCTACTGCTCTGATGTGAGTGAGCTCTGATTAGAAACCGGAGACGGCAGCGACATCGGCTGATCCTCTTCCTTATCGCTCTCGGAAGCAACTTCCAGCTGAAGATTCATTTTTCTCGTCTTGGTTTGGACGATATCCACGGTTTTAGCCACCGTTTCAACCTGAGACTTAAGTTTGTTGAGGACTTCGCCGTACTTTGCAAACTCTGTCTGCACAGAAGACAAGATCTTTCTGATTTCAGAGCTCTTCTTTTCAATAGCAAGCGTCTGGAAGCCGGCTCGGTAAGCGCAAAGAGCACTCGCCAGCGTTGACGGACCCATGATGTAAACACGGTAAGAAGTGAAGAGCTCGTTGGTTAAACCTTCGAGCGCCAAAGCCTCTGCATAAAGACCTTCGGACGGAATAAACATAATGGCAAAATCTGTGGTCTCCGGCACATTGATGTACTCGGCAATGGATTTCCCTTCGTTTCTAAAACGCGTTCTTAATTTCGAACGAGCTTCAGCAACACCTTCTCGGTCGCCTTCGTCTGCCGCTTGCAATAGTCTCTGATAGTCCTCAACCGGGAACTTCGCATCAATCGGCAGCAAGCAGGTTCTTCCGTTTAGGCCCGGAAGTTTGACGGCGAATTCAACCACCATCTTCGGCTTTGACGGAACCGGATGAACATTTTTAACGTACTGGCTTTCCGTGAAATATTCTTTCAGTAGCGCTTCAAGTTGGACTTCACCGAGCATGCCTCTGCTCTTGACGTTGACGAAGACGCGCTTAAGGCCGCCGACTTCTTCGGCGAGCTCTTTCATTTGACCTAAGCCTTCATAAACACGGTTTAACTGCTGCGTCACCTGCGAGAAGCTTTCTCCGACTTTGCTTGTCAGCGTGTTTTGAAGCTTTTCCTCCACGGTCTCTCGAATCTTCTCTAACTTAGCCTCATTATCTTTATTGAGTGCCTTCAAATCGTCATCGATCTGTTTGCGCAGTTCATTAAGCGAAGTATTTAACGTCGAAGACAGCGTCTCGAAGCGCTGGTTTACGCCGCGAATCTGTTCGTCATTACGGGTGAGCGACTGATTCAGCGTATCTTGAACAGCTTTCAAATTTGCAAAAATTTCTCCGCGAAGTGTCTTAGAGAGTTCTTCAAAACGCCCATTGAGACTCTTAATCTGCTCGTCATTACGAATCAGAGATTGATTCAATGTGCTTTGAACCACTTTCCCGCTTTCAGCGATCTCTTCTCGAATGTTTTTGGAAAGCTCCTCAAATCGCTTGTTCACGGAACTGATCTGTTCATCATTGCGGGTCAGAGACTGGTTAAGCGTGTCCTGCACAGCTTTGAGACTTGCAAAGGTTTCGCTTCGGATTCCGGCCGAAACCTCCTGAAAGGAGCGTTCCAGCGTGCGTTCCGTCTCGATGAAATTCGGCTTCATCCGATCAGCAATCAGATCTTTACTCTGAGTCACCGCGGCACCTAAATCTTCGCGCCAAGCCATACGAGCTTGTGCAATCGTCTGAAGCGTATTGGCACTGATGCTTCTTAATCTGATCAGACAGTAAATAATGCCAATCGCTAAGAAAATCAGCAGAAAAAATGCCATGAAGCCAAGGATAAAAATTTCGGAAGGGATACCGCTGGCGGCAGAGACTCTAGTCAGCCAATCGTTCATTTTATTTTTAGTGTTTATTCAAAAAGGAACAGAATAAACCAATCTTTTTCTGAGCGGTTTTGCCTGTCAGACAGAAAATTCGTCAGCAGCAATGCGCCTCCGAAAGTATTAAGTAACAACGAGTAAGCAGTAACACTTATAATGACGACCTTAAGCGGCCTTGCGGCCTTCTTTATTTATCTCAAAAGGTATTTTTATGACTCTAACCGCCTGGATTGCGATTGCCGTAATCCTGGTCACGGTTTACTGCCTGATTAAGCGTTATGAAACACGCTTGGTGCTGTTTACCGCCGGCCTTTTCCTCTGCTGCATTGCCATGAAACCGATGGCAGCGCTTGATCAATTTGCTAAAAGCATGGCAAACGCTTCGCTCATCATGGCGATCTGCTCGTCCATGGGTTTTGCCTATGTAGTAACGACCACAGGATGCGATAAAAATTTAGTCAAATTCTTAGCCGCCCCCCTCAATAAACTGGGCATTCTTCTAATCCCCGCCACCACCATCATCACAAGCTTCATCAACGTTGCCATTCCGTCTGCATCCGGCTGTGCCGCTGCCGTGGGTGCAACCTTCATCCCAGTGATGATCCGCGCAGGCATCCGTCCGGCCGCTGCCGGCGCCGCTGTCCTGATGGGCACTTTCGGCTCCAACATTTCTCCGGGAACAAGCCACAACAGTGTTGTTGCCAAAATTGCCAATATGGACATGATGGACCTCATCAGCCTGCACACACCCTACTCCATAGCAATGGTCTTAATCGGGGCTGTCGGCCTGACAATCGTCTGTCTGATTCTCAGAGACAACAAACCAACTGCTAAAGAACTTGAAGACTACTACACCTCAGCAGACCACAGCGGCGGCATTGAACGCATCAATCCGCTCAAAGCCATTGCACCTTTGGTCCCTCTCGTCATTCTTCTGCTCGGTAACTCTTACGTTCCGGTCATAAAGATGGGCGTGGCCCAGGCCATGGTCATCGGTGCCATTTTCGCATTGATTGTTTCTTGGGTGAATCCTCAGCAGTTCACCAAGGACTTCTTCAAAGGTATGGGCGAAGGCTACGGCTCCGTCATGGGTATCATCATCACAGCCGGTGTTTTTGCCGCAGGTTTAAAAGCCACCGGGTTAATCGATGCCTTCGTCGAAGTTTTAAAGAGCTCCAACGAGATCGCCCGCTGGGGCGGGTCTTTCGGTCCGTTCATCATGGCAGCCATTACCGGTTCCGGCGATGCAGCAACTTTTGCCTTCAATGAAGCAGTCACCCCGCATGCCGCCTCTTTTGGTATGCCGATTCCAAACCTCGGCGCAATGGCCCTTATCTCAGGCCAGATGGGCCGTACGATGTCCCCCATTGCCGGTGTTGTCATTGTGCTTTCCGGTTTGGCTATGGTACCCCCGATCCAATTGGTAAAACGCACGGCGATTCCTTTGATTGTCGGTGTCGTCGTTTTGGCCCTGACCATCGTCTAAGGACTTCTTTGATCTCTCGAAGCACCTCGCAAATCGCGAGGTGTTTCTGTATATACATTCTCGACTTATTTATCAACTTTCGTTTGAGCTATGTAAAAAAGACTACCAATCAATCGAATTCACTCATGAATTGCTCACATTTTTATCTTCAAGTAAAGAGAAATATTTTTACCTTTGAGCTCGAGTTGAAAGAGAAAAAGGCAAGTAGAGAGCTAAAGCTCTTAAACTTTCAGCCTGACTTTCATTGAAAATTTGCATGTATTCTGTTTACCTAATTATTGTCTTAGGAATGCTCTCGGCCTTCGGTCCGTTTGTCATAGATATGTACCTTCCGGCAATGCCGGAAATGACAAAAGTATTCTCTGCTTCGGTTTCTTCGGTCCAATTAGGTCTGACCTTCTGCATGGTCGGACTCGCTTTCGGTCAAGTTATATTCGGCCCCTTAAGCGATAAATACGGCCGCAAACCGGTCTTATATTTTTCCCTTCTCCTTTACATCGTCAGCACCCTTTTTTGCTGCTTATCCCAAAACATCGATACTTTCAACATCGCGCGTCTTCTTCAAGGTTTAGGGGGCGCCGGCGCTATTGTTTACTCGCGCTCTGCCCCAACGGATTTATATTCAGGTAAAGAACTTGCCAAGATCATTGCCATTGTCGGTGCAGTAAACGGAATCGCACCGGTAGCTGCCCCTGTGATAGGAGGATCCGTAGCAAATCTTATTGGATGGCGTGGTATTTTTTACATACTTTTAGGAATCGGTGTTGTCATTACAGCAATGGTGATTCCGGTTAAAGAAACGCTTCCTAAAGATGCTCGTGAACAAGGCTCTTTCCTTCGTTCGTTTGAAGGTTTTATTTTGGTGTGCAAAGTACCGAATTTTGCCGCTTTCACAACTGTGTTCGGATTAAGTATGGGAGCCCTTTTCGCCTATATCTCCTCTACGCCTTTTATTTTGCAGAACGAATTCGGACTCTCCCAGTTCCATTTTTCGCTTCTCTTCGCCCTCAATGCCATTGCCATCGGTGCCGGCGCTTTGCTTGCCGTCCGTTTTTCCACAACGGCTAAAGCCACGTACTTCGGAACGGCGGGAAGTTTGATTGCCGCAGTTTTAGGTTTAGTCTTCGGATTAACGACCAAAGATCTTTACACCTATGAAGGCTCCGTTCTTCTAATGGTTTTTTGCCTAGGCTTTATATTTACCGGCGCTACAGCCACTGCCATGAATTTGGGGCGCAAATATGCCGGAGCGGCTTCGGCCATCATCGGAAGTATCGGTTTTTTGCTCGGAGGGATTGTTTCTCCGATCGTGAGTTTAGGAAATATTCAAGTGACGTCTTTTGCCGTGTGCGTGGTCACGCTCGGCTTAGGAGTGCTTTTGCTGCAGTTTTTCACCACTGAAACCCACGGCACTCCGACTAATCGCACTCATCAGTCCTGATGGAACAAATGCTCTCGGCCGCTAGGCGTCTCTGTTGACGCTCTCCGGCAAGCCTCTTCTGTGAAAAGGGGGTTGACGGTTGTCTGCGTTACCCAAGACAAGCCGTCGGCCTCTCGAACTCTTGTGATCTTCAGGCAAACCGGAGTCTTACCGGCAGTTAAACCGGCGGAGTGCTTTTCAAAGTCAGGATGGAAGGGCTCTATAACCACGGACGTCACTGAAATACTGTCCGGCTCCGGAATAATGCCTTCAATGAGATCTCCGTCCGAAGAGGCATAACACAAACCGAACTGACCAGCTAAGACAGAAGCTACTAACAACGCTTTGATTTCCATGAAAAATCAGTTCCTTCCGAGAGCTAAAAACTTTAGAATGCATGCACCAAAAGAATAACCGATTTGAGGCAGTTTTGTATTCCGCTCGGTTATCCATCGTGCAATATTTAGAAATACTCTCGAAGGCTATATGAACATTTCTGTTTTTGACATGTACCGTATCGGTATCGGTCCCTCATCTTCCCATACCGTGGGGCCGATGCGTGCAGGGCGCAACTTTATTTCCCTCCTGAGAAGTCAGCATCTCTTCCCCGAAGTTGAAGGAATCAAAGTAAAACTAATGGGGTCGCTGGCTGCAACAGGTATCGGACACGCCACTGACAGTGCAGTTCTGCTTGGCTTAATGGGTAAAAGTCCTTCCGTAATCGACGTTGACTCAATTCCCGACTGGATCAAAGACATCAAAGACAAAAATCGTTTGCTTCTCGACAGCTGCAAGCCGATTTCTTTCACCTACAGCAAAGACCTCACTTTTGAACCTTCTGTCCTGGATTCCTACCATACCAACACGCTGATCATTTCGGCCTTTGATGCCAAAGGCAGCGAGCTCTTTTCTCGAAAATATTATTCTGTCGGAGGCGGCTTTATCGAAACGGAAGAAGAAGCCAAGCTCAAACAGGAGCCCCGCGCCCTCCCTGCGACGGAAGAAGATAAAAAAGCACTGCCCTATCCTTTCTCCACGGCCAATGAACTCATGAAACAATGCCGTAAAAACGGACTGAGCATGGAAGCCGTGATTCGGGCCAATGAAGAAGTCATCCGCAGCCATGAAGTGATCGACGATACCTTAGATCATATTTGGTCTGTAATGAGCATGTGTATCGACCGCGGGTTGAACGCTAAAGGATGTTTGCCCGGCCCTCTGAAGGTAAAACGCCGTGCCAACGAACTCTACGAAAAGCTCCTCAACAGCCCGTTGAAAGTCGCTGACGATCCCCTTCAAGTGATTGACTGGATCAATGCTTACGCTTTTGCCGTGAGTGAAGAAAATGCAGCGGGCGGCCGAGTTGTTACTGCTCCAACGAACGGAGCAGCCGGCGTCATTCCCGCCGTCATTAACTATTATCGCCAGTTCATCCCGCAGGCAAATAAAGAAGGTATTCGCACGTTCCTTTTAGTCGCCGGCGCCATCGGTGCGCTCTACAAAAAGAACGCATCTATTTCCGGAGCAGAAGTCGGCTGTCAGGGCGAAGTCGGCGTGGCTTGTTCTATGGCAGCGGCCGGATTAGCCGCAGCACTCGGAGCGACCAATGAACAAATTGAAAACGCCGCCGAAATCGGTATGGAACACCATTTGGGCCTAACCTGTGATCCCGTCAGAGGACAGGTACAAATTCCTTGCATCGAACGCAACGGTATTGCCGCTGTCAAAGCGGTCAACTCCGTCCGTTTGGCCATGATGGGAGACGGCTCCCATTATGTCAGTCTGGATCAGGTAATCGAAACCATGATGCAGACCGGCAAGGACATGGCAAATAAATATAAGGAAACCAGTCTCGGCGGCTTAGCCGTCTGCGTCGTCGAGTGCTAAAGGAAAAATATGAGTCGTAGAGTCCCGGCGTTTGTCACCAAACATGCCAATTTAGAAAGAATGTGGAATTTCGGTATGTTCGTGATGGAACGTATCGACAAAGCCTCTTTGAAACAGGTCGCATCCTCGCTGACGCTAACGACTCTTCTTTCCATTGTTCCTGCTTTAGCTGTCATCATGGCGGCTTTTTCTGCCTTTCCGCTGTTCGCTCCTTATCGCGAAGCCTTTGAGCAGTTTATTTTTTCAACCCTGCTGCCTGAACAATACAGTGACCAGATCTTAGGTTACATCAAGCAGTTTGCCACTCAAGCCGCCGGTTTAACTGCCTTCGGTTTAATCGGTTTGATGGTATCTGTACTGCTTTGTATTGCAACTATCGATTCAGCTTTAAACTCGACTTATGAAGTTCTCAAACTTAGAAGTTTATGGCAGAGAGTGCTGATGTACTGGGCTCTCCTCACGCTTGGGCCCGTTGCTATCGGCATCAGTCTTGCAGCCTCTTCCTACCTAACCGGAATGGCGATGTCGGGACACTTATCTGTCTACGCCCAGTGGCTCATTCCGATCGGCCAATTAATTTTTCAATCTATTATCCTTGCTGCACTATATAAATACGTTCCAAACTGCCGGGTTCTTTGGAGAGACGCACTCGTCGGGGGGATTCTGATTGCCTTAGTTTTTACGGTCTTCCGATGGGGCTTCGGCATCTATGTCATGCGCGGTTCCTACACGACGATATACGGTGCCTTTGCCGCGATTCCGGTTATGCTGACATGGATGTACATAAACTGGATGTTTGTTCTGGCCGGTGCGGCTATTACAGCGACGCTGCCGATGCTGCGCGCCAAACGCTATAAGGATTTCGATAAGAGCGGAGACGAGCTGCTCTCAGCGGTTGCCCTCCTTCGAATCCTTATGTTAGCTAAGGAGTCCGGCAATCCTCAAATGACCAACATCGAACTTGCCGATAAGATTGGAAGTTATCCGGAAGCTGTCGATGCGCTGCTCTCCAGACTGATTCAGACCAATTATGTCGTTAAAATCGGTTCAGATGCGACCAGCAGCTGGGCGCTTCTTGCAGACGCACACAGCAAGACGCTTGAAGAATGTTTTGAGGAATTCTCAATGGACATGAGCAACTCGCTGCTGCAGGGAGATACAGCTGAGAGACGCTGGGTTAAAGAAGGTCTGAACGATCAGTGGCTTCAAACTCCGATGAGAGAAGTTTTGAATTAATCAAGCGTTTTAGTTATATCGACCCAGCCTGTGCAGCAGGAAGATTTTTCCAATTCAGGAATCGTCAGTTCAATGCCGGTATCGGAAGTCCCGCATGCCGGAAGTACGGAATCCATACTTTTAAGAGATTCGTCCAAATAGACCTTCACACCTTCATGGATTCCGAAAGGACATACGCCTCCGGGCGCATGTCCGATGATTTGTTCACATTCCTCCGGCTTGATCATTTTAGCTTTGGCTGCAAAAGTATGTTTGAACTTCGCGTTATCGATTCGCGCGTCACCGACTGCTAACACTAGAATCGGTCCGCTTGGAAGCATGAACGACAAAGTCTTAGCAATCTTCTTTTCTTCACAGTCAAATGCTTTGGCTGCAAGCGCCACAGTTGCTGTTGATTCCTTTGCAATTCGAATTCGATCCGAGAGGCCGAATTTCTCCAAATGCTTTTTCGCTTTTTCTAATGACAATTTCTGCAAACCTTACTTAAGTCAGTGCAGACAGTTTCTTATACGCACCGTTTTTTATCACATGTACTTGAAGAATGAAAGCGCTAATACCACTACAACGCCGCTCATCAGAGGAACCCACGTGCGCTTGACGAGAACTAGAGGATTTACCTTCACAGAAGCCGAAACAATAATGATGACCGCTGCGACAGGAGACATAGAGCGGAACAAATTCGACATGCACTGCATCGGAAGTGCAACCATGATTGGGTCAATACCGGCTTTTTGCGCAATCTGAGGAATCAGCTCAATGAAACTGTAGAACACAGCATTGCCTGAGCCGCTGATAAATGTGATCAACCCCGTAATACCGGAGAAAGCCAGCATCAGGCCAACTTTGGCATTTTCAAAATTGGAAATGGAATTCGAAATCGCATCGATCAAACCCATGACACGAAGACCGAACACCATGGAAGAAGCCGCAACGATTAGGACGACTACCTTCGAGAAGCCGTCTCCCATTCCTTTGAAGAAGATACCCAGATCTTTCATGCCGGCTTTGATATTGCGTTTTCTGATCAACTCGCAGGCAAAAGCCAATATCAGTGAGAACAACGTAATTTCAACCAGACCGACTTTAGCTTTTCTAAAGAACACCCAGAAGAAAATCACTAAAACCAAGGGAAGGATCGGGAAAATAAAGTACCAAGTCGGCGTGTTTTTCTCAGGGCGTTCGGCTTCGATAAAAGCTTCTTTATCCAGCTCTTTTAACATTCCTGCGTCTTTCTTATCCAAATAAGTCTGCCAAAAATAATGAACAATACCCATGACAAACAGAGCGGGTATGGTTATCGGGGCCAAATGAAACGCGACATAGTCAACGACATTATCAAAGCCTAGAACCCGGGCCGCGACCACATTGTCACCGCCCAGCGGGGTCGGAACAATGGTTGCCGTGGTCGCAATCAGTGCCGCAGCCGTTAATGTCGACATTCCGGCAGCTCGAAGAACCGGGAACAGCGTCGCCATTAAGATGACCGCAAGAGAGGCGGCGCTAGGGATAATAATCTGAAGGCAGGTTCCGACCCAGAAAACCATGGGGATCAGGATAATCGGTTTGCGAACATAGGAAAGAGGCTTGGTCAGCACCTTGATGACCATATCGTTTGCCCCTATATGCGACATATAGGCCGCGAACCCGAAGAGCGTCAAGATGATTAAGCCCGCATTACCGTACTGACGCACGAACTGATCTTTAATAACCTTGAAGGGGTCCACCCAAGATAAGCCGGTACTTGCTTTTGCTCCTAGAACGTTGTGTCCTAAAAGAAGTCCCGAGTAAAGAAGAACAAGGGCTGCAATAAACAAAACAACTTTAGCGTCGTAGTTTTTTGCGATTGCCCAGCCTGCAAGGATGAGAACGATAACGGCAAGGATGCTGTCGACCATTTGAACTCTCCGTGGGATGCGGTGATTTCGTTTTTAAAATATGATCAAATTTTAACGATCCCTTTCTTTATGAGAGACTTTTGATTTTTAGAACTAGGGTTTTGCCTTATTAATTCATTCTTTGTAACGAACTGATACTTATCCATAAGCTTTGGAAGCATTCAGTTGTATATTTAACGAGACTCAAATCCAAAAAAGAGGGGCCATATGCGTTCTGATAATCCCGGCTTTGTTCCGGATTCTCCTTTCTCAAAGCAGCTTCCCGAAGAATGGCTTAACTTTTTCAAAACTTTCCCCAAGCTCGAATTGCATTGCCATTTATTAGGTACTACCAGTAAGGAAACTTTTGAAGAGCTTGTCGCTGAATCCGGGGCGGATGTCAGCCAAGAAGAGATCAACAATTTCTATACGAGAGGTGATAAGCCGGTCGGTGTTTTAAGAATTTTCAGGTGCTTGGAGAGCAAAGTCCTTTCCAAGCCCTCTTTTTTAACTCGAATTACGCTGAAACATATCCAAAGAGTAGCGAGTCAGGGTGTTAAATATATTGAGTTCTACTGGAACTGGACGGGCTTAAAACATTTCATGACCTATGATGAAGCCCGCCAAGCTATTAACGAAGGTATCAGACAAGGCATGCAGCGTTATGGTGTCACGGCTCGTTCTATTCCTTCCATCGACCGCGAGGACACTCCGGAAGCGGCCGTTGAACTCGTTGAAGAAATGACTAAACATCCTGATGATTACACGATCGGACTCGGAATCGATTATCGAGAAACCAATCACGAACCGGAAAACTTCTGGAAAGCTTTCAAGATGGCCAAAGAGGCAGGTTTCAAAATCACCATTCATGCCGGAGAATTCGGTGAGCATTGGAGAAACGTTGAGACCGCCATGAAACTTCTTGGAGCCGATCGAATTGACCACGGCTACACGATTATCGACAATCCGGAGCTCATCAAGGAAGCAAAAGCTTCCGACATGCACTTTGCCGTCGTCCCGACAAATTCTTACTACTTAAGAACATTGTCGGATGAAGAGTGGGCGATCAAGCATCCGGTTCGCAAAATGGTTGAACTGGGACTCAAAGTGTTTCCCAATAGTGATGACCCGACGATGCATCATATTTCTATTTCAGAGTCATGGCTTCTGATGCATAATTGGCTGGATTTCACGTTACCGCAGCTGCGCAAAATGCTTGAAAACAGCATTGAAGCAGCGTGGGTAACAGACGAACAAAAAGCCATTTGGAAAAAAGAATGGCTTAAAGAATTTGATCGCCTATCCGTTGATCTGCCGCCGGTGAATTAAAAAGTATTTTTCTGACCACCCGAGCCGAACTTGTGGCTCGGGTTTTCTTTTTAGAAAGTGTACTTGATGCCTGCCTTACAGGAAAAATCCACATTCAGGCGATTGCCATGTTCTCCGCCGATCTGAGCAAACGCTTTCCATTGGTTCCCGAAAGCATACTCTCCTCCAACCCCGAAATAAAACCGAGTGCCTAACGAGCGGGTTTTAAAATCAAATTCGTTCATACGAATCTTAGTTTTGCCTAGGAAATCATGGTTGACTCCGGCTTTGACAAATAAGCTGCCTGTCCTCTGACCGTCAGGGCTGTTAAAGGCACGACCTGCCGCCAACCCGACCCTCATATTCAGACTGTCGGAGGAATTAACCTTAACTTTCATACCATGCGAAAAAGAAAAGTCTTCTCCAAGCAATCTATAGTAGGAGAGTTGCGCCTGAGGCTCGATAAACCACACCGAACCATTTGCATTCTCCAAAAAATTGAATCGAATTCCGCCTTCAGAAGAGATGCCAAATCCAAAGTTATGATAGGCAGCGTGCGCAGTGGTTCCTTCCATTAAGTTGGCTCGCATTTTCTGCTTGTGGCGATTAAAGGTCAGCACTGTATCAACGTAGGCATCCTCCTTAAACCACGTCAGATAGGCCTTACCGCCAAAAGAATGAATGTCTGTCTTCCCCGCGTCTCCCTCGACCCTAATGTTCCCGTCAGTCATGCCAAGTTGGGCGCCGATAATCCAATTCTGATCGATTTTTTTATCGGTACCAAAAGAAACGGTCGAATATCTCAGTCTGCTGCCAACGGATGAATAGGAAGCAAAACGTCCCTTCTCGTATCTGCCTAAAACATAAGCTCCGTCAGATGCGCCTCTTCTTAACTCACCCGTTCTTTCCTGAAGGTCCGCCAGCGAACTGAGGTATTGAACGACAGCGGCACCCGAACCAACAACAGAAAGCACGGTTTTACCCGAACGAGACAAGCCGACTTCAGGTACTTCGGGAGCGGGCGCCGGAATCGAAGGAGTTTCACCCGGATCGAGCGGAGGTACAGTCGAATCATTCGGAGGAAAGACAGGAAAAATGGGTTTTTCTTCTTTTTCGGAAGTAATTAACCAAACTCTTTGATCTTCATACTCAACCGGCTGGATATCCAGCTTATATTGAAAGGGTCCGGCTTCTACCAAGCCGCCATTGCCCAAAACAAATTCGGACCTGTTAGCACTGGGCAGAGCGTCATCAAAACTAAAAACATGATGGACTAACTTCGTCTCCGTAAGGCTCGCACCGCTGGTTCCTAGATAAACAGAGTGAGCGCCCTCTGCGTCTCCACTCTGACGGATACTTCCAGCCCTTCCTCCCGGAAGATAGAACGCCGCCCCCGTTCCCTTGAGGCTCTGAATTTCCAGAGGACGAAGGCCTTTGTCGCTTCCAACTTCTATAACCGCACCTTCCGATACGGTCAGCTCTGTGACGTTGGAATGCATCGCGTTTTGCCAAATGCTGCCGGCGCCCAAAGAAATATATGAACCTCCCTTTCCCTCTTGAAAATCCGTAAAGACAGCACCGTTTAAGACACTTCTCTCGCCTAAAGTAATATCCAGCCTCGCACCATTAATAACCGAGACTGCATCAGCAAATTTTAGGCTTCCTTCGGGGAGAACAGTAAAAGACGCAGACCCGCCAGTCTGTTGAAAATTCAATTTTTTTAAGGCGATATTCCGGCTTTCAATTTCAACTTTTCCGCTTCCGTCTATCAGCAAAGCCTTATCAAAAATCATTGAATCGGATGACTTTGCTTTGAGTGTACTTTGAGCGCGGACTGTTATTTCTCCGCCGAATAGAACGTCTCTTGTTTTTAATTCTTTCCTCTCATCAAGACCGATATGAACGTAAGTTTCGTAACCTTCGTCCAAGTTAGAAACAAGAATATCGCGATTGATCATTACGGTTGGAGCATCAATGATCAGAGCGCCATCAAAGATCCATAAAGGAAAAAGACCTGAGTGTTTCTCCTTTTCAGTCAAAATCTGAACACTTTCTGAAGCTTTCAGCTCAGCTTTGCTTCCAGCGCCCATCCACCCGATTGAGCCGTAGAGGATGATTTCTTTGGCCTCCAGAAAGGCGGAAGCCCCCTCTCCCAACGTAATTGAGTAGGCCATCCAGAACCCCGGGCTGCGGTTTATTGAGGATAATCTTCTCTCCCGCCGAAATATGGACGCTGTCTTGATATCCAACCTGGACTGCTGAACCAAAACCTTTTACTGAAACAGACTCAGGTGTGAGAACAAAACTGCCCTTGTCCGCTTTGAAAATTAAATTTTTACCGTGAGTTGCGACAGAATTGCCGAGGATGTTGCCTTCGGTCCAAACATTCCAAGTTATTTCAGTTTCTTGGGAAAAGAACACGTAGTCTCCTTTGCCAACAAAATCCTCAAGTTCTTTTCTCAATACATGCTCTATCGGGGCAGAATGAATCCGCTTATGATTAGGAACATACTCCTTAAATAAATATTCGTTTGCATCGGTTGATGCAAAGCTTGAACCAAAAACTTGGGACGGAGAAAAAGCCGTGAATAATGAAAGAAGTACGGCGTTTGCGGTTTGCGCTTTTATTATCTTTCTTGGGTGCTTCATGAGATCCTTTTTCGTTATTTCTTACATTCTTTAGTTCTCACCACAGACAAAAGGTGAGCCGAAAGAAGCATTCAAGAGCGGCGAATTATAGGGGTGTCTTTAAGACGAAAAAGCGCGGAAAAATGAAGCAAGCTAAACTTATATCAGTTTTGTACGTACAATTTTTTAACTATCTTCTTGAATAAAAGTCAACAAAAATGACAAATAAGACAGATTGTGAAAAATGTTTTTCTTTGTAAGCCTTCTATAGATAAGTCAATTTTTGGATTTCTAACCTAGAGGAATCTATTTTTTAATATTATCTATTTGATTTTAAATGTTTTTAATGGAAGTTAAAACGCTTCGACTAAAAAAAGGAAAAGCCCCGTGAAAGAACCTCACGGGGCTGGAATCTTGGCGGAGTGGACGGGACTCGAACCCGCGACCCCCGGCGTGACAGGCCGGTATTCTAACCAACTGAACTACCACTCCATTTGTCTCTCCGTTCGCTCGCGCTGTCGAAGAGATCAAAATTCTACCTAAATTTCGAAAAGGTGCAACTCAGAATCAATTTCACTTGTAAAAGTTTATTGCCGGGTGTACTTACCAATCGACTTAGTTCATGGAAACAAGAAAACGAAGACGAAAAAACGCACAAAGAAAGCTGTCGTAAAAGAGGCTCATCGGTAAGCAAATAACCTTCCTCAGCGTTGGTGGTTTCACTTAGAGAAAAGTTCCTGGGGGAGAAATCCAACGTGATAAAGCCTAGAATCAAGAGTGTTTCTAATTGTTAATTCGAGTTAGAAACGCAATAAAAGGAAACTTCGAAAAGAAGTTACATCAACAACCTCAGGGGATTCTTATGAGTAAAAGTCTAAGGAACTGGATCATAGTTCTGGCGATAGGCTTTGTGATTTGGGTTTGCCCAACACCGCAAGGTTTGACGCCTAATGCCTGGCACTTGTTTGCCGTTTTTGCGGCAACCATTGCCGGCTTCATTCTTCAGCCGATTTCAATGGGTGCGGTTGCCTTCATTGCACTCACATTCTGCGCCATCACCGGTGTTTTAAAGACCGGTCAGGCTCTGATGGGTTTCGGCAACGGCACAATCTGGCTGATCGTCTGCGCATTCTTCCTTTCCCGCGCATTTATCAAAACCGGTTTCGGCCGCCGTATTGCTTTCCTTATTATTAAGTACATCGGTCGTTCTTCACTGACCCTTGGTTATTCCATCGCGTTATCCGAATTGATCGTTTCTCCGGCGATGCCTTCAGCAACCGCTCGAGGAGGCGGCGTTTTCTATCCGATCGTTCAGTCCTTGGCAAATGCCTTCGGTTCTCAGCCCGGACCCACTGCCGGCAAAATCGGTAAGTACCTGATGCAGGTCGGTTATCACACTGACGCTGTGACCTGCACGATGTTCCTGACATCTATGGCCGGCAATCCGCTGTGCGTCGGTTTGGCTGCTACTGCCGTCGGCGTTGAAATCACATGGATGAACTGGGCAGTTGCCGCTATCGTTCCGGGTTTGATCAGCTTGTTCCTGGTGCCGGTTCTGATGCTCAAACTTTCTCCTCCTGAAATCAGAGACATTCCCGACGCCCGCGATCTGGCTGTCAACGAACTCGAAAAGATGGGTCCGATGAGCCTTCAGGAAAAAGTCCTCGCATTCGTGTTTGTCATGTGCTTGGCTCTGTGGGCAACAGGTTCTTGGACAAAACTTGGTGCAACACCGGTTGCTATGCTTGCCGTCGCCATCATGCTGATTGCTAAAGTTTTAGACTGGAAAGACATCCTTTCCGAAAAAGGCGCTTGGGACGCAATGTTCTGGATGGGCGGCTTGGTTGCCTTGGCTACCGCGCTGGCTAAGTCCGGCTTTATTGCTTGGATCGCCAAACTTATCGGTACCGCAGTTGCTGCCGCTAATATGGGCTGGATTGCATCCTTCGTCCTTATCTCCCTCATTTATATCTATTCTCACTATTGCTTCGCTTCGGTTACAGCCCGTATTTCTGCGATGTACGCAGCATTCGTGGCAGTTGCCGCCGCCTGCGGTGTTCCGGCTATGCTGGTTGCCATCACATTCGGCTGCTTCGCTAACCTGCCGATTTCGCTGACTCACTACGGTAACGGCTGCGGTCCTGTTTATTTCGGTGTCGGCTATGTTTCTCAAGGTGAATGGTGGAGAAACGGCTTTATCATCACAACGATCAATGTGGTGATTTGGCTCACCATCGGTATGGCCTGGTGGAAGTTCATCGGCTTGTACTAATCAAAAGCAAGTTTTGAGTGCTAAATGCTGAAGCCGATTAAAAGGTTTTAACCAAAACAAAGTCCCGTGATTTCGCTCCGGGACTTTTCTTTACCTGTCAGGTATAAGGAAGAGTTTTCTTTGCCATTGCTTCAGAAGTCTTGTCGTTCTTGAGTTCGGGAAAATCCTCAGGCCGTAAAAAGAAAAAACTTTTTCTAAAGGACCGAAATTCTGTTTTTTTCTTGATAATATTTTTCTTACGGATATAACTCAATTTATTTTCTAGCCATGTACTTCAGTGTTGTTTCTCACAGTTGGTGGTGGCCCATCGATTTCACTCGATGGTGCTGGAGTAATGCTTAAAAATCTTCGGCCTAGAAGCTAAAGAACCGATCTAACCATCGAGCGAACAACTCGGTGGTTTTTTTATTTTCCCGTTTTTCAATTAAGTAGGTACCTCAAATGAATCTCTATAAATCTATTCTTCCGGTTGATGAAAGGGGCTTTTACGGTGAATTCGGCGGCAGTTTTGTTCCTCCCGAGCTTCAAAAAAACATTGATGAGCTGCAGGAAGCCTACCTTCGCTATGTCGATGATCCCGAGTTCCAAAAAGAATTCAATGATCTCCTAAGAGATTACGTCGGTCGTCCGTCTCCTCTTTATTTCGCTCCGCGTCTTTCTGAAAAGTACGGCACCAATGTTTATCTCAAGAGAGAAGATCTGAATCACACCGGTGCACACAAAATCAACAACGCCATCGGGCAGGCACTTTTAGCCAAGCGCATGGGCAAAAAGCGAATCATTGCCGAGACCGGCGCCGGCCAGCACGGCGTGGCAACAGCCACAGTCTGCGCCTTGATGGGCTTGGAATGCTCCGTTTATATGGGCGAACTGGATATTCAGCGTCAAAGACCGAACGTTGAAAGAATGAAAATGCTGGGCGCAAAGGTGATTCCGGCGATCAGCGGATCAAAAACACTTAACGACGCCGTCAACGAAGCCCTCGAAGCCTGGATGAAAGACCCCGAAAACTTCTATTTGATCGGATCTGCAGTCGGTCCTCAGCCATATCCAGAAATGGTGGCCTGTTTTCAATCTGTGATCAGCGAAGAAATTAAGAAGCAGCTCAAAGAGAGAACCGGCAAAGAAAATCCTGATTACGTCGTTGCCTGTCTGGGCGGCGGAAGCAATGCGGCCGGCGCTTTCTACCACTTCATTAACGAACCGGCTGTTCGTCTGATTGCTGCGGAAGCAGCAGGAAAGGGCGTTGACAGCGGAGAAACTGCAGCTACGCTGACTATCGGTGAAAAAGGCGTTCTCCATGGTTCTCAGACTCTTCTGATGAAAGACGAACAAGGAAAAGTCAAAGAAGCTTATTCTTTGTCTGCGGGCTTGGATTATCCCGGCATCGGACCGCTGCATGCTCATTTGGCAAAGACTGGAAGAATGGAAGTTGAAGCAGTGACAGATGATGAGGCATTAAAGGCCGCATTCATGCTGACGCGCGAAGAGGGCATCATTCCCGCTCTTGAATCTTCCCACGCGCTTGCCGTCTTGGAAAAGAGAAAGTTTGGAAAAGACGACGTCGTTGTGATCAATATTTCCGGAAGAGGCGATAAAGACTTGGATAACTATCTGAACAGCCCTTTCGCTCAAGGTAATCAGGAATAGTATTTTGGAGTGGCCGAAGGGCCGCTGAAAATAAAAAGCCTCGGAACTCAAACCGAGGCTTTAAGAATTTTGGCGGAGTGGACGGGACTCGAACCCGCGACCCCCGGCGTGACAGGCCGGTATTCTAACCAACTGAACTACCACTCCTTCTTTTCAAACGCTCGCGCGTCATCGAAGTGAAACGAATTCTACATAGATTAAAAATTCGTGCAACTCGAAATCGGAATTTTTTGCGTTCTGTTACATCGAAAATTATCAGTAGACTGATTTTGCGGGAAAAAATATTTTTGAGGTCCAACTCAAATCAGTTTTTCTTAACTTGGAGCATGACGGAGACAGGAAACTTTGTGCGTACGTGCTGCAAATTTCCAAAAGTTAACCAAGATTCAAGGTTTTTGACGTGAACTTTCACTCAAAATTTGCCGCGGAAGGTAAAATTAGACCTTTGTTTTGTATTCCAATAAGAATCGCTCGCTAAGAGCTTGAGGATCATAATGTTCCAATCTTTTAGAAACCAGAAACGTTGGCTGATGCTTATCGCCATGATTCTGATTATTCCTGCATTCGTCTTTATCGGTATCAATGGCTACAGCCGTTTGAATCCGGATGCAAATGCAATCGCCAAAGTTGACGGTAAAGGTATTCAGCCTGAAGAATTCGATTACCAGAAACGCGAATATATTGAACGCATGCGCCAGCAGGAAGGAGGTGCCGTTGATCCGAGCATCTTCGAAACACAGGAAGCTAATGCAGCAATCCTGCAGAACATTGCAACGAGACGCGCTCTCCAGGCACAGATGGCTCACCACTATATGAATGTGAGCGAAGCTGATGCCATCAATGTGATTAAGAACGCAGACGCTTTCAAGAAAGACGGCCAGTTCTCTCCTGAGCTGTATGAAAACTATCTTGCCGCCCGCGGCAAGAGCGACCAGCAGTTTGTTTATGAACTGAGAAGAGACCTCGTTCAGGACATGCTGGTGAATTCCGTCGCTCAGACAACCTTTGTTCCTAAGAAGACGGTTGCTCTGTTAAACGACATTCTTCGCGAAACCCGCGTCGTTCGCACGATGAGCTTTGATCCCTCCTCCTATATGAAAGACGTCAAGGTTTCTGAAGAACAGATCAAGAAATACTACGACGAACACAAGGACGACTATCGCGCTCCTGAATCCTTGAATATTCAGTTCGTTGTGATGTCTCCTGAAACCGTCAAGATGACTGCTGAACCTTCTGAGCAGGAACTGAAAGATTTCTACGAACAGAACCGTAAGAAATATGAAGTTGAAGAATCCAGACGCGCAGCTCACATCTTGATCGCTCCGGATGCCAACGAAGCTGATAAAGCCAAGGCTGACCAGGATGCCAAAGCTAAAGCAGAAAAGATTCTTGCCGAAGTCAAAGCCGATCCTTCCAAGTTTGCTCAGTTAGCCAAAGAAAACTCTGCCGACCCCGGAACAGCGGAAAGCGGCGGCGATCTCGATTTCTTCACTCAGGGCCAGATGGTTCCTGAATTCGACAAAGCCGTTTTCGGGGCTAAGAAAGACGAAATCGTCGGACCGGTTAAAACCGAATTCGGTTATCACATCATCCATGTGACCGACATCAATCCAGCTCACGTTCGTCCGTTCGAAGAAGTCCGCAGTGAAATTCTCAAATTCTGGCAGGATCAGCACCGTCAGTCCATGTTTGCTGAAAATGCCGATGGCTTTACCAACATGGTCTACGAACAGAGCGACAGCTTAGACCCTGCAGTTGAAAAATACGGTCTGACACTTCATACGCTCGACGGTCTGACTCAGTCCGGTCTGCCGAAGACATCTCCGGATGCTCAGTACATCACGAAGCGCGTCATTGAAGACCTGTTCTCTCCGGACTGTCTCCAGGAAAAGAGAAATACACAGGCTGTTGAAGTTGCTGCCAACACACTGGTTTCTGCCCGTATCGTTAAACACACTCCGGCTCACATTAAGTCCTTTGACGAAGTGAAGGGCGAGATCAAGGACCAGCTCGAACTGGAACAGGCTTCTGCCTTGGCTAAGAAAGCCGGTGAAGCTAAGCTGGCTGAGCTTAAGGCTAAGAAGGATTTGGAAGGTTTCGGCCATGAACTGACTGTTTCCCGTATCAATCCTCAGTCTCAGTCCATGCCTTTGATCCAGGCTGAAATGGCAGTTCCTGCTAAGAGTCTTCCTGCTTTCACCGGCACGACGGTTCCTGATGGTGCTTACGTTATCAGCTATGTGGAATCCAGCAAGATGCCCGCAGCTGATGACAGCCAAGTCGATGAAATTCGCGGAGAAGCCCTTACATCTCAGTCCAGAGCTGATGAAGCTTCCTTCTATGAAGGCTTGAAGAAGCTCTACAAGATGGAAATCCTGAAGAAGGAATATGAATATCAGGCTCCGACAGTTATGAAATAAGGAAAAGAGCGGTGAAAGAAAACACCGCTTTTACTACTTCGGCCGCAGATACAATTGAGCGTACTGCGGTTTTTTCTATTTCAAAATCATGGAAATTTTTGACGTTCCCGGACTTACATTGAGGCATGAACTAAAAGCCGGTGACCTCGGCAGGCTGATTGAGTTTTCCGGAATCTACGGGCATTCGGATTTCGATTATCCGATCGCCTTTGAAGGCTACGTTGCAGAAACTTTTGCAGAGTTCGTCATTAATCCGAAACCGTTGAATCGACTGTGGATGGTTGAAGACGAACAGGGACTTGTCGGTACCATCGGCGTTGTAGATCGAGGAGACACTGCGCAGCTCAGATGGTTTTCCGTCAGACCGGATTGGAGAGAAAACAATCTCGGAAAGTTTTTGTTTGGTGCCGCAATGGAATACATCCAAGAAAACGATTTTCAAAAAGCGTGGCTATCGACATTTTCTGAAAGCGAGATTGCCATTGCGTTCTACAAACGGAGAGGCTTCCGGATTATGGTTGAGACCGATGTTGAGATTGGCGGGAAGAACTACCATGAAATAGTCATGGAAAAGTCATTCCTTACCTAGGTCGGTAAAACCAAACTGTATCGCTAAATCTTTAGTTTGTTTCTGAGTGCTTATTTCGGAGAGATTTTGCGCATTCCGCAACAGTGCGTGGATACATTAACTGACCGGAGGATCCGGTCATGGTTGATTTCATCACCTATTTGTGGGTGGCTTTTAGCCTAGTCATTTTTTGCTGGCTGATATACCTATTTGCGAGGAAAAGAATAGGGAAGGTCACTTTTGTTTGCTTTTTGATCTTTGTGGTTGCCGGAGCAGCCGGTCTCACCGGCTGGCTGCAAGTGGCTTTTCAGGCCACTGTTTAAGCCTCTAAAAGCCTTGTAAGCCAAGCGGATTAAGCCTTTCGGACGAGGCTTTTTCGTAAACTTTTTGCCATCTTTCAGGCGGTATCGTTACAATGTATTTGTAGTTTTTGATACCGACAATTATTCTATGCAAAAGAAAATTTGGCACAAGGTTGCAGAAGAAATCTCGCTCCAAGTTTCTTTAGGTAAATGGCCAGTTGGCTCGATCATCCCCGGAGAAATTGAACTTGCTAAACAATTTAATGTGAGCAGGGATACCATGCGCAAAGCGCTGGCGTACCTTTCTCAGCAAGGATTGTTTGAGCGCAAAGCACACGTCGGAACCCGCGTAAAAGCTAGAACGCGCATAGGTCGGTTCTTAAATGAATACAACGATATTCGAGGAATCGACCATTACGGCAATCTCTATCCACGACACATCCAAAACGTCGAACGTTTGGTTCTCAATGAAGAAACCGCGGATCGTTTGGGTTTGATCCCTGGTGAAGAAGTCATTCGATTTAAGAATATTCGAGTGGCCTCCGAACGCCATCCGGAAGCGGTGGTCGTCACCTACGTTTATATCTATCCGAATGCTTTGGAAGTACTGGATTTGATTAAAAAACGATCCGATGACCTCATCATTACCTTGGCCGAAGAAGTGACAGGGCAGGAATGCGTGGAAGTGAAGCAGGCATTTTCTGCGACAACGATGCCGAAGGAAGTGTCAGACATTTTCCATGTGCCGGCGAACAGCCCGTCGCTCAGAATCATTCGAAACTATTACGACTCAAGAGGCCTCTCAATCGTCGCCTCGGAATCTTTCCACATGGCTGAAAGATTCTCTTTCTCGGTTCGAAGCGTCAAACGATCCTAAAAGGAAAGGAGGCCGAAGCCTCCTTCCGAATCTTATCTGTTGGCTGAATTAGCCGACAACATTAAGAATCAGTTTTTCCAAAACCTTGACACCGTTTCTGAGAGATTCGGGGTTCATGGTCATGCGCGGATCGTGCAGACCCGGTGTAACGCCGGTACCGACACCGATGTAAGCGGCATGAAGTTCAGGTTTCTTCTGTTTGAAGTAGTGGAAGTCTTCTCCGCCGCCACCGCAGTCTTTAGCGACTTTTTCTTCACCGAGTACTTCGCCGATGGTCTTGCGAACCTGGTCAACCAAGTCTTCGTCGTAAACGGCAGCAGGAATAACGCCGCCCGGGAATGTGATTTCGCAGGTAACGTTGACGCATGCGCAGGCGTTGGTGATCGCTGTCTTGAGTTTTTCAAGCAGTTCGGTCATCGTTTCATTGTCCTGGGCGCGGATATCAAGAATCATCTTGCCTTTGTCCGGGATGATGTTGGTGGCTGTAGAAGCGCAGTCAATGGATGTGACTTTGGCGGACCAAGCCTTGTTCGGGTTGACCCAGAGAGAGTTCACGGCATTGGTTGCGAGAACGGCTGCTTCAACAACGCTGGCTCCGAGGTGCGGGCGAGAGCCGTGCGCGACTTTGCCCTTGAGTTCGACGATGCAGAATGTGCTGGAAGTATGACGAACAGCAGCGCAGACAGTGCCGTCAGGAATGTCCTGGATCGGACGAACATGAGCACCGAAAGCGTAGTCGACGTCATCCAAGACGCCGTCGTCATAAGACTTCAGAGCACCGAAGAGGGTTTCTTCAGCAGGCTGGAAGAAGAGTTTTACGCGGCCTTTTTTGACGTGGCCGATGAGCTTGGCGGCTGTGGCAAGAACCATAGCGGTGTGAGAGTCATGGCCGCAGGCGTGGATGCAGGCATCTTTTCCGTCGATAACAAAAGGAAGGGCGTCCATATCGGCGCGGAGCATGACTGTGGGTCCGGGTTCTGTACCGTCAATGTAGGCAACAACACCGGTTCCGCCGATGCCGCGGATCGGTTCAAGCCCCATTTCCTTCAGTTTGGCAGCGACGTAGTCACTGGTCTTGTGTTCGTTAAAGCCGAGTTCCGGGATCTGGTGAAGATCGGTTCTCATGGCTACTACATCAAAATCTTTAGTGTCCATTTTATTTTCCTTGTTGAGGTTATCCTCGACGATTTATTAATCAGAAGAAGTTTCCTTTTGAGAGACATCTTCCTTTCGGTTGGATCCCGCTGTCATGGCGAAGCGGAAGAAACGGCACTCGAGGGGGCCGTTGAAGAAAACGATTTTTTTAGACTCTTTGAGCCGCATCTGACGAGGCAGCTCACGATCGCTTGTGAGCATCCAAACTGCCCAGCCCGCGAAATTGCGTTTCAGGTTATCAGCCACGTTCTTCATCATGGAAGCCACGCTGGCGGATTTCGGATTGGATTGTTCACCGTACGGCGGGTTCGTCACGATTAAACCCGGCGTCTCAGAGGAGGGCTGAACTTCACGGGCATCGCAAGCCGTGAAGCGAACCTTCCCTTCGTTAACCCACTGAGAAATACCGGCCAAGACGGCATTTTTCTGAGCGCGGTCGACGATTAATGTCGAAATATCGCTTCCGGCCAAATTAACCGGAACATCAAAATTCACCGCCATACGAGCTTCTTTCTTGATGCGCTGCCAAGCCGTGGAATCAAATCCGCGGAAGCGCTCAAAGCCGAAGCGGCGATTAAGCCCGGGAGCCATATTGCAGGCGATCGTGGCAGCTTCAATGATGATGGTGCCCGAGCCGCAGAAAGGATCCTGCAGCGGTTTGTCTGGTGTCCAGCTGGCAAGTCCGAGAAGACCGGCAGCAAGATTTTCTTTCAGCGGGGCTTCGCCTTTAGCTTCGCGCCAGCCGCGCTTAAAGAGAGATTCACCAGAGGTGTCTAAATAAATAATGCAGCTCTTGTCCGTTAAGTGGACATAGATTCGAATGTCCGGGTCGTGCTTTTCTACGTCCGGTCGCTGACCGTCGGTCTCACGAAAATAATCGCAGACGGCGTCTTTGACGCGAAGGGCCGTAAAAGCGACGCTTTTGAGCGGGGAGCGGCGGGAAGAAAGTTCGATTTTGAAGGTGTTTTTAGGCGTGAAATACTGTTCCCAGCGGAAGGATTTAGCTAATTTATAGATATCTTCTTCCGTGCGATAGGGACCTTCGGCTACTTTCAAGAGAATTCTCGAGGCGTAACGAGTCCAAAGGTTAACCTGCATCATTTGGCTCATTTCTGCGCCGAACCAGCAGCCGCCTTTCTCTAAACGGAATTTTTCAATACCGAGCTTTTTAAGTTCCTCAGCGAAGAGCTCTTCTAAAGAGAGAGGGACGACTGCGTAAAAAGGTTTAAGCAAAGTATTCACAAGAATTCCTTCTTCATTTGAATTGAATTGTAGGCCTTTCGGCTTGCGGCCGTAAGATGGTTTACCACAAGGAAAATCTTACTTGCGAAGTTCACCGTGGCCGAAAACAACATATTTTTGACTGGTTAAGCCTTCTAGTCCCACCGGTCCGCGAGCATGGATTTTGTCTGTCGAGATGCCGATTTCGGCACCCAAACCGTATTCAAATCCGTCTGCAAAACGTGTGGAGGTATTGAGCATGACAGAAGAAGAATCGACTTCGCGCAGGAATCTTTCGGAATGCTCAAGATTGTTGGTAATGATGGCATCCGTGTGGTGAGAACCATACGTGTTGATATGGTCAATGGCTTCTTCCAGGGCGTCAACGACCTTAATCGAAAGTACCGGAGCGTTGTATTCTTCGGACCAGTCGGCTTCTGTTACGTCTTTAATCGGACCGAAATTTTCCAGGATGGCTTTAGAAGCCTGATCGCAGCGAAGCTCCACGCCTTTCTTGAAATAGATCGCGCCGATCTTCGGCAGGAACGTTCCGGCAATTTTTCGGTTGACCAGCAGCGTTTCCATGGCGTTGCAGGGAGAATAGCGCTGCGTTTTGGCATTGTCGCAGACGGCGACTGCCATATCGATATCGGCGCTTTCATCCACGTAGGTATGGCAGATGCCTTCGAGATGCTTGATCATCGGAACGGTTGCTTCCTGCATCAAGCGGGAAATCAAGCCCTTGCCGCCGCGGGGAATCAACACATCGATGTATTCGCGGGCGGTAATCAATTCGCCTACCAAATCGCGGTCTGGGTCCGTGATGATCTGAACTGCGTCGGAGGTAATGCTGTTTTCCGAGAGTGCCTGCTGAATAAGGCCTGCTAAGAAAGCGTTGGAATGTTTGGCATCGGAGCCTCCGCGGAGCACGGCAGCGTTGCCGCTCTTCAAACAAAGGGCAGCTGCATCAATTGTGACGTTCGGGCGGGACTCGTAAATAATGGCAACCACGCCGAGGGGCACGCGCATTTTGCCGACTTCAATGCCGCTCGGCTGCGGACGAACATCGGTGATTTCGCCGATCGGGTCTCTCAAAGAGGCGATCTGACGAAGTCCGGCAGCCATCTGGGCAACGGTGTCTACAGAAATGGTCAGACGATCAATAAAGGCTTTAGAAAGACCATTCTTTTCTGCTTCGACGATGTCCAGATTATTTGCCTTTAAAAGATCTTCTAGATTCTTGCCGAGCAAATCCGTCAAAGTCAGAAGAACATTGTTTTTCTGTTTGGAGGAGGCTTTAGCCATGATCAAAGAAGCAGCGCGTGCCTTTTTGCCGATGACGGCGATTTTGTCGTGAGCCGTTTGGCTGACGTTCGTAGATACCATAGATTATTACTTCCTTTTTAGTGAGAGCATGAGACAGACAGCCTTTAATTCCTGCCAGGCGTCTCCGTCACTGCTTTCGACAAAGAGTCCCTTACTCATACGATCTACATCGCTTAGGCGATGAAGCATCAATTCAAGGAGTTTAGGATTGGCACGGCGAGATGCGCGGTTGAGCGCACTGCGATGGGCCTCTGAGAGTCCGAATGTTCTGACGGCAAATCCTCGATTAAGCAAAAGCAGGTTGCGAACGACATCCGTCAGCATCCAGAGAAAAGAAGGAATTTGAACGTTTTCCCCTTGCAGAGAATCGATAATTTTGGACACCTGTCCGGCATCGCCTTCAAGCATCGCAAGAAATAGCGATTCCTGATCAAAACGAGAAACGTCGGAAACGGCGTCGAGCACATCGCTGACATCAATTTCCGGCTTGTTGACGAGCAGGGCGAGTTTCTGAATTTCCTGAGATGTCGCCAAAAGATTCCCTTCGGTTCTTTCAGCGATGAGATTTGCGGCTTCAGGCGTGAGCGTTTGGCCGTTTTTCTCTTTGGCACGCTCCGTAATCCAGCGCGGCAGGGCGTTACGGTCAATCGGATCCGTGCGGATACAAACCGACGACTTCATGAGGTGATTGAACCAGTCTTTTTTCGTTGCGGTCCAATCGTAATCAAAGAGCGAGACAACGACCATCTTGTCTTCGTCGGCGTGCTCAATAACAGCTTCCACAGCCGCAGGACCGTTTTTACCGATCGTTGCTCTGGGGAAAACAACCTCAATCAGATTTTTTTCGCCGAAAAGGCTCTGGTCGCCGAGTGCCTCGTAAAGAGGCGAGTAATCGGCGTTGCCTTCAAAAACAAAAGATTTGCGTTCGGAATAACCTGCTTTAAAAGCAGCGGCTCGGATAGCATCCTGAGCCTCGATGGCCAGCAGGGGTTCTGAGCCCAATAAAAACCAAAGCCGAGGAAGATTACCGTTTTCGTCGGGCCTTAATTTTTGTGCAAGAAGACTACTCCAGCTCATGCATACCTTTTTGGACAGCTTCTTCGGAGATGTGAGTCATACGGTTGACCATTTGATGGATACAGGACTGTTCCATTTCTTCATAAAGCAGTCTTTCCTGATTTGCGCGGCCGTTTTCGTCACTTTCGTCGCGAATCAATTCGCGGGTAGCGCTGACCGTGGTCGTGGGCAGAAGTTCTACACCGTTTTGCAGAACGACTCTGAACGTATTCGTTAAACGCAGACTGTAGATACGGGCTCGACCGTCTGAGTTGTAAGCCAAGACATTGGAGCCGCGGGACTGCCCGAGCAACTCAAAAATCGCCTCGGCTTCTTTGCGGTCATTGACAACTTTGACTTCCGTTTGGGCTTCAAGGTTGCGGCGGATGGTTGCCCGAACCGCAGAGTTCTCGCCAAGAGCAATATAGATCGTCTTGAAAGGAATGTTTTGCTTGCCGCGCAGATGCCATCCGCAGCCACTCAGGCCGAGGGCCGAAAGACCGAGAATGAAACTGCGGCGAGTCAGTCCTATGTAATTCATAAGCACCCAGTAAAACAAAAAGAATGAAACCTCAGGCCCTAAGAGGGCCTGAGGAATTAAGCCTTATCAGACCACAATGTTGACCAATTTCTTTGGCACAACAATGATCTTACGGACAGGTTTGCCGTCAATAAATCGCTGTGCGTCAGGGTTGGCCAGGGCAGCTGCTTCGATTTCAGATTTCGGTGTTTCGGCCGGAACGTTGATTTCTCCGCGCAGTTTGCCGTTAATCTGAATTACATACTTCACTTCATCGGCAACCATAGCCTGAGCGTCAATCTTCGGCCAGGGAGCGTCGACGATGGAAGTGCTGAAACGCTGATCGTAGCCCAGGTCTTCGAAAAGCTGAGCCGTGATGTGCGGAGCGATCGGGTAAAGCGTGCGAAGCAGGATGGACATGCCTTCGTTGATCACGGCGCGTGTGCCTTCGGATGTGTTGTCCTTGAGGGTATCAAGGGAATTGAGCATCTTCATGGCAGCCGAGACAACGGTGTTGTACTGCATGCGGTCTAAGTCGAATTCAGCCTGTTTGAGCGCCGTGTAAATATCGCGGCGAACAGCCTTTTCTTCATGATTCAGTTTGGCGACATCCAGTTTGACATTTTCTTTAATGACATCCTGATGTGTGAATCCGAAGTTCCAGAGTCTTCTCATGAAGCGGAACGTACCTTCGGCTCCAGAATTGCTCCAGGCTGCGCTCTGGTCGGGAGGTCCTGCAAACATCACGAACGCGCGGGCAGTGTCGGCACCGAACTTGCCGATGATGGCAGACGGTTCCACAACGTTGTTCTTCGACTTGGACATCTTTTCGATGCCGCCAGATTTGACGGGCAGACCGTCTTCCTTTGCAGTGATCTTCTCGATTCTGCCCTTGGCGTCATAAACGATATCGAGTTCGCTCGGGTAGAACCAACGTTTTCTTCCGTCGGGGAGTTCGCGGTAGAAGCATTCAGCCGTGAGCATGCCCTGAGTGAAGAGGCGCTTGAAGGGTTCGTCAAATTTGACGAGGCCCAAGTCGCGCATGACTTTGGTCCAGAAGCGGGCGTAGAGCAGGTGAAGCACGGCGTGTTCGATACCGCCGATATACTGGTCCATAGCCATCCAGTAGTCATTGCGTTCGTCGACCATGGAAGTTTCACAGTCGGGCGAGCAATAGCGCATGTAATACCAGCTGGAATCGACGAAGGTGTCCATCGTGTCGGTTTCGCGTTTAGCGTCTCCGCCGCACTTCGGACACTTGCAGTTAAGGAAGGCTTCGTCCTGATTCAAGGGGTTGCCAGAGCCGTCCGGGATTAAGTCTTCGGGCAGGATGACAGGCAGGTCTTTTTCAGGAACGGGAACCGGGCCGCAGTGCGGGCAGTTGATCATCGGGATCGGTGTGCCCCAGTAACGCTGACGGGAAATACTCCAGTCACGCAGACGATACTGAACCTGAAGTTTGCCTAAGCCGAGAGCTTCCAGATCTTTAGCGACGGCGTCGCGAGCCTGTTCGAAATCCATTCCGTCATATTTGCCGGAATTGACGCAGAAGGTGCCTTCTTTTTCGCCGTACCATTCGTGCCAAACTTTGTCATCGAAGACTTCGCCTTTTTTGCCGATGACTTGTTTGATGGGCAGGCCGTACTTGAGGGCGAAAGCGAAATCGCGTTCGTCATGAGCCGGAACGCCCATCACAGCGCCTTCACCATAGGTCATTAATACATAGTTGCCGATCCAAACGGGAACGTCGGCGCCGGTGAGCGGATGCTTGACGCAGAAGCCTGTCGGAACGCCTTTCTTCTCCATTGTGGCCATATCGGCTTCGGAAACGGAGCCTTTGCGGCATTCATCGATGAAGGCCTGAAGTTCGGGTTTGTCTTTGGCCAAACGGAGCGCAAGCGGATGCTCGGCAGCGATGGCAGCGAACGTGACGCCCATGATCGTGTCAGGACGTGTCGTGTAAACACGAAGTTGTTTCTTTTCACCGTCGAGTTCGTACGGGAAGGCAAGGTTGACACCGTATGACTTGCCGATCCAGTGTTCCTGCATACGGCGGACCTGTTCGGGCCAGCCCTGAAGCTGGTCGAGGTCTTTCAGAAGTTCTTCTGCGTACTGAGTAATTCCGAGGTAGTAACCGGGAATCTCACGTTTTTCAACGATGGCGCCGCTTCGCCAGCCGCGTCCTTCAATCACCTGTTCGTTGGCCAAAACGGTGTGGTCGACCGGGTCCCAGTTCACTGTCTGGGTCTTGCGGTAGGCAACGCCTTTTTCGAGCATTTTCAGGAACATCCACTGATTCCAGCGGTAGTAGTCGGGCTTGCAGGTCGTGACTTCGCGAGACCAGTCGAAGGCGAGGCCGAGCGGCTCCATCTGAGCCTTCATGTCGGCGATGTTGGCGTACGTCCATTTGGCCGGTGCCACTTTTTTAGCGATGGCAGCGTTTTCAGCTGGCAGGCCGAAGGAGTCCCAGCCCATCGGGGTCATGACGTTCATGCCGCGCATACGCAAATAGCGGTAGAGGACGTCATTTAAGGTGTAGTTGCGAACGTGACCCATATGCAGTTTTCCGCTTGGGTACGGAAGCATCGGGCAAACATAGAATTTCGGTTTTTCGTTACCGTTAGCGTCGAGTGCGTGTTCGACGGCACGGTAGATATCTTTAGCACGCCAGTGGGCCTGCTGGACGGATTCAACCTCCGCCGGATCGTATGTTTCTCTCATGAGAGTTCTTTAAGTTAAAGAAGCTGGAAAATGTGTCAATTATAGGTGATGGAGCGAGAGGTTTCGGTTTTGCAGTAAGCATTGGCCGTTGTTTTGTATGTGGACTGTCATACCTTTGCGCGCAGTTTCACTTTTTGGGCTTTGCCATCTAGACGATCAGAGTAAACCCAAGGAAGGATTTCCAGAATTAAAAAATTTCAATCATTGAATGGGAAGGATTAACTTGAATTGCAATCTTCAATCCCCTTGTGTCTAAAGACAAACCTAGAGTTTCTCAATAGCCCACTTTAAGAGTAAGGAGGATGTCCTAGAAAAGGTCAGAGCTTCACATCTATTATGGAAATGCCTTAGTTGATAATGGAATCATTAAATTTCTACTTGAAAGCTCAGATCGAATAGTCCTCATCATTTCCTTCTGGTTTTCTCAATTCAGAGATTGGTTCAGTCCCATTTAACACAAATTCGAAGATTTCTTTCAGCTCTTCCAGTGTTGTGTAGTACCACTCGTTACCGGGCGCCGATTCAACTTTTCTTTTTCTGAAAGATAGTACAGAGTGAAAGGCATTCTCCAGTCCCTTTGCGTCATTGCACTTAAACTCAATGGCGATGTGCGGGCTTTCTGGGTAGGCAGTCCCAGTTTGAGAGAAAATACGAGAAATAGTTTGTTGGGAAGTCATTCCTACTTTGCAAGGCCAATGCTTCTGACCTCTGGTTTCCGCTAACTGTCTATATGCATCGTAGTAATAGACATAAACCGTTTCGTTCCCAGTTCCTAATGTTTCGTCAATTGGAATCTGACTGTCTTCTTCTTTTGTGACGTACGAATCAAGCTCTAAGCTTGTTTCATTCGCTTCAGATTTAAAGAGCCATTGTCCGTACCCAAGATTCTTTAACAACCCTTTATTACGAAGAATTTTGGTTGCCTTTTTAAAAGTAGAAATGTATTCGTTCCCAGCGGTTATTCCACCATGGGTTTGGTGATATACAACTACCCCCGTAATTACGTCACCTCTTGAACGTTGAGTGCCACGACACAAGGACATGGCAATGTGAGCAAATACATTTGGCGTTAATTCTAAGTTTGAGTATAAATAGTTCTTATTTTCGTCAAATAGAGGGGAGGTAACGTTAACTTGGGCGCCTGCATTTAAAGGGTTCCTCATAACTAATCCTTTAAGTTATATAGGTTAGATAGAAATTGTTTATGCATAACAACACTGATTAATTTGGTTTTTGTTACACGACAGCACAGAATGACCGTCTAATGAACTGACCCCATAAGGTGCAACACTTATTTAAATGAATTGGGGTTGGACTCGATCAAGTCTTTAGATTCTTTTAATTTTAATAAGAGTTGTCGTTTGACGATACAAGCTTTTGGAAGGATGCTGTCACCAGAAGCAATGACAATTGATACTAGCGAGGATAGCAGTGAGCTCCAAACCAAAATGGAGATCCAAGTGATAGATCAAAAACTCACGTTTTCAAGGATAGAGGCAAAGATCTAATTAAGCAAAAGGTTTATTTTTAAACCGTTTGCAAGGTTTAAGTGCAATGAAAGTATTGAGGTTCACTAAGTCGTAAGTGTTCGTCACTGCGCCTGCAACGTGCAGATGCGTTTGCTAGACTTCTCACTCCTTTGGATGAGAAGAAAAGAATGCAATCCATTACTGAATCGCTTAATAAGCAACAAGCCCAGGCAGTGACTGCCGAACCCAAGTCCGCATTGATTCTTGCAGGCGCCGGTTCGGGGAAAACGCGCGTCTTAACAAGCCGCATTGCCTACCTGCTTCAACAGAATATGGCTCATCCGAGCGAGATTCTTGCGGTGACCTTCACCAATAAGGCCGCTAAAGAAATGCTGGCTCGCCTGCAGAACATGATTCCGATCAACCCGCGTGCTATGTGGGTCGGCACCTTCCATGGTTTATGCAATCGTTTACTGCGTCTGCATCATCAGGAAGCCGGCCTTCCTGCGACGTTTGCCATTTTGGATATGAGCGATCAGCTCGGCGTGATCAAACGCGTGATGAAGGCAAACGGTATTGATACGGAAGAGTTCAAGCCTCGTGAAGTTCAAAACTTCATCAACCGCTGCAAAGAAGAAGGCAAGCGCGCGTCTGAGGTTTATTCAAAGTTCTCGAAGGATAAGGCATATATTCAGATTTATGCCATGTACGAAGCTGTTCTTCAGAGAGAAGGCGCCTGCGACTTCGCAGAGCTGCTCTTAAGAGCCTATGAGCTTTTGAGCCGCAACGAAATGATCCGTCATCATTACCAGGAACGTTTTCGTTTTATCTTGGTAGACGAGTTTCAGGACACCAACGTTCTCCAGTATGAATGGCTGAAGCTTTTGGCCGGTTTAGGTGAAAAAAATCCGCCGAACGCGGTCTTTGCGGTCGGCGATGATGACCAGTCGATTTATGCTTTCCGCGGCGCCAACGTCGGCAACATGATGTCATTTGTCCAAGAGTTCAGAATCAGAGAACCGATTCGACTTGAACAAAACTATCGTTCTCAAGGCAACATTCTTGATGCTGCTAATGCTTTGATTTCCAATAATTCCGAGCGTATGGGCAAAACCCTTTGGACGGACGCCGGTAAAGGAGAAAAGATCCGAGCCAACCGTTCGGATAACGACTTTGATGAAGCCCGCTTTGTCTGTTCCACGATCCAGGAGTACATCGATAAAGGTGTTTCTCCTAAAGATATTGCCATCCTTTACCGTTCAAATGCTCAGTCTCGATTATTCGAAACAGAGTTGACGAGACGAGGGATTCCGTTCATGGTTTACGGCGGATTGCGATTCTTTGATCGAGCTGAAATTAAAAATGCCATGGCATACATGCGCTTGGCCGAGAACCCTTCCGACGATTCCGCATTTTTGAGAGTCGTTAATGTGCCTGCACGAGGAATAGGCGCTAAATCTATTGAAAATCTGGTGGATTTTGCAACTACCAACGGAATCTCGTTATTTGAGTCTATGCAGTACATCCGCGGAGCGGCAGCTGCTAAATTTGCAGCTTTCAAGGAGATTATCGATACCTTGCGTGTTGCCAAGGATGAGATGCCGCTTCCGGCCTTCGTTGACTTCACTGTTGAGAAGAGCGGATTGAAGAACATGTACGAAATGGATCCGAACGGCAGTGAGCGTATTGAGAACTTACAGGAATTAACTTCTGCAGCTCAAGGCTTTATTAAAGAAGAAGCTATCGACACCGAAAACTCTGACGGAACGGCAGTTGAGAATCTTTCCGCGTTAGCTGGATTCGTCTCTCACGCCAGTTTGGAAGCCGGAGAAAACCAGGCCCAGGTAGGACAAGACGCTGTTCAGCTGATGACCGTACATGCTTCCAAAGGTTTGGAATTCGACATTGTCTTTATTACCGGTTTGGAAGAGGATATGTTCCCGCACTTCCGAAGCAAAAATGACAAAAAGGCTCTTCAGGAAGAACGCCGTTTGATGTATGTGGCAATCACACGTGCAAGAAAGGAACTTTATTTGACGCTTGCTGAGGAACGTATGCTGCAGGGCAGAACGTTCTCAAGTTATCCAAGTTCTTTCCTCACAGAAATTCCGGGCGAGACACTCAAGTGGCTGAGCAGAAATCCGTTCGAGTCTCGTTACGAAGTCGAGGACGAGGACTCTTGGGGAAGCCGCTCAGGGTCGAGCAAAAATTATTCAAGTCCTTATCGCAATTCTTCTTACGGCGGATCTACAAAACCGTCCAGTCATAGATTCGCTTCAAATGTTCCTGAATGGGCGAAGGGAATTATTGAAACGAAGAAAGAAAAACTTCAGACTCAGAAAATACGTGCTAAACAGAATTCTAATTCTCCCTATAAAGCAGGCATTAATATTAATCATGAAAAATTTGGTCCCGGCGTCATCCTTGACACTCAGGGAGCAGGGGATGATATGGTCTTGATCGTAAAATTCAAGACCGGTGGAATTAAGAATCTTTTAGCGAGAATCGCCGGAAAGAAAATTACAATTCTGTAACCTAATACAAAACTTTTAGTAAGGTTCTGTCTTTAAAACAGAACCTTATTTTTTAACTAAAAATTCTATTCTTCTTGGTATTTGATATATGTAGGAATTTTATCTAGGTTAGATAGATAAAATGAATTTTCAGAATAGAAAGTATATATCTAGTGTATTTAAAGATCGTTTATCTAGATATATAAATCTAGTCGCTCCCGATAGATATACGATCTTGAATTTTTCTTACTTAAAGTGAAGGTTCAACTTCTATGTGATACAAGTAACTATTTGAATTATAGTTAAATAATGCATATAAAACAGTTAAACAAGAATGATGAGATACGCGAAATTTCACTTTAAAAATCGTTAAAATTAAATTGATACAGGATTTTTGTAAATAAAATATATGAGTTATAGCTTGAAGATCTATTTCATGATGATATACATAGATATATTATTTATAGATTTAAATCTTCGTTGTATATATGATAAAAATAATTCAAGTATTTATTTATAAATTTATGTTCAATCAAATATGTATTGCATATTAATTATTATTGATACCTAACATATAGATCTAGCGGATAACATCTTATCATCCTTTCTGAGGGATATTCTTTCATGATAATGACGTTTCTGCTCATGTCTAAGGACTATAATTTATTTACTTTATAAATGATTTCGGGATGTAATAGATGTTATTAACGATACTCAAGAGTAAGATTCATCGTGCAAAAGTTACTCAGGCGGATTTAAATTACGTTGGTTCTATCACGATCGATGAAGAACTTTTAAGACAATCAGGTATTAATGAATACGAGCAAGTTGATGTCGTTGATATTAATAACGGAAATAGATTAACCACTTATGCCATCTCAGGAAAACCTGGCTCGGGTATTATTTGTTTAAACGGGGCGGCTGCTCGTTTAGTTTCTGAAGGCGATTTGGTCATCATCATGAGCTACGCTCAAATGACTCGAGAGGAATTGAAAGAACATAAACCGACAGTGGTTTTTGTCGATCCGGATACGAACGCAGTAACCTCCGTGGAGCATCAGGAAGTCCACGGGGAGATTCGCTGAAAACTTCGAATGGAATTAATCGCCGGTGACGGAGAATTTCGGGAGCGCGTCTTCGCGTGTCGGAAGCGGCTCTCGTTTTGTTCGACCCGGCGTTCCTTTTTGGTATAAAGGAACGAAGGGATCAATAGAGGCAGGAAGAGGCGAGAAACTATAGTTTTCGCTTTCTAGCAGTTCTATCAATCTCGTGTGGTAGAACACACGGTCTCTTCCGTCTTCAACTCTTTCCAGGATTCCGGCGCGGGCCAGATCATTCAAAATATGACTGGCTACCTGACGCCTTGTTGTGAAGATACTGGAAAACTCACCCGTACGGCATGCCGGATGTTTGAATATCACCGGCAGGAATGCTGCATGAGAGGCTAAACCGATCATCTTCAAGTAGGCCTCTGTCTGAGCGTACAAACGCTGTAAGGAAGCCAAAAGGTCGCCGGAAAGCAGAATTGCTTTGGATAATGTCTTCAGCATGTACTGAAGGTACGGAGACCATTGTCGGGTTCTCAAACCGTATAAACGTTCTTCGATGCCGAAGTGCGCATTGGTCATCAAGGCGCGACCGAGCATCAGACAGGGAGCAGGCGAGTTGATGTTCTGTCCCATCAAGGAGAGCTGCAGAAGGATTTGAGTCACTCTTCCGTTATGACGGTTCAAAGGGGAGATCGCCATAAAGTACAGATTCGTCAAAAGCGCATGAACCAGAGGGTCTAAGTCTCTCAGTTCTTTGGAGTATTTTTCCCATCTGGCCAATTCAACCTGAACGGCTTTGCTGTCGGGAAAGGTATCCGGCTGAAGAAGGATCTGCTCCTCTTCGGTTTGCGGGTTTTGGCGCCAATTAATACCATCTTGCGGGAAGCTGTTGGCAACATTTACGACGGTTTGAACCGTTATCGGACCGTTAGCGGCAGCATCTGCGCAATTAAACAGAGCATTAATGTAGTTATCGATCGTTACGATGTCGGGATTTTCTAAGTCTTTCAGTATTAAAGACAAGAAATAAGACTTCAAACTGACTTTTAAACCCTGACGTTCGAGTTCGTTTTTCGCTTCTACAGAGGCCATTAAGGGCGCAAAAGTCTCCGCCATTGCATCTTTGGCAAAGGCATAGCGAAATCCCGAGAGTTCACGGATGACTTTCAAACATGACTTCAAAACAGCCAAGTCTTCCAGTCCTTCGGAATCCATGGGAGGAGGCAGGCTGATAGTACCTTGAGCGGCGGCACGCCTTATCTCTTGGAAATGCATTTCGGTCGATCAGTCCTTTTTTGTTTTTGTCAGGGTTAACAACGATAATATTTTCGCTATTCTAACGAAGAGCATTTACAGCGTCTACAAGCGGAAAAGGCAAAAAATTGCCCAAAAGCCTTAAGTTCTTGGAGTTATTCGGAATATTTAGCGTGAGCTTTTTTAAACAGGCTGTATTTCGCTCATTGACGCAACTTGTTCTCGTTAATCCTGAAGCAAAATTATCGACTTTCTCTTCTTGTCAGATAAGACAACTAAAGTTTGTTATTCCATAAAAATTTGGTTGCAATTCTTAAGGATTTTCCTAACTGATTGATTAATTTTGAAGTGTCATAGAAGTGACATAATTAGAAAAGATTTCTGCTTCAAGCGGTCGTATTTTCAAATTTGAAGTGTTTATGATTTGCACGCGATTTAGGAGATCATTGTGAACAGAATCGGAGCCAAGCATCGTTGCCCCAAGTTTACGCCCCATCAGACATCTGTCTCTTTGAGCTGCAGCCGCAGACGCTGCCTCTTTATGTTGGGCTTTCAGCGCTATCAGACACGCGGAAAATTGGATTTAAAAGATCATCCGGAGTTGAATGATCTTTTCCATCAAACAACGCACTGATTAGCTGTTTGAAAACTTCGTGACGGTTACCGCAGACGGGCTCTGCGGTTCTTGTGCAGGCGCTTCTTCAGCGCCTTTCTGTCTTTCTGTATATTGCGTCTTAGCGGTTTCTAACAAAGAAAACGGCTCTGCATCTTTCAATGCAGAGCCGTCAGATTTGGTTTTGAAGCCCGGCTATTCTTCGCTTAATGCTTTCAAGCGGGCCTGGGCAATTTTCACAAATAAAGTACTTGCCAGCGGAAGCACTTCATCATTGAAATCAAACTTCGGATTATGAAGCGGAACCGTGTGGTTTTCGTCGGCAATACCAATTCTGCAAATGGTTGCAGGCACTTTTTCCTGATAGACGGAGAAGTCTTCGCTGGACATGAAGGGCTTAAAGTCGGGGAAAATTTTGTCTTTACCCAACAGATCCTGAGCGATGCGGACGCCTTCTTTGGTCAGACGTTCGTCGTTATTCACTGAAGAGATAAGACGTTCGTAGCTGACTTCAGCTTTCAGGCCGTGGGCCATGGCGATGCCTTCTGCCATACGCTTGATCGTGTTTTCGACCAAATCCCGAACTTCCGGAAGGAAAGTACGAACGGTGCCGCCCATGACAGCTTCGCCGGGAAGCACATTAAATGTTCCGAAAGTTCCGGCATTCATAAAGCAGACGGAAACGACGGCACTTTCCAGAGGATCAACCTTTCTGGAAACAATTGTCTGCATTGCCAGGTACATTTCGGAGAGGGCAGGAATCGGATCGGCACCTTGATGAGGACGGCCGCCGTGTGTGCCGGCACCAATGAACTTAACCGCAAAAGTATCGGATGCCGCCTGCAGGTGGCCGACTTTGAAGCCGATCTGACCTTTCTTTAAGAAGGGCTCATCGTGCGCACCGTACATTTCCTTAACTTTGTACTTGTCGAGGAAACCGGACTGCACGACGCTTTCGGCTCCTTTACCGATTTCTTCGGCGCCCTGGAAAACACAGACGAGCGTACCGGGGAAATCTCTATGTTCAGCCATGTATGCAGCCGCACCCATGAGCCAGGTCTGGTGACCGTCGTGGCCGCAGGCGTGAGCCTGACCGTCAATCTGGGAGCTCCATTCTTTTCCGCTAAGATCTTTCATCTTGAGTGCGTCGATGTCAGCGCGGAAACCGATGGTCTTGCCGGGCAGATTGCCTTTAATTTCGACGAACAAAGAGCCGGGGCAAGTGGTGTCATCCATGTCTTTGGGAGAAACATTGTGTTTTTCAAGGAATTCCTTGATTTTTCCGATGGTTCTTTGAGTTTCGAAGCCGCAGTCAGGATGCTGATGGATATCGTGACGGTGAGCGACTAATTCCGGGAAAAGAGCTACGAGCTCCGGAAGGCACTTGTCTTTTGCTACGGGTTCAATCATTTTTAATCATCCTCCTTTAGGAATGGCTCGAGCTTAGACGTTAATAGTCAGTTGGGCAATAGTATTACCACCAATTACATTTGCAAGATCTGCAAGCCGATATCGGTTATGTTCCTGGCGGATTTAGGAGTGTGAGAGATTGGAAACTGTTTATGTTTTTGATCCTCTAATGCTGAATCTAGAAGAATGATTGAACGGTATTAACAATTATCTCTCGTGATTAAATGGTCAGACAAATTATTATTCTTTAACTTCTGAGAGATTTGCTACTTTTTGAATTAAATGAAGTAAAAAATAAGGATCGAATAACTTACGCATATCAGAAGTCTAATTAAAACCAAACTGATAATGACCCTTCGATCATAGATTCAAATATAAAAGAACAGGTAAAGCAGAGAGAAGGAGTCTGACTCGGATACTCTTTTTAAAGAGGCTGATTAGATAATGGTATCTTTTATCGGAAATATTTGTTTGTTGGTCCGACGATAAGTGTCTCCGGAGAAACGAAAGAAATTTTAAGTGTTCAAAAATCTTTAAACCAAGATCTCAACGACTAATTAATTTCAAAGACTTAAAAAGTCGTGTTTAATAGTAGTAAGAAAAAACCGCAGAGAAAATTTTCACTGCGGTTTTGATGATAAAGCAATGCGATTAGGCTTTAACGTTGTCGGGTCGAGTCAGTTCTTCTAAGCGAGCTTCTTCATCTTCTTCCATTGCAACGGGGGAAGTAATACGGAAATCCTCAAGGCTCTTGCCTTCAAGCTCAGCCTGCTGGAGCCAAATAGGTTTGCGGCCGCGGCCCGTCCAAGTTTCGCCTTTGGGTCCCATGAATTTCGGGATCATTGCGCCTTTGCGCATCAGTTTTTTAAGCCCGATTTCTGCAGGCTGAAGGTCGAATTTTTGAATCAATTCTCGGCAAGTATTAATGGCGTTAATACGTTCGCGGCGAGTAACTTCTTCAATTTCTTTTTCTAATTCTTGTTTTTGACGAATCAGATCTTCTAAAGTTGCCATTTGGACACCGATTGATAAAAAGAAATAACAAAATAAAATTAGATAATAAGATTATCTGTTGATGATTATAAGCGATATAGAGATATTTATTTAATTCAAATTTATTTTTAAAGAATAATGTGACCGAATTAAGTTTGTCTCTCTCCTAAACTGGTTTATTTAAAATCGAATGAAAACGATCGGCTATTGGAATTTACCGAGATAATCGCTTCCTCATGATAGTTCTGCAGTTCATCTGGGCAAAATTTCAACTCTGATTTCTTTTAAAGCAATAAATCAAATTGACCAGTTTCCGGTTTCTATATCCTGCTTTTGGTAGGCAAGTTTAGATACTGAGGCTCAAAGGAATACTTTTTCAAATGAGCCTCTCTAGACAATTATTTTCCTTATCGTTGATGTCTTTAGTGTCTTAAGATCTCGGTTCACACAAACTGAATAACTGTCCATAATTGGCAGAATTTCGTACCGAGTGGGCCATCCTTTGGTACTCTTTCAACTTATGTTCGGTGCACCCGTTGTAGTTAGGGAAAAGGACCTTATCTTGAAAAAAACGCTTCTTCTTATTGACGGTTCAAACTTTATTTTTCGTGCTTACCACGCGCTGCCTCCTTTATCGACATCGACCGGCACGCCCACGAATGCGATTCGCGGCTTCCTCTCGATGCTCAGAGTATTGATGAAGGATGTACCTACGGACTATGTTGCGTGTGTGGTTGATCCGAAAGGAAAAACTTTCCGTTCGGATATCTATCCTGACTACAAGGCCAATCGTCCTCCGATGCCGGAAGACCTTTCCGTGCAAATACCGCTGATTTTTGAGGGTGTTCAAAAAGAAGGCATTCCTTTCCTTCAGATTCCCGGAATAGAAGCCGATGACACCATTGGAACATTGACGAAAAAAGCCGTAGAAGAGGGCTTCAATGTCGTTATCGCCACCGGCGACAAAGACTTTGCTCAGCTCGTCAATGACAATGTTCTCCTTGTGAATACGATGGGCAAGGACAACAGCTGGCTAAACAGTGAGGGCGTTGAGAAGAAGTTCGGAGTACCTCCGGAAAAGATCATCGATTTCCTCGCCCTTATGGGCGATAAGATCGATAACGTTCCGGGCGTTCCCAAGTGCGGAGAAAAGACCGCTGCTAAATGGATCACTGAATTCGGCTCAGTGGACGGCGTGATCGAAAACGCAGAAAAAGTGAAAGGCAAGATCGGTGAAAATCTTCGTTCGGCTTTGGGCTTTCTTCCGATTGCCCGTCAGCTAGTCACGATCAAGACTGATGCTGACTTATCGGCAGAAGTTCCTTCCTTAGAGTCTTTGAAGTTAAAGACGCCGAACCGCACCGAACTTTTGGATTACTACAACAAGCTGGAATTCAGAAGCTGGGCTAAAGAACTAAAGAAAACGGATGTACCCGGTGAAGTCAAACCTTTAGAAACTTCAACAACGGCTCAAAAGAGAGCTGCGGTCGGAGTTGCTCCTGTTGAAGGCGATACTTTGGATTTGTTCTCACAGGAACAAGAATCCGAAACCGAAAGAACGCTTGAAATCATTACTGATAAGGCAAAAGCTAAAGAGCTCGCCGCACATCTTGAAGATTTGGTCACCAAGGACGGCTTTGAATTTTATGTCTTAGCGGACGGATCATCTCAGCAGGAATATATGCCGGTCGGCGTTGCTTTCGGAACTACGGACGGCAAGACGAGTTACGTTCCGATCGACAACGATGTCCTTTTAGCTCAAGGTCTTACTCTAGGTACTTTTAAAGAGATCTTCGGAAGGGTGCTTGAACATAAGAAACCGATTAAATGCGGTTATGACACCAAGTACATGAAACACGTTTTCGCCAATGTCGGTATTAATCTCGCCGGTGTCTCCGATGACGTAATGCTGGAAAGCTATGTTTTAGAGGCCCATCGTTCTCACACTATAGAAAAACTTGCAGCCAATTGGCTTAAATATGAATTAAGAGGGGAAGAAGAACTCTTAGGAAAAGGCGCCAAAAAACTGTCTTTTTCCCAAGTTTCTGTCGAAAAGGCAGCTGAATTTGCTTCGGAAAGAGTCTTTATCGTCAGCCGGTTAAATCGTCTCTTTAAGAAAGCATTGTCTGACGACGCGAAACTTGAGAAAATTTACCGTGATATTGAAATGCCTTTGTCAGATGTTCTTTTCAAAATGGAACAAAATGGCGTGCTTATCGATACGAAACTCTTGGATCAGCAGACAGCCCAGCTAAATACGAAAGCCAGAGAATTGGAAGAGCAGGCCTTTGAAGTTGCCGGGGAAAATTTCAAGCTGTCCAGCCCGAAACAGCTTGGCGAGATTTTGTTCGACAAGATGGGTGTTGTTCTCGAGGGTGCGAAACCGAAAAAGACGATCTCTGGGAATTATTCCACCAGCGAAGAAGTTCTTTCTGAACTGGCTGAAAATTATCCCTTGGCAAAGATCGCCTTGGAGTACCGCACGATCACAAAACTCGTGACGACTTATACGGAAAAACTTCCGAAGATGGTCGATCCCAAAGACGGAAGAGTCCACACGACCTTCGAACAAGCGGTCGCTGTGACAGGACGTTTGTCTTCCACGAATCCGAATCTTCAAAATATTCCGATTCGAACAGAAGAAGGCCGTAAAGTTCGTGAAGCCTTCATAGCCGCGCCCGGCTGCAAATTGATCAGCGCTGACTATTCTCAGATCGAATTACGAATCATGGCGCATTTGTCCGCAGACAAGCGTCTGGTCGAAGCGTTCAAAAACAATGAAGATATTCACCGAGCAACGGCTGCGGAAGTATTCGGTAAGGAAAAAGACAAAGTCACACCGAATGACCGTCGGATTGCCAAAGTCATTAACTTCGGTTTGATGTACGGCATGAGCCCGTTCGGTTTAGCAAAGAATCTCGGCATCGGGAGAGACGAGGCGAAGAATTACATCAATAAATTCTTTGCTCGATTCCCGGGCGTTCATGAATACATGGACAGCACGAGAGCTTTAGCCGATCGCCAGGGTTATGTTGAGACGACTTTCGGCAGAAGATTGTGGCTTCCGGAGATTCATGCGGGCGGCGCTCGTCGTGCCGCCGCCGAAAGAGCTGCGATTAACGCGCCGATGCAGGGCACGGCGGCTGACTTGATCAAGCTCTCCATGATTGCCGTTCAAAAATGGATTGAAGAGAAGGGACTCAAGAGTAAATTGGTTCTTCAAATTCATGACGAACTGATCATGGAAGTGCCGGAAGACGAAGTTGACTTGGTGAAGGAAAACCTTCCGAAGATAATGGACTCGGTGACCGAACTCCATGTTCCGCTGATCGCGGAAGTCGGCGTCGGAGACAATTGGGAAGCCGCTCATTAACAAAAAACGCTCGGGATCAACCGAGCGTTTTTTGATGAAGGCGCCAAAAGCGCCGAAATCTCAATTAGTTGCAGGCTTTGGCTTTTTCGGGAACCAAGCGGCCGACTTCTTTCTTGTCAGCATCGAGAAGGATCAGCTGTTTGTCTTCTTTTTTAATGAAGTGCGTATCATTGATCATGGCAGTGAAACGCATTTCCTGATCCATGTACTCTTTAGCGCACATTCTCTGCGTCATTGCCATTTCGGTGAATTCAATCTTCCCGTCCTCACCGATCTTGTAACGGCCGGACATAGTGTTGCAGCCGGGTTCGGAAGAGAGCGTACCGTCCTTATGGAAATCAATCATGGCCGGAAGTTCGCAGGAAGATTCTGTTTGTTCTTCAAGCGGCATCCAGGTATTGGCAGCCAGATCTTCATTAGTCAGCGCAAAGGCGGAAGAGGCGGCTGCGCCGAGAGCAAGACAAAGAGTTAAGTTACGCATTTCTACTCCAAATGATTTTTTGTTTTCGATAGCTTAATCGAGAAGCAAAAGGGCCTGCGGATGCAGGCCCTGGAATGTGCAACGAATCATTAACGAAGTGGCGGGACCTCGGATTCGAAAATCGAGCGCCACATCGGATAAAGAGCGCTGTAGGAAAGTCCTGTGACAAAAAGTGCCCACAAGATGACCAAGATCTGGCCTAAATCGCCTAAAGCGCCGAAGGCAACTGCGCCGCCGGAAGCCAGCAGGAAGAGCAGCAGGCCGAGGCAGACAATCGCACCGATGTTTCTGAAACAAACCACGAGGCTAAAGAAGAAAGCTTTGCCGATGGGTTGTTTTTTCCAGGCAATCAGCATCGGAGAGAAGCATGTGATGCCGAGCAGCATGGCGTAGAGGACGGCGCCTACGATGAAGCCCAGCCAAGGAATATGGCTGAGCACGCTCTGCGGATCAATCTGGCCAGATGTAATTGCATTTGTTTTCCAATCAAATATCATATACACGCTAACGATCAAGCCGATAACGATGACGCAAAGTCCGTAAATCAGGCCCAATAAAATCAGCTTGTTGCGTGTCTCCATGTCGTTCCAGCCTTCACCGAAGCAGGAGAAGAGTGTCGGACGGGAGCCTCTGGCCAGCTCTCTGCCGCAGGCGGCAAAAGCCAAGGCTCCGAAAGGTGTCACCAGAGAGCTCAGGATCGCGCCGAGCCAGGACAAGCCGAGAAGTTCAGACGGCAGGTTGGCGATGAATAAAGCCAGAACGTAACAGCCGAGAATGCCGAAAACAGTTGCGGGCGCACGTTTGACAACAACACATGCGCCTCGCAGCCAGTCCATTCCCGTTTTAAAAGGAAGGTGATAATTTTCCATAAAAGGTAAGTTTTAGATCCAAGGTAAATCTTCAGGCGCGGATTCGCGGCGAAGTTTAAGAATACGTTCGAAATGCGCCGGATCATGCGGGGTGAGAAGCGACGCAGGTCTCGGCATATAGTAATCGTAAAGTCGTGAAACCCAAAATCGAAGGGCTGCCGCCGAGAGGATATCCTGCCAAAGTTTGTGGTCTTCTTCGGTCAGGTGGCGAACGCTGTTGTAGCCTTGCAGCATTGACAGGGATCGCTCAGGTTCGAATTCGCCGGTCTCTAAATCGATCGTCCAGTCGTTCAATGTGACGGCGAGGTCATAAAGGAAAGGTGCGTTGCAGGCAAAATAAAAATCAATCACACCCGCTAAAGATTCCTCACCGCCGTTGTTTCTACTGATTAAAGCATTGTTGCGGAACAAGTCAGCGTGGACTGCCCCGGAAGGAAGCGCCCGATATTCCGGAGACTTCTGAAGTTCTAGCTGGCGGCCAACTTCTTCTTCGAGCATTTCGTAGAGACGCTCGGGAATGTAGGGCTTAAGGAGCGGCATGGAAGAAAGCCAAAACGCAGAGCCCTTGGTATTCTCCTGAGAAAGGTGGAAATCCTCGACTGCATTATGCATTTTGGCTAGCATTTCTCCCATTTCACGACAGGCTTTGGCAGAGGGCTTCTCAACATAGCTGCCGACTAAGCAGGGAGCAATGGAGCAAGGCTTTCCATTGATTTCAGAAAGAAGACTTCCGTCATTGCGCGGAATGGGGTAACTGACCGAAAGGCCTTTTTTACCGAGATGACTTGTAAGCTCGAGATAGTACGGAAGCTGATCTTTATTCAGACGCTCGAAAATGGTAAGGACGTACTTACCCTTGTCGGTGTCCAAGTAAAAATTACTGTTTTCAATACCGCTGGCTATACCTTTTAGGGAACGAGCCTGACCGATGTCGTAATGAGACAAAAGCTCATCGAGCTGGGTATTAGAAACCTCAGTAAATACTGCCATTTTGTGCTTTGATCCTCTGCTTAGAAGCCGAAATTAATGAATTTTGGAATGCTCATCGTATTGTCGCTTCCTGTACCGGGACCGCTTCCGCCGGTTTTATTGCTTGGAGCCTCACGCGTCATGACATAAGGAACCTGAGTGGACATTGGAGTGACTTTCACTTCAGTGACCTGATTGTGATTGTCAACGGTCTCTTCAATTTTAGTCTTTGGCCACAAGGAAGGATCTTTAGAACGCTTTTGAGCAGCTTTTAAGTCTTTCTTAGATTGAGCTTCCTCAGCCTTGGTGTCTTTCTTACCAGCTTTGGAATTAACAATATCCGGGTTTTTCTGGTTTAAATCAGTGACTTTTTCCTCAATCGTTTCACCGCTCTTGGACGGTCTTTGAATATTGTCGGGAGCATCGTTGAAAGAAGGGGGAACCGGTGCGTCGAGACCAGCCGCGTAAGCTGATCCGAGCATCAGGCCGGCAGCAATGAAGGCAGCCAATTGAATTTTTTTCATAATTATTTTCTTGATGAAACATACTTGATATAAGTGTACGGGAATTTAGAGGAAAGCACCGACTAAAGGTCTCTTTTTAGTCATTCGGCTTTTTCAAAAAGGCGAAAATTTTCACTTAGAATTTCGCTCAATTTCCGACCTCTTTTTTCCATAGATTATGGCTACACTTACTTCACAAGAAATCCTGAATGCCACTGTGAGCATGGGTCTCTCCAAAGCCAATCAATGCTGGATTGCCCGTGCCGCGAACACACTTCTCGCCGGTATGTATATTGCGATCGGCGGTTTTCTCGCAATTCGTATCGGACTCGCGCTTCCTTGGGAGCAGTGGGGTGGAATGTCAAAGCTGATTTTCGGAGCAGTGTTCCCGCTTGGGCTTATGCTGGTTGTTCTTTGCGGTGCTGATTTGTTTACCGGCAGCTGTATGACGCTGACCACCGCCCAAGCTAAGCAAAAGATTACTTTCGGCCAGACCGCCTTTACGTTGGCGACTTCCTGGATCGGTAATTTTGCCGGTGCGATTTTTGTTGCTTTCTTCATCGCTTATCTTTCAGGACTGATTTTTGAGAGTGCCGGCGGGACGATGCCTTGGGCAGCCGCTGTCGTGAATTTAGCCAATGCCAAATGTTCGTTAGGTTTTACAGAGGCGCTTCTTCGCGGAATCGGGTGCAACTGGCTGGTTTGCTTAGCTGTATTTGCTGCAGCCGCCTCAACGGAAACGATCGGTAAGATCGCAGCCCTTTGGTTCCCGACGATGGCTTTCGTTGCTTTAGGCATGGAGCACTGCATTGCCAATATGTTCTTTATCCCGCTCGGAATCCTGACAGGAACCGATCCTCGCTACATCGCGTTAGCGGAAGCTGGGAAGGCTGCGGCACTTAAAGCTGATTTTTATTCATTTGTTGCGGGCAATCTGGTTCCGGTGACGATAGGAAATATTATCGGCGGCTCGGTTTTGGTGGGTATGCTTTACCTCGCCGCCAATATCAAAAAGGCTTAAGACGTATCGTTTTAGTGACCGATAGCGTCTTTGATTGCAGCGATATTCGCTTCGCAGCATTTATACCCGGCTCGAATAGCCTCTTCGGCACGGTAAGTTTCTAATAAGCCTATGTCGGTGACTTTCGGACAAAGGATGATCTCGGGAGGATCACCGGCGAGACGGGTTTTAGTAATACGGTCCTGAGCAATATTAATAGAGCGGGAAATCGTCTCAAAGAAATCCGGAGGTTTAGGTTTATCGGACTCAGCCTCCTTTTTGATCGACGGAATCAGATTTTTGGCCTTGGCAAAAATTTTTGCGACTTCGCTCGTTTTTTTTCTGTTGGAGCCTTTTGACTGTTTTTCAATTTCAACCCGCCTCAGGAGGTCGTTATTAAGGTTTACCGCGATCACAACATCGGCTCCCAGAGCCCGGCATAAAGAGACAGGAACTGGGTTAACGATGCCGCCGTCGATATACCACCGGCCTTCAGGTCCCTCAACAGGCGGAAAGACGCCCGGCATGGCCATTGAAGGCCAAACGGAGTCAAAAACCGGACCTTTTGTAATCCAGATTTCTTTGCCGCTCATAAGATCACAGGTCACGGTTCCAAAAGGGGTTTTTAAATCTTCAATGCATTTTTGTTTCCGTTCTACGCCACTCTTTACGAGGAACATCTGCATTTGATGCAAATTGATCCACCCGTCAATAGAAAAGCTCGGATTAAAAAACGTCGTCCAATTTAAGCGGTTAATAGCAAGGGCTTGTTTACGCAGTCGTTCTAAATGTCCGCTGACATAACAGGCGCCCACTATCGCTCCGATTGATGTACCTGCAACAACATCTGGAACAATTCCCTGGTCCAGCAAACAATCAATAATGCCAATGTGGGAAAAACCGCGGGCTGAACCGCTTCCAAGTGCTAATCCGACTTTCATAAAACTCCTCACTTCAAATAGATTCTAATGATCAATTCTGAAAATCTTTGCAGTGATCTTCTCAAAGTAGTACATCTATTCGTAGTCAATAAATAAGAAATGGACGAAGGAGGAACTTCGACAGCTCACAACATGTAAAAAATGTTGAAATGTAAAAATGAGGGCGTGGCTCGCCTAAAATGGAATTCATTACGATAAAACAATTGCTCTCAAAACAAGGAAAAGAATATGCGGCTTCATTATGGCGTGTGGGACGGTGTCGTCTATGACAACCGCGGCACTGCTGATTACAAAGAACCTGAGGGTCTGGATCTTAAAAATCTTCTGCAGTTCAATAACGGCAACCCCGTTATGACATTTATCTCGCATCGGGGATTCTTAGTTTTCCACCCGCATGCAAACCTGCTTTTTGCCATGAATAAATATTATTCAACGGTAAAAGACAATTCCTGCGGTAAATGTACTCCTTGCCGAAGCGGCTCAATCATCATTTCTCAGGCGCTGGAAAAAGCATTGAGAGGAGACCCGATTAATTGGGAAAATCTTCTCGATATCGCCCGCATGATGAGAAATACGAGTTTCTGTGGGGTGGGTCAGACTTCGCCGGTAGCTTTAATTGAAGCGATCAAAGCTTTTCCCGGAGATCTAAAACTCGTTCCGCTTCCTGATATGCCATGGGGCGGCTATGAAGTAATGACGGCTCCCTGCATTGAAGCCTGCCCGGCGCACGTCAACGTGCCTCGTTATATTGATTACATAAAGGCAGGACGTACGGATTACGCCACGGGTGTAGTTCTTCGTCACTACCCGTTAGTCGGCTCCTGCGGACGAGTCTGCGTCCGTCTTTGCGAAAAGGCTTGCAGACGAAATCGTCTGGAGGGAGCTGTCGACATCAAGAATCTGAAGCGTTATTGCGCTGACTCATTGGGGTACACCGTTGACAAAATGTTCGAAGGTGCCGCTGCAGAACCGAGCGAATTCTCTCCCAGAATCGCAATTATCGGCGCCGGTCCCTCCGGACTCACATGCGCATATCATTTGCTGCTGAAAGGCTACAAAGTTGAAGTGTTTGAGGCACAGCGAAAGGCCGGGGGGATGGCTTTAGTCGGTATTCCTCAGTATCGTCTGCCGAAAGATATTCTATTGGCTGAAGCCAATACGATTGAGCAGCTGGGCGGTAAATTTCATTACGGCAGGCGTTTAGGGAAAGACTTCACATTGGATGACCTTTTTAACGAGGGATTTAATGCTGTGTTTATAGGGGTCGGCTGTGCCAAGGGTATGAAACTTGGATTCCCCGAGGACAATGAACAAATTGAAGGCTATTACAACGGCTTGGATTTTCTTCTTCAGGTTGAACGCGGCGTCGTAGAAGGTGAGGCTCCTTCCTTCTCCGGAGACTTTGTGGTTGTCGGCGGCGGCAACGTTGCAATGGACTGTTCTCGCTCTGCTGTGCGTATGACCGACGGCAAAGTTCATGTCATATATCGAAGAACTGAAGCTCAAGCTCCGGCAGATCCTTTGGAAATCAAGGCGGCTAAAGAAGAGGGCATCGAATTCCATTTCCTGACAGCTCAAAAAGAACTGGTGCTCGAAAACGGTAAAGTTACCGGACTTCGCTGCATCAAACTTCGCGAAGGCGCACCTGAAGCCAACGGCAGAAGAAAGCTTATCGAGATTCCGGGTACGGAATTTGTCATTCCTTGCTCCAATGTCATCAGTGCTATCGGACAGCGAATTGATCAAAGTATTTTTGAACAGAAAGACAATATTCTGTTTGATAAGCGCGGCAACATTTCCGTGACGGAATCATTGGCTACAAGCCGTCCCGGCGTATTTGCGGGCGGAGACTGTGCCACCGGACCGACCACGCTGATCGGAGGTATGGCTCAGGGTCAAACAGCTGCCGAATCTATTCATGAATATCTAACCCGAGGTTCCGTCGGTTTTGAACCGCGATCACGCATGACTCAGATGATTAAGAAATGCAATCTTCTTGAGGAGACTGAACCCGTTCTTCCGACCATTCATCAGGATCGTCAGCAGATGCCGGAACTGGCGCCCGAAATTCGCGCCCATAACTTTGAAGAAGTCGAACTCGGATTAACTCCGGAAGAAGCTAAGAAAGAAGCGGAACGATGCATGCGCTGCTACCGGCTCTTCGGCGTTGTTACCCAGCTGCCGATTCCCGGTTTTAACCAAAAGGCTCAATAAGAAAAAGGAGAATAGAAATGAGAGCCTATATCAACAACAAACCTTTTGATTTTGATCAAGAAATTACAATTTTAGAAGCGGCCAGACAAATGGGGTTCTTTATCCCGACGCTTTGTGCTTTTAAGCCGCTCTGTCACACACCGGGGACGTGTGCAGTTTGTATCGTCCGTGTAAAAAGGGCCGACGGTCAGGAACTTACGCTCACCAGCTGCAAGACACCTTTGGAAGACGGAATGGAAGTTGACACCATTTCCTCTCAGGTCAAAAAAATGCAGCGAACTCAGGTGGCTTTGATCTTCGCAGACCACGACATGGATTGTGTGACCTGCGGTCGTTACGGTAATTGTGAACTTCTTCAGCTGGCTCGCAACTTAGGAGTCCAGAAGGCGCCTTTCACGGGCAAATTTATTGCTGAACGAAAGGTTGACCATACCGATCCGGCGATCGAGCTCGATGTTAATAAGTGCGTCCGCTGTATGCGCTGTGTGGAGGTGTGCAATAAGATCCAAGGCATCGGAGCGCTTCGTATTGATGAAATCGGAACGAAAGCCGGTGTATGCCTGAACGGCACCAAAGATTGGGTGGATTCCACTAAATGTGTTCGCTGCGGACAGTGCATTATGGTCTGTCCTACGGGGGCTTTAATGTCAACGGATAATGTGGATAAGGCCCGCGAAATTCTTGAAGACGAAAGTGTTATTTCCTTAGTTCAGTTTGCGCCCTCTGTCCGCGCAACATTGGGCGATGCATTCGGAACGCTTTCCGGAACTAATGTTGAAAAACGCATCATTGCCGGGCTGAAGATGATGGGTGCCAACTATGTTCTTGATACCAACTTCTCAGCTGATGTTGTGATCATGGAAGAAGGTACCGAGCTGCTTAATCGAATCAAAGATAAGCACTCAGTGATGCCGATGTTTACTTCCTGCTGCCCCGGCTGGGTTAGTTTTGTTGAACAGCATCGTCCTGAAATGCTGGACCATCTTTCCACCACTCGCTCTCCGCAGGCTGTGCTCAGTTCTCTTGCCAAGACGTGGCTGCCGGAAAAAATCGGCGCCGAGCCTTCAAAGATCCGTGTGATTTCCATCATGCCGTGCACAGCAAAGAAGATCGAGGCAGGACGCCCACAGTTGGCCAAAGACGGCGTGCCGGACACGGATCTGGTTTTAACCGTCCGCGAATTGGCAAGACTCTTTAAGAGCCGTGGGATAGATCTGAAAGAGATCGAAGACGGTGAATTTGATACACCCTTTATGAGCCGAGGTTCGGGCGCTGGTGTGATTTTCGGGAAGAGCGGCGGTGTGGCAGAAGCGGCCTCAAGAACGCTTTACCATGTCCTCACAGGAAAAGAGGTGAACAACGTTCCCTTTAAGACCTCCAACCACCCGCATGTTTATAAAGAAGCGGATATGGACGAAGGCGGCGTGAAGCTGAAAATCGCAGTCGTTTACGGTCTAGCCAACGCCAACAAGATTTGTGATGAAGTGGCCGCGGGAACCTGCGACTATAACTTTATCGAAGTGATGACTTGTCCGGGCGGATGCGTCAACGGCGGCGGCACGATTCGTTTCAGAGGAAACTATTTGAACGCTACTTCGAAGCGCTTCGAAGTTCTGGAACGCGCCGACGAGAACAGTCCGGTTCGTCAGTCTCACAACAATCCGATGGTCAAAGAGCTTTATGACGAGTTCTTGGGAGAGCCGAATTCTCACAAAGCTCATCAGCTGCTCCATACTTCTTACGACGATCGAAGCAAGACGCCTGCCGTTCCTTCCATCCGTCATGTGTGGAAGAAGATCCAGTTAGGCTAATCAAAATTAAAGCTCTTCGAAGAAATTCCTGAAGGGCCTCCAAAAGTAAAAACCGGATTCCGTTTAGGCTCCGGTTTTCTTATTACTCGTTCCGGATTTGTCTTGTAACAGCTCTGAACTGTTCTTTGAATCCGACATCATAAAGGGCGGAAAGAGCAGGCGGCTCGAAAGCAAAGATCTTGGAGATATCTTTTTCTGCATTCGAGATGCAGTCGGCTAAATCTGCGCCGATCTTCATCGTCATGAAGGTATTCAAAGAAATTTCGAAATTCAAAGCGGCTTTTTCACGGATCTCTAAGAGTTCTTTTGTGCGCTTGTTTAAATGACGTGTGTAGAACTTAACGACTTCAAGAATCTCATGGTTGATCTTGACGTTGTTTTTAAGCGTGGCGCGCGCAGCTTCAGAAAGATTAGGAGAAGTGAGTTTTTCTTCTGCTGTGTTGATTTGCTTAAAGGCTTCTTTTTCGATTCCTGCAACGCGCTTCATGTAAACCTTGCCGATTTGATACAAAGCTCGATTTACCGCTTCTAAATAGAGGCGGTTGCACATCATGTAAAAACCTGCGTAAGTTTTAGAGAGTTCCGGAGTCGGGTTCGACTCAGCAAGCTGAGACTCCAAACGCTTTAACACCTGACCCACGCAGTCAGCTACAGAAAGAATGGCCGCAAGGTCCTCGCCTTCGGCCGATTCAATCAGGCTTTCCAGCTGCTCGCGATCGATGCGAACGCCGCGTGCCTTCAAAGAATCCAGCGCTTTATCCAAAAGCACAACGATTTGTTTTTCGTCGTATTCGATCTTGCTTTTGTAGCGACTGATCTTGTCCTTTAAATTGCTTTGTGTACTGTTAAGAATGTTCCAGGTCTTTTTCGGAGCCGCGATTAAATCTTTTTCCCATTCGAGGATTTGCTTTTGGCGGCCGCGAATGTCTTTACGGACATTTTTGACTAAGCCGAGAAGAGACATGACTTCATTATTGAACATCTCTTCGAAGCATTCGGAACAAATTCTGCGGGTCGCGGGTTCCTGATAGACATAACGGCGGATGAAGTTGCGGCCCTGAGGGTGAACTTCCTGCGCGATGAGTTCAACGCCTTTTTCAAGTTTCGGACGAAGGCCTGACCAGGTTTTCTCAAAAGTCTGAGAATGAAAAATAGCCCTTTCCATTGCCATGTAAAGAGGGTAAGTCACAATCATACGAACCGGTGCAAGCATTCTTAATATTCTTCCGTTAAAGCCTTAATTAGTCCTTCAGGATTAATTTTCTTTATCTTAACTGATCACGGTCTTAAATTTCGGGGGCTAGCTATAAATCCTGGGGCGATGCATCCAAATGGTTTTCACAAACCATTGAGAAAAAACACACCAAGTACCGATTGTCATTTTCCGCCTGAGACGACGAAGGCTCCGTAGATCGGAGCCCTCATACTGCATTGAAGGAAATTAGTCGATTTCGATCAATTCGTACTGGGTGTTGCCCATCTTATGCTCTGCCATTGCGGTCAGCTGGCGCAGGCCGTGACGGGATTCCATTCTTTCAACTAGATCATGATTGTCTCTATGGTGAGAGTAAACCAAGTCGACACAAGCCTGATCAATAGCGAGGAGGTCGGTAGAAGCCAAAATACCGATATCGGCAATCGTCGGTTTAGCAGCGGAAAGGCCAGCGCAGTCGCAGTCAACAGACATGTTGCGCATGACGTTAATGTAAGTAATTCTCTTGCCGAAATGGTCAATCGTGGCTTTAGCCGAGTCAGCCATCAATTCCATTAGCTTTTCCTTGGCCGGCCATGCATTCCAATCGGCAGGAGGTTCGCCTTCGATGCCATGGACCTGGCGTTTACCAACCTGGCCGGAAGCGCAGCCAATGGCGATATTCTTCATCGAGCCTCCGAAACCACCCATAGCATGACCCTTAAAGTGAGTCAGAACCAGCATGGAATCGTAGTTGACGATGTTCTTTCCCATAGTAACTTCTTTCAGATGGAAGCCGCCGGTTACAGGCAGGTTGACGGAACCGTCCTCGTCCATGATGTCGACCGGGCAGAACGTCCAGCCATTAACCTTGATGGTCTCTTGGTGTCTTTCCGTTGTGTAGCGGTCGCCTTCGTAAAGTGTATTTGTTTCGACGATGTTGCTGTTTGGAATCGTCGCCTGAAGGGCTTGGACTAAATCACGAGGAAGGATATTCGGACCGTGTTTTTCACCGGTGTGCAGTTTGATCGCAACTTTGCCGTAAATTTCGCTGTTCACTAAGTTATAGAGTTTGATGAGGTGCTCAGCGTCAATGATCGGCGAGAAGAAAACTTTCGCCGCAGATCCTTTGTATTTTCCGGGTTCAACCCGTTTGGACCCAATAACGGGTGTAACAACAGGCGCATTAATCACTTTGCCGCAGCCGCAGGAATCAGTACAACAATCGCTCACTTCTTTCTCCTTATTCGCTAAAAAGTTTTGCGGATATAACTTATTAATATTAGAACGATTCAAAAGAAGCGGTTTGTCTATTTTTGCGGCTTGTCTGGAAGGCAAGAACTTCATGTGCGGATACTGTTTGCGCTGAAAGAAAAAACGCAAAGCAAAACTTAGAGAAAACTCAAGAATCTCAAGTAAAGTAAAGAAAAATTGAACACCAGGAAAACTCTGAGGGGTAAAATGAAAGAAAAACTAAAAACCAAACTGAGGAGAAATATGCGCATTCGAACACTCTCTTTACTCACCGTCATGTCGGCCGTTTCCTTGTCAGCTATAGCTGCGGCTCCGACAGTCAGTACTGAAGCAAAAAAAGCTGCTGACATGATTAACGCCGATGCTCCGATGCAGAAAATGTTGGCAGAGCTCACGAGTCCTCAAGGACAAAAGTGGCGATTCAATACTCAAATGGAAATCGTCCGAATTGCATCTCCGTCCCGATCAGAAATGCGCCGTCAGCAGGAACTGATGCGTCGTTTCACCGAAGAATGGGGCTTCTCTCCCGCGCAGGTAATGACGCGTACCGACGGCATCATCAAGGGTGCTGGACTTCAGAAGGTTGACGGTCTGCCTGTATATAACGCCTGCGTCAGAATTCCCGGCACTTATTCCCAGCAAAAAGATGCTCAGTCTTACAAAGGCCAGTTTCCTAAGGTCCTCTTAGAAGGTCACATTGACACAGTGAATCCTGCGGAACTGCCGCCGGCTTCAGCTCCCTTCGTGCCGGTTAAGCTTCAGAAAGCTTCTGACGCATTGGTTAAGACAAAGGCAGAACTTGCCGCTTTGCCAGATGAACTCCACTTCGATAAAGACGGAAAGATTATTGAAGACGCCAATTACAAAAAAGCCTATCAGCGTTATAACGACTATGAAGACGCTTTGGGTCGCGGCGCTCTGAGAATTTATGTTCCTGGTTATAACGACGCGATGATTAACACGGCAGCTGTCATGCAAGCCGCTTACATGCTCAACAAATATAAGATCAAGCCGGTTTATGACATCTGGATTTGCGGTACGACCGGTGAAGAGGGCAAAGGCAACCTTTGCGGCATGAAGCAGCTTTACGGTTATAGCCAAGACACCGGCAAAGGCAACAATGCTCTGAACTTCGTTGCTAACTTCGGCGCTGACAGTACATCTCCCGGTTCCGGAACGGTTAACTACTTGGGTTCTTACCGTTTCGAAATTAAATACTCGGAACCTGCCGGAGTGAAGGTCGGCGCAAACCAGCCTTCCGCTTTAATGGCTATGAACCGTGCCATTGAAATGATTTCCAATCTGAAAACTCCCTACGATCTGGATAAAAAAGCAGAAAGAACGACTTACACCGTAGGTGTTGGTTCCTGCACACCGGCGCCGGAAGGTGAACGAAGCAAAGAGTGCACACTTCTCGTCGATATGAGAAGTCCGACACCCGGACCGCTGAAAGATATTCGCAGCAAGATTGAACCTGCTTTCGCAAAGGCACTCCAGCAGGAAAACGCCAAATATGGTCTGAAAGACGGAGACGCCAAAGCCGTGAAGATGGAATTGGTTTGGTTCGGCGATCGTCCCGCCCATAAACGCAAGAATTACGACGATCCTGCTATGCAGGCATTCTGGCAGTCTGCCCGCACAGCCGGCATTGATATTCGTGAAAAACTGAACGAGCGAGCGGCATCGCTCAACGACAACGTTCCTGCAGCGGTTGGCGTTCCGACGGTTAACTTCAACGTTGGTACGAATGCAGGCGGTGGCGGCGGACATGCTTGGTATGAATGGGGCATTCCCGGAAACGGCCAGGACGAAGGCAAACGCGTTTATCGAATGATTCTGATGGGACTTATGGCTGCCGGATACCATACTTCCGACGGAAAGGTTGTTCCGCCGTTGGTTTCTCCCAAAGGCAATCGCACGACTGAAGAGCTGAACAAATAAGGGGGCAGACATGAATAAATTATTAGCAGCGTTAGTTTGCGCCTTTGCAGCATCAGCGGTTTCTGCCGCAACTTATGAAGTTTTCATTACCGGCCCCGGCGGCCATTCCAACGGAAGTTACGGCAACACGAATGCCGTTCACGCCGGAAGCCGAGCAGTTCTTGAACTTGAAAAAGCGCTTCCATGTGCCGTCATTACCGACTTTAAGGGCGGTGCTACGGTGAATGCGATTGCCGGGGACGCGGCTTTTAAGGTCAACACGGCAATGTGCAAGACACCGGAAGTTGATAATAAGGCTTTGATTGAAAAAGCGATCAAAGCCGGTGTCGATAAAGAAAACGCTTTCAGAGGCGTAAAGGCCGGTGACTTGGTGAAAGGATTCCCCGCTGAAATCCAATTCAAAATCAAGTAGTTCAAACTAAGAAGAGGTCAATTCAGTCCGTCCCAGAGGCGGACTGAGTTGTTTTGGCAGCGGGAATTTTGCAGAGCCGCTGATTAAAATACCAAACACTCATTAATAGTTAGTCGAGGAAAAACGGTGAAAGCCATTGTTCTCAGCAGCGGCGGTGTCGACAGCACGACTTGTCTTGCCATGGCCGTCCATGAATTAGGCAAAGAAAACGTCGTTACTCTGTCCTTTGAATACGGTCAGAGACATTGCAAAGAGTTAGAAAGCGCTCAGAAGGTCGCAGATTATTACGGTGTCAGACACGTTGTTTTTAACCTGACTCAGATCTTTTCTTTCAGCAACTGCTCCCTGTTATCTACTAGCACGGAAAAGCCCGTCCATGAAAGTTATGCCGAACAGATCTCTAAAAACGGAGAGGGCAAGGTTTCGACGTACGTTCCTTTTAGAAACGGCTTAATGCTTTCAGCCGGAGCGGCACTGGCTCAATCCTTGTTCCCGGAAGAAAAATGCGAAATCTGGATCGGGGCCCATGCTGATGATGCAGCAGGCAACGCTTATGCCGACTGCTCTGTAGGCTTTAATAATGCAATGGATCAGGCAATCAATATCGGAACTTACGGTTTGGTTTCACTTCGTGCGCCACTGAACCGCTGGAACAAAGCACAGGTCGTTGCTAAGGGCCTGGAGTTAAAAGTTCCTTATGAGCTGACTTGGTCTTGCTATGACGGCGGCGAGAAGGCCTGCGGAGAATGCGGCACCTGCATTGATCGTAAAGCCGCTTTTGAAGCCAATGGTGTTAAAGATCCTATCGAATACGTCAAATGAATGCTATAGCACTGGCGCTGGTTCTCTTCGCGGCCGTACTGCATGCTTCTTGGAACTTCGTTTCTAAGAAGAGCGGAGGAGGTTCGTCTTTTGTCCTGCTTTACGAGACCTTTGCCTTTTTGATTTACATGCCTTTGCTGTATTTAGTGGACTTCAAAAGGCTTTTGTCTCTTCCGCTTGAACTTTGGCTGCTGATTATTCTCAGCGCAGTGCTTCATGTCATTTATACGATTGTTCTCCAAACTGGTTATCGAAAGGCGGATTATTCTGTTGTTTATCCGACCGCCAGAGGCACGGGCCCCGCGTTTACGGTTTTAGTGGCGGTTTTTCTTTTTGGAGAAAAGCTTGCACCGCTGGGGTTTGCCGGAATTGCCTGCGTTCTGTTGGGTATTGTGCTGCTCGCAATGCCGGGTAAAGACAAGCAGCTCAAGAGTTCATTATCCGAAGGATTGTTCTGGGGTGTGTTGACGGGCGTGTTTATTGCTTCGTATTCGAGCTTGGACGGATTTGCGATTCAGCTGATCGGATTGACGCCTTTAATGTATTACGTCCCCGGCATGGCGGTTCGGCTCTTTCTTCTAGGCCCTGGGATTCTTTCCAAGGAATCGGGGCGTAAAAGCTTTAAAGAAGACATTAAAAAGCGTTGGAAGTACGCACTTTACATCGGTATTGCACATCCGGCTGCTTACCTCTTGGTTTTGTTCGCTTTGCTTTACGCGCCGCTCGCATATGTCGCACCAACCCGAGAGGTTTCCATGATGCTTGCCTTATTTATCGGAGCAAAAGCCCTTCATGAAAAGGTTACGCCTTTAAAGACGGCGGGTGTTCTTGCTATGATGACAGGAGTCATCTTGATTTCGCTGGCGCGCTGAGCCTGAAAGCTTTGGAAAGAATTGACCGCCGCGCTGACGGACTTATTTAGAAAACGAAATTAATAAGAAGGAGTCTGTAATGTCCAAACTTTACTTAGGCTTTGATGCGGGAACTCAGAGCGTTAAGGTATCTGTCTATGACGAGAATCTCAAGAGCATCACTTCACAGAGTCTGCCCACGATTCTTCGTTATCCGCATGCCGGCTGGGTCGAAATGGACCTGGATGAGTTTTTGGACATTACGGTTCGATGCATCAAACGCTGTGTCGATGACATTAAAGCGCTCGGCTACGATCCCAAAGACGTGCGAGCTGTTATGGGCGACGGCATTATCTGCGGTATCGCCGGTGTGAACGAAGAGGGCGACGCGATCACCCCTTATATTAATTACCTCGATACACGTACCGATGATGACGTACGTTTCATCAATGACATGAACTTGGACATCTGGGTTAAAGAAACCGGAAATCCGGAAGCCTGCACGATGTTCCCGGCAATGTTTGCCCGCTGGTTCCTGAAAAACAACACCAAATTCCAGCAGCAGGGCGTTAAGTTCATGCACAACGCTCCGTACATTCTTTCTCACTTAGCCGGCTTAAAAGGCAAAGATGCCTTTATCGACTGGGGCGCTATGTCCGGCTGGGGTCTGGGCTACAACGTTATGAAGAAAGAATGGTCCAAAGAACAGCTCGAAATTCTCGGCATCAACGAAAAATACATGCCGCGTATTCTCAAACCTTGGGACATTATTGGCGGCCTAACAAAAGCGATGTCAGAAAAAACAGGTTTACCCGAAGGCACACCGATTTGTGCCGGTGCCGGGGACACCATGCAGTCCATGATCGGCTGCGGAAACTATGAAGCAGGCAAGGGCGTTGACGTTGCTGGTACCTGCGCGATGTTCTGCGTTTCGACTAAGGGCATCATTCCTGAGTTAAGTAAGAAGGGCAACAACCTTATCTTTAATTCCGGATCGCTTCCTGACACTTATTTCTACTGGGGCACGATTCGTACCGGGGGCTTAGCTCTGCGCTGGTTTAAAGACAATGTCTGCCACAAGGCCAATGACGCGGTTTACTACAACGATCTGAATGATCGCGCCGCCCAGGTTCCGGTGGGCTCCAACGGTGTTTTGTTCCTTCCGTACCTTACCGGCGGTCAGGATATCAACAATAAGAAGTGCGGCTGCTTCCTGGGTTTGACGCTTGATGACGATCAGTCTGTGATGTGGCGTTCGGTTTTGGAATCCATCGGCTTTGACTACATGGAAATTTGCGATCTTTACCGCTCTGCCGGTGTTGACCTTCAGCGTTTGACGGTTGCCGAAGGCGGAAGCCGCAGCTCGCTCTGGAACCAAATCAAGTCCGACATGCTCGACGCCGAAGTTGTTCGTTATAAGAATGCGGGCGGCGCTGTTGTGACGAACTGCATCTTTGCGGCTTATGCCGTTAAAGATGTTCCGGAAATCATTCCTGAACTCTCGAAGATTCTTCAGATCGATCAGTCTTACCAGCCGCGTGCTGAAAACACCAAGCTGTATCGTGATCTCTTAAATCTCCAGCGCAAGCTGATTGACGTCGATATGGCGCCGGCCTTTGCCACGCTGTGGAATATGAAGAAGATTCTTCCCCAGAAACAAAATTAAGCCGAAGATCAGTTTCACTAATTATTGAGAGGACGACTAAAACCCGTCCTCTTTTTTCTGCTGTTTTATTTTTTTTCATGACAGTTATAGTGTCATAAACGGGTGTACGACAACTCCGAAGTTTGAGGAAACGTATCTGACAGATTTGATGGAAACCAAGAAAAAGTTCAGTTTGGAGGAATTTTCCGAATTTACGGGATTTTTCCGAACCATTCGCTTTTATAAAAAGCATGTCTTTTGAACGCATAACACATTGAATATCCTGAAGAGAACAAAAAATGCCCTGTGGACCGTTAATAATAAAAGGTCGGGGTTGGAGGCACTAACTGGTTACGTTTAACTTTTTGATTTTTAGAGCCACTGAGTAAGACCTCATAGCTTTGCTTACCCAAGAGGAGTACGGAATTCTATTGTGTACGGTATAATTACGTACAAAATATGAGGTGGTAGAATATGACAGCAACTGCACTTGAAAGATGTGACATCCGATTAAGTTCGGAAGATAAAGCCTTTCTTCAATTGGCCGCTTCTTTAGACGGAATTTCCTTATCTGCTTTTATAAGAAAAGCCGCTATCTCAGCTGCGAAAGACACCATAAGCAAAAATGATCGCTATGTTCTTTCCGGTAGAGAAGTAAGGGAATTATTTTCTGTACTCGATAACGGTTTTGTTCCGAATAAGAGACTTCAAGAGGCCATGACAATTGCAGAGCAGATTGAGAAAAACGGAGCTTTGAATGCTGGTTTTTGAAAAACTTGAACCAGCCGTGCATAACAGACAACAGTTTTCCTGCGGAAATGAGGAACTTGACGTTTTTTTGAAAAAATACGCAGCACAAAATCAAAGAATTGGTCAATCAACAACTCACGTTTTGGCTAACACAGAAAGAAGAGAAGAAATTTTAGGGTTCATCACGTTATGCTCTTCATCACTTTCCATTGAGGACTTGAATCCCTCTGATCTGAGGCGTCTTCCCCGTTATCCCATACCAGCAATAAAGATTGCTCGGCTCGCAGTTTCATCAAGGTTTCAAGGTAATAAAGTTGGCTCAGCTCTTTTAGGTCACGCTGTTCGAAGTGCACTAAAAGTTAGAGAGGATATTGGGGTGCGGGCTTTGATAGTGGATGCAAAAACACCGGAAGTGGCCAGTTTTTACACAAAGTTCGGTTTTAAGAAGACTCAAAATTCCCCGCTGTATCTTTATCTCTTTGTATGACAGTTAGCGCCGATTTTTGCATGTATTAGAGTAAATTTTTTAACGGGTGGCTAATTTCCCTCATTTCTTCGGGCTGGATTATGCCTTTTCTAATTAACCTCTAATGAATAATTTATTGAATTTATAACAATAAGGAAGTAGGGTCATATAGAAAAGACGAATTAAACAAATGATGAAGCTTGCCTGAATGAAGTTGATTAGAACCAAAAACCGGCGGCGCAGAAAACCAACGAGATTGCCAAAATTGTGTTAATCAGCTTCGTGTGATTGGCAAATAATCTCGAAGCGACAGATCCAAATCCAGACCAAACCAAATTACAGCTTGTCCCGGCGATCGCGATGAAGATCGCAAACGCTGCAAGCGCTTCTGTACTTTGATAGTACGGAAGAACAAACATTTGGATGGAGACGATGGCCGACACCATTACTTTTACGTTTACAAACTGAAGTAACAAACCAGAGAGATACGCTTGTCCTTTTTTCGGCTCAACGGCTTTTGTGTCGTAGGTGCTTCTCAAAATCTTTGCGGCAAGCCAGATGAGATAAATCGTTCCCAGCACCAACATGGGTAAACGAATTTCAGGAATCCATTCGTTTAACTTTGCGCAAAAGAAGGCGCACAGAAGGGTAATGATGCAAAACCCGGTGAAGACGCCGGCATTGAAATAAAGCGTTTTTCTGAAGCCGACCTTGAGTCCCAAAGACATCGACATGATGTTGTTGGGTCCCGGTGTGATGGACGTTACGAATGTATAAAGCAAAAAGGATGTCACGGGAAACATGGTTGAGGTCTGTATTTTTGTGTGCCCACTTATGCTCAAAATTATACTGAGGCAATTTATCGAACTCCTATACTCGGAACATCTTTGATATGGGAGGAACCATGAGCGACAGATTAAGTTATGCAGAAAAAGAAGAACTTCCGACATCTGTATACGGATTGCCCGAAAGACGTGAATACCCGATGCCTGATGCGGCACACGTCAGAGCAGCTGAAGCTTATTTCAGATATTGCCCTGAAGAATTGAAACCCGAATTGGCTCGTGCAATTTTGAAGAGAGCAAAGGAATTCGGTGTTGATGTCGAGAGCCCGACCGTCCTTCAGTATGCTGAGGAATGATCGTTAATTTAGATCAGAGAGAAGGATTTTTTTGTGGCTGTCATTGAGCAACACCTTATAGTTATCAATTAAAACTTCGGCGCTGAGAAGTCGACCCAGCGCCGAGTTATTCTATTAAGTTTTCCCTTTTCAAGCAGGAAAAATAAAAAAAGCAAGCGGTGATCTCCAAACATGCAGTGTTGACTGCGATGCGGTTGGCATTGATCTCCAGGAGGCCTACTTATCGTGACAAGATGAACATTTTTTTAGTTCATAGTTATGATGGCATGAATAGCAAGCCTCAAGGGATGCCTGATCATCTTTATATCTTTTAGGAGGGGGCATTGTATGCGCTTGATGGCAGTTTGTACATTCCGTCACCTCGCCGTTCGGATCATTGTGGGGCAGGAATACATGCGGGTTTACCGGGCCTGTATCACTTTCAACCTGGATGTTTTTATTCACTAACTCGCTAAATGTTAGACCATGACAAGCCAAACATTGCTCCTTGGTTATTTGTTGTTGTGCGTTTTGCGCAGAAACCGGCCCTGCAAATGTTAGTCCGAGGATAAGACTCAAAAAAAAGAGGAGTGGACGTTTTTTCATGGGTATTCAGGCGGGGAAACCCCGCCTTTCCTCATTGGATTAGTTATTAGTCAAATGCTCTGCAGCAATTTGTCCGACGATCATAGAACCGGTGACACCTCCACCGATACCACCGGCGCTTTCGCCCGCAGCGTAAAGTCCGGGGATAGGTTGTAAGTCAATATCAATGACCTGACCGTCGCCATTTATTGCCAATCCGGCGGAAATGTTATGGACTGCTAGTACACACCTGACCGCATGGAACGGAGCTTTCTCGATCTTCTTTGTCATTGTTGCAGCCGGTCTGCCAAAATCGCTGTCAGCCTTCGTATCGACAAAATTGTTATAACGCTCCACGGTCTGAGCAAGGTTAGGCTGATTGGTTAATTTTCCGAGTTCATCTAAGGTGTTTGCATCAAAAGCTAAACCTTCTTCACAAACCGGTGGTTTGGTACTCCAGCGATATTTCTTTGCCGTTGCGTCGTCAAAAATCGTCCAAATAAGCTGATCCGGCTGAGCCAAGGCTAAGTCATAGAAGTTATATCCCGTGCCCAGATCCCATTTGTCAACTTCCTGAACAAAGCGATCACCGTTTTTATTGGTGAAAATAATTTGATTCCATCGGTTTCCTGCAACATCTAATCCAGGCGCACCATAGGGCGAATTAAGAGGAAAGTTATAGTGGATCGTTCCAAACTTTCGACGGAAATTACTATGTGGGCGATTGCCGTCTCGAACCATAAAGCCACCTGCCTTCACGCCGACTTTGATCGCACTGCCATCCTGGAAGACGAAAGGCTCTCCGGTTGCAATCATGTTTTTTGTCATTCTGGCATCAAAGAGCATGCGCATCGGCACGTTTCCTCTGAAGCCGCCGCCAGCGAGAACCACACCCTTTGTTGCCAGGACTTTTAAGATTTTTCCATTCGGACTGAGTACTTCAACACCGATAACACGGCCGTTAGCATCTTTAATAACAGAAGTTACTTTATGTTCAAGATATATTCTTCCGCCTTTGCTCTCAAAATATTCCTTCAGCGGAAGCATCAAGCCGGCACCGGTCACGTATCCGTCTTTGTTCGGGGGAATCATGTTTCTTCCTTCTCCTCCGTCCTTCCACCACACATGGTGCCACATACCTGGATGCTGTGAATCAACTCCTGCTGTTGTAAGGCCGGGGCGGAATTTAACTCCATGGTTAATGGCCCAGTCTTCAAATGCGGCAGTATGTTCGACTTTCTTAACCAGGAGTTCCTGGTTTCCCATGCGTTCCGCTCTGCTTAAATCTTCATTAGGATTTGTCAGTCTCTTGTAGTATTGTTCAACAGAATCCTGAATTCCCGCAGCTTTTTGGGAACGTGTTCCGCCTTCAAGCTTCAAGATTCCGGCGCTGATGACCCCGCAGCCGCCGTAATTTTTTCCCTTTTCAAAAATTAATACTTTTGCATTGTTGTCAATAGCGGTCACTGCTGCACCCATTCCAGCGGGGCCGGAACCAGCAACTACGATCTCAGTGCTAAGGTCCCAGGCAGAGGGCAGAGTAGTATTAGCGAAGACTGCTTCTGCAACACCACCTAGGCCCGCGACTGCCGTCAATGATGAAGTTTTTAAGAATGATCGACGTGTTGTCATATGTTTTTCTCCTTAGAGGCATTGGCTCGTTTCTGATCTGAGCACGGGCTCCATTCTTAGCGTTTGTTCTTTTTTCATCTATAGGATGAGTTCGGTCGGGACTTGCATTAATTGCAAGTAAACGGTGTTAAATTTTTGTTAGAGTTTTCGCCCCAAAACGACGAATATCGCTACAAATTTCTTGCCAAAAGAAAACTTCATAATGAACAAACTCGACAACTTAAACAGCTGGAAAATTTTTCTTTCTCTGGCGAATACAAGAAATTTCCAGGTTACCGCTGATTATTTTGAAAGTGATCTTTCTACGATCACACGGAACCTAGACACATTAGAAAAAGCGTTAGGTCAGAAGTTAGTCTTTAGAAAAACGAGACCCTTAGAACTTACCGAGTTTGGAAAAAAAGCCCAGCAGCTGATGAGTCCGCATCTCAGGAAACATCAGCAAATTATTTCGGAGCTGGTATCAGTTAACTATTTATTTGAGGGTGAGATTAGGGTTTCTGTCGCTCAAGGTCTTTCACTTTATATGATTAAGTTGATTACAGAGTTTAGAAAGTACCACCCTAAGGTCGTTTTTAAATTGGCAGGCCACGGTTCCATAGCTGATATCGAAAATAATCTCGCAGATATTGCCTGTGTAACGGGAAAAATATCTTCACCCGAGATCTTTTTAATCCCGAGAGGTAAGGTGACATATGCTTCAATAGCAGCGCCGTCTTATATTAAGAGAAATCCTGTATCTAATGATCCTGCACAGTTAAAAGAGCATACGATTTATCAGTATGACGGTGAAAATCGAACCAGTCCCAGTGCATTAATAAGGGGTGAAGAACGTTTTCTGATCTCAGGCGAAAATGTATTGTTGTCCGCTGATATTTTGACCATAAAGAAGGCCGTTTTAGATGGTGCGGGTCTCTGTCTTGATATGCCGCTCCCTTTATGCAAAGCGGAACTAAAGAAAGGGGAGTTAGTTAAAATTTTGCCTGATTGGCATGTTGGAGAACAACCTACATTTATCGCCATTCATCAAAATTTGCTGACCTCGAGAAAACACAGAACATTTGCATATTGGCTTAGGGATAAATTAGTGGAAATTGACTGTTGAATTTTTGGTCCCGCCGGAAGTTTATATCTGACGAAACATTTACCGTGCGTGGACTCCTTTCAGTGAAATTGTGGGGACAGAAAATCATTTTGGTAAATAAAGAAAGCATACGGCAAATGTCAGCAGGTGCTTCAGAGGATAGGAGCATCACTTGTTATTGGTAATATCGTTCATCGCGGGTATGATTGAGCGAAGCGATTCTAGCTTTCGCTTTATAGTTTCCAGAGCTTTTCTCCCAAAGACCAAGTGTTATGAGTACGCGTTTGAACAAACCTGTTGTCGCTTTTATGTATGACTTTGACGGAACTTTGTCGCCTGGAAATATGCAGGAGTATGGCTTCCTGGATAAGTTAGGCGAGAGTAGTACGGAATTCTGGAGAAAATCCAATGAAGAGGCGAGGAAGTTCGAGATGGATCCGATTTCAGCTTACATGCACTTGATGATCAAGGAAACGGAAAGCAGGGCCCTCAACATTAGTAAGGAAAACCTCATCAAGCTCGGGCAAACTGTGGAGTTGTTTCCCGGCGTTGAAACTTGGTTCAAGCGAATTAATGAATACGCTCACACCAAAGGCTTAAAAGTCGAGCACTTTATTATCTCTTCGGGTCTGAAGGAAATCATCGAAGGAACACCGATCGCTAAAGAGTTCAGAAAAATTTTTGCATCGGCCTTCATTTTTGATGCTTATGGAAAGCCGATTTGGCCAGCGCAGATAGTGAATTTCACGACTAAGACGCAATATATTTTCCGTATCAACAAGGATTCATTAGATTTAGCGGACGTCAAGAAAGTAAATCAATACATTCCGCAAGATGAACGGCGCGTACCTTTCAGAAGGATGGTGTACTTCGGAGACGGTGATACGGATGTACCCTGCATGAAGCTCGTTAAGGCAGAGGGCGGATTTTCTATCGCTGTTTATCCGGCGCGAAAGAAAGAGAAGGCCGGTCAGCTTCTCGCAGACAATCGTTGTTCTTACATTGCACCGACGGATTACTCTCCTGATACGAAAGTAGAAAAACTGGCCTTCGGCATCATTGACTTGATCGCCGCCCAGGAAAACCTCAATAAATTGGCTGAAAAGTAATTCCTGCCGAACAAAGATAAGGCTTTCACGTTAGCCTTGTCCGTCGGGCACTGAATGTGACTTTGCCAACGGACGTTGGCATAAGTCCGTACTAACTCTTTAGAGTTCGTTTTTTTCTTTCAGATAGATTTTGAGCTTTTCGACAACTTCCACGTCAGCCGGAAGCCAAGCAACGGAATCCAACTCATCCGGTTTTAACCATTTTGCGTCTTCGTGCTCAATCAGCTCGATGGTTCCTTTAGTAATGACCGAGATGAAGCAGTGCATCGTCAAGTGGAAGTTCGGATAGTCGTATTCAACAGTATGAAGAAGCTTTTCGGGTCGAATTTCTACATTGAGCTCTTCCTCGATTTCGCGAACAATTGCATGTTCGGCTGTTTCTCCGGCTTCCATCTTTCCGCCCGGGAACTCCCATCCGTCTTTAAAGTCACCATATCCTCGCTGTGTAGCGAGGATCTTTCCATCGTGATGAATAATGGCAGCAACAACTTCAATAGTTTTCATAACTTTCTCATGACTTTGCCTTGGACAGAGGTGATCGCTTAGCGAGACTAGACAGAGCGACAGTTTAATCTCTCTCAAAAGAAGACATCCATTTTAATGAGTGGATATCCCACTCGATTTCCTACTCATAGATGGTTGGAGAAAATTTTAAAAATAATGCATTTGAAGCATCGCGCTCAAGAAACTCAGCGCAGGGAGGACAGCTTTACCACTTCGTAATACACTATTGAAAATATAACTAAATGTAAAACCAATCGCGAAGTCTCGAGGTTATTTATGAGCAGGAATTCAAATTGGAATGAGAGGGAGCTCACACTTGCGCTGGCTCTTTATTATCGTGTTCCTGCCACAAAAATATCCGGAACTAATCCAATGCTGAAAGATGCAAGCGCCTACATTGGAAGGAGTTCTTCTGCCATAGCATTTAAGCTTGCAAATTTTAGGGCCATCGACAGGAACGCAGGAGAAGGGCCTAGAGGCTTTTCTCACGGAAGTCGAACCGACACCGAGGTTATGGAGCGATTCCTAGACCCTGATTCGGGAAGTGTGGATTTGGAAAAACTATCGGATGCCGTTCAATCAATTTTTGGTGCCGTTTGTTCTCCTGTTGATAAAAGTCATGCCTTAGAAGTCATACTTGGTGTAGATATCCTTCCGGAAATCAGAAAGACTGAGGCTGTTTCAATAGTGAAGCGACGGGTCGGACAAGGATATTTTCGCAACGCCGTGCTAGCAAATTGTGGAAATACTTGTCTTATTTCTCACTGCAGGACACCTGAGTTATTGGAAGCGGCACATATTGTTTCTTGGTCAGCTGGTGAAGCTGACAGACTTACGATAGGGAACGGTATTGCCTTAAATCCTTTCTTCCATGAGGCTTATGACAAGAACTTTATGGGAATTTCTCCTGACGGGACAGTTGAGTTTGCAGAAAGTTTAAAGCAACGGTCAACAGAATTTTGGGATAATTTTTTGGAGCCGTTGGAAGGGATAAAGATAGATTTAGATACAAGGACTCCGATAAACAAAGAATTTTTGTCTCTTCATTATCAGGAATTTCGAGCCGGAAAATTTGATGTTGGTTTTTAACTATGGAATCTAAAAAATTTAGAACAATGTGGATGTTTCCTAGAAATATTCGAAGAATCGAACCTTGGAAACTAACACAGATTTCAAGTGCGCTGGAAGTATGCATTGGCGATGTTCAGTCTCAGGATGTTCAGGATGAACTCTATAAACAGCTGAGTGAATTAGGCGTCAAAAGAAAAGAAAACGAAGACGGATCTACAAATCAAGGCGGCTTTCGAACTTACCTTGCTCAGCTTGCCTGCCTCGGTCTTTTTTGGAGAAAAGATAAAAAATTTTATCCAACAAAGGCGGGTAAGGCAGTAATCGCCGGAAAAAATCCGCTAAAAGTCCTTCGCTGTCAACTTCTCAGAATGCAGTATCCATCCGTTTATGGCTTAGGAAATAATGTACGAATTTCTCCGACTTTAAAAATTAAACCTTTTCAGTTTCTACTTAGATTACTGAACGAAGAGCGGCTCGGATACAAACTTTCCTGCAAAGACATTACTGTGCCCGTGGTCTTTGGACATACAGATTCAGATTTTGAATTGTGCGTATCAAAAATTATTGAACTTAGGTCTAACGACAATGACCTTTCTTCTGTCATTACCGATCCTGACCTTGTAAGAACTCCAAAAAGGGATCATTCTGACTTGCTAGATGGAGATAAACGCGATCTTGAGCTTGGCATAGTGGATGCGTTTGAAATTGCGAATACGGCAGTTAACTATCTTCGTGCAGCTCTATTAATAAAACCTAATGAGGACGAAGATAAAACTTTTTCTCTAATCGAGGATTCTAAGCTTCGGAAAGAGATTCAGCCTTATCTAAATGAACAAAAAATTTATCCTCTTGTTTCCGGCGACGAGAGCAGGTGGCAGCAGTTTTACGGCAGGTACGACAGCAAACGAGGAGTTCAGAACGTAGGCGAATCGGAAAAACTCGATGGTCTGGCTGTAATGGCGAGGAATCTGTTCATATCGGCGATGGAGAAAGATCCCTACGGCGTAGACATCCAGAATTTTGTAAAAGGCTTAGCCGGGAATTTAGGAAAACCTGAGCAAGACATCTACTCTCGGATTGAATCAATAATTCCTCGTCAAAGGACGCTCGAACGTGATGTTCTCATAAGAGCCTCCCTGTCTGGAGGAAAAGAAGCTCTTACGCTTGAAAAAGGCGTTACCAACATCCTCAAAAATTTGGGATTTAAACAGTCCCGCCACATTGGTCAGTTGAAGTCAAAGAAAAAACGTGATGGAGGCTTCCCAGATATTTACATCTACGAGGATGGGATGACGGTTTGCGGCTTAGGCGATACTAAGGCAACCTCTTCCTATAGCTTTGGTTTAACCGATAAGAACAAGCTTCAAACTTACTACAAGGATTGTTCAGAAGAGATAGACAACGTTCATCCTTGTGGTTTCTTTCTTTACGTTGCCGGTGGTTTTAGCCGCGGTACGGAGTCAGTTTTATCTTCACTGAAAGACTGCACCGAAAAATTTGGACGGCCGGTTTCGGCTGTGACGGTCAATGCATTGCTTGATTTGAATGAAAGAAGAGAAGACGGATTTTTGAAAATTGGCGATAGGGAGCTTGCCCACGAATTAAGCAAAGTATTTGAAACAGGAGATTATTTTGTTTCATGCAGCCAGATAGAAAATGAGTTGGATCTGAGGGGCTAGTTTATTGTGTTAACAGAAAACAAATTCCCATCTGTAGATCTCAATGCCTGGATCGCAAATGCAGATTTTGATGAAATCATCCCATTCATTCATAGAAACAAAGAGTTATTTCAAGTTCGAGAAGAGAACGAACCTTTTCTTCTGACATTAGCTCAATTTGTTGAGCATTCTCGGCACAAGGATATTCTCGAACCTTGGTTTCAGCAGATTTTATTTCCAGAAATTTACAATATTAGTTTTCAAGTTGCACAAAGGCTCGTACTGAAAGAGGACACTGAGAGACTTAAGAAGTTGTTCAGTGATCCAAGAGTTTTCAGTCTCCGAGCGTCTTTTTTGAATTTTAAAGTGCAGGACTTGTTTTTATGGGCTCTTGAAAAGAAAAAATTAAAATCCATTGAGTTAATGCTGCGTTATGGGGTATATGTCCCGCTGTCCAGGGCAGATCTTGAATCTCTGTGTTTTGACGTTAAGCCAATCGTCAAAAAGTATTATCAAAAACGTGAGGTTTTTGGTGGAACACTCCCTGCTGTTATTCAGGGTGCGGTAGGGATCGGTAACATTTCTTCTATAGATTACTTCATTAAAGAGAACCCAGATTGGAATGAATTCACTGGGTCGTTAGGGTATAACCTCGTAGATCTTTCCTTATTCGCAGAAAGAGAGGAAATGGCAAGTTTCCTTAGGTCTAGGGGCGGGATTGAAACAAATAAATACCTCCAAGAGCTAAGCGGCGGAAACGACAAAAATGGAGGCGAAGAGCCAACAGGCGAGCTGCCTGAAACAAAAAGACAAGGAAAAAGCGTTCCGGCTGGAAAGAATAAATCGCCAGAACCGGAAATAATACCAGTGCTTCCACCGATACCAGAATCACCTTTCGGTGAAACAGGCAATGGAAATCCTGAAAAAGGAAAGAAAAACACCGGAGATGAAATAGGCCCTACTGAAGTACCTGTTGTCCAAGGAACCCCCAAAATACCGCCTTCGCCATTTGGTACGGAGGGTGTGAAGGTTCCTTTTGGTGAAGGGGAAGAGCCAAAAGGGGAGGCTGGATCCCCGGGGCCGGAAGTTATTTCCTGTCCCCCTCCATTGCCCGCGTCCCCTTTTGGTACTGAAGGGATACTTACGCCGATTGAAGGAGAAAAAAAATCATTTGAATCAGCTATTTCAGATATGCCAATTACTCAGGAAGCAAAAGAACTATTTTTAGCCTGGAGAAGTCATGAAGAATCAGAAGAAGACCTGGAAAGAAGATTTGGTCATCTTCTGGTCGAAAGAGGAAAGCTTCTTTATGAAATCATGGCTGAATATTTCAGTCGTACGGAGCGGTAAATGGAAGATAAAACCTTTGAGACTCCGCCTAGTCCCTCGAATCTCATAACGTCCCTCTGTTCGATTGGCTATGATCTCAACAGCGCGGTGGCTGACATTCTCGATAACAGCATTGCGGCGGGAGCTAAAAATATTTACGTGGATTTTGCGCTTCATGAGTCAAAAGAAGTCTTTCTCAAAATTGAAGACGATGGATGCGGAATGAAGCGGCTTGAACTATTGAGGGCAATGAGATTTGGTTCTTTTGATCCTCGGCAAACAAGAAAAATATCTGATTTGGGGCAATTTGGTCTAGGCTTGAAAACGGCTTCTTTATCTCAAAGTGATCGCTTGGTTGTAAGGTCTAAAAGTGATCAGGAAGCTTCCTGTTTTGAATGGAATCTGGATTTAGTGAGAAAAAAAGACAGATGGGAATTAATTGAACATTCAAATTGTCTCCCCGAAATGAGGTTTCGATCAGAAGAACAAAGTTTAAAAAGCGGAACCTTAGTTTATTGGCCTGAAGTAAAAGCTTTGAGGGGGAAAGATAAGGAATCCTTCAATGCCTCCTTTATGTCCCTTAGAAGGCACCTTCGTTTAATCTTTCATAGATTCCTAGAAGACGGCGATACGAACATTTGGTTTCAGGGGCAAAGGCTAGAGTCCTTAAACCCATTTAATCCCGACAGCATGGCTCTAATCAGACGGAGCCCAAAAATTGCGTGGCCGCCAATGCCTGAGCAGCCGAAAGTTACCGCAGAAACTTTTCTTCTTTCTCCAGAAATGCTGAAGGTAGATTCAAGTCTTACCGAGGAAGAAATTTATAACATGCAGGGGGTTTACATATATCGTTCCAAGCGGCTTATCAGTTACGGGGGTTGGCTAGGCTTAAAGAACATGCCGAAATCTAAGGAAACATCTCTGATTCGAGCGAAAATTGATTTTACTGGTGAAGTTGATGGCGGCTGGAGACTGGATATCCGTAAGAAGAACGCCATACCTCCAATAGAAGTAAAGAAATGGATTGAACCTTATCTCCGTGCGGCAAGGGAAGAGGCAGAGGAACTTTATGACATATCGAGAAGTGTGAGCGGTAAAACTTCTGGAATTTGGCTTAAACAAAGGGGAAAAGCTGAAAGTCTAGATTTTTCTCAGCCGTTTCTGATCATTTTTATGGAGCTTTGTTCGAAGGGAGTTTCTAAGGAGGTAACGGAAGGTTTCTTAGACTTAATTGCCAGATGTTCGCCTTCCAATTTAAAAAGAGCGAGGAAAGAACTTTCTGAAAATGAATTGCTTGCGCTTCATTCTGCGGTTGGAGAAATCAAAAAAGAAGAAAGGTTTCAGGAAGAGGCGGTCAATATTCTTAAATTACCTCCATTTAACTTATACCCCTACGAAGTCAAACAAATACTCAAGGAAATAGAAAAATGACAGGGATTTCTTCGGAACGACTAATTTCTATGCTTTTGGGCAGCGTAGAGCGCGATTGCGAGATAGAGTTACAGAGCTTAAAGGGACAGGGCCATTCAGTTTCCATTGTAGAAATAATTGAAATGGTTACGAAAAAATTAGATGAACTTTCCGACACCCATTTGCTAAAAGGCTTGATGAATGAAGACTTGGTGCGTAAATATATAAAAGAACAAAAGCAAGCCATCATTGCAGGTTTGGGTAACTATGCAATCGTACCCAAAGCTGATGTTATAGTTCCGAAACGCTGTACTAATTGGCTTAGTAAACAAAGAATCTCAGAAAGATATTACTGGCCGCTGTATCGTGAGTTGCTTCAACAGTGGGGTAATTTGAGTATTGTTGAGAAACTTGACGACGAAAGTGAAAGAATTTTGGAAGTTCTTCACGATCCAAAAGATGAAGAGGATTGGGACATCCGCGGCCTTGTCCTGGGTTCAATCCAGAGTGGAAAAACAGCTAATTATTGTGCCTTAGCGTGTAAGGCAGCAGATGCAGGTTACAAAATTATTGTGGTCCTGTCCGGCATTCATAATGACCTTAGACAACAAACACAAATACGGTTAGATCAAGCTTTTACAGGATTTCATAATCGGACATTAGAAGGCGGCAAATTTGATTCCGACCCTGTCGGTGTGGGCACTCTACCGGATTACTCGGATGAAAGAAAACCGAAATCAGCGACTACCTTAGATGATGATTTTAAGGGGACGCCCATAACGGCAGAAGAGCTTCCTTGGCTCTTTGTCGTAAAGAAAAATACGACGGTTTTAGGTAAGTTGGAAAAATGGCTGACGGATCACTCTGATAGACCAATTCTTGTAATCGATGACGAGGCGGACTTAGCTTCTATTAACACGAGTGCTGTTGACGAAGCTACAGCAACTAATCGATTTATTCGCAAGATCCTAAAACTTTTTAGGCGTTCGGCTTTCATAGGATATACAGCGACTCCCTTCGCTAATGTATTCATTGATTCAAAAGCGGACAACGACGAGTATTCCAAAGACCTATACCCTAAAGATTTTATTGTCCGCTTAGCTTCTCCCGCCAATTATGTTGGACCAAAAGAACTCTTTGGAACTGAAAATGAAGAAGGTTTAGGGCTGTACGAGATTTTTGAACCTTCCGAAGCAAAGCAATTCACAAAAGATAAAAAATTCATTTCAAAGACGCTAAAAAAAGCGATTCTGCAATTTATTCTTTCTACTGCTATTAAGTGGAGACGATTTAAAACAAGAGGCGATTACCTTTCAGGCTCCCAAAAGGAACGTTTCGAATCCTCAATGCTTTTCCATGTTTCTCATTTAATTGCAGATCATAAAGACCAAAGGCAAAAAGTTAGTGCGGTACTAGAAGAAATTTCAGCGGATTTGAACGGTTCGATCTTTGGTAATGACTCCCTTGACACTCTTGCACAGCTTTTCGAACTGCAGAAAAATGAAATCACTCCAAGAGTTAAAGAAAAGAGGCACGATGTTGATACAGTAGGTGACTGGAGCTTGCCTGATTCTCTAGACGAAATCATTGAAGATATTCGAAAAGTTGCCGCTAATATCGAGATTCGAGTGGTAAACGGGGAAAGCAGCAAAGGAAAAGAAGAAAATCTTGACCCCGAAGAAACTTTTTCAGAGGTTCCTAAAGCAGTTCTCTTCATAGGCGGGAATAAACTTTCTCGCGGACTAACACTTCCTGGATTGTGTGTGAGCGTCTTTCTCCGCGGTTCCATTATGTATGACACGCTGATGCAGATGGGCAGGTGGTTCGGTTATCGAGACGGCTATCTTGACTTATGCCGATTGTATGCTCCTTTGGAAGTAATTGATCGTTATATCAGCATCACAGACGCCATTTTAGATTTTACGGCGCAGATTGATGAGATGAACTCCCATGATCTCACCCCGGAGACCTTCGGCCTGAAAGTTCGAGCACACCCTGGGTTAAGAATAACAGCAAGAAACAAAATGCTCAGCGCCAGAGTTGTTACCAAGGGGCCAATTAAGCCGGTGTCTTACAAAAGTTCTTTTGATTTGAACTACGACGTTTTTCAAAACAACTGGATTGCCGCCAAAACCCTTCTTTCCAACATAGAAGAATTTGGGGAACGAGCCTATTCTTCTGCAGAGGAAGCCAATATTTTGCCTTCCCCCGTTCCATACGACGAAAACAAAAGACCCGAGGGAAGGTTGTGGAGGAATGTCCCTACATCCATCATCATAGAATTCCTGGATCATTTTCATGCGACAAAGGTAACGGAGGGGGAAGATACGGACCAAGATCAAAAGATGCTGATTGAATATTTAAAGCAGAAGGATGAGAAAGAGAAGATTAATTATTGGACAGTTTGGGTTCCAGGAGATCCCAAATCTTTGGCTACTAAAACTGAGAAAGAGGCTGGGTCCAAATTTGTAGACCGAAGCAAATCTGCCAAGTACTCGTCAGACGATATTGAGGCAAAACAACTGCGCTTTTCAATTTTAAAGACGGGTTTGAGTGAGTACGTCGGTGTTCCCCCGGCGCTTTATCAAGCCGCCGCAGCATCCTCTCAAAAGGAGAACCTTGTCTTTCGCAGAATGAGAAAGTTAGCAAGCGACCCTAAGTACGGTGTAAACCAAGAAGGTTTCTTTCAGCTCTACTTGATAACCACTAAAACCATAAGAGAGAGAAAAGACCTCCAAACTTCCGATGGGCATATTCCTTTGGTCTCTTATTTTATGTGGATGCCGGAGGATGAGGAAGCTTCAAATATCATTGCTTTTGGCAACAGTACTATTTCTGAATCAGAAGGCTAGGAGGATGTTTTAATGGCAGATCAGATTTATAACGCCTCCTTGATCGAGGCTTTATGGGAAAAAATTGTTCCGGACGGTTACGTCCTTATGGAAGGAGGGCGGCATCCAACCAAATTAATAAGGCTCAAAGATGACATTGTAGGATTGGCTTTTCAATTCCCTAAAAACGTCCGTTTGGGAGAGATCTCCTCTCTGGGTTTTTCCGTGGAACTTAAAGATGAAGGGGATAGCAAAGAGTTAACAATTTTAAAAAATCCAGGCTCAGACCAGAGCATCTTTTCCTCATTGGCAGCAAATTTATTGGGGCTTTCTTTTGATACGAAAGAAGAAAATGCCGGGAATAGATTCAAGTCATTAATTTCCCGAATCAAAGCTTGGCAGAAATTTATGGCTATACGCGGCAGGAAGCTAGATCAGAAGGCCCAAATGGGAATATTTGGAGAATTAACAGTTCTGGAATTTTTATTATCTAATGGGCAAAGGTCTACTGGCTTTACTGATTTTTGGACAGGTCCCTTAAGAGATAGCCACGATTTTAAAGTCAGTGATAGCGAGTACTTAGAAGTAAAAACATCTCTGAAAGACAATCCTTTTGAAATAACGGTCGATTCATTGCTGCAGTTTGACCATGGTCCGGAAGAACATCTTTTTCTTGCCGCTGTTCTTTGCAGTAATCAAGAAGATGGTGTCAACATTTCCGATCTTGGCGATAGGATTAAGTCTCGTCTCTCTAACAAGCTTGACGTTATAGAGTTTGAATCTTTATTAATGTCGGCTGGATTGGGACAAATCGAAAAGAAGGAGGAACTTTATAAGTTTGTCTGTAACGGTATGTCCTTTTACGATGTTTCTAAGCTTCCAAGGATTACTCCCTCATCTATTCATGGAATCCTTAGCGCGAAATACAAAATTACGCTGACCACTGAGGACGGCGAATTTTGGACGCCTCCTTTGTCAAAGGAAGAATATTTACTTTTGTTAAGAGAAAGAGAACTAAATGGCATCAACTGAACAAGTAGAACAATCTTTAAAAGATCTCAATGAGGCCGTTTCCTGTGGAATGGACAATGCCGAGCCAGAAAGAGCCTTCGAGTCAATATGCTTTGCCGATGTGGTTTTAAATAAACTTATTAGCAACAGTGTTATCCAGGTACCCTCCGAGGATGAGCTGAATTACTTCAACGAAATTGATCGATTTGAAGCCGTGTTTCCAGGGTCAGATAAAAGGATGAGAATGGACGGCTGTCTGATTCTTCCAAATGGTCATGGAGAGTTGGATCTCCACATTTTTGTGACCGACTACGAGAGAAGGGTGAAAGTAGAAAAGATTACGAAGGAGGAAGTAAAAAAACTTTCCTCAGAAGCTTACTACTTCATTTATAACGCGGGAGAAGAAAGTTTTAAGAATCAGCTGTCGCGCGAGAGAAGTGCATATGAAGTATGCAACCAAATTATCAAAAATAAAGCTCAGATTTCCTCAGTTTTTATATGGATTCTAAGTAATCGCTTCGCTAATGAAGAATATAGTCAGAGAGCTAACATTACGTTGTGGGGACAGCCTGTAGAGCTGGTCCAACGTGTGGTGGATTTGAGTTATCTTGCAGATTCTGACGCCGAAAGAGCTCACAGTTTTCTCGACTTTTCGCCTGTGGGAGGCATAGACGTTCTTAAATTAAACCTTGGAGATAATAGCCAATTTGACTGCTATCTAGCCTCAATCCCAGCAAATTATCTAGTTCAAATTTATTCCGCGTACGGAACCAGATTAATAGAAAAAAATGTACGCGCCTATCTTGGAAATAAAAAAGCCAATAAAGGAATTGAATCCACAATCAAAGAAGCGCCCGAGACTTTCGTTGCCCTTAACAATGGATTAGTGATGGTTGCGGAAGATGTGGAAACTAGCTTAGGAAAATTAAAGAAGCTAAAAAATTTTCAGATTGTGAATGGAGGCCAAACGACAGCTACTCTTTACTACACCTTTAAAGCAGCCGAAAGAATGAAGAAAAAGGAAGAGGGAAAGAGGATTAAAGATAATTTCGCAAAGATTCAAGTTCCATTAAAAATTGTGAGAATAAAGAAAACGAATCTAGAGTCCAACGGATTTGATTTTGCGGCTCAAATACCCATCGCAGCTAACACACAAAATGCAATTAAGGCCTCAGATCTATCTGCTTCAGTTAAGTATTACCAGGAGTTTGAAAAAATATCCCGAGAACTTACAACCTCAAATGGGGATCATTGGTTCTTTGAAAGAGCCCGTGGATCTTACAAGGCAGAAGAAGCAAAGTTTATTGGCCAGCGGAAGGGAATGAACCTCTTTAGGGCTACATATCCTAAAGAAAAGATGTTTGATAAAACTGATCTTGCCGTTTCGGCTTTGTGCTGGGACTTAAAACCCAAGTCGGCTTGTAAAGGAGCTCAGTTAGCTTTCTTGGAGTTTAATGAGGGAGTAAAAGAACGGATTCCAGATGTTAAGGAGGTTAAAGAATTAATTTGCAAATGGATGGTATTTTCAACTTTAGAACGAAGACTAAAGGAGGACAATTTTAAAAATCCTCGTACGATAGTTAATTACTCAATCTATTTATTTTCTAAAAAATATAGGAATCGGATAGATTGGTCAGAAATATGGAGCCTCCAAGAAGTACCAGAGGAGATCCTATACCCCTTGACAGAGCTGGCTAAAAAGTTAGATCAAATTATTAGAAGGAACATGGGCAACCAAATGATTAATATGTTTGCCAGAAAAGATCAGTGCTTAGAACTCGTTGATAGAGCAGAAATCAGTTTAGATCATCCTTTTGAAACTTCTCGTTATATTCGATAGTAACTATGGACAATAAATCTTCTGAGGCCAGGAGCCTAAACATGTCAAAGATTAGGTCAAAGAATACTGGCCCAGAAGTATTTATACGCTCTGCGCTCTTTAGGCTTGGCTATCGCTACAGAATCAATCGAAAAGACCTACCCGGTAAACCTGACATTGTTCTCCCAAAAAAGAAAGCGGTAATTTTTGTTCAAGGATGCTTTTGGCACCAACACGACGGTTGTTCCCGAGCTGTTTTACCCAAATCAAGAGAAGATTATTGGCACATAAAACTTTCAAAGAACAAAGTCCGCGACTATGAGAACAAAGAAAGACTTCTAAAGGCTGGATGGAGGGTCCTTTGGGTGTGGGAGTGTTCGATGAAAACGAAAGAGGCTAGGGAAAAACTTCCACTAAAGATTGCTGCTTGGTTAGAAGGTTCGGATCAATTTGGAGAAATACCTGAATTGAATTATAGTTCTACGGACCAACGTCAAGAAGCTTAAGATGTCGAGGAAAGAATTCAATTTTCAGGGGGATTTGTTCTCCGAAGAGCCTTTAGATAGGCCTCTTCCCCAATACCAAGGCCCAAGAGAATTAACAGTTGGAGAGATGTTCTCCGGACCGGGCGGTATTGGTTTAGCTCTTAATCAAACGAAAAGAGGAAAGCTTTCTTTCAAGCATTTGTGGGCTACAGACTACGATTCAGATACATGTGAGACGTATCGAAAGAATATCTTCACAGGTATTCATAAAGAGGCCCTCAGCATCTGCAAAGATATTAGAGAAGTCGATATAGCTAAGGAACTTCCCCAGGCAGACGGCTTTCTTTATGGCTTCCCTTGCAATGATTTTTCGAATGTCGGCGAGAGTAAAGGCTTGGATGGTCATTTTGGGCCGCTGTTTTCATACGGTGTTGAGTATATAAATATCAATAATCCGCTTTTCTTTTTTGCCGAAAATGTTTCTGGGCTCCGGTCTGCTAATGAAGGAAACGCATTCAAGACCATTCTAAAAGCATTAAACAACGCAGGAAAGTTTGGCTATAACGTCACGGCTCATCTCTATAAATTTGAGCAATACGGGATTCCTCAAGCCAGACATAGATTTATTCTCATTGGTATTAGAGGGGACCTTGTCTCGCCAAAGAATGGAGAAAAACTTTTCTTCAGGGTGCCCAAAGCTCCTGGAATAGTGACTTCTGTCAAAGAAGCTTTGAAAGACATCCCTGACTGGGCCTCTAATCAGGAAAAAACTAACCAAAGCAAGGTCGTGATGGAGCGTCTTAAATTTATAAGACCCGGAGAAAACGTTTGGCAAGCAGAAGACAGAATGCCCGAACACTTGCGGCTTAAGGTGAAAGGTGCTCGTCTCTCTCAGATTTACAGAAGGTTAGATCCTGATAAACCTGCTTACACGGTCACGGGGTCGGGCGGCGGCGGAACTCATACTTATCACTGGGAAGAACCCAGAGCATTAACTAATCGGGAGAGGGCAAGAATTCAAACCTTTCCTGATGATTTTGAATTTATCGGTTCGAAAGAATCTGTAAGAAAACAAATTGGTATGGCTGTCCCTCCGAAGGGAGCGTCAATCATTCTTAATGCGTTGCTCAAGACTTTTGCCGGGACCAATTATGTGAGTGAAGAAGCCTCGATAGGGACTTTTGAAGCTAAATCTCTTTAAATTTCAGGCTGTTTCGACAGCCCGAAATTATCGCTTAACTCAGAAATTATTTGTTGATCGTTAACTTAAGCAAATCAATGGCTCCGGCATATTCCTCTGGCTAAAGACTTGAATAAAGTCTATGGATCATTCTGTGGCAATTTGAGCAGAGGGGACGAAGATTATTTACATCATTTTCCCTTTCCTTTTCAGAAACAGGAATCATATGATGCACTTCTATGAAATTTTTGCCGAGCTGCCCATAAATTTTCTCAAAATCAAATCCGCAGACAGCGCATTTATACCCAAATTTGTTCAATACAGCAGCTCTTAATTTAGGACTTCTTTCGTAGCGGTAGGTGAAAAAAGTCCTAGGTTTGCCTTCGGGCACTTTGGCTTCGGTATGGAAGTCATCTAGAGGAGACTTAGTTATGTTCGCCCCATGGAGTTCTTTATTTTCTATGGTTTTTGGTTGGGACTTCTTATTGAGATTGCTAGCGGTGAACAGTGAATTGTTTTTCTCTTTGGAATTTACTTTTCCAGTCCGATACAAGCTCATGACTTGAAGAACAAGGTTTTTCAAATGCTCCGGAGAGACAAAATCGCTTCGCACTCCTTCATTAGCGCCTCCGTTGATAAGATCCTTCGGAAAAGCAGTCCAGTTTGAATTCTTTGACTTAAATTCACCGGATTGAGAAGGCCGATGCATGAACCCCTCTAAATGATTTCTTTCGAAGTCAAGCTCAGGGTTAAAACAAACAATACCGCAGATAAGAGGCTCTTCTTTTGTTCTCTTATTGTGCAAATAAATGGTTGGCAAATTGTCGCCTGAAAACTCAATTTGCTTATCAGTAATTTTTGATTGGTGAAAACCAAGATTTGAAAGCATTGATAATACTTTCTCAGTTTCTTGTGGTGCCAATGGTCGGATTGCCTTTGCCATTTTTTACTCCTTGGTAGAACTGGTAAACCATAAGATCTTTTATTCATAGTTTAGTACTAGCCGGTTTGAGGCCCTTTAAACTATTGCCAACGTTTCAAAGTCATAGCTAACAACTTGAATTAAAAGAATTATTCGGTTATTTTCAAACTTTTAAGCAGGAACTGTGGAAAGTTGGAAGAAGTAAAAAGAGATATAATTAAAAATTTCAATTTAAAAATTGATTGTTAATCAATTAACATAATTTAGTTACCTTTCTCTAAGATTATTCAGTAAAAACCCTGTATAAAGGAATGGTGTTCACTTTTATAGGACATCACATGAAAATTAGAAATGTCGCTTTTATTGCAGCTTTGATCGGATGGATAGCCCTCGCGGTTTACTATGTCGCTCCGTCGGAGTCGGCGGTAGCAAAAGAAATTGAAACCGCACCAAAGACGGTCGGCGAAACTTTAAGTGCAATCGCTCAAAGTTTGAAACATGAAGGCGAAGAAAAAAGAAAGCAGCTGAGAATGGATGAAGGAAAACAGGCCCCAAACCCAACTCCTTCTGCCAAAGAGCTTCCAAAAGAAACGAAAAAAAATCCTTCAAACCAAAAGTAACTGAAAACGAGGCCGGCATTCCGGCCTTAAGGTTTTCTGAGACTCTTTCAACTCAAACTTGGAAATTAATGAGAACGAATATTATTTATTTCTTCAATCGAAGTGATTATAATTCTCAACAAATGGTACAAGGAGTCTCGAAATGTACAAAACGACAGTTGTTGTGGACGGAATGCATTGCTCTATGTGTGAGTCTCAGGTTAAGTCTCTGGTCATGAAAATTTTGCCGGACGCAAAACTTTCTGCTTCACATAGAAAAGGAACGCTGACAGTTGAAGGCAGCTTCATTCCCAGCGGAAATCTTCTTAGAAAAGCGCTGAAAGACGGCGGTTATGAAGTCAAAGACATTTCGACAGAAAAAGTAGAGAAGAAGCTCGGACTGTTCTCGTCTTTATTCCACGCCTTGAAGTCAGCCTAAACGAAAGAATTCTTATGAGCCGCAAAAGCGGCTTTTTTCTCTTTTGTGGAGCACTAAAGACAAATTTCTTTCTTTGGCTTTTCGTTTTGCTCTCGAACCATAGTCCAGAGTCCCCAAAGTGTCGACAGACAAAAACAAGTCTCAAGACAAATTCCTCCCCAGCTCTGAACGTAGACGTTATGAATGAGCCAAAGGATTGAACCCGCCAATAATCCGAGGCGCAGTTTGATTCCGTCAAATCGGAACAATGACAGCGTCAGCACGACGCTTGCTGTCAACGGAAGAATATCTACTGTAGACCGCGAAAGCGCTAAAGCCATCGCAGCGCTGATGATGATTAGTGCGGCAGCGCAGAGCAGAGATCGCGTGTAGATCGACAACGTGATTCGAGCCAGCGCGATCACACATGACACGACGGCCGTCGGAAGTCCAAGCAGCGCAAAATGAATCCCATAAAGCACGGTGTGGATGATTAAACCCTGCTTTAACCGTAAATCAGACTTCTGCAGCATGGCTATGATGGCTGCAGCTGCCGCCAGCCATCCCGCCATCTGAGCGAGATCCATGTCACGCCTCTTCTAAGATCGGAGAGATTTTGTCTCTCAGCTTCTCTAATTTTTCTACGATTTCTTCAATACTGTACTTCTTAAGAACTCGGTCTTTGACCGCGACAATGCCGACCGCCATCACGGGCATTTTTCTGCCCAAGAAGACGGGAACCGCAATGGCAAGAACGCCTTGATCCCATTCCTCATCGTGAATGCCGTAGCCTTTTTCGAGAGAATCCTTCAGAGCAACTCTTACCTCGTCAGGATTCACTTTGGTTTTGTCTTGGAACTTGATGTGAGAGCGCTTTAGTTCTGTTTCTAAAAGATCTTCATCTTGGTATGCCCAAAGGATTTTTCCGGCCGCAGAAGCGTGAATCGGAAAGGCAAAACCCGGGTGTAGGCCGGTTGTTTCAATCGGTTGGGAGAAACCGACAAGGGAGATGAGTCGGCCTCTTAATTGAACCAAATAAACCGTCTCAGCTAATTCGTCAGCCAGCTGATCGAAATACTTTTCAACGGAAGCAAATTTTTGGGCATTCCTGTCTGCAATGGTTCCGAGCTCGGTCATGCGTTTGGTCAAACGCTGTCTGCCTCGGCCGTTTGTGGCTTCGATCATCCCGACTCTTCGCATTTCTGCAAGCAGTTTGTAGGCAGTTGAGGTGGGAATGCCGAGCGCCGCTACGATATCCATCAGCAAAACGCCTTCTTTGGAAGTAGAAAGCAGCTCGAGCACTTCAACAATTCGATCCAGTCTGAATTGTCGGTTTTCTTGGGATGGAACTTCAGACATTTCAATTAATGGTCAGGAAACAATTAATTATAACGGTCGACCTGGTTTACTCGATACAGGGTTTGATCCAATAAAAATTTCCGTTAAAGAATTTTAATATTCGTTTTCAGATGTTAAATTCTCTCTAAGAGAGAAAATAAAACTCGACAAAGAGAATGTAGTGAACTTAAAGGAGAAATCATGCAATCTCACCTCATCTCAAGAAGAAGTCTCATCAAAAGTTCTCTGTTCGGCCTGGCATGCAGTGCAGCTCCGGCTATCCGCGCGGCAGAGAAGGACGAATGGTCCGAAACCTATGACGTGGCCATCATCGGCAGCGGCTTTGCCGGTTTGGCGGCTGCTTACAGTGCTTTAGAAAACGGCGTCAAATCCGTTCTAGTGCTGGAAAAGATGAATGTTTTTGGGGGCAATTCCTGCATTAACGGCGGACAGATTTCCTTGGCTGGAAGCGGTCTTCAAAAGAGTAAGGGCATTAAGGACAGCCCGAAGCTTATGGAAGAGGATATGCTGCGAGTAGGGCAGCGCCTAAATCATCCGGCTTTGGTTAAAGCAGTGGTTAAAGAGTCTCCCTCCTGCTACGACATGATGGTCAAATGCGGCGTGAAGTTCGCTGACCAGGTGATCCGACTTGGCGGCCACAGTGCTCCGAGAACCATCTTCGCAGAAAATTATTCCGGCGGCGGCATCTGCGTTCCGATGCACAACTGGCTGAAGGAACGCGGCGTTGAATTCAGAAATAAGAGTTTCTGCAGTGCAGTTCTTACGGATAAAGACGGCGTTGTCCGAGGTGTCGAAGTCGAAGGTCAATATGACTTCGACAAGAAGACGCACAAGAACACCTACAAAGTTCAGGCAGTCAAAGGCGTGATTTTTGCGACAGGCGGATGGGGCGCAGACAATGAATTTATTTCTGCTTCTACACCTCAGTACTCCACACTCGAAAGTACAAGCCAGAAGGGCGCCACTTCAGAATCCGTTCGTATGCTTCTCGGTCTCGGTGCAATGCCGGTTCTTTTAGATATTTATCAGGTCGGTCCCTGGGCAACTCCCGATGAATTTGGCGCCGGCGCAGCTTCGATTTTTGCCGACTATATCTTCGCTGAAGGCATCATGGTAGATGCAAGAAACGGCAAGCGCTTTGTTAATGAATTAGCTTCACGTAGAGAACGCTCGGAAGCTGAAATGAAATGCGTCGACCAGCAGGGTAAACCGGTTATGCCGTTCGGATTCTGTTCCGAAAAAACGACGGTCAATCGTCCGGGATTCAAGGCAAGCTTCAGAGAAGGCACGGTTAAGAAGTTTGACACCGTCGAAGCGCTCGCCAAATTCTACGGCGCTCCGCTTGAACCTCTGAAACAGCAGATCGCCGAATGGAACAAGATGGTGGCAGCAGGTAAAGACGAGCTCTTCGGCCGTCCCTTGGACAGGAGAGTTGAACTCAAGGCTCCGTTCTATGCGATGAGATTCTGGCCGAAACTTCACTACTGCATGGGCGGCATCGGCATTAACGATCAGGCTCAAGTGATCAGCACGAAGACTTGCAAACCCATTCCTCGTCTCTATGCAGCCGGCGAAATTACCGGCGGTGTCCACGGCTTGGACCGTTTAGGCAGCTGTTCTTCTACTGACTGCCTGGCTATGGGCCGCATCGCCGGAAGATCTGTCGCAGCCAACCTTTAAGAGAGAAAAAATCATGAAATACATCGTGTTATCTATGGCGGCCGCTTTCTCTATCCTCCTCAGTCCCGCCTTCGCACAAAACCAAACCATGTCCGGATCAATAGCTCGTCTCCACGCTAATGTTCAATGCGCTCAATGCCATAACAACACACAGCCGATGCAGGCTCCTCAGGACACTACTTGTATCCAGTGCCACGGAAAATCTTCTTCCATTCAGCTTCCCGCTAATGTCAATGAGAAGAACTATCACAACTCTCCGCATTACGGTGACACCGTAAGCTGCCTTGAATGCCACAGAGAGCATCAGCCTCAGCAGAATCTCTGCAAAAACTGCCACGTCATCAAATGATCGGAGCTTCTAAATGAAAAACCTTCATCTTTTAGCGATTTCGGTCGGCATGTCTATCGGTTCTGCTGCCATGGCAGAACCTTCGGTGACACTGTACGGAATTCTTGACGGGAGCGTTTCTGTCAGCAAACTGCAGCATCAATCCGCCAAAGTTCAAATGACCAACGGCAACTGGCTGAGTAACCGCTGGGGTCTGATGGGCCAAGAAGATCTCGGCGGAGGAAACAGTGTGTTTTTCAAGCTTGAGCAGGGCTTTAATCTCAGTAACGGTTCCGAGGTCACAGCGGGAAAAGCATTCAACCGTGAAACAGCTTTAGGTTTGAGCGGTGAGTGGGGCAAGTTAGGCCTCGGACGCTTCGGAGGACTCTCTTCGGACTGCGGAACATTCAGCATCTTAGGAGGAGCGGCATATTCCACCTCGTTCTCAACGATCGGCAATATGTACGGAGCCTTCTATTTGACCGACCGCTACAATAACTCTGTAGCTTATGTCACGCCGGATTTCGTCGGACTTCAAGGCCATTTGATGTACTCCAACGGCACGGACTCCGACGAAGAAAAATGGTCGCAAAACTCGCATTACTATGGAGCCGGTCTAACCTACAACAAAGATAAACTTTCCGTTGATGTCATCTATGAACTTCTGGATCATAAAGGCGCAGTTGACCAAGACAAGACTCGTCTGTTGAATCTCGGCGCCTCTTACGATTTCGGAGCTTTCAAATTATTCGGTGCGTACGAATATGCTCAGCATGCCGCATTGCCCGGAATTGAATTTGCTGAAGAAAAGATGTCAGAAGCCTACAACGCTGGCAAAGCCAATAACTACCACGCATTTTCTCTGTCAACTTCCGTGAAAGCCTTTGGCGGCGACTTGATGGTTCAAGGCCAGTACGTCTTCGGTAAGAACAAGAATTCCGGAAAACTTGAAGAAGGCTGGGATAAAAAATTCAATGCCTACAGCATCGGCGCCGGATATTTGTACAACTTCTCGAAGAGGACACTCGTTTACGTACAAGGCGCCTGGGGGAAAGCAAATAAAGCTTTAAATCTAGCGCCCGGATTGAGCGGATGGAATACTTCCTTGGGTGTGATGCATAGGTTCTAAATTATCTCCTTAACAAGCAGTCCTTCAGCCTGAATTCCCGTTCTTTCGAGAATTCAGGCTGTTATTTCATGTTTATGCTAAATGAGCTGTGGTCCATCAATTAAACTGAGGACAGACCGAATTCTCAAATAGTATTTTCTAAATGCAGGGAGCGTCTGTATGCACAAAAATCAGTTCGGAATCACCCGAATGAATCTAGAGCATCTCAAAACGTTTCACGTAGTTGCCAGTCTAGGCAGTTTTACGGAAGCGGCTAAGGCGCTTTATATGACGCAGCCCGCTGTATCTCAGCAGATTCAAGGCATTGAGCATGCACTTCGCAATCCTCTTTTCGACCGAAGTAAACGTCAGATTCGCCTGACTGCTAAGGGCAAAATCTTATTTAGTTATACCCAGAAACTGTTTGGAATTTTTCGCGAAATCGAAAATGTTTTCAGTGACTTAAACCACCTATTGACGGGAGAGCTCACTATTGCTGCCAGCGCGGTCATGGGTAACTATTTTCTCTCTTCCTTTATTGCTGAGTTTTATAAAAAATACCCTCTGATTTCCATTCGTCTGGAAATGGGAGATTCTGCCTACGTTACGCACCTTGTAGAAGAGGGGCTTGCGGACGTGGCTTTAAGCCGCCACGTAAGAAATCTCAAACACTGCAAGCAGAAGCTGCTTATCAAAGAGCCGTACGTTTGTGTCTGTGGACCATCCTCGCCCCTAGCCGCATTGAAAAGGCCGCTTTCTGCAAAAGAATTTGCGGAAAATTATCTTGTCATGCGTCAAAAAGGAAGTCGTATGCGTTCCAAGCTCGAGGAGTGGTTTAAAAGTGTCGGAGTTTATGAATTCCTCTCGACGCCTGTTATTGAAGTTAATAGTCTTGAAAGCTCTAAACAACTAATTGCGCGGGGTTTCGGTGCAGCGGCTTTTCCATCAATAGCAGTCAGACAGGAATTAAAACGAGAATCGCTGATTATGCTTTCGGTAGAAAATTTTTCTGTTACAGCGGATTATTTTCTTGGCTACAACGATAAACGTGAACTTTCTCCGGCAGCTTTCGAATTGATCTCCCTCCTTACTGAGAGCATGAAGCCGAAAGATCAAATTTGAGTTGTACTTATAAGAATTTCTTATGGGAAGCATATGATTTGATAATTTTTAATTTTGCCGCCTAAAGCTCAGAATTTACTCGTAGCTTTTAAAAATCAAGGAGTTTTAAAGTGGCAAAAGAAATAGAAAGAAAATTTCTCGTCATCGGCGACGGATGGCGTGAAAACGCAGTCGGCACTCATTACCGCCAAGGTTATCTGAACAGCGTTAAGGAACGCACAGTTCGCATCAGAACAATCAATGACAAAGCTTTCCTTACGGTTAAAGGATTGACGGTCGGCTGCACACGCCTTGAGTTTGAATATTCAATTCCATATGACGATTGCGTCAAGATGCTCGATGAGCTTGCAGAAAAACCGATTATCGAAAAAACCCGCTACAAGATTCCGGCCGGGAACGGCCTTACATGGGAAATAGACGAATTCCACGGGGTTAATGAAGGTTTGATCGTAGCTGAAATAGAAGTTCCCTCCGAAGATACATCCTTCGAGAAACCTGACTGGCTTGGCGAAGAGGTCTCTTCAGATCCTCGTTATTTCAATTCCAACCTCGTCTCTCATCCTTACACCACATGGAATAAGTAGGTAATCAAATGACAAATCCATACGACAAAAATAAAGCAATTAGTGCTGATGAAGCTGCCAAAATCATTCCCCGCGCTGAATTCCGCGTCTTTGGAAAGAACATTATTGCCGGCGTTCAGGAGCATATGTGGAAATGTAAAGCGACCCTTTACGCAGCTCGCGTAATGCCGGAAGAGATCTATTTCCTCTCTCGACGTACCAACGAAGCCAATGTCAAAGTTCGCAACGGTCTGCTTGACATTAAGACTAAAGTCGGAGAAACACCGGAGGGCTATGAAATCTTTCAGCCTCGCGGCAAATTTAAATTCCCAGTTAAACGGGAAGAGTTGGGCGAAATCCTCAAGCATCTCGAAGTTGCGCTTGAACTGACAAAAGACGTTTACAGCCTTGAGGAGTTCATAGAGATGGCCAAAGAGAATTCAGAACTAGCCGTCGTTCGTGTGGAAAAGAAACGCTATGGTTTCTCAGTTGAAGGGATTATTTGCGAATATGCTCAGGTTTGGTTCAATGGCGCAATGGTAGAGACAGCCTGCTGCGAAAGCGAGAATTATGAAGGCATGAAAAAGGCGACGCAGGCTCTGGGAATTTCAGAGCTTCCCAACACAAACTATCTGAAAGCGGCTAAACAAGTTCTTGGTATGAACTAAAGCTTTATTGGAATTAACCGGAACGGCGGTTTTAAGCAGCCGCCGTAAAAACTATGACAACAAGCACCGTCCAAACCAATTACGACCCTCTGGATTTAAACAGCTACTCTCTAAATCGGCTTCCAAAGAAAAAGCTCACTAAAACTGGGGCATTTTTTAAGAAATGGGGACTACCGATTGCTGCAATTCTGTTCTTTGTCCTTGCGTATGTCGTACAAATTCCCATTCTGAATCAGAAACAAGAGATAATGTTTGCCCTTTTTGCAACAGCTCTTTTTCTTTGGATCAGCGAGGCGCTGCCGAACTACGTTACCTCAATGCTTTTAATCTGCGGCCTTGTGCTGACAGGAATTTTAAAAGCGAAACCGGCAATGGCAACCTTGGGGGATCCGGTTATCTGGCTAAACGTTTCAGCATTTGTTCTTGCAAGCGCTTTAGTGAAGACACAACTAGTTAAGCGAGTAGCGCTTTGGCTGATTCTTCGTTTTGGACGAAATGCCTCAGCAATCTTTCTGACTTTTCTTGGTATTAACGTTCTTTTGGCTGCGTTTGTAAACGCCACAGCAGCGAAAGCTGCGCTTATGATGCCGCTTTTCATGGTCATCTCTGCTGTTTACGGTGCTCCGGGGACTGATACAACGAATAACTTCTCTCGAAATTTGGTACTTTACAACTTAGTCATGATCAACGCCAGCTGCAACGCGTTTATGACTGGTTCCGGTGCCAACCTTCTTGCAATCGCTTTGCTCGCGGGAGCCGGATGCACGATTTACTATTTTGATTGGCTAATGGCCGGCCTTCCGCTTGTTATTGGATTTGGAATTATCGGGTACGGACTCGGCATGCGATTTATCTTTCCCGTATCCGAAGAAGACAAACAGCCGAAGCTGCAGGGTGGCATGGAATCCCTTCAAAAGGCATATGAGGAGCTCGGGCCGTTCAAGATGGACGAGCTAAAGGCAATCGCTATCTTCGGTTTGGTACTTTTAGTTTGGGCCACGGATAAAATTCACGGCATCAATGCAACAGTTGTGGCTATGACCGGCGCCGTCATTATGCTTGCACCACAGTTCAAATTGCTAAATTGGAACGATGTTGATATCCCTTGGCATCTAATGATCTTCTCCGCGGGAGCTTATGCGCTTGGGGCAGGACTCACAGCTACTAAATTGATGGACACTCTCACCAAAGCTATGATGGACGGGTTAGGACTGGCTTCTATGAGCTATTTCAGTCTGTATGCTCTTCTGACCGGCATCTTTATCGCAAGTCACTTCATTTTCCAAAGCAAGAACATGAGGACGATTATTTTCATGCCGATAGTTATTGGTATTGCGCAGGAATTAAAGATCGATATTCTTTCGTTAGCGATTCCTGTGGCACTCTGCATTAACGTTTGCTGGAGCCTCCCGTTTAATGCTAAACCGAACGCAATGCTTTACGGTACAAATAAATATACGATGGGCGAATCTTTCTACTATGGCTTTGTTATGTCTTTTCTCTACTGGCTGGGTTTGATGCTTGCCGGAGCAACTTATTTTAAATGGCTCGGCATCACTCCCGGATTCTTCTAACGAAATAATGATACGCTGTGCCGCAAAGTTTCCCAAGACTTTGCGGCACGATGTTTTTCCATCCTCTTTAGTCGGTTTATTTTGCAGGAGAACTCATGCTCATAGACGCGATTAAGCAGCACGGCAAAAAACAAATCGAAGTTAAGCAAAAAATCTGCATCACAGATAAAACTAAAAAACTCAAGTACCGGGTTGACACATTCTTTATTTTTCCCGGCGCGCTTCAAATCACGGAAAATAATTTCAAAAAAGAAGAGTTCAAACATAATCTGAAGTGCTACCTTAGTCTGAGTGAGCAAAGCCCTAGTCTGGATGGTCTCCTCAAGGAACTTGTTGCTCGGAGAATATCTTCAGGCAAAGAGGAGAAATTTGATGATTTCTTCAAACGCTTCTGTCTCAAATATAAAACTGCACTTCAAGAGAGCAGCCGCTCTTTGATGGAGAAACAAGAACTGTCCGCGGAAGAAACTGAAACTTTTCTGCAGACTGTCTATAGGCTGCTTGATGAGTTTAGAAACATAAAGTTCTCACAAGAAAATTCAGAACGAGAGGTTCGGCTGCTCGATAAACTTGACGAATATCTCACTGTGGTGACCGCGTTCTGCCTTAGAGATCTCAATGAAGTCTGCATCGGTGAGCCGAGAAACAAAATATTGTCTTTTTGGCAGGAAGTTGAGAAATACCGCGCAAGCCGCTTTCCGGTTGAATCAATCGAAGGAGAGAGTAAGGAATCGGCATTCTTGATGCGATGGTCCTTTCTGAAAAAATTTGTTCAGAGTTCTCTTTTTCTTGACATTCGTTATAAGCAAGGTGCTCCCTTACTTACGCATTCTATTTACGGATCAGCGGCGGCACTATCGATGCTTTTTGCGACGGTGGTGGCATTCTTCTATCAAGACAAATATGGGTCTTTGAGCCGGAATTTATTCTTCGCTCTCGTGATTGCCTACATATTCAAAGACCGCTTTAAGGAAATTGTTAGGGATTGGCTCTCCAATGTGATATTTAGAAGATGGATTCCGGATAGAAGGCTATTTATTTTTATGGGTAAGAAGAAAGTTGGGTGCGCAAAGGAAAATTTCGGCTTTGTGTCTCTTAAAGAGCTTCCCATTGGCAGCAAGGATATTTTCCAAGGGGATAACTGTTTGTTATCGGAAAACTTCCAGCATTCTAAGCTGACGCCATATGCTTGTGATTCCATTTTTCGCTATAGCCGAGAGATTACACTCTCAGCTTCAGAATTCCCCGAAGAAGCTTGTCTCATTGATATTATTCGTTTCAATGTCTCTGAATTTCTTCATAACTTGGGAGCAACTTCGGAAGAGCTTCCTTTTTTCTGCGAGAATGGGAAAAGTCCGAAAGGGGAGAAGCTATATAACATATATCTTTTTCGATCATTTTGCATTGGAGAAAAAAGCGACTCAGAAGTAATTAAAGTTACCGTGAATGCTAAAGCAGTCAGACGCATCACTATCGTTAAGTCCTTTGAAAATGGAATGTCTGTCTTGGAAAACCGTGGCAAATTTATCTATACCTAGCGTTTGTTGGAGCTGATACGCGAAGACTCACTCAAGCAATACTTTTTTCACATTTTCTCTAGCATTGTGCAGCAACGTTCACTGAACAAAAATGCTCCGACTTTTGAGCCGGAGCATCACCTCATCGAGTTAATCTAACCAGATACTCGATTTTTCGGCGGAGAAAACATTACTTCTTAGTAACCGGATAGATGACCTTGTTAATCTCTTGTACTGTCTGAACCGGCATCTGCCAGGGATTGGAGCCTTTAACACCGGATGCAAACGTCAAATCAATACCAAAAAGGCCGCCGGCTAAACGAGTGATTCTTCCTTCCTGCCCACTGGCAGAAGCAATGACCGGATATGCAGGGTTCTTCGTTCTAAATTCAAGTGTTCCATTGAGGAAACGGAGAACATCGGCTTGAGAATTGGGTTTCACCACGATTTTGGCGACATCGCCGCCGGCATCAATTTCCTTTTTGAGAATGTTAGCAATTTCTTCGCTGCTCGGAGTACCTTTCAAATCATGATAGGCAACGACAACAGGGACTCCGTTTAAATCCTTTTTGAGATTTTTAATAGTGTCTGCCCCATACACCAATTCGACGTCAATCAGGTTAGGTAGTTTGAGAGCTGCGGCCTTCTTGTAAAAATCAAACTTCGGTTTTTGACCAACTTTTTTGAAACCTCTTTCCTCCGCGACACGGACTGTCAGAAGAATCGGTGTGTCGCCGATAATATTACGAATTGCTTGGAGAGCTTCAATGGCTTTATCGGTATCTTCAATGAAGTCCCAATAATCGGCGCGAACTTCAACCATGTCCGGATTCAGAGCTTTTACTGTTTTCGCTTCTGCTTTGATGGCTTTAAGATTTTTGCCTACAAGGGGAGAACAAATAACGGGCTGTTCACCGCCAAGAAGAGTTGGACCGGCTTGGATCGGGTGGGTAGGCATAGGGCGAACAAAATCTGCAGCATAGGCAGAAAGTGCGAATGCGGGAACGAGAAGAGCGGCTGCGATAAGGGAAAGTTTGGCTTTTTGCATCTTATGGACTCCTAATAGAATTTAAAACTGAGATTGATTGATCTCGTATGGAAGTATTTTGAGATTTGAAGGCTTTTTCTGATACCCCCGAATGGGTGGAAAAAACAAAAATGATTGAACAACCTCAGAGTCAAGGATTTTTTGTCGAATTTTTCTTTTTGGCGGAGAAAGGAGTGGTCGGCAAACTGATTTTTGTCGTTGGATTATTTTTCTCTCAGCCTTTAGTAGTTCAAGCGAATGCTGCAAGTGCGCCGATAGAAATTTCGCAGCCTTCTTTGACAATTGGTATCCCTGATACGCTTGTCAATCCCAAAGACGTTATCGAACTTCAAAAAATGCTCTCCGAGCTCAGGCGAAGTCTTCCCAAATATCACGTAGCAACCATAACATTTTCAGCTGCTGATGGTCTTGATGCCTTGAGAAAAGACAAACCGGATTTTATTTTGGCTCCGACAGGTTTCTTTGCCACGATAGACGGTTCTCCGGCACAAAATACCTACAAAATTGCTACTCGAATCAATCTCAAGAGCGGGGACCCTGAACAGTCTGTCGGTGCAGCGCTCGCTGTGTTGAATGACAGAAAAGAACTCGTATCTCTTGCTGATCTGCAACATAAAACAGCGCAGAGCGGTCTTCCGAACACGATTGACAGCTGGCTGAGCGTTCGCAATGAATTGAAGAAAAATCATTATGATGATGAACACTTTTTTTCGAAGATATCCTTCAGCAATAACGCATATCCTGACGTACTAAGCGCACTGCTTAATAAAAAAGCAGATGTCGGAATTATTCCTGCCTGTCTTCTGGAAAACCTTGAAGAACAAGGTCTGATTAAGAAGGGATTGATTCGAATTGTTCATCAAAAGAAAGACTCTCCGCTTGACTGTAGGCATTCCACAGATCTATTTCCGGATATCAGCCTGTGGGCGGCGGAGGGTACGCCGCGAGAAGAAGTGAAAGACCTGACGATTGCGTTGTATAAAACGGGCGGAGATTTGAGTCGCCAGTGGGTGCCAAATGTTAGTGAACGCCGGATCATGGAATTGTTTGAGCGATTGAAAGAAGGACCTTACCGGTATCTTCGAGATATTACGCCGGCTGCATTGTATGAACGGCATAAAGGAGCCGTCTGGTTTGTGTTCCTTTTGTTCGTATTTTTGCTGTTGAATGAGCTCCGTTTGAATGTTCTTATTAAAAGACGTACGGCAATGCTTGCCAATGCTCTTTTGGAAAAAGACAATTTTGAAGCTAAAGCCATCAAAGTCAGAAAAGCGCTGAATGCTTACGAGAAACGTTCTATTGTGCAGCAGATGAGCGGCATGATTGCCCACGAACTCAGCTCTCCGTTAGGAAGCATTAGAACCTATGTGACGCTGCTGAAGATGGAGGGCTCGTCCAAAATACCTTTTTCCAAAGAAGTAAAACAAAAAGCACTCAATGGTATTGAAGAGCAAGTTTTAACTATGTCAAAAATCATTGACCGTGTGAGGGGGAACGCTAAAAATAATTATTCACGCCAGGAAGATTGTGATCTGGCTCTGCTGCTTAAGAAGTCAGCCGGTTCTTTGATCGCCGAGCGCGGAAGACAATTGGAAAATCAGATTGTTTTTGATTGGTCCGTCCGCACATACTACCCGATAAAAGGGAATGCTTTGGAGCTGCAAATTCTTTTTTTGAACCTTCTTAGGAATGCGGCTGATGCGTTATCTGACGACGTTAGCGGCACGATTCACGTTAAGATATCAAAAGACGCAAAAGCAGAACAATGGCTGTGTGAAATCGAAAATCCTGCGTCTCAAATGTCTCAGTCTCAGCTTGAAATGATTAATGAGAAAAGTTATTCCGTCTCTACAAAAACGACTGGTCTTGGGATTGGTTTGAGTATTTGCCGCGGAATTTGTGATCGTCATGGAGCATCGTTAAGTTTTCAATTAGCTGATAAAAAATTGAAAGCTGCATTAAGGTTCGACATCTTGCCGGAAGGTCAGTCTGCTCAAATAGGAGGATAGAAAGTTTATGTCCGAAATTTCTCCGCTGGTTCGTTTAGTTGATGATGACGACGCGTTCAGGGAGAGCCAAAAGCTCTTTTTATCTATGTGCGGGTATGAGGTGAAAGATTGGGCTGATCCGGTTCGCTTTTTGGAAGAAGACGATCCCCGCGTCCCTGGTTGTCTTGTGCTCGATATAAGAATGCCTGAGATGACGGGCCTTGAATTGCAGCGAGCGCTTTACGTACGAGGCAATAAGTTACCCATTATCTTTTTGACGGGTCACGGAGATATCGAAACGGCCGTATATACCATGAAATATGGGGCTGTAGATTTTTTCGAAAAACGCGGTGATCCTTTCAAACTTCGAGACTCTGTTTCCAAGGCTTGCGAAAGATCTCGTCAATACTGGAGGCAGAAAAAAGAAGAGGAAAAGTTTGAAGAAACCTTCAATTCTTTGACGAACCGGGAAAAAGATGTCATTGTGCTCGCAGCCAAAGGGGCGAGCAATCGTGAAATTGCTGATCAACTGGGAATCGGACAAGAAACAGTAAAAATGCATTGTTCAAACGCATACGGCAAGCTGGGGGTGAGATCCCGGTTAGAAGCTTATCAATGGCTTCAGAAAGTGCCCGGAGACGTTTTTAAGGAGAAGGCTCCATGATTTCCAGAAGGAGTTTAATTACTTATTTTCCTCTTTGCGTTTCATCAGCTTACTTGCCTAAAGCCTTCCCGGAAGAACTTGAATGGGACGTGATCGTTGTCGGCAGCGGGATGGCAGGTCTCTGTGCCGCGTTGTCTGCCAAGGAAAATGGTGCAGAAAAAGTCTTGATTTTAGAAAAAGGACCTTTAATCGGAGGACACACCCTTTTTTCCAGCGGGACAATTTCAGCCATGATTAGAGGGGATAAACGACGTAGTAAAGGACTTCGAGACAGCGTCGAGCTTTTCGTCAAAGATGCCTATGAATTAGGTGAAAGAAAAGGAAATCTTGAAATTTTGGAACAAATCGCCCTTCATTCGGAAGAGGGATTGGATTGGTTAGAGGCGAAGGGTGTGGTTTTCGGAGAACCTTTTCAGGCTAAATCCGGCTTGCGCGCACGTGGGTTTGCTATGCCGGGAAATTCAGCAGGCAGAAGTTATGTCATGATTTTGAATCATGCTCGTGTGCAGGAGAATATCCCGCTTTTTCTTGAGCATCGACTTCTAGCGCTAATCCCAATCGCTGAGGGCTGGTCTGTGTTGGCTGACACTCCAGAGGGGGATAAAACTTTTAGAACCAAGTCGTTGGTTTTGGCAACCGGCGGTTCGACTGCTAATGTTTTTAGGCGTCTCGACTATGATCGTCGCCTTGGAATCAATTTAAAAACCAGTGCTAATCCGTGGGGAAATAATTGGGACGGTGCAGACGGAGATGCATTAGATATCGGAGAGAAAATCGGTTTAAAAGTTACTCAGGGGAACGGGTATCAGATTGTTCCTTTTTGGGGCGGTCGGGTTCTTGACTATGCTGGAGGCGACATTTATTTAAATGCTGAGGGAGAAAGATTTGTCGATGAAAATCTTCCATGGCATAAGATCGTAGAGGTCATTTTGGAATGGCCGAAAACTGAATTCACTGTCATTACAGATACGCAGTCCGAGAAAGGAGCGACTCTTGGAGTCAAACTACTGAGCGGAATTGTTAAGAAAGCCTCTTCTATCCGTGAGGTGGCGGTAGGGATGGGAATTCCGGAAGAAAAGCTTCGTAAAACTTTAGATGAATATAACCAATCTGTCGAAGCCGGGAGAGATAAATTCGGTAAAACGGTATTTACCCAGCGGATTGAAAAACCTCCGTTCTATTGGGGAAAAGAAAATATTTATGTCCATACGAGTCTGGACGGACTGAAGACCGATGAAGAGGCTCGTGTTCTTGACAAGGACGGCAGAGTAGTTCTCGGTTTATTTGCGGCCGGAGAGGTTGTGGGAGGTATTTTTGGTAAAGACAGGATCGGCGGAGGCTCGTTGGCAAATTGCTTAGTAATGGGTCGCATCAGCGGTAAAAATGCAGCTCGATCTTAAGGTTTATTCCGTTTTCGGGATAAGACATAAAAAGACCTTGTGTGGATCTCACAAGGTCTTCCAGGACGGTAGAGGAACTCTTATTTAATTTGATCAGCAATACGGTCTGCTGCAAATTTACCGCTGGTTAATGCCCAACCGACATTGGCACCGGCAGGAGAATCATCTCCCATTGTGCCCCCGACCAATTCACCGGCAGCGTATAGATTTCCGATCGTACTGCCATCCTTGCGAACGACATTGAGTTTATCGTTAGTGACTAAGCCGCCCATCGTAGTAGCGAATCTAGGTTTCTGCTCTACGATGTAATAAGGTCCGTGAGAAGAGATTTCGCTCTTCATGTATTGGAGGGGACGGTTAAAGTCAGCGTCTTTCTTGGTTTTTACGAATTCGTTGTAACGAGCAACGGTCTTAGCAAGATTTTCAGCATTGATCCCCGCTTTCTTAGCAGCTTGTTCGAGCGTAGCGCCTTTAACAAAGAGAGGAGACGACTTTCCGTCTTGTGCTAAATACTTATCAGCGTCTTCGTGGGAAATACCTGTTTCGGGAAGGCGTTTGTAAAAACCTTTCCAAGAGCCTTCATCCATAAATACGTAGGCCTGTTTGTTGGAGGTTTCCATCATCGGGTCCAAGATATGGCGATTGCTCGCTTTTTCATTGACAAATCGCTTCCCGTTAACGTCTACTAGGATTCCTGAGTGGTCGAAGGCACCGACGTTGGCATAAATCGTGGATTTTGCTTTTCCGGGAGAGATTTCGATACCGTTTGGATAACGTTTTCCATACTGCATCAGCTGGGTCTTAGCGCCTAAAGACAAGGCCATTTGATGTCCGTCGCCGGTTGAAGAGACAGGCCCATAGTACAGGGCACTCTTGACCGGTTCGGAAAGCATTTCTTTGTTATTTCCGAATCCGCCGGTTGTCAGCAGAGTGGCCTTTGAAGTGATAGTGTAAGTCACGCCATTATTATCGACAGCGCGCACCCCTGTGACATTTCCTTTGTCGTCTGTCAAAAGTTTTTGTACACGTGTGTTGTAAAGAACATTGGCACCGTTCTCGCTGATCACTTTCTTAAGGTGCTGAGCCATCGTCTTGGCTCCCCCTTGGAATTCCAGCGCGCGTCGATGCGAATACTCCGCAAGATAAGGCAAATCATTTGGAATGAATTTCACTCCGACTTTGTCATGCAGCCAATCGATTGTTTGTCCAACATTATGGGCGTACAAAGACAGCATGCGTTTGTCATTAAGATTATGCCCGTTGGCAAGGAAGTCCTTCATCATGGATTCCGGACTGTCTTTGGTTGAACCAAATTGTTTCTGAAGTTTTGATCCCTGAGCAACGACTTGGCCTCCCGAAATCGCGGCAGCTCCGCCGATGTAAGGCATTTTTTCAACGAGGACTACTTTTAATCCCCTCATTCTGCCTTCGATCGTAGCAGCCATTCCGGATCCGCCTCCTCCGACAACAACCATATCTGCTGACAATTTTTCTTCTTTGGTTTGTTTTTTAGTGATTACTGGGATGAGTTGGTCGGGCTTTACGCCTGCTTGTTCAATGCATTTATTTACCGCAGAGAAAATAGCCTTGGAAGTTATCGAAGCTCCTGCAATGCCGTCGATCTTAGTTGACTGCGCATTAAGAATCTTTTTCGGAAGCTCGGAAGCTGCTACAGTGCCAATTCCTTCGGTTTCCGTTTGCTTAACGATCCGAATGGAATCGATTTTATGCTCTGAAAAGGTTGTTTTGACTACAACGGGGCCGTGAATTCCATCGGCAGAAGCCTCATAAGTCCCAGCTCTAAAAGTGACATCAGAAGCTTGGACAACCAAAGGAAGTGCGGCTAGAAGGGCAGAAGTGAGTAAAAGTTTTTTCATGTGAAAACCTCTTGATAGACAATAGTCAGTCTAGTGAGGCAGCCAGCTGATCGATACCCCTGTACGGGGGAGGAAAAGAGAATTTCTTCTTTATTTTTTATGAACTTTGGCTTTGGCAACTTCGGAAAACAAAAGAGGATTCAGAGAAGAGCGGCTCCTAAACTCTATAGCTAGGCGGCAGATATAAGCCAAACTCGAGAAGAGAGTTTTTGTCAGCAGGCAGCAAGAAATCCTATTTGATGTCTCAAAGAAAGAATTTGTTCGATTTAAATCCCTTACTCTTTAACCTTATTTGCTTTTTTGCGACATATTTGTCAGTTTTATTAGAATAAACATTGATTTAGAAGCAATATCATTATTAGAATTTGAAAATACCATTTAAATAATCAAGATATGTAGTGAAACGATTTTTTCTTCCTGAACGATGCAATCTTACCTAGCGTGCAATCATTGGGAAAACGGCAGGCAGAATCATTGGTTCGTCTGCCGATTTTTTTCATTAGAGAAGGGCTTTTCTTTTGAATCAAAATTGCCGAGGCTTTCTCCGATGATTTGAAATAACGCGATCGTTAGAAAAACCCGTTACGGACACTGTTCTATAGGTTTATCCCTCGATTTCGGGAGGGCCTCGTGGGTAAAATATCTCCGCTTAACTGCGTCATATTTAATCGGAAATATTTCATGCGCACCTTAGGAAATATTATTTGGAACATTCCTTTTCTAGGTTTTGTTACGGCGGCTCTCGTTTTTCTTATTGGCCTTTTGTTTGTTGTTACGATCATCGCAGCGCCGATCGGTCTAGGGCTCATACAGTATTCGAAATTTTTGCTTCTGCCGTTCTCCTACGATATGGTTTCTAAATCTGAGATAGAGGGCGATGCAGATAAAAATATTCTTTGGCAAACATACGGATTCATTCTAAAAGTAGTCTACGTCCTCTTCTTGGGCATTCCGATGGTCATACTGACTCTGGTACAGATTGTCTGCTGTTTTTGCAGCATTATCGGCATTCCGGTTGCCATTGTGATGGCTAAATCGCTCGGAACTCTGCTTCAGCCGGTCGGAAAAGTTTGCGTTGACCATTCTGTTGCGCAAGCGCTGCTTGTTGAGCAAGGAAGAAGCCAGCTGGCTAACAGGAACAAAATTGAGCAGCAGTGATCCGAGTATTCATCGACTATGGGGCCTGAGCAGCCGACGGTTCCTTAAATTTCCCGGCTCCCTGAATAGTTGTCTTTACTGAATTGCCGTTAATAATTATCTCCGGATCTTGTATCCAACTTGCAATAAATACGTCGCAAAGGCTACTGCAGCCACGCCTGAGATCGTTACAACGGACAGGCTGATCCATGGATTGAAGTCGCTTTGGGAGAAAAAACCGTACCGAAATCCGTCAATGATGTAGAAGAACGGATTAACTCTCGATAAAGTCTGGAAAATCGGGGGCAGCTGGTTAATCGAATAGAAGACACCTGAAAGGAAGGTTAGCGGCAGAATAACAAAACTTTGAAAAGCTCCGACCTGATCAAACTTATCTGCCCATAATCCGCAGATGAGGCCCAAAGACCCCATAAGAGCGGCGCCCATAAACCCAAAGACCAAAATCCAGAGAAGGTGGTCCATCGGCGGGGGAGACCAAAGGAACGAAGCAAGCAGAACACCTGCACCGACAATTAAGGCGCGCACAATAGAAGCGCCTATCATTGCCAATGAAAGCTCCCAGCCGGCAAAGGGCGGGAGTTGGATAAAAATCAGACTACCCATAATTTTCGAAGACAGCATTGAAGAAGAACTGTTTCCGAAAGCGTTCTGCAGCATTGTCATCATTACAAGACCGGGAACAAGGAAGTGCAGGTAATTCACACCGTCAAAGGTCGGCATTTTGCCCGCCAGGACCTGTCCGAACACCAATAGATAAAGGAGTCCCATAAGCACCGGTGCAAAAATCGTCTGAAGCGCAATTTTTTTAAATCGGAGAATCTCTTTTTCCAACAATGTCAGGAAGGATGCTCCAGGTCGGTAAGGCTGCGGTTTTATTTTGAAATTCATTTTGATGTAATTCTCATGAAGACTTCTTCTAAGTTGGCTTTACCGATTTCCAAGCCCTCCGGCTCTAAACCGCGCTTATGCAGCTCGTCGAGAAGAGTTCTTAGAGCTTCGGGATTGTCATAATTAAGACAATAGAAACCGTCTTGCAGTTTCTCGACTTGAATCGGAAAATCCTCTGGCAACGGTCTTGAAAGCGTAAAAACGACACGATCTTTGGAATATTCCTCCAGAAGATCGCGTGTGTTTTCCAAAGCCGCAATGCGTCCGTGATTGAGCATGGCGACGTTTCTGCATAGTCTTTCCGCTTCTTCAAGGTAATGCGTTGTCAAAATAATCGTGTGACCTTTACGATTGAGTTCTTCCATAAAGGTCCACAGCGAATGACGAAGATTGATGTCGACGCCGGCCGTCGGTTCATCTAAAACGATCAGAGGAGGTTTGTGTACAAGAGCTTGAGCAATTAAGACACGTCTTTTCATACCTCCGGACAAGCGCATAACGCTTTCTTTCTTTTTATCGGCTAAATCCAGGACCTCGAGCAGTTCATTGAGCCATTTGTCGTTGTGACGCAGACCGAAATATCCGCTTTGCAGTCTTAATGTCTCCCAAACACTCAAGAAAGGATCAAAAGTAATTTCTTGAGGAACAATGCCGATCGCCATCTTGAATTGCTGCCAGTCCCTGCGAATGTCAAAACCAAGAACAGATACATCTCCGCTGTCGGGGGTTACCGTCTTGGCTAAAATGCCGATCAAAGTGCTCTTGCCAGCGCCGTTAGGTCCGAGCAAGCCGAAAAAATCACCTTGTTCAATCGAAAAGCTGACATCCGAAAGTGCTTTTTTCTGATTTTTACCGGCCTGAAAACTCTTTGAAATGCCGGCAATTCGAAGTGTAGGAATACTGAAATCAGCCACTGAAATTTCCTCTTTAAATTGCTTCACTAAACATAATTATTTTTATGAACAACGAGTTAACTCGACGGAGTAATTGGTTATCAAAAATTTATTTGTATCGGGAGTTTTTAGATTTTTATACATTTTGAGGGTTAAAACTCGGGTAAACGATAATAATAATCGTTTGTATTAAAATTGTCTTAGCGCTAAATTTATTCAAATGATAATCATTATCAATACGATATTTTAGCATTATGCAAGCACAACACACTGACCGAGAGAAAGCAGTCCCGATGTTTAATGCTTTCCAGAGAAGAGTGCCGGACGACATCAGTCGTTGGTTGGCCAAAGTTTCTGAGAATCCGATTGTCGAAGCGTTTCCGGAAAAGATTGATATCCATCCGGGGATGGACAGCTCCATGCTCCTGCCTACGGAAATGCCGGAGGTGCTTTCCGAACTCGTTTCTAAACCTCGTACACGCCGAACCGTTGCCTATATCAACGTTCCCTACTGCGAAACTCGCTGCTTGTATTGCTTGTTCTATATCAAGCCGTATCGAAACAAAGAAGAAAGCAACGCTTTTGCCGATACTTTAATCAAAGAACTTCAGCTTTGGTCAGACAAACCGGTGCAAAAGGGTGAGCCCGTACACGCTGTATATTTCGGCGGCGGTACGCCTACTGCTTTGGAAGCTTGTGATATTGAAAGAATCATCAAAGCCGTTCGCCGCTATCTTCCGCTCGCCAATGACTGCGAAATCACTTATGAAGGGCGTTTGTCCGGTTTTGGAACCGACAAAATGGAAGCCGCTTTGGCCGGGGGCGCCAACCGTTTCTCTTTGGGGGTCCAGAGTTTTGATACGAAGATTCGTCAGGCTGTCGGCCGCCGCTCAGATAAGGAAACCTTGATTCGCCAGCTCGAGAAACTGATGAGCTATGATCAGGCGGCTGTCGTGATTGATTTGATTTACGGCTTTCCGTTCCAGACCTTGGAAACTTGGAAAGAAGACTTACGGATAGGCCGAGAACTCAACCTTGACGGTATCGACTGCTACCAGCTCCGCGTGTTTGAGAAGTCTCCTCTTTATAAATATATTCAGAACGGCAAACTTCCTCCCGGACCGGATCATGAACTTCGCGCTGCGATGTTCCAGGAAGCCGTGCAAAGCATGCATGAAGCAGGCTGGAAGCGCCTTTCCATCTCCCATTGGGCTTCAAACACCCGTGAACGAAATTTTTATAACTACTACGCAAAGACCCGTACCGATTGTTTAGCTTTCGGTCCCGGCGCCGGCGGCAACTTAAGCGGTTACGGCTTCATGGAGCACCGTCAGCCGGATGCTTGGGCCAAGGCTGTCGAAAGCGGTGTCAAACCAATTGCCATGATGACCAAACCGTCTCTGTTCTGGGAACTGGGACGTGCGGTCGCTGAGCAGCTTGAATTGAATTTCTTTAACCCTTCCCAACTGGCTCACGAGTTTTCTGAGAAGTTTGCAACTTTGTGGAATCCATTGATCGATAACTGGACTGAAGCAGGGCTCCTTGCCCCCGTCGGAAACCGTTTTGAACTTACGGTTTCCGGCCAATTTTGGCAAGGCCGTATGACTCAGCATCTCCTCGACTACTTCAAATCTCAGACAAAATGACCACTAAATTGACTTTTAAATTGTCGGCCGCAGCTG